>FYBJ01001058.1_pt1 | contig 12728 bp, 15 predicted proteins | sample 1134611 | NCBI WGS metagenome assembly FYBJ01 (sample SAMEA104116008, study PRJEB20421) | marine metagenome | isolation source: marine | reverse complement strand
GGGTCAGAATGTCCTTTTCCCGATCATTCAGCACGTCCAGCGCCTGCGCCAGCAACTCGCGGCGGGCATCCATTTCATCGCGTGCTTCATAATCACCGGCCTGATCGGCGTCTTCATCCTCCAGCCAGTCCTGCCATTGCATGGTCCCCTCGCCTTCGGAACCGACGGTCGCGTTCAGTGACGCGTCCCCGCCCGACATGCGCCGGTTCATGCTGATGACTTCATCCTCGGTCACGCCCAGGTCGGTTGCAATTCGCTTGACGTTCTCGGGGCGCAGATCGCCCTCTTCCAACGCGCCGATGCGGGCCTTGGCCTTGCGCAGGTTGAAAAACAGCTTCTTCTGGGCCGAGGTCGTGCCCAGCTTGACCATCGACCAGGACCGCAGGACATATTCCTGAATCGAGGCCCGGATCCACCACATTGCATAGGTCGCAAGGCGAAAGCCCTTCTCGGGGTCGAACTTCTTGACCGCCTGCATCAGGCCGACATTGGCCTCGGAAATCACCTCGGCCTGTGGCAATCCATAGCCTCGATAGCCCATTGCGATCTTGGCCGCCAAACGCAGGTGCGATGTGACCATTTTATGGGCGGCTTCGGTATCCTGTTTCTCGACCCACCGCTTGGCGAGCATGTATTCTTCTTCCGGTTCCAGCAGTGGGAACTTGCGGATTTCCTGCATGTAGCGGTTCAGACCGCCCTCGGGCGTCGGTGCGGGGAGATTTGCGTAATTTGCCATGTTTTGTTGTCCCTCCCTTAAATGTTTAAGGACTTAACATAGGATATGGGTCACGTTTGTTGCCCTTACAAGAGCCGGGTGTACAATTTTGATATTAAGCTTTGATTAAGGAAAGGTGAGAATCCTGCTCTCACAATTTTGTGCAGTTCATGTCAGTGTCAGTTTGAGCATTGCAATCAGATCATTCATATCTTGTGGCAGAGGGGCCTCAAACCGCAAGTCTTCTCCCGAAACGGGGTGATCGAACCCCAGTACAGCTGCATGCAAGGCCTGACGCGGGAAAGCGCGCACCGCCTCGTGCGCGGTCGGGTTCAGCGCCTTGGCGGACAGCTTTCGTTTGCCGCCATAGGTCGGATCACCGATCAACCCATGGCCCGCATGGGCCATATGCACACGAATCTGATGTGTCCGTCCAGTTTCCAGCCAGCATTCCACCAAGGCTGCCACATGCGGTTTGCCAAACGGCTCAACGATGCGCACCCGTGTCACCGCGTGACGCCCGCCCTGAAACAGAACCGCTTGCCTTTGACGGTCTGTCTTGTGGCGGGCCAGATTGGTGGTCAGTTTCATGATGTTTCCGGGCTCAAAGCTCACGCCCTTGACCCCACGCAGGCGCGGGTCGTTGGCGTCCGGCACACCGTAGCACAGCGCACGATAATACCTTTCGACCGAGTGTTTTTCGAATTGGGCGGCAAGCCCCTGATGCGCGGCGTCGGATTTAGCAACGACCAGCAAGCCACTGGTTTCCTTGTCAATCCGATGCACGATGCCGGGGCGTTTAACGCCCCCCACACCGGACAAGTTGTCGCCGCAGTGGTGCAGCAATGCATTGACCAAAGTGCCGGACGGAGAGCCCGGTGCCGGGTGCACCACCATGCCCGCCGGTTTGTTTATGACGATCAGGTCGTCGTCTTCAAACACCACATCCAACTGGATGTCTTCGGGACCGATATGACTGTCCTCGGCTTCCTCAACAGAAATGATCACAACCGCCGCGGCGGCCACTTTAGCTTTGACATCCCTGACCACAACCCCATCGACCGTCACCTGACCCGCCTCGATCAGCCGCGCCAATCGGGTACGGGACAGGGTGGCTTCGGCTGGAACATCTCGCGAAAGGGCCTTATCAAGGCGAGGCGGCGGTGCGTCCGCGATGACGAATTCAATCTGGCGGGTGCCCATGACGATCCCTTCTGATGAGCCTGTGGAACCGCAGGAAACCCCGCAACTGAAGTGGCTGCGGCGGATGGTCATGGCATTGACCGCGGTGATGATTGGCGGGGTTGTATTGACATTTGCCCTGATTGTCATCCGCTTGTCTGATCGCACGCCAACTTTGCCGGAAGACGTTAAATTGCCTGACGGGGCATCCGCCCAGGCAGTCACAATTGGCCCCAATTGGTATGCTGTCGTGACCGATGACAATCGGATCCTGATCTTTGACAAGACAACCGGCAAGCTCAAGCAAACGGTTGAGCTGAATTGACTGGTATTAAATTAACAATGCACCTCAGAGCCCTGTTATCAAATAAAAATCGCACGCCCACGCGACAGGGTATCTGATGTCGTTTTGAAAAGATGGGATGGTACCACCTCCCCGGCTCGAACGGGGGACCTCCTGATCCACAATCAGGCGCTCTAACCTACTGAGCTAAGGCGGCACTGGGGGCGATTTATATAACCCGCCAAGAGATTGCAAGAGCCTAAAGATCAATCCGCCAGCTTTGTTCGACCAAATTCACCCCGAAAGATCGAACTGGTTTGCTGTCGCACAACTGCCACCCGAATTTTGTGTAAAGGGCACAAGCGGCCCGGTGGCTTTCATGGGTCCACAGCACCATTTCAGTATAGCCGACTTCGCGCGCAAAATCCATGCAGGCCTGCAACAATCGCTTTCCCAACCCCTTGCCACGCGCCTGTGGAGTCAGCAGAAACAACCGCAGTTTCGCAGTCCTCGGCCCGGCCGAGACACAAAAGATACTGCCAAGCCTCTGGCCGCTCTCCTCCGCGATCCAACCCTGTTCGCGCGCGGGGTCATGATCGGCAACGAAATCCGCAAGGATCTGGGCCACCAACACGCCAAAGCTTGTATCGAACCCCTCGGCCTGAGCATAAAGCGTGCCGTGCTGCTCTACCAGCCAATCGACATCGCTTGCCGCGAATCTGCGCAAAATCACCTGTGACATGCCCCCAGCAAACCCCGGACCCGGCTTGCTTTTCAAGCCCCTGCGCGATAGCACAAAACCTTACCTACAAAAGAGGCACCCATGGGTATCAACACCGAACGCGACATCGAAGCCAACATGCAAATCGGCCCTACCGACGCGGGTATGGTGCGCATTTTCATCGAATCGCAGGGTATCGAAGTGCCGATGGATTTCGATCCTGAAGAGGCCGAAGAAATCGCCGAAGAAATCAGGGCCGCCGCGCAGGCTGCGCGCGCCGTCTCAGGTTAACATCTCAGGGTAACATCTCTGGCGGAATGCCGGGATCACGCAATGCCTGCAATCTGCGGGCCGCGTGGGTGGCGAATTTTTGCACCATCACTTTGCGCCGCGCAGGCGCAAGCTTGTGTTCATCCGGCATGCGGATGATTTCGGCGCCATAAGAATCGGCGATGATCAGCCCCGATTCGGGCGGTAAAAGCTCGGTCGGGAAGTCGATATCGACGGCCCAAAAATAGCGATCGCACCAGTCCAGATAGCCTTGCCACTTGTTGTCGGACTGAAAATCGGCGCGGCTGGATTTACATTCGATCACCCAGACCTCGCCCTTGGGACCAAGGCCCAGGACGTCAACACGCAATCCGCGCGTTGGCACAAATTCTTCAACAGAAACAAAGTTGTGGCTGCGTAGATGTCGGGCGACGCCGCGGGCTAGTTTCTGTCCGGGTTGCAAATCCAGATCCATATCCAAAACTGTGAACAATCCGTGAACAAACTTCAAGCCCGAATTGAGGGGCTTGACGTGATACCAAAAGGTACCCCAATAAAGAAACCAATTGGTATCCCAAAGACGGTGACACGACATGACCCAAAACCCCCACCTTGCCTTTCGCGCCCTGGCCGATCCGACACGACGGGAAATTATGCGTCTGCTGACAGACCAGGACATGACCATCGCTCAGGTGTCAGGCCAGTTCGACATGACCCGTGCTGCGGTCAAAAAGCACCTGACCATGCTGTCGGATGGCGGATTGATCACGGTCGAGGTCCGAGGCCGCGAGCGGATCAACCAGTTGAACCCTGCGGGACTGGCACCTGTGTTTGACTGGCTCAGCTACTTCGACCGGTTCTGGGATGCCCGCCTGAATGATCTGAAAACTGCCATTGAAGGAGAAAGTGATGATTGACGCCGTGCTGAGAAAGACCATCTACATCCGCGCAAAACGAGAAACCGTTTGGGACTACCTTACAGAACCTGATCGGCTGGCCGAATGGTTTCACCGTCCCGAGCACCCGCTGGAACAGGGTTCAAAGCTTGAGATGTTTGGAACAGAAAGCGGTGATCTTTTGATCTGGGGCCAGGTCACAGCGGCGCGTGCACCCGAGTATCTGGAATATTCCTTTACTGTCAAACCCATGGGCGACGCGGTGAGCACGGTGAAATGGACATTGACGCCGGTCGCTGGCGGCACTCAGCTGTCATTGGAGCACGAGGGGCTGCCACAGGGTGCCGAGGCCTTTGGCCTGATCCTTGCCCTGGACAAAGGCTGGGACGATCACATTGCGCGGATGCGCGACGCGATCCACGAACTTGTTGCTGCCTGAACCCTTGTAAGAGCCCGCCAAGCGGCCTAGTTAGGGCTGTGGCGGGTTCTGCCCTTCTCGTGATATGCAGCATTCCGGTGGCCTTAAGCAATTCCGAGGGAGCTGGCTCTGTCCGGACCGTGGTCCGGTTATCTGGCGCCCACCTGTATATACAGGTCCTCGGGAATCAAAGCACCACGGTTGACTGGTGGTCCCGCCACATCTTCAAGATATTCCTGCCCCTTAGCGTTGCGGCTTTGCCCGCACGACAACAGGAGCTGGCGTGAGCTCTGCCGCAACCGGAGTGCCCCCGCGCCCGTCATCGTCTTTCTGAGCCAGGTTCATCACAGCCAGGGCAAATTGAACGCCGGCAAAAACGATCCCATTCATGAACCACAGCATGAACACCGCCAGCACGGCGACGTCCGATCCGCTGATCAACCCCCACAGATTGGCGACGTCGAGCCACAACAATGCGCCTACAAACAGGGCCGACAGGCCGAAACCGGTACACACGTTCGTGATATAGAGACGGATAAGCTTGGGCATGGGCCATTTTCCTTTCCAATGCATTCAATTTAGCGCAATTATGTCTCAAAGACACTGCGGCCAGTTGTGCACTCAATACCGCAGCCCAACTGACCGGAGACCGAATGAAACCCATCAGCGAATTTGCTCTTGAGTTGCTGGACCAGTTGTCACAGCTGTTTTCCGATCAGGATCGTTGGGATTTTGTCATCTCCTGCTTGCAAAACGCCGGGTTCAACGCTCTGAACATGGGGTGTTTCTCTCCGAGCACCGGCGTCATCAAGTGGTCGCGCAGTTCAATGACGGCTGAATGGTTGCTGGAGTATTCCACAGGAAGTTACGCGGACGAGGATCCGCTGCTGGCGCAGGTCACAAACGGCATCGAATCGATCTACGTCAAAAGCGAAGAACGGGCCGTGACAGCCAACAGCAAAAAATCCATCGGCCTCTACAACGGTCTCAAGGCATCCGGCTATTTGCATCTGTTCAGCCTTGTGGTGCCCTGCCCCGGCGACGAGGCAAAGATCGTTGTACTAAGCTCGGACCGTACCGATGCAGAACAGATCATGACGGATCAAGCGCGTGAGATGCGAATCCTGGCCACGGTGATCGCCACCAATCTGGGCCCCGAAGCGCAAGATGGCGAAAGCAATGTTGTGGACCTTGGCCCTAGTCTTGCCAGTACGCGCCCACTCAGCAATCGCGAGCAACAGGTTCTGGCGTTGCTTAGCGAAGGTCTGCGGAATGACCAGATAAGCGACCTGTTGGGGATCAAGGAAATCACGGTTCGCACGCACATCAAATCAGCGCGCGACAAGCTGGGAGCCCCCACGCGTGAGGCTGCATTGGTGCGTGCCGTGCAGATGGGGCTTATTGCACCCGAGCACTATCGGAAACGATAGGTTTTTCCCGCAGTCTCAGAAGGATACTGTTCGTATGCACCTGAGAATCCTATGAGTGAGTGGGGGACGCTTAGGCGCTGTATTGAGTGGACTACTTTTCGAAAGTATCTGGTGCAGGCGTTCTATTTCCCAGACGTCTGCACCAATTTTTTCGAATACATTTCAAAGCCGTGCGCTCTCAGAACGCCTCGGGCTTTGCTTCACGCGCCATGTGATCCAACACGGCATTGACGAAATTCGCCTCGCGTCCTTCGGGGAAAAAAGCGCGTGCGATATCCACGAATTCGACAATCACGACCTTGGGTGGCGTATCGCCTTGTGTCAGTTCGGCTCCGGCAGCGCGGAACACCCCACGCAGGGTCGGGTCGATGCGGGCAATCGGCCACTTCGCCACCAACGCCCGATCGGTCATCTGGTCGATCAGAGCCTGATTGTTCACGGCATCATGCACCAGTTTGCGAAAGAGCGTGCTGTCGCCCTCTTGCATCTCGATGTCTTCGTAGACGGCCCCGAAACGGTGATCCAGGAACTCGACGACGATCTGCTCGGTGGTCTGCCCGGATTGCTCCATCTGATAGAGCGCCTGCACGGCGTAAAGCCGGGCGGCGGACTTCATCTTGCGTTTCTGGTTGCCCGAAAGGGGCGCGCCTGTATCAGTCATGCGGTTGTGGATCCGTTGCTATCGCCAGCCATCAGGATGGACTCAGAGGGCGGCTTGAATCCGACACCCTCTTTCGAAGCGCCCCACTTACGGCGCAGCGCGACAAGATGCAAGGCCGCTGCAGCAGCCCCGCCCCCTTTGTTCTGATCCGTCGGATCGGCGCGCACTTCGGCCTGCTGGCGGTTTTCGACCGTCAGGATGCCATTGCCGATACACAGCCCCTGCAGACCCAACAGCTGAATGGCGCGGCTCGAGTCGTTGCAGACGGTGTCATAGTGGGTGGTTTCCCCGCGGATGACACAGCCAAGGGCGACATAGCCGTCAAAGTTGCTCTGACGATCCGAGATCCCGATCGCGGTCGGGATTTCCAGGGCGCCGGGCACCTGAACAATCTCATGGGTGCCGCCTGCGGCCTCGATTTCGGCGACAGCACCGGCGATCATATTGTCGGCGATGTCCTTGTAATAGGGTGAAACAACGATCAGGATCTTGACCGGTTTGTCGAACTCGGCGCGGGGCATGACATAGTGCTGCTCGTGTCCAGCCATTGGCGATTACTCCTTGTCCAACCGGCTGGTGCCGGTGATTTCCAGACCATAGGCATCCAGGCCCACAACATTAGGTGCAGGCGAATTGGTCATCAGGTTCAGCTTGCTCAGCCCCAGCGACGACAGGATTTGCGCACCCAGACCATATTGGCGCAGCACTTTGGTTGACACCTCTTGCCCGACGCCTCCTTCGGATTTCACCGCGTGGTCCACATCGCGCAGCAGCACGACGACGCCGCGCCCCTCTTCGGCGATACGGGTCATGGCGGTGCCCAGCTTCCCTGCCCGTTTGGCGCCCCCGATCGCCAGCACATCCCGCATGGCATTCAAGACATGCATGCGCACCATGACCGGTTCGGTCCCGGAAATATCACCCTTGATCAAGGCGATGTGTTCATCACCATGGGTTTCGTCGCGATAAATGCGCATGGTCCAGTCGCCGCCGAACTCGCTGTTGACGGTTTCCTCGTCGATTACGCGCACCAGGTTGTCGTTGCGACGCCGATAGGCGATCAGGTCGCTTATGGTGCCGATCTTCAGACCATGCATCTGCGCAAAGGCCACCAGTTCCGGCAGGCGCGACATGGTGCCGTCTTCGTTCATGATCTCGCAAATCACGCCTGAGGGGTTCAACCCCGCAAGGCGGCTGACATCGACTGCCGCTTCGGTATGGCCCGCGCGCACCAACACCCCCCCGTCGCGCGCCCGCAGCGGGAAGACATGACCAGGCGTAGCAATATCAGAGCCGGTCTTGCCTGCGTCGATCGCCACCGCAACGGTGCGGGCCCGGTCATGGGCGGAAATACCGGTGCTCACGCCTTCTCGCGCCTCGATCGAGATGGTAAATGCGGTTTCGTGACGGGAAGAGTTGTTCGTCGACATCAGCTCCAGCCCAAGCGCGTCGACGCGATCCTCGGTCAGGGTCAGACAGATCAGACCGCGCCCATGCTTGGCCATGAAATTGATCGCCTCGGGCGTTGCCATCTGCGCGGGGATCACAAGATCACCTTCGTTTTCGCGGTCTTCGTGGTCGATCAGGATGAACATCCGGCCATTGCGGGCTTCGTTGATGATCTCGTCGATCGGCGAGATTGCATCGCTCCAGGTGGTTTCGACGGGTCCGGGTGTTTCAAAGCTCATTGCACGGCCTTTCGAGGAGAAGTGTTTGACAGGCGAAATACCCCACTCACACGGCAATTGCGAGTCATTAGCCGCCCTTCTAGAGTGATCGTAACGTACCGTCTTTGTGTTTGTGTGCGAACGAATTATTACCGGAGGAGCAAAATGCAGACATCGCGGATGATCACGGCGGTCGAGGCACATGCCGAGGGCGAACCGGGGCGCGTCATCACCGGCGGCATGCCGCATATGCCGGGACACACCGTATTCGAGAAAATGCAGTGGATGCAGGGACATGCAGATGACATCCGGCTTATGATGCTGCGCGAGCCCCGCGGGCATCCCGCACTATGCTGCAACGTACTTGTGCCACCCTGCGATCCGCGCGCTGACGCCGGGTTCATCATCATGGAACAGACCGAATACCCGCCCATGTCGGGGTCAAACACGATCTGCGTTGTCACGGTGCTGCTGGAAACAGGCATCCTGCCAATGGTCGAGCCCATGACCGAGTTGACGCTGGAATCGCCTGCTGGCCTGCTGCGGGTCAAGGCAGAGTGTAACAACGGCAAGGTGACACGCGTCGAGTTTCGCAATGTTCCGGCCTTTGCTGTGCATCTGGATGCGACGATCGAGGTTCCCGGCCTTGGCAAGGCGGTGGTCGATGTGGCCTGGGGCGGGATGTTTTTTGTCCTGGCCCAAGCGGATCAGTTCGGTCTGGACCTGACCCCGGAAAACGGTGCCCGGATCGTGAAACTCTCCGAGGCTTTGCGCGCGGCCTGCGCCGCACAGTTGCCGGTGGTGCACCCCGAGAACTCGGCGATTGCGGGCCCGACAATCACCAACCTCTATTGCGATCCGATTGCACCGGGAACGGACGGATTGGGCGCGATCACAGTTTCGACCGGAGAATTTGACCCCGACCGGCCAGAATCTCTGACGGGAATACTGGATCGATCGCCGTGCGGCACCGGCACCTGTGCCAAAATGGCGGTGCTTCATGCCAAAGGCCTGCTGGGCATCGGGCAGGATTACGTGAACGCAGGGCCGATGGGGACGACCTTCACGGGCCGGATCGTGGAAACCACCAGAATAGGCCCCCACCCGGCCATTGTCCCAAGCCTGTCTGGACAGGGTTGGATTTATGGCACAGCCAACTGGACCCGGGATCCATCGGACCCTTTTCAGAACGGGTACACGATTGGGGACATTTGGGGCTAACCAGCCGAACTTCGCGCCTCCAACGGTCCGTTACCCCGGGGGGCTCCAGCACCCGAGCGTTCCTGGCTGCGCCAGCACCGCCAGCGGCTTTGGGCCAGGCGCCTCGCCTTCGGCTCGGCGCGGTCCCGCCCGGACGTGAACTTTCGTTAGAGGCACGATACAGTACAATTGGACGCCACCCGCCGAGCGCAGCGAGGCCCGGCCCAACGGGAGGAGGTGTTTCGTCAGAAACATCGACGACGGGCGGGAGCCCCCCCTCCGCCATTGCCATGCCGGCATCAGAGGTTTCACGACATCTCGTTCAACCGCGCCACATAGCGCGCGAGCGTGTCAATCTCGAGGTTGATGCGATCGCCCACGGATACATCACCCCAGGTTGTCACCTCTTTCGTATGTGGAATAAAATTGATGCCGAAATCACAGCCATCGACTTCATTCACTGTCAGAGACGTCCCGTTCAGCGCAACCGACCCTTTGGGCGCGATGAACCGTGCCAGGGCCTCGGGCGCACGCAGCATCACGCGGGTGCTGCCGCCCTCGTCCACCATCGCCACCACTTCGGCCACACCATCGACGTGACCCGAAACAATATGCCCGCCCAACTCGTCGCCCACCTTCAACGCACGCTCCAGATTCACCCGGCGCCCCACGGCCCAGGCCCCCAGGTTGGTCTTATCCACTGTCTCCGCACTCACCTGCACGTCATACCAATCCTCGCCAAGCGCAATCACCGTCAGACACACGCCATCGCTGGCGATCGAGGCGCCAATGTCGATGCGCGCGGTATCGTATCCCGTGCGAATGCGCGCCCGCAGGTCGCCCTGTTGTTCCAGTTCGGCCACGGTTCCGACGTCAGTGATGATCCCGGTAAACATTTCATTTGCCTCTGCATGCCTAAATCAGCACCTGACGTAACGGTCTGTTTCGCGCCCGACAAGCCCCCGCTGCTTGCCCTGACGCAACGCGAAGGTCATAGTTTTGCCGAAAAGACTGGCTAATGAGTAAACAACAGCACTCCCGGCCCAAAGGACCAAAGATGCCAAAAGCGGCTAAACCTCAACGCGTGTTCCTGTTTTTGCAGGGCCCCCATGGGCCATTTTTCAACGCCCTTGGGCGCATGCTTCGAGCCGCCGGGGTTGACGTGTGGCGCGTGGGCTTCAACGCGGGCGACCGCGCCTTCTGGTTTCATCCTCAAAGCTATGTCCCTTATCGCGGCACGCCGGATGAGTGGTCCGATACCTTTACCCAACTGATCGACGCCCGCGGTGTGACGGACATCGTACTTTACGGCGACACGCGCCCGATCCATGCCAGGGCGATCGACATCGCAAAGACTCGGGGCTTGACGGTTCATGTCTTCGAAGAAGGCTATATGCGTCCTTACTGGGTGACGTACGAGCGCGGCGGCTCAAACGGCAACTCACGCCTGATGGACATGTCGATTGCGCAGATGCAGACCGCACTGGAACTGTCGGACATGGAGGCGCCACTGCCCCCGTCCCATTGGGGCGACACCCGGCACCATGTGTTCTATGGCGCGCTCTATCATTGGTTCGTGATGTTCCGGAACGGAGATTATCGCAACTTCAAACCCCACCGCGATCTGACCGTGACAAAAGAGTTTCAGCTCTATCTCAAGCGCCTGCTGTTGATGCCCGCCCATTGGGCCGAGCGCGGTCTGGCCACTTGGCGTGTACGCAATGGCGGCTTTCCGTATCATCTGGCGCTACTGCAACTGGAACACGACAGCTCGTTTCAGATGCATTCGCCCTTTTCCACCATGACAGAGTTTCTGGCCGAAATGTTCGAAGGTTTTGCCGCAGGCGCACCGCAGCATCACCATCTGGTCGTCAAGGCCCACCCGCTGGAAGACGGCCGCGTTCCGATCAAGCGCGAAGTCAAGCGGCTGGCCAAGCAGCATGGGCTGGTGGGCCGCGTGCACTATGTGCGCGGCGGCAAGCTTGCCCGCCTGTTGAATGATGCGCGCACTGCGGTGACGGTGAACTCGACTGCCGGACAACAAGTGCTCTGGCGCGGAATACCGCTCAAGGTTTTTGGCCGTGCCGTTTATGCCAAGCCCGAGTTTGTCTCGGATCAGCCCCTGCGCGATTTCTTCGCCGGCGCCAGTCGACCGGATAATCGTGCTTATAAGGATTATCGCCGTTACCTGCTGGAAACCAGCCAGGTGCCGGGGGGCTTTTATTCTCTCAAGGGGCGACGCCAACTGCTGCGTCAGGTGGTGGACATGATGTTGTCCTCGGATGACCCCTATGACGCGCTCAAATCCGGGACAGCGGCACCAAGGCAACAGTTGCGCCTTGTGAACTGAGGGATACAAGACCTGGGACTGGATTTTTGTACCGGATTCCGATAGGTTGATAAAAAAAACTCAGGCAGAATAATAACAGGTCGAGGAGACCGAGCAGTGAAATCCATGTCCGTCCGTTGGGCGAAGCCCGTTGCTGTGCTGGCTGCGATAGGAATCGTGGCCTCGTGTTCGTTGCCCAAGGTAGGCCCGAACAAACGTGAAATCTTTGCCGGATCGGTTCAGAAGGAAGGCGACGCCTTTATCGTTTCTGTCAATGACCGTGTGACCCGCGCCACCGCCGTTGTTCCCGCGCTTGGATTTTCCAGCGGGTTCCAGAACGCATCGACGCTGACATCCGACACCATCCGTCCCGGCGACGTGCTGGGCCTGACCGTCTGGGAGAACGTCGATGATGGTCTGCTGGCGGGTGAGGCCACGAACTCTACCATACTTGAAGAGGTGCAGGTCGACAGCGCCGGTTTCATCTTTGTACCCTATGCCGGTCGCATCCGCGCCTCGGGCAATACGCCGGAACAGCTTCGCGAGATGATCACCGTCAAGCTCGAAGATCAGACGCCCGACCCGCAAGTTCAGGTGCGCCGCCTGGCTGGTGACGGCTCAACGGTTTCACTGGTCGGCGCAGTCGGAGCACAGGGCATCTACCCGATCGAACGCCCAACCCGCACTTTGGGCACCATGTTGGCGCAGGCGGGAGGAGTCACCATCCAGCCAGAGATTGCGCAGGTCACAGTGATCCGCGGAAACCAGCAAGGCAAGATCTGGTTCCAGGATCTGTTCGACAACCCGCAGCTTGACATCGCGTTGCGCGGCGGCGATCGCATCCTGGTCGAAGAGGACACGCGTTCGTTCACAGCACTTGGCGCCACCAATGCGCAGGCGCGTGTTCCGTTTGAAACGCAGGACCTGTCTGCGCTGGAAGCTATTGCGCAGGTGGG
>FYBJ01001028.1_pt1 | contig 12731 bp, 11 predicted proteins | sample 1134611 | NCBI WGS metagenome assembly FYBJ01 (sample SAMEA104116008, study PRJEB20421) | marine metagenome | isolation source: marine | reverse complement strand
TCGAGTTCCTGTTCAAGAAAAACAAGATAGACTGGCTGAAGGGCTGGGGCACGATTGCGGCACCGGGCCAGGTGAAGGTCGGCGACGAGACGCACGAGACCCGAAACATCGTCATCGCGACGGGTTCGGAAAGCAGCACGCTGCCCGGTGTAACCATAGACGAGAAGATCGTTCTCTCCTCGACCGGCGCGCTGGCGCTCGGCAGCATCCCCAAGCGTCTGGCGGTGATCGGCGCCGGTGTGATCGGGCTGGAACTCGGATCGGTATACGCGCGCCTCGGCGCGGAGGTCAAGGTCGTCGAATACCTCGATGCGATCACGCCGGGAATGGATGGCGAGGTGCAGAAGACCCTGCAGCGCACGCTAAAAAAGCAGGGGCTCAACTTCGTCATGGGCGCCGCCGTGCAGGGCGTGGAGGTGAAGGGCAAGAAGGCGAGCGTGAGCTACACCATGCGCAAGGACGATAAGACCGGGGTCCTCGAAGCCGATGCCGTGCTTGTCGCCACGGGGCGCAAACCCTATACCGACGGGCTGGGGCTGGACCGGCTGGGGGTCGAGACGACCCCGCGCGGGCAGATCGTCACCGACGCGCATTGGGCCACCTCGGTCAAGGGTATCTATGCGATCGGCGATGCGATCGAGGGCCCGATGCTGGCCCACAAGGCCGAAGAGGAAGGCATTGCCGTGGCCGAGACCCTGGCGGGAAAGTCCGGCCACGTGAACTACGGCGTCATCCCGGGCGTGATCTACACCCACCCCGAGGTCGCCGCCGTCGGCGCCACCGAGGAGCAGCTCAAGGAAGAGGGCCGTGCCTACAAGGCCGGCAAGTTCTCCTTCATGGGCAATGGCCGGGCCAAAGCCAACTTCGCCGCTGAGGGCTTCGTCAAGATCCTCGCCGATGCCGAAACCGACCGCATCCTCGGCGCCCATATTATCGGCCCGATGGCCGGCGACCTGATCCACGAGATCGCGGTGGCGATGGAATTCGGCGCCGCCGCCCAGGATCTGGCAATGACCTGCCATGCGCATCCAACCTATTCCGAGGCAGTGCGCGAGGCGGCGCTGGCCTGTGGAGACGGCGCCATTCACGCCTGACCGGGCGGGACGGCAGACCGCCGGAGCCGGATATTTGGAGAACCCGGAAACACGGGCTGCACGCCTGGCTTTCCGGGTTCTTCGAAATATCCTCGGGGGGAGCGCCCTGCGGGCGCGGGGGGCGGAAGCCCCCTTCCTCTAGCTCAACAGCAATTTCAGCCCCTGGGTAACGTCGGCGCGCACAGCCAGACGCAGTCCCGGCTCGTCCCCCGCCTTCAGGGCGGCGATGATCAGCCGGTGGTTATGGGGCGCCTCGGTGCGGCGCAGCTTGCCGTAGAGCTGCGCCATGGTCGGACCCAGCTGCAGCCAGACGGTTTCGGCCATTGCCAGCATGGCCGGCGCCTGGGCACGCAGATAGAGGCTGCGGTGAAATTCCAGATTGGTGCGGACATAGCCAGAAGCATCGCCTTTAACGATGGTTTCGGCGATGGTGCTCTGCATGGCCTGCAGCCTTTCGATCAGCGCGAAATGAGCCCGCGGCAGCGCGCGCGAGGCCAGCTCCGGTTCGATCAGCGCCCGCAGGGCCGCCAGTTCCTCTATCCTGTCGTTGCCGAGCTCGGGCGTCGTCACCCGGCCCGAAGGCGAAAGTATGAGCGCGCCCTCCGCCACCAGCCGGCGCAGTGCCTCGCGGGCGGGGGTCATGCTCACCCCATATTGCCGCGCCAGGCCGCGCAGCGTCAGGGCCACGCCCGGCTCCAGCTCGCCGTGCATGATCTGGGTGCGCAAACTCCGGTAGAGCCTGTCATGCGCGGCGAGCGCGCTATCGCCGGGACGGGTCTGGATCAACATGCCGCAACTCTGGCGCCAAGCCCCTATCCGGTCAACTCGAAGCGCCAGCGATGCAGCAGCGCACCGTTTTCGCGCAGCCACCGGCGCGAGGCATCGCAGTCCGGATCGAGCTTGTTTACCAGGGCCCAGAAACCGGGCCCGTGATTCATCTCGCGCAGATGCGCGACTTCGTGCACAGCGACATAGTTCAGCACCGCAGGCGGTGCCATGCTCAGCCGCCATGAAAACATCAGCCTTCCCCGCGAAGAGCAGGAGCCCCAGCGCGATCGCGTGTCCCGCAGGGCGATGGCGCTGTAGCGGCACCCAAGCGCCGCGGCGGCCCGGTCGCTCGCGGCGACGAGCCGCGCCCGCGCCAGCGTCATGAGATAGGCGCGCAGCGCCCCCAGCACTGCGGCGGCGTCATCCGGCACCAGAAGCAGATCTCCGGCTCTTTCGCAGCGGCGCAGCCCCGGGCGGGGTTTCAGGGCGAGCGGCATTCCCTCCACTGGAAAGAGATCGCCGGCGCCGGGCACCCGCGCGGCGGGGTGGCGCGCAAGATGCCGGCGCAGCCAACCGGCCTGCTGATGCAGAAAAGCCTCGGCGGCACCTATGCGGGTGCCGGCGGGCAGCGAGAGGGTGACGCGACCGTCGAGAGAGGAGACGCGCAGAGACATGCGGCGCGCGCGGCCCGAGCGGCGCAAAAGCACGCTGACAGGAGTTCCGCCCTCCTCTTCGGGTTGCAGCAGCAATGTCTCGCCCACGTGCGATCCCTCCATTTGCCCCGGGCCCGTCGGGCGGGCGCGGCAGCGGCCCAGCGCCGGGCGCGGCCTCATGCCGGGCCGACCGTCCCGAAAGGCTTTGACACAGGATCAGGCTTGTGGCACGTCACGCCCGATTCCGCAAAAAAGCACCGATGACGGAAAGGGAACTGTCATGCCCAAAGAAGAATGGGGCGTCAAGCGTGTCTGCCCGACGACCGGCAAACGCTTCTACGACCTGAACAAGACGCCGATCATTAGCCCCTATACCGGCGAGGTCGTCACGCTCGAATCCAGCGGGAAAGGCCGGGGCGCCCATGCCGACAAGGCAGAAAAGAAAACCGCCAGCGTCGTGGATCATCAGACCGACGACGACGCGGTCCTCGATGATGACGCCGACGTCGATCTGGGCGATGACGTGCTCGAGGATGACGACGACGATTCCGTCGCCCTCGACGATCTGGCCGATGTCTCCTCCGAGGACGACGACGAAAACTAGGCGGACAAGAATGATTGCGCCGCGGGGGCTTTTTTCGCTTGCGTCGGTCCCCGCGCTTTCATAGAAACCGCCACGCAGCAGACGCTGCATCGGAAATGGGGCCTTAGCTCAGTTGGGAGAGCGCTTGCATGGCATGCAAGAGGTCAGGGGTTCGACTCCCCTAGGCTCCACCACCCCCTTTTCACCGAAGATGCCTGCCGCCCTCTGCCGGGGCACGTGCGAGGACGCGCGCCCGGCCGGTCGCAACCGGATCAGGCCGGCTCGTCGCCGAGCTTGACAAGCTGCTTGCCGAAATTGCCCCCCTCCAGCAGGCGCATAAAGGCTTCAGGAGCGCTTTCCAGACCTTCGCTGATCGAATCGCGCCAGATGACCTGACCATCGGCGATCATGGGCGCCACCTCGTCGAGGAAGGGCTGAAGCCGGTGCATGTGGTCGAAGATAATAAACCCCTGCACTCGCAGCCGCCGGGTAAGAATGGTGCGCCATAGCCGCGGCAGCGGCATCGCCTCCGAAAGCCCCTTTCCCGAATACCAGGCAATCATCCCGCATAACGGTATCCGGCCACCGATGTTCATATGCGGCAGCACCGCTTCGAGCGTCATGCCGCCCACGTTTTCATAATAGACATCGACACCGGCGGGCGCAGCCTCGGCAATCTGGCGCGAAAGCGTGTCAGCATCGCCGGCGCGGTGGTCGAGGCAGACGTCGTATTGGAGCTCCTCGGTGGCAAAGCGGCATTTTTCCGGCCCGCCGGCCACGCCGATCACCCGCATACCCTTTTGTTTGGCGAGCTGGCCCACCATGCTGCCCACTGCGCCGGTGGCCGCGGAAACCACGATGGTTTCGCCGGTCTGCGCCTGCGCGATGTCATTGAGCCCGACCCATGCGGTGTGGCCCGGCATGCCCAGCGCGCCCAGCGCCGTCCGGATGGGGGCTGCCGACGGGTCGATGCGGCGCAGCTGTGCCGCCGGGGCCACGCCGTGGCTGGCCCAGCCGAACCCGCCCAGCACGATGTCGCCGGGCACGAAATCGGGCGCGCGCGATTCGATCACCTCGCCGACCGCGGCGGCCTCCATCGTCTGGCCGATCTCGACGGGCCTGGCATAGGATTTGGCGTCGTCCATCCGCCCCCTCATGTAGGGATCGAGCGAAAGCCAGACGACCCGCACCAGCACCTCCCCCTCGGCGGGGGTCGGCAGATCGGCCTCTTCAAGCCTGAAATTCTCTTGCGCCGGCTGTCCTTTCGGACGCGAGGCAAGCACCACACGCTGCATTCGGGCCACGGTCGCACCTCCTTTTGCTGTCATGTTTCGCGAAAACTAGCAGAGGAGAGGCGCGGGCCAAGGGGGCCGCCGCGCCGGCTCCGCTCAGCCGCCGCTCAAGAGTCCGGAAAAGCGGTCGCGCAGAGCATTTTTTTGCACCTTGCCCATGGTGTTGCGCGGCAGTTCCCGCATCAGTTCCAGCCGCTTGGGCTGTTTGAACCGCGCCAGGCGCGCGTTGAGCGCCGCGCCGATCGCATCGAGGTCCGGGGCCTGGCCGGGTTCCGGAACGATGACCCCGACCACCCCCTCCCCGAAATCGGGATGGGGCACGCCGATCACCGCGCTTTCGAGCACGCCAGGCTGCTCGTCGAGCAGTATCTCGATCTCCTTGGGATAGATATTGAAGCCCCCCGAAATGATCAGATCCTTGTTGCGGCCCACAATCTGCACATACCCGTCCGGGTCCATCTGTCCCAGGTCGCCGGTGATGAAGAACCCGTCGGCGCGCAGCTCCTCGGCGGTCTTTTCGGGCATCTGCCAATAGCCTTTGAATACATTCGGGCCGCGCACCTCGATCTGACCGATCTCGCCCCGGGGCAGGCTGTCGCCGGTCGCGGGATCGGTGATTTTCAGCTCAACCCCCGGCAAGGGAAAGCCCACAGTGCCCGCGCGTCTCTCGCCCTCGTAGGGGTTAGAGGTATTCATGTTGGTTTCGGTCATCCCGTAGCGTTCCAGGATGCGGTGACCCGTCCGGTTCTCGAACCGCCGGTGCGTTTCCGCGAGCAGCGGAGCGCTTCCCGACACGAAAAGCCGGAAATGCGCGACAAGGTCGCGGTCGAAGCGGGCGTCTTCGAGAAGCCGGGTATAGAACGTCGGCACCCCCATCATTGCCGTGGCGCGGGGCAGATTAGCGATCACCGCATCCTGGGTGAATTTCGGCAGGAAGATCATCGCGCCCCCGGCCAGCAACGTGATGTTCGTGGCCACGAAAAGCCCATGGGTGTGAAAGATCGGCAAGGCGTGAAGCAGCACATCCTTCGCGTCGAAACGCCAGTAGTCCACCAGTGTCCGGGCATTCGACAGCAGGTTCTGCTGCGTCAGCATCGCCCCCTTGGAGCGGCCCGTGGTTCCGGATGTATATAGAAAGGCCGCCAGATCGTCCTCGGAACGCGGCACGGTGGCGAATTCCTCCGGCTGGCTCCGGGCCTCCTCGGCGAAACTTCCGGTGCCGTCGCCGTTCAGCGTGTGGAGCGTCGCGCCGTTTTCCTGTGCTACGGGCAAGAGCTGCTCTGCATTCCGCCCGTCCGCAATCACCAGTCGCGCGCCGGAATTTCCGACGAAATAGGCGATCTCGGCCGGGGTATAGGCCGTGTTGAGAGGCAGAAAGATCACCCCGGCCTGAACGCAGGCAGCATAGACGGCGAGCGCTTCGGGAGATTTTTCGATCTGCACCGCCAGCCGGTCGCCGGGTTCGAGCCCCAGCGCGGTGATCGCGTTGGCGAAACGGGCCGTCAGACGCAGAAATTCGCCATAGGTGACCGGCGTGCCGTCGCCAAGGATCAGGAACGGGCGCTCGCTGCCGGCATGGGCCCCGAAAAGAGCGTCGAAGAGAGGGTTGGTCATGGGGTCGGTTCGCTTTCCTTGGAGCGCTTCTGTGCGGCCCGCGCCAGCGCGCGAACCGAGGGCGCCGCGGCGATCTGATGCTGGCCTACGAACTCTTCGTGGTTCTGGGCGACTTTGCGCAGATCGTAAAGATAGTTGACCATGGCGCCGCCGGACTGCGCGATGCCCTTGGCCGACACATCGGCGCCGGCATGCACATCGTGGACCGATGCGCCGTTCGACAGGTGGAAGCGGGCGACCGGATCGCGGGGCGAACCGTCGTCGCGCTTGGCCTCCAGCAGATACTGTGCGGCCAGGCGGCGGAGCGTGTCGGCGTCCTCGGGCGCGCTCTGGCCCTCTTCCTCGAGCCAGGCACGCAGTCCCGGAATGGGCGACAGGGTGACGAATGTCTTCAGATTGGGCAAATCGCGGCTGAGGTCCTGCGCGACCTGCTTGATCAGCGAGTTGCCGAAGGAAATGCCCGCCAGCCCCTTCTGGCAGTTGGAGATGGAGTAGAAAACCGCCGTATCCGCGTCCTCGGCGGGCAGAACCTCTCGGTCTTCGGTCAACACTTCCTGAATGGAGCCGGCTACACCGCGAGTGAGTGCGACCTCCACGAAGATCAGCGGCTCCTCCGGCATGGCCGGATGGAAAAAGGCAAAGCAGCGCCGATCCTCGGGTTTCAGCCTCAGGCGCAAATCGTCCCAGCTATCGATGGCGTGCACCGCCTCATAGGCGATGATCTTGTCGAGAAGCTTCGCAGGGCTTGACCAGTCCACCGGCTGCAGCACCAGAAATCCACGGTTGAACCAGGAGGCGAAGAGGTGGCGAAAGTCCTGGTCGACCCGGGCGAGTGCCGGAGCGTGGCGCAGGAACCGCAAAAGATCGGCCCGCATTTCGACCAGCCGAGCGGTGGCTCCGGGCACCCGGTTCAACCTTCGGGCCAGTTCCTGGCGCCGGGGTTCGGCCGCGGCCATCAGATCGCGGTAGGCGCCGCCGCCGGGATCGGATTTATAGCGTTCCGTCGCCTGTTCGAGCGCCGGCACATCCACATCCATTTCGGTGGCGAGATAGTCGAAGAACCCCCGCCGCCCGCTGTCGTCGAGCTGGCCGTATCGGTCGAGGATGCGCCGGGCCAGGGTCACGCCCGACACCTCCCCTCGGCGAGTCAGCAGATCCTCGCAAAGCGCCTCAATGGGCCGGTCGTCGCGCCCCGCGCCGCGAAGCGGCATGTAGCGGCGTTCGAACACCGTGGTGAGTATGTCGGCAAGGCGCGTCACAACTCGGGCCCCATCACCAGATCGGGCAGCCAGGTGGCCAGGCCCGGAAAGACCGACAGAATGATGATCGCCAACACCATGCACAGCACGAAGGGCATCGAACCGACCAGGATGGTCTTGAGCGGGATGTCCGGCGCAATTCCGTTGATCACATAGAGATTCAGCCCGACCGGCGGCGAGATCAAGCCGATTTCCATGTTGATCGTCAGGATCACCGCAAACCAGATCGGATCAAATCCTGCGGTGGTGATGATCGGCAGCAGGATCGGAGCGGCCATGAGGATCACCGCGACCGGCGGCAGGAAAAAGCCCGCCACCAGCAAAAACAGGTTGATCGCAGCCATCAGCACCCAGCGGTTGACGTCGAGCGTGCCGATCCATTCGGCGATGGCCTGGGTGATGAAGAGGCTCGAGAGCATATAGGAAAACACCCCTGCGGCGGCGATGATGAACAGGATCATCACGCTCTCGCGGGTGCTGTCGCGCAGCACGACCCAAATGGCCCGGGGCGACCACAGCTTGTAGATCACCATCGCGATGAGCAGGGTCAGAAGCGCCCCGACCGCCGCGGTTTCCGACGGCGTGGCGATGCCGCCATACATCGCATAGAGCACCCCGAGGATGATGGCCAGAAACGGCAGCACGCGCGGCATGATCTCGAAACGCTCGCGCCAGCTGTAATGTGCGCGCGACAGCACGCGGCTGTCGCCTGCCCGCCAGGTCGCATAGATCGACCAGGCCATGAAAAGCCCGACCAGAAGCAGCCCGGGGAGCACCCCGGCCAGAAACAGCCGCCCGATCGAGGTTTCGGTGGCGATGCCGTAGACGATCATGGTGACCGAGGGCGGGATCAGAATACCGAGCGTGCCGCCCGCGGCGATGGAACCTGCGGCCACGCCGTCGGGATATCCGCGTTTGCGCATCTCGGGGATGCCCATCTTGCCGATCGCGGCACAGGTGGCCGGGCTCGACCCCGACATGGCCGCGAAGAGCGCGCAGGCTCCCAGGTTCGAGATCACGAGCCCCCCGGGCACACGGGTCAGCCAGCGTTCCAGCGCCTCATAAAGATCGGCCCCCGCCCGGGTCGAGGCGATCGCGGCCCCCATTATGATGAACATCGGGATGGCCAGGAGCGCGAAGTTGTCGAGCTTTGAAAACAGGATTTCCGGCATGAGTTCGAGAGAGCGCATGCCATCGAACGACATGAGGAAGCCGGCCGAAACAACCAGAAGCCCGATGGCGACGGACATGCCGGAAAACAGCACGAGAATGGTGATGACGGCCACGAGGCCGCCCAGAAGCAGCGGATCCATCAGTGGCTCTCCAGTCCAAAGGGGGTGTCGATACGCAGCACCACGGCAACCAGATCGGCCACGAGCTGCAACAGCAGAAGCCCAAGACCCACGGGGATCGAGAGATAGGGGATCCAGAGGCGCACGCCCCAGACCGTGTCGGAGCGCCAGCCCCGCTCATAGGCGTAAAGCCAGTATTCAAACCCGTACCAGAGCATCATGGCGATCACGGCGATAGAAGTGCCCAAGGTGAGATAGGCAAGCATCCGGCGCATCGTTCCCTTGAGCATCATCGGAAAGAGATCGACGTTCACATGGCCGCGCAGCCGCTGCACATAGGGCAGGCCCACCAGCGTCGCCGCGACCATCAGGTAGATCACCGCCTCCGTCTGCCAGATTGTCGATCCGTTCAGAACGAAGCGGATGAAAATCATCTGGCAGGTGATACCCACCGCGACCACGATCATTCCGGCGGCGGTCCATCCCGCGAGCGTCGAAATGGCCGATACGGCCCTCAGAAAGGGGTTTCCCCCGGTTTTTGCGGGCGTCACGCCCTCGCTGTGCTGGCCTGTCATGTCCTGTTTGTCCTGCCCCTCAAAATGGCCGGGGGCGGCCTCCCCTCGCCGCCCCCGGACCGGTCACTCCACGGAGAGCGCCAGGTCGAGCAGTGCCTGCCCGTCCGGTACCTCTTCCACGAAGCGTTTGTACGAAGTCTCCTTGGCGATCTCGCGCCAGGCGTTGAACTCCTCTTCGGTCATCTGCGCGATTTCCACGCCGTTTTCCTCGAAGATTCGGACGGTCTCGGCGTCCTGCTTCTTGGCTTCCTCGAGGTAGTAGGCCTCTGCCTTTTCCGAGGCCGCAAGCAGCGCCTGCTGCTGCTCTTCGGTCAGCCCTTCGAAGGTGGATTTGTTCATCAGCAGCGGCTGGTACATGAACCAAAGAGCATAATCGCCCGGCGGGGTATAGCAGGCGACCTGTTCGAAGATGCGGTAGCTCGCAAAGGACGACGAAGAGGTGTTCGCCGCGTCCAGAACGCCGGTCTGCATGGCGTTATAGATCTCGGACGATGCCATCGACGCGATCGAGGCACCGGCGCCGGCCAGCATCTGTTCAAAAGCCTTGCCAGCCGCGCGCGTCTGAAGTCCTTTGACGTCGTCGGGGCCGGTGATGCACTTGTCCTTGCCCGCGAAGCCCCCGGCCAGATAGCCGTCGACCAGCACCATGACATCGTCTTCGGCCATGCGCTTGCGGATTTCCTCCATGAAGGGGCTGTCGTTCATGCGCGCGGCGTGATCGTGGTTCTTGATGAGCCCCGGCATCAGCGTCAGATTATAGGCCGGCTGCTGGCCGCCCGCATAGCTGAGCGGAAAGACGGTCATGTCGAGCTGCCCGCGGCTGAGCGGCTTGTATTGCTCGCGCGGTTTGAACAGCGACTTCGACGGGAAAATCTTGATGTTGAGCCCGACATCCGCCGCCGCAACCTCGTCGGCGACGATCTGTGCCACCTTATGGCGCACATCCTTGGTGGACCACTGATGCGACAGGCGCAGTTCCGTTTCCTGGGCGCTGGCGGGCAAAGCTCCGCCCAGCAGAGCGGCCGCCGCCACGGCGGCAAGTAACTTTTTCATAATTTCTCCTCCCTTGGCCCCAACCGAACCGGCGGGGACTCGGCCGTCATGCTCGGGCAAGGGGGTCCGCGTTGTCAAGCTTTTGTATACAAGAACGCCCTACTTGCATTTTAAACGGCGTTTCTGGATACTTTGCGCATGGACATACGCCGCGCCGATACCATCGTCGACGAACTGGAACAGATGATCGTCACCGGAGATTTTTCCGACGGCGACCGCCTGGACGAGATCCGGCTGGCAGAAAGATTCGGCGTGTCGCGCACCCCGATCCGCGAGGCGCTCCAGAAACTAGCCCACAGCGGTCTGGTCCAGCAGATTCCGCGCCGGGGGGTCTTCGTCCGTCAACCCGGCCCCGTCGATCTGATCGAAATGTTCGAGATGATGGCCGAACTGGAGGCTGCCTGCGGGCGCTTTGCCGCCATGCGGATTTCGGACAGGGCCCTTTCGGATCTGGCCGCGGCGAACACCACCTGCCGCGCGGCGGTTGAGGCGGGCGATGCCGACGGCTACTACCGTGAAAACGAACGTTTCCATCACCTGATCTATGCGCAGGCCGGAAACTCCTATCTCGAAAAGGAGGCCAAGCGCCTGCACAAGCGGCTCAAACCGTTCCGGCGGATGCAGTTGCACCTGCGCGGGCGCATGGCCCAGTCGATGAGCGAGCACGAAGAGATCGTCGCAGCCCTGGCTGCCGGCGATCCCGAGCGGACCGCGGTGGTGCTGCGCGGGCATGTGGCGGTTCAGGGGGAAAAATTCCACCACCTGCTGGCGAGCCTTCGCGGGACGGGCGCGCTCGCCGGTTAGGGGTCGTCGCCCGAACGGATCAGACCCCCTCGCCCTTTACCGCCTGCATGCATACATGGGTCGAGGTGCTTTCCACATGCGGCAGAGTCGAGATGACCTCGCCCAGCACCCGGCGATAGGCGACGATGTCGGGCGTGCGGATTTTCAGCAGATAGTCGAAGGATCCGGCGATCATGTGGCATTGCTCGATTTCCGGGACCGTCTGCACCGCCGCATCGAAAGCGTTGAGCGCACGCTCGGTCGTGTCGTTCAGCCGCACCTCGGCAAAGGCGATGTGATCGAGCCCCAGTTTCGAATAGTCGAGAACCGCGCGGAAGCCGCGGATAATACCCTGTTCCTGCAGCCGCCGCACCCGCACCTGGCACGGGGTCTTCGACAGCCCGACGCGCTTGGCCAGATCAGTGACCGGAAGCCGCCCTTCGGCGCTCAACACCTCCAGAATCTTCCGATCGTGGCGGTCAAGTTTTGCCTCCTCGTCGGTCTTTTCAGGCATATTGCCCCCGCTCCCTCTGATCTTTAGGCACCGCGCCCCAGATTCCGCGCAAACTAGGGCAACAAATCATTCAGGGCTCTGGTATTCTAGGGCAGCGCTGCTGACAAGTCCCCCCCGGGCAGGAAGCAGCCACAGGTATATCATTTATTGCGGAACCTTGCCCATGGCCGTAACCACCCGTTTTGCCACCGAATCCTGCGCCCGGAGCGGTCGGTCATCATCGCCGCTTTCCCCGGCCCGCAACATGATTCGCGCGCTCCACCGCGCCCCCGAGGGGCGGGTGCTGGAACGGCTTTGCGCAATGGCCGATCTATCGCAGGCGCGGCGCGCCCGGATCGGTGCGCGAGGTGCCGCGATGGTCCGCCATATCCGCGAAGAAGCCGACCCCGGTCTCATGGAGGTGTTTCTGGCGGAATACGGCCTGTCGACCGATGAGGGCATCGCGCTGATGTGCCTGGCCGAGGCGCTGCTGCGGGTGCCCGACCCCGATACGATCGATGCGCTGATAGAGGATAAGATCGCGGCCTCCGCCTGGGGCGCGCACCTGGGGCATTCTTCTTCCCCGCTTGTCAACGCCTCCACATGGGCGCTGATGCTGACGGGAAAGGTGCTGGAAAGAAACCGAAGCCGCGGCATGGCCGCGACCCTGCGCGGCGCAGTCCGGCGCCTGGGCGAGCCGGTGATCCGCGCCGCCGTCGGCCGGGCGATGCGCGAACTCGGTCATCAGTTCGTCCTGGGCGAAACCATCGGCAAGGCGCTGCGCAACGGACGGGGCCGGGCGGCAAGGGGCTATCGTTTCTCCTATGACATGCTGGGCGAGGCAGCGATGACCTCTGAGGATGCTTCTGCCTATTTCGACGCCTACGCCGATGCGATCGACCGCCTGGCCGATGCCTGCACCTCGGACGATATTCGCGAGAACCCGGGCATCTCGATCAAGCTTTCGGCGCTTCACCCCCGCTACGAAGAACCGCAGCGCGACCGGGTCATGAAAGAGCTGGTGCCGCGTGTCCTGCATCTGGCCAAGGCCGCGCGGACCGCCGGCATGGGGTTGAACATCGACGCGGAAGAAGCGGACCGGCTGGAGTTGTCGCTCGATGTGATCGAGGCTGTGCTGAGCGATCCCTCCCTTGCCGGCTGGGACGGTTTCGGCGTCGTCGTGCAGGCCTATGGCAAACGCGCCGTTCCGGTCATCGATTGGCTGCACGAACTTGCCGCGCGCCTGGACCGCCGGATCATGGTGCGTCTGGT
>FYBJ01000853.1_pt1 | contig 12737 bp, 12 predicted proteins | sample 1134611 | NCBI WGS metagenome assembly FYBJ01 (sample SAMEA104116008, study PRJEB20421) | marine metagenome | isolation source: marine | reverse complement strand
TTGTCGATCGCCTCGGCGTGCCATTTGATGCAGTGGATCGTTTCGGGCACGTCGACGGTTTCGCAGTCGTAAATCGTCTTGCCGCTGTCGATGCTTTCCATCACCGCCAATTCGCGCGCATTCCGGGTCATCAGTTTGCAAAGGCGGATCAGCACATCCTTGCGATCCGACGGATGCATCCGCGACCATCGGCCATCATCAAACCCCTCTCGCGCCTTTTCGACGGCAAAGTCCACATCCTCGGCCCCGCAAGCCGCGATATCGGCAAGCTTCTCTCCCGTGGCCGGGTTTGATGTCTCAAATGTCTTGCCAGATATCGCCGGGCGATAGGCGCCGTCGATGAAGGCCCCGGTCGGCAGATCCAGATTGGCAGCGATGGATTTGTATTCGTCCTGAGTGAGCAGCGACATGTTATTGACCCTCCGCCTCGATATCTGCGATTTTCTGTTTCAGCACGCGCGTGACCTGTTCCAGCGCGCGCTTGTCATCCTTGTTAAGCCCCTTGAGCGGCGGGCGCACAACACTGGCCTCGATCCCGTTCATGGTAACGCCGTGCTTGATCGTCTGAATGAACTTGCCGCCCTGCTCCAGCACCCGCATCAGTGGCATCATCGCCGACATGATCCGGCGGCCTTTGGCAAAGTTCCCCTCGATCACGCAAGCGTTGTACAGCGCCACATGCTCGCGCGGCAGAAAGTTCGACCCGCCACAGACCCAGAAGGGTGCGCCCCAGGCAAAGAATTCGAGCGCCTGATCATCCATCCCACAGCCCAGCTGGATGTGCGGATAGTCGCGCGCCAGCAGGTGCACGCGATTGATGTCGCCCGAACTTTCTTTGATCCCACAGAAATTGCGGCTGCGGCCGACGCGGTCCAGGAACTCCTCTCCCATCATCGTGCCGGTGCGGTGGGGATAGTTGTAGAGCATGATCGGCAGATCGGCGGCCTTGTCGATGGCAAGCGCGTTCAGCGCATTTTCGCGATCAGTTGGCACTGAATAGGGCGGGCTGGCGAGCAGAATGCTATCGGCACCGATCTCACGCGCGCCGGTCGCAAGAGCAATCGAATCTTGTGTCAGCATCGCACCGGTGCCCACAACCAGCGGCAATCGACCCTTGAGCTGCTGATGGGTGAACTTTGCCAGCTCCAGACGCTCATCAACGGTCTGGGCATAATTTTCGCCCGTCGAGCCGCCCGAGATCAGGCCGTGAACGCCGTTTTCAACCAGATATTCGACCACGTTCGCCAGGCCGTCCCAATGGACGCTGCCATCCGCATGATAGGGGGTCACAACAGGCGTGTAGATCCCTTCGAATTTGAACAGGGGAGTCATGGTGGTCCTCAGGCTGATGTGTTTCGATTGACCGAACCCAGTTGCACGTCCAGCCCCACAGGCATGACGAACAATTCAATCTGGTCTCGGGACAGGTTCCAATGATCGATGGCCAGCTGTGCCGCCGCCGCGTCATCTCGTGTTTCGATTGCTGCGATGATGTCGTCGTGTTGGGCACTCGCCTCGGACACGTTTTCTACCATTTGAGCGTCCTGCGGTCGGTAAAAGGTCATCGAAATGCGCGCGTGGTCGATCAACAGGCGCTGGAAGGATGGCAGCAGATAGATGTTGTCGGCCATCTCTCCGGTCACTTCGTGAAAGCGGTTGTTGGCCATGGCGCGATCCGCGCCAGTGCCAGTGCGCAGCGTAGATCTGAACACGTCTTGCGCAGCTTTCAGATCGTCGATCTGTTCGGGGCGCGCGTTTTGCGCCGCAAGTTGCAAAACCGCTCCATAGATCATCGGTGCGGCCAGAAAGAAGTCGCGCAGGGTCATGTGGGACATCTCGCTTACCCGCGCACCGCGGTTTTCACGCAGATCAACGTACCCCTCGCCCGCAAGCTGGCGCAGCACTTCGCGCAAGGGCGTGCGCGACAGCTGAAATTCGTCCGACAGCCGACTTTCATCCAGATCGGCACCGGGCCGCAGATCCAAGGTCATGATCGCGGTCTTGAGCCAATCATAAAGTTCGGCTTTGCGGTTCTTCGCGGCGTCCTTCACCAGCACCTCCTTGAATCAGTTGCTCGGTTGTCGGGTGCTCTATCGCATAAAAATACATATTGTGTACACAGTAAAAAATTGTTGTGTGCAAAATATAAGTAGCGTACCCCGCATTATCTTGCCGCGCATGCGAATCTTGGCTTAGCCTGAAAGATGCGCCCGCAGGACAACCAAATGCCACGCCCCGGTAACTTTGAATTGGGTCACGCCATGTCCAAGACACAGCACTATGTCTTTCTTCTGGTCGAAGAATTCTCGCACCTTGCGTTTTCCTGCGCGGTGGAGCCGCTGCGCATTGCCAATCTTGTCAGCGGCGAGCAGCTCTATCGTTGGTCATTTGCCTCTGAAAATGGCGAGACCGCGACCTGTTCGAACGAATCCGTAACGTTGGTGCATTCAGGGTTCAGCGGCCTGCCCCGGTGCGATCAGCTGTTTGTCCTGTCGGGCATCCACATGCGCGATCACGTCACGAAGCCATTGCTGGCCGCGCTGCGCCGCGAGCGGGCGCGGGGGACAGCCATCGGAGCGCTGTGTTCGGGCGCCTGGGTTCTGGCCCAGGCGGGGTTTCTGGACGACATGCAGGCCGCGATCCATTGGGAGTATCACGACAGCTTCATGGAGGCGTTCCCCGAAGTGAACCTGGTGCGCAGCGTCTTTGTTGCGGACGAAAAATACATGACCGCCTCGGGCGGGACAGCGACGGCCGATCTGATCCTGCATCTGATCGAACGCGATCACGGTCAGGACCTGTCCGTCGCTGTTGCCGATCAGATGGTGTACAACGCGGTTCGTCACGCCACAGCCGAACAAAAGGTGTCGCTGCAATCCCGAAACGGGATGCGCAATGCGCACCTGACCAAGGCGATCCAGATCATGCAAGATCAAATCTCGGACCCGATCTCGCCGACGATCATTGCGGAAAGCGTAGGCATATCTACCCGCCAGTTGGAACGGCTCTTTGGCAAGTACCTGAATGCTTCGCCCAAGAAGTACTTTATGGAAATGCGCCTTGAGCGCGCCCGCAACCTGCTGATCCAGACCGAGTCATCTGTGACCGAGGTCGCCTTTGCCTGCGGGTTCGAAAGTCCCGGTCATTTCTCTCGCGTGTACCGCGCGGCCTATGGCGTCACACCCATGCTTCAACGCGGCAAAATCTCTTGATCCGGGGCGTTGACAGCACCCGGCAATAGGCGTTCGTTTACACCAAACCACTGCCAACGACGAGGTTGCCCATGAACAAGATTATCGCCCTTTGGTCGCACCCCCGCTCGATGTCGACGGCGATGGAACGGATCATGCGAGAGCGGGGCGATCTGGACTGCGCGCATGAGCCTTTCATGTATGACTATTACGTCAATCGCTCGGTTCGAGTGATGCCACATTTCGAGGTTCAGGACGACCATCCCCAGACATACGAGGCAATCCGGGACATGCTGCTCGCCCGCGCCGAGGACCGGCCGGTGTTCTTCAAGGACATGAGCTATTACGTCATGCCTCATATTCTGGACGACAATGCGTTCCGGGATCGGTTGGTGAATTGCTTCTTGATCCGCAACCCGATGGCGTCGATCAAATCCTATTTCAAACTCGACCCGGACGTGTCCATTGACGAGATCGGCATCGAAAACCAATGGCGTCACTATCAGTCATTGGTGGATGCAGGCCAAACCCCCGTGGTGATCGAGGCCGAAGCTGTCCGGCGTGACGATCGCGCGACCGTGTCGGCCATGTGGGACAAGATTGATCTGCCCTATATCGACGCTGCCTTTGACTGGCAAAACGCGCGCCCGGCAGATTGGGCACAGGTCGATGGATGGCATCAGGACGCCGGAACGTCAAAATCCATTCGTCCCCTGACTCTCGAAGATCTGATCCGCCAAGAAGAAGCATTCTTTGCCGCAGCTGAGGCCCAGCCCAAGATGCTCGCCTATCTGGAACATCACATGCCCTACTACCTGCGGCTCAAGGCCGCCGCGATGCGACAGTAAGCGCATGGAAATCATGTCCGACAGATCAAAGGGCTGGAGACGTGTGGCGACGCGATACAACAGATGCCCAAAAGTCTTGCCTTCCGCAATCGCACTCGCTGCGCTCGTCATTTACGGGCAATGAGGCCCGCGCCCAAGGTGCGTCGATCCCGCGGAGCGGCCAAATCCGGGAGCGAGCACCCGAACGACCGACAATATGAGAGCACAGCCGCAAGAGGTTCTGTGCAGCGCTCATTCAAATCGCAAGATCCAGACGGGGTTTCCAGAATGGGCGGAACAGTTCAATCTTGGGACAGCGGTTCATCACCACTTTCAGGCCTGCCTCTTCGGCCAGCTGCGCCGCGCGGTCGTCATAAACACCGATTTGACCCCAGATCACTTTTGCGCCGATCGCAATGGCTCTTTCGGTGAATTCATAGAGTTCTTCCTTCGGGCGGAACACCTCGACGATATCCACGGGTCGTTCGATCTCTTCCAGCGAATGGATGACGGGAATGCCGCGAATCTCGGTCAAAGTTGGGTTGGGATTCACGGGGATCATGTCGTACCCCGTTTCGTGCAGCACACGCAGTACGCCATAGCTGAACTTGGTCTTGTCGCCGCTGGCCCCTACCATTGCGATGGTTTTGACCGAACGCAGGATTTCGGCCAGATACTCTGGCGCGTAATCATACAGATGATCGATGTCAGCTTCGGGCATCTAGGCCTCCTTGGGTGTCGCGATATCCGCCTTGAGCTCGTGCGGCTCCAGCGGATCGAGGAAAGGGTTTCGGTAAAGCTTGTCGTGGCTTTCCACGCCGATTTCCAAAGTGCAATCGGTGGTGGCGCGGGCCACACACAGCAAGACATAGCCGTTGTTGATCTGGCGATTGTTCAAAGCCACCTGGCGGCGCTGATCGACCTCGCCAGCGGTCAGTTTGGCGGCACAGGTGATACAGCCCCCGTATTTGCAGCCATAGGGCAGATCCACGCCTTGTTCGCGCAAACTGTCCAGCAATGGACGCCGGGCATCGACCTGATACGTCGCATCATCGCGGTTGGCGATTGTGATGGTGCGCGTCTCGCTCACAGCCAGATGTCACTTGTGCAATCGCCACCGGGATAGCGGGTTTCATGACATCGGCTTGGGCCATTTGGTTCCTTGCCAAAATCAACCACAAAATCTTCGTTGATCTTCATGCCACCGTTTTCGACATCGCAGTCGATCATCAGCATGACGCCACCCTTTGTGCGGATTTCGGGGTAGAACTGGTTGTCCCAGGTCGAGAACAGCGAGGTCGTGACATAGAGCCGTTTGCCATCGAGACTCAGTTGATACATCTGCGGCCCGCCTGCCACCTTGACACCGTTGACCTCGGGTGCCCGGCCCAAAAGGCCGCCCATCCAAACCTGTCCGGTCAGCACCGGATTGTGTGGGTCAGAGATATCGTATTGGCGCATATCACCGTGCAACCAATTGTTGAGGTAAAGGTACTTGTCATCCATCGACACCAGGATGGCCGACATCACACCCGGTACAGGAATGGGCCATTCGGGGTGCGGCTCGTTCTCGACATCGATGATCTTTTCCCATTCCCACTTGCCCGTCTCAGACTTCCAGAAATGGATGACATTGGCACTAAGTGCGGCCCCACAAAAGCCGTGACTGCTGTCGGGATCATGCAGGAATTTGACTTCCAGCGGGATAAGGCCGTCTTCGCCGAGATACATTGTCTCGACCGGTTCTTTCTTTTCAAAATCCCAGATGTGCAGGCGGCGGCCGTATTTCAGGTGCCCGACTTCTTCAAGGTCAAAGCCCGGCATGAACGTATTTGGCGCGGCCCATTCGGACGAAACCATCACGTTGTGGCGTGGCTGATACCAGAAATCATAACTGAACGGGATGTCACCCATTGAGTTTTCCCAGCGGCCAACGATCTCAAACTCTTTGTTGAGGTGCAGATAGCCGCCAGGCGCTTCGCCATTTGCGTCGCCAAGGAAGGAGATGATGATCTCGGACCCAAGGCAATGCACCGTGTGCGGGCCGCTGAGGTTGGTCTTGGCTTTGATCTCGGACCCGTCGATCACCTTGTGCAGGCGCGGTGCAAACGGGTCGGTGGCCGTGTCGATCACATGGATATTGTTGGACCGCACACCCGGCACCAAGAGGTACTTACGCGCCATGCCCGCGTCGTCGTGACAGGATGAACAGGCGTTCCAGCCCATGTGGTGAAGCTCGTCCCCGATACCGGGCATTTCAAGCCGGTGAATGACTTGGGAATAGGTTGGACTTTCAGGTTCGGCGTCTACTGTCGCCAAATAGTCAGGCTTCTGGATACCGGTCCCAGTGTAGATGGCGATTGTGTACAACAGTTTTTCACGCGGCGATTTGATCGCCTCGGCAGGGCTGGCATACCCCGGACCACAGCAAGCTCCGTCCATCATCACATTCCTCCCTTGCGACCACCTGAATATTCTCGTAAGTCGATAAAAGTTTTCTCGCAAGGTAAAATAATGCATCTGGAACGCCTGACTTTCATTCTTGAAGTTGTTGGACAGAAGGGAGAAGCAACAGTGGCTGATATTTGCGCCCACTCGGATCTCCCCAAACCCTCTGCTTACCGATTGGTGCAGGACCTCGTGGGTGTGGGCCTTCTGGAACCTGTGGCGCGCGGTAGATTCACGATCGGCTCGCGCCTGAAACGGATCACGAAAAGTGACCACTCTGACCGCGCATTGCTCGATGTTGTCGCGCCTGCGTTGAGGCAGGCAGCCAAACAGCATGGCGCCGCATTTTTTCTGTCTCGCCTGCGTGGCAGATCCGTCGAAATCATCCATGTCGAAACACCCGAAACAGGGGTCTCATATCTCCACCCGGGTCTGGGAAAACGCCCATTGCATGCCTGTTCCTGCTCAAAGGCCGTCGCTGCGTTTTCCCCCGAGTTGTTTTTTTCCAGAGACATGGAACGCAGGCTGCGCGCCTACACCGAATTCACCCTGACAAACGTGCAGGATCTGGAAGCCGAGTTCGACACCATCCGCAAGCGTGGCTTTGCTGAATGCGTCGAGGAGATTGAACGCGGCATGTGTTCTGTAGCGGCCCCGCTTGCACCAACCGGACCAGGTGCCACGATGTCCATCGGCGCCACGGGATCTGCACGGGTCTTTACACCAACGTTTCGCGAATCGCTTGGTCCCCAGATTTCCGATATCGCGCGTAAGGTGTGTGAAAACCTGGGCTGGGGCTCGACAATGGAAGCCAAAACATCCGCCTGACACCCGATTGATATTCTCCTTTTTGAGGTAACTCGTTGTGTACCAGCAGGAGGCGTATCTTGATTGGTGCGCTTCCCGCACGGGAAAAGGCCGAAGATCCACATTCTGTGAACAAAGTTTACAAAATCAAACCAGGCGGCGCCAACTGTCAGAGGGTTTTGCCTTGCCCTTGTTCTTTTATGCCTCGGCAGTCAGCCATGGGTCCAATCCGATCTGACGGAAAACGTCTTGTCAGCGTTTGGCCGCGCCCAAAGAATGTGCAACCTTTGGCGGCAGCGGTGGAAAATCAGGCTATCGACCGCCAACCCGTCTTTTTCTTGCGGTGCCTTGCAACATTCCACCCACGGCTTGTTACGCGGGCCTATGCCAAATCCGCTTAGCATATGTGTGGTCGAAAAAGACGCAGCGCGCGCGCAAGAAATCACAGAGGCCCTGCACCTGGGGGGATGGGCCGATGTGACCGTGATTGCCGATGATGCGTCGTTGACCCGTACACTTGCCTCAACCGAACCTGATGTGGTTTTGATCGACCTCGCAAATCCCCGCCGCGACACGCTGGAAACCCTGAGCGAAGCCTCGGGCGCGCGCAAGCGCCCAGTGGCGATGTTTGTTGACGAGAGCGATCCTGAATTGTCGACAGCCGCCATTCAAGCCGGGGTTAGCGCCTATGTGGTCGGCGGCTTGTCTGGCGACCGCATCCGGCCGGTTCTGGAAACCGCAATCGCCCGGTTCCGGATGATGACGCAGATGCAATCCGAGTTGAAGGCCGCCAAAAAGGCGCTTGCGGAACGCAAGACAATTGATCGGGCCAAGGGCCTGCTGATCCATGCGAAAGGGCTGTCCGAGGACGAGGCCTATCGCTTGATGCGGAAAACCGCGATGGATCAGGGTAAACGGTTGATCGACGTAGCGCAGGCCTTGGTGACTGCCTCGGAGCTGTTGCGATGACCCGGCCGGTTCTGCGATGCGGCTTTGTCCCGCTGGTTGACGCCGCCCCTCTGGTGATTGCCCGCGAGCTAGGCTTTGCAGCCAAGGAAGGGATTGGTCTGGAGCTTTTGAAACAACCCTCATGGTCCGCGCTGCGGGACATGCTGGCGATGGGGCATCTTGAGGCCGCACATATGTTGTCGCCGATGCCGATTGCCATGTCCTTGGGTCTTGGGGGCGTAAGGGCCGAAATTCACGCTGTCATGGTGTTGTCGGTGAATGGGAACGTCATTGCAGCTAGCAATGACCTGATCGCGCAAATGCGGGCACAGGGTTGGGACCGCGACCTGGGTGATGCCGATTCCGTGGCCGATGCGCTGGAGCACACAACACAGAGACCAATTCGCTTTGGTGTCCCGTTTCCGTTTTCGATGCATCGCGAGCTGGTCGAATACTGGTTGCGCGGACGCGATCTGGCGATTGAAATCCACTCCGTTCCACCGCCGATGATGAGCGATGCGCTCAAGTCTGGAGAAGTGGATGCCTTCTGCGTGGGCGAACCCTGGGGGTCGCGCGCCGTTGACGACGAAGCCGGCGAATTGATCCTTGCAGGGAAATCGATCTGGGCCTTCAGCCCGGAAAAGGTCTTGGCCGCGCGGCAGGATTGGATCAGCGACAACCCCGATCAGATCGCTGCCCTGATGCGAGCGGTCTATCATGCCGGTCACTGGCTTCAGGATCCCGAAAATCGCGTCATCGCAACGGACATTCTGGCACGGCAGGAATATCTTGGGCTGTCTGCGGATGTGATCGAGCGCGCGATGAAGGGGCACCTTTTGGCGCAGGCGCGGTCCTTCGGTACCGAAGTCCCCGGTTTTCTTCATTTCAGCATCGGGGCGGCCAATTTTCCCTGGCGCTCACAGGCGCAATGGATCGGCAGAAATTTGGCCCACCGGCACGGGCTTGACCTTGGAAAAGCTCTTGCAATCGCACGACGTGTGTTTCGCAGTGATCTCTACCGCGAGGTCATGGGCGCTATCGGCATCGACCTGCCAGGGGCTTCGGACAAACAAGAAGGCGCCCTGATGCATTCCACCGCGGTGGCCTCGACCCGGGGTGGGTTGATTCTGCAACCGGACCACTTTTTTGATGGCGCGATATTTGACCCGGACCCGCAATAGCGCCCGTTTTTTGTGCAGTCGCAGCAAAAATCTCGAAAGCCTCTGCAAATAAGACCGGAAATCATGCCGCGATGCAGCAAGTCCCGCTAATCTGACATCAACGCCAAGGCAAAGACGTCTTGGGCTTCTTCCCCACGGATGGGGAAAGACACGAGCAACGCCGCTCAGTTCACTGGCACCCCCTCGCTTCTCTGATGGGTGCCTTCTGAACTGGGCGGCGTTTTCTTTTGGTCAAAGGGGCCCCTGCCCCACAAGACAAGGAACGAACTCATGAAGAAACTGGCGCATTTTGCTTTGGCCGCAACCACAGCTCTCAGCACCCCGGCCTGGGCCGAAATGCTGGACGTTGAAAAAGACGAATTGAAGTTTGGCTTCATCAAGCTCACAGACATGGCGCCGCTCGCCGTGGCTTATGAAAAGGGCTATTTCGAAGATGAAGGCCTGTTTGTCACGCTCGAGGCGCAAGCCAATTGGAAGGTGCTTCTGGATGGCGTGATCGACGGTCAGCTCGACGGTGCGCACATGTTGGCCGGTCAACCGCTTGCCGCCACCATCGGCTTTGGCACAAAGGCGCACATCATCACCCCGTTTTCGATGGACCTGAACGGCAACGGCATCACTGTCTCCAATGAAGTCTGGGAACAGATGAAGCCACACATCCCGCAAGACGCCGATGGAAAACCGATCCATCCGATCTCGGCCGCCTCTCTGAAACCCGTGGTCGAAGCCTATAAGGATCAGGGTAAACCGTTCAATATGGGCATGGTGTTTCCGGTTTCGACACACAATTACGAATTGCGCTATTGGCTGGCGGCAGGTGGACTTGAGCCTGGGTTCTACAGCGAAAAGAACATCACGGGGCAGATCGGTGCGGATGTCCTGTTGTCCGTGACACCACCGCCACAGATGCCCGCCACGATGGAGGCCGGAACCATCCATGGCTATAGTGTTGGGGAACCGTGGAACCAGCAGGCCGTGTTCAAGGGCATCGGCGTGCCAGTGATCACCGATTATGAACTCTGGAAGAACAACCCGGAAAAGGTCTTTGGTCTGTCAGCAGAGTTCCAGCAGGAAAACCCCAACACCACCATCGCCATCACCAAAGCATTGATCCGCGCGGCGATGTGGCTGGACGAGAACGACAACGCCAATCGCCCCGAGGCCGTCGAAATCCTCAGCCGCTCGGAATATGTCGGCGCTGATTATGACGTCATTGCCAATTCGATGACCGGCACCTTCGAATACGAGAAGGGGGACAAGCGGGCCGTTCCGGATTTCAACGTCTTCTTCCGCTACAACGCCACCTACCCCTACTATTCCGATGCGGTCTGGTATCTGACCCAGATGCGTCGCTGGGGCCAGATCGCCGAAGCCAAATCGGACAGCTGGTATGACGAGGTCGCACAGTCGGTCTACAAGCCCGCAATCTACCTTGAAGCGGCCAGATCGCTGATCGACGACGGCCTTGCCACCGAAGACTTGTTTGATTTTGCCTCGGATGGCTACAAGGCCCCCACCCCGGCTGGGGATGTCATCGATGGCATCGGCTATGACGGCAAATCCCCCAACGCCTACCTTGATAGCCTGCCGATCGGACTCAAGGGCGCGCAAACCGTTGTAGACAACGAAATCCAAGGCTGAACGCAACAGCATGCCTCGCCGACACCACGCCGGCGAGGTCCCCGTCTTGCCTACGGCACATCAAGGAATGCGACATGACCGCAATTGACCCAGAAGCACTGAGCCGATCGGAGGCCAAAGAGGCCCGCAAGGAACGGCTTTTCACCCGTATCAACAGGGCGGACGCCTGGTTCCAGGTTCTCGGGCTGTCCTGGCTCACTCCGGTTCTCAAGGCCATCGCCGGGGACAATCCACAAGCCCAGGTCAAGGAAATCTGGCGCCTTCTTGGCGTACCTCTTCTGGCCATTGCAGGGTTCCTCTTTGTCTGGGCGTCGCTGGCGCCGACAGTGCAAACCTCGCTGGGTGCCATCCCCGGTCCAACCCAGGTCTGGGAGCAGGTCGAAAACCTGCATGCCGATCACTTGCGCGAACGTGACAAGGAAGCCGCTTTTTATGAGCGGCAGGAGCAGCGCAACGCCAAGCTGATCGCGGCGGGAAAAGAGGATAAGGTCAAGGAACGGGCCTATACCGGCAAGCCGACCTACTACGACCAGATATGGACATCGATCACGACTGTCTTTTTCGGCTTTCTCATTGGCTCGGCCATCGCCATTCCGCTGGGCATCATGGGCGGGCTTTCACCTACCGCCAACGCCGCGATGAATCCGCTGATCCAGATCTTCAAACCGGTTTCACCGCTGGCCTGGTTGCCGATCGTCACCATGGTGGTCTCGGCGGTTTACGTGACCAATGACGGCATGTTTTCCAAAAGCTTTCTGAATTCGGCAATTACCGTGACGCTGTGTTCGCTGTGGCCGACGCTGATCAACACATCCTTGGGTGTCTCGTCGATCGACAAGGACCTGGTTTCGGTTTCCAAGGTTCTGAAAATGGGCACGTGGACCAAAATCACAAAACTGGTTCTGCCCTCTGCCCTGCCCCTGATCTTCACCGGTCTTCGCCTGTCACTTGGTGTTGGCTGGATGGTGCTGATCGCCGCCGAAATGCTGGCGCAGAACCCCGGCCTGGGCAAATTCGTATGGGATGAATTCCAAAACGGTTCGTCGCAATCGCTGGCCAAGATCATGGTGGCTGTTTTCACCATCGGCATCATCGGCTTTCTGCTTGATCGCCTGATGTTCGCCATCCAGTCGCTCTTCACCTTCTCCAACAACCGGTGATCGCCATGGCCGTTCTTGAATTCGAAAATGTATCAAAAAGTTTCGGCGAAGGTGCAAAACGCACCGATGTACTGAAAGAAATCAACCTGAAAGTCGAAGAGGGCGAGTTCCTCGTGCTCCTCGGCTTCTCGGGCACTGGCAAGACAACGTTGATCAACCTGATGGCGGGTCTCGAATCGCCGACCAAGGGCAGGGTAACTTTTCGCGGATCACCCATCACCGGCCCCGGCCCCGAGCGTGGCGTGATCTTTCAGAACTATTCGCTTATGCCGTGGTTGACGGTCAGCGGCAACGTGAGCCTCGCCGTGGACACGATGTTCCCTAATCTGACCAAGGCGGAACGCGCTGAGAAGGTGGCGCATTACGTCAAGATGGTGGGACTCTCTCATGCGGCCACACGACGCCCGGCCGAGCTGTCCGGCGGGATGCGCCAGCGGGTGAATGTTGCACGCGCCCTGGCCATGGACCCGGAAATTTTGTTGCTGGACGAGCCGCTTTCGGCGCTTGACGCGCTGACCCGTGCCAACCTGGCGG
>FYBJ01001475.1_pt1 | contig 12739 bp, 9 predicted proteins | sample 1134611 | NCBI WGS metagenome assembly FYBJ01 (sample SAMEA104116008, study PRJEB20421) | marine metagenome | isolation source: marine | reverse complement strand
GTAGGCCTGATAAGCGTAGCGCATCAGGCAGTCTGGCGTTGGTCATAACCCCATCACCCTCTGTAGCGGACATAACAACATGAAAGAGCTTGTGGTCGTTGCCATTGGTGGCAACAGCATTATCAAAGATAACGCCAGCCAGTCGATTGAGCATCAGGCGGAGGCGGTGAAAGCCGTCGCCGATACGGTGCTGGAAATGCTGGCTTCCGATTACGACATTGTGCTGACCCACGGCAACGGGCCGCAGGTCGGGCTGGATTTACGCCGTGCGGAGATTGCCCACAAGCGCGAAGGGCTGCCCTTAACGCCGCTGGCGAACTGTGTGGCAGATACGCAGGGCGGCATCGGCTATCTGATCCAACAGGCGCTGAATAACCGGCTGGCGCGTCACGGCGAGAAGAAAGCCGTCACCGTGGTGACTCAGGTGGAAGTGGATAAAAACGATCCAGGTTTTGCCCATCCCACCAAGCCCATCGGCGCATTCTTTAGTGACAGCCAGCGTGACGAATTACAAAAGGCAAACCCTGACTGGTGTTTTGTTGAAGATGCCGGGCGGGGCTATCGCCGCGTGGTCGCCTCGCCGGAACCGAAACGTATTGTCGAAGCACCTGCCATTAAAGCGCTGATCCAACAAGGTTTTGTCGTAATTGGCGCGGGCGGCGGTGGAATTCCGGTAGTGCGTACTGACGCGGGAGATTACCAAAGCGTGGACGCGGTTATCGACAAAGATCTCTCTACCGCGCTGCTGGCCCGTGAAATTCACGCCGACATTCTTGTGATCACCACTGGCGTCGAAAAAGTGTGTATTCACTTTGGCAAACCGCAGCAGCAGGCGCTCGATCGGGTGGATATTGCCACCATGACCCGCTATATGCAGGAAGGGCATTTCCCGCCCGGCAGCATGTTGCCAAAAATCATCGCCAGCCTGACATTTTTAGAACAAGGCGGCAAAGAAGTGATTATCACCACGCCGGAATGCCTGCCTGCGGCGCTGCGCGGCGAAACGGGCACTCATATTATTAAAACGTAAGGACGTAAGATGAAAGAAAGCAATAGCCGCCGTGAATTTCTGAGCCAGAGCGGTAAGATGGTCACCGCCGCCGCGCTGTTTGGTACCTCTGTGCCGCTCGCCCATGCGGCGGTAGCTGGCACCCTAAACTGCGAAGCGAACAACACCATGAAAATCACTGACCCGCATTACTATCTCGATAACGTGCTGCTGGAAACCGGTTTTGACTACGAAAATGGCGTGGCGGTGCAGACCCGCACGGCGCGCCAGACCGTGGAGATTCAGGACGGCAAAATTGTCGCCCTGCGCGAGAACAAGCTGCATCCGGACGCCACGCTGCCGCACTATGACGCTGGCGGTAAGCTGATGCTGCCCACCACCCGCGACATGCATATTCATCTCGACAAAACCTTTTACGGCGGGCCGTGGCGCTCGCTCAATCGTCCGGCAGGCACCACCATCCAGGACATGATCAAACTCGAGCAGAAAATGCTGCCGGAACTGCAACCGTACACTCAGGAGCGGGCAGAAAAACTGATTGATTTATTGCAGTCGAAAGGCACCACCATTGCCCGCAGCCACTGCAATATCGAACCGGTTTCCGGCCTGAAAAATCTGCAAAATTTGCAGGCGGTGCTGGCGCGACGTCAGGCGGGCTTTGAGTGTGAAATCGTCGCCTTCCCGCAGCACGGTTTGCTGCTGTCGAAATCTGAACCTTTAATGCGTGAAGCGATGCAGGCGGGGGCGCATTACGTCGGCGGCCTGGACCCGACCAGTGTTGATGGCGCGATGGAAAAATCCCTCGACACCATGTTCCAGATTGCGCTGGACTACGACAAAGGCGTCGATATTCACCTGCACGAAACCACTCCGGCAGGCGTGGCAGCCATCAATTATATGGTTGAAACGGTAGAGAAAACGCCACAGCTGAAGGGCAAGCTGACCATCAGTCACGCCTTTGCGCTGGCAACGCTCAACGAGCAACAGGTAGATGAACTGGCGAACCGGATGGTGGTGCAACAAATTTCTATCGCCTCGACGGTGCCGATTGGCACGCTGCATATGCCGCTCAAACAGTTGCACGACAAAGGCGTAAAAGTGATGACTGGCACTGACAGCGTTATCGACCACTGGTCGCCTTATGGTCTGGGCGACATGCTGGAAAAAGCCAATCTGTACGCGCAGCTCTATATTCGTCCTAACGAACAGAACCTCTCCCGCTCGCTGTTTTTAGCCACTGGCGATGTATTGCCGCTGAATGAAAAAGGCGAGCGTGTATGGCCAAAAGCGCAGGATGACGCCAGCTTTGTGCTGGTGGACGCCTCCTGTTCCGCCGAGGCGGTGGCGCGTATCTCGCCGAGAACCGCAACGTTCCATAAAGGGCAACTGGTGTGGGGGAGTGTGGCAGGTTGATGCGCATTTGAAACGCCTGCAACGGTGAATAGTAAGAGATTTAAGCCCCAGGGAGTGGGGCAATCTGAATATGAGTGTGTCGGCAGAAATGGACATTATCTTTGAGGAATATGCCCTTATTGACGTTGTGTAGATAACTATTTGTCTACGTGAAAAGATCATCAGTTTTGCCGATTTTAGTCTTTTACAGATAGCAAATATCACACTTACAGGCGCTCGCCTTATGGGGAACGTTGCTGCTCTGTTTCATTCAGGCTCGCGGCATGTTGGGGCTGGATCGGGTGGTTTAAATATTGGCTATATTCAATGGACGCGTTTTGCCGCGATGACATATCAGGCGTTGCCAAATACACATAGCTAATCAGGAGTAAACACAATGAAGATCAAAGCTGTTGGTGCATATTCCGCTAAACAACCACTTGAACCGATGGATATCACCCGGCGTGAACCGGGACCGAATGATGTCAAAATCGAAATCGCTTACTGTGGCGTTTGCCATTCCGATCTCCACCAGGTCCGTTCCGAGTGGGCGGGGACGGTTTACCCCTGCGTGCCGGGTCATGAAATTGTGGGGCGTGTGGTAGCCGTTGGTGATCAGGTAGAAAAATATGCGCCGGGCGATCTGGTCGGTGTCGGCTGCATTGTCGACAGTTGTAAACATTGCGAAGAGTGTGAAGACGGGTTGGAAAACTACTGTGATCACATGACCGGCACCTATAACTCGCCGACGCCGGACGAACCGGGCCATACTCTGGGCGGCTACTCACAACAGATCGTCGTTCATGAGCGATATGTTCTGCGTATTCGTCACCCGCAAGAGCAGCTGGCGGCGGTGGCTCCTTTGTTGTGTGCAGGGATCACCACGTATTCGCCGCTACGTCACTGGCAGGCCGGGCCGGGTAAAAAAGTGGGCGTGGTCGGCATCGGCGGTCTGGGACATATGGGGATTAAGCTGGCCCACGCGATGGGGGCACATGTGGTGGCATTTACCACTTCTGAGGCAAAACGCGAAGCGACAAAAGCCCTGGGGGCCGATGAAGTTGTTAACTCACGCAATGCCGATGAGATGGCGGCTCATCTGAAGAGTTTCGATTTCATTTTGAATACAGTAGCTGCGCCACATAATCTCGACGATTTTACCACCTTGCTGAAGCGTGATGGCACCATGACGCTGGTTGGTGCGCCTGCGACACCGCATAAATCGCCGGAAGTTTTCAACCTGATCATGAAACGCCGTGCGATAGCCGGTTCTATGATTGGCGGCATTCCAGAAACTCAGGAGATGCTCGATTTTTGCGCCGAACATGGCATCGTGGCTGATATAGAGATGATTCGGGCCGATCAAATTAATGAAGCCTATGAGCGAATGCTGCGCGGTGATGTGAAATATCGTTTTGTTATCGATAATCGCACACTAACAGACTGAAAAAATTAATAAATACCCTGTGGTTTAACATATTAACTTCGCTCTCCACTTAACTTTTTAGTTAAGGAGAGCGAAATAATATCAAAGTAGCAGTAAAACCTATAACGTAAATTTAAATTGTTAAATTAACGCCCTCCAGTACACAATACTTCACACGTTAGTTATGAGCGATTTCTGATAGTGCCTGGTTTAATCAGAGCTTTATTATCTGCGACGTTTATTTTTATTTAAGAGAGATCGCGATGATATCATTAAAAGCTCCGCACAATAATTTGATGCCATATACGCAACAAAGCATACTTAATACGGTTAAAAACAATCAGTTACCAGAGGATATCAAAAGCTCCCTGGTTTCCTGTGTCGATATATTCAAGGTTTTGATTAAACAATATTATGATTATCCTTATGATTGTCGTGATGATTTAGTCGATGACGACAAACTCATTCATCTCATGGCTGCCGTACGAGACTGTGAGTGGTCAGACGATAACGCACTCACCATAAATGTGCAGTTTAATGATTTCCCTGGATTTTATGACTGGATGGATTACCCTGATCACCCGGTTAAGTTTGTTTTTCACATACTTGAAAATCAAAAAGGGACAGTTTGGGTATATGACCAGGATGATGCGTTTCTTGATATTAAAGCAAACGTGCAGGCTGGACGCTTTACCGGGCTTAAGAAATTAGTGCAGTTTATCGATTCAGTGCGAACAGATTGCAAATGTATTCTTCTTGAATACCATATGCCTTTGCTGAGAATTTTCCCTAAAGGGAAAGAGTGTATGCATGTGGAAAAATGGCTTCGCGAAATGTCGTCTATTCCGGAGACAGACGCGCCCATTAAGCAGGCGCTTGCGCATGGATTATTATTACACTTAAAAAATATCTACCCTGTTTTTCCTGAATCACTGGTGATGTTATTGCTCTCTGTTCTGGACGTAAAAACATACAGAGATGATGCGCGATTAAATGAATGGATATCTAATAGAGTGCAGGAATTAGGTGACAGATATTATCCTGTAAATAAGCACGTTAAAATCCGCTACACTCTTTAGTTCAGAAAGGGTTCCACCTGCAAGTTGTTATTCCACCTGAGAGTGAATCGCAATGCAGGTAATCATTTCATCTGTATATCTGTATGCCAACTGGCATTCCATCTCTTTTTTCGCCGATATTTTGTTGTGATCGGCGACACTTCGCTTAAAAAAGCACCAGTAGTGGTTTCGCAGCCATGCGGTGTATAAAAAATGATCTCATGCAGATGTTTTGTGAATGTGTTGGTTGACATTCATATGAAAAAAATCATAATTCCATCATGTTTGTGTGGGGTCTTTTCTGTATCTTACGCATCGCACTCAAGCCTGACAGAAAATATGCTGTAAGGCTCATATCAAAAACCGCCATTAGCTCATCAGGAAGAGCAGACGACAACCAGGATTGTTGTATGGTACGGGGTTCGAGGCCTCGATGGCGGTCCAACTTTTCAAAACTCTTCTGAATCAGATCCCCTTATTATCATCCCTGCAAAGTGGAACATTGCCATTGTTTGGCTATTCAGGATGGGGCAGACCAATGAAAAAAGCCCACACAGGGGAGAGTGGGCTGAAATGGGAAGCTAAAGACTCAAGTAAACTTATCGGAAATAAGGACCACGCATTACGGGGGCTATCATCGCCGATGGCCGTGATTCGGCAAATCAGGTTGATTACGTAGAGAGTAAATTATCTGCTCACCGCTGCGTCACCCCTTCGTAAATCAGGCGTAGCGCGAATACACCAATAATTGCACCAATAACCCGACTGGCAACGCGTTGCATACGCCCATAAGCACGACGCACAGCGGGCAAAGAAAACGCCTGACTAAGAAAAACTCGCCAGATAATTGATGCGAGCACAATCCCCGCCCAGGCCATTAAACGTGCCCATGTTGGTGTTTCGGCATTTAATGTTACTGAGAAAATACTGATAAAAAATAAAACGGTTTGCGGGTTAGAGAGATCGGTAATTAATCCGCGGCGAAAAAAGACATACCAGGGGGCGCTAATCGGTTGTTGTAGTGTGCTCATTTGCGGTGTTGACTGGCGGCGCATGCTGCACCACGCAAACCATAAGAGATAAGCGCCGCCGACGATTCTGATAAGCGAAAAAATCTCCTCACACTGCGTAATTAGCGTTGCAAGACCAAACAAACCCAACCCGGAATAAAATGCATCGCCCAGCGCCACGCCCAGCCCGGTCAGCACCCCTGCGCGTCGACCGGAAGCCAGGCTGGTTTGTACTACCACAAAGAGATTGGCTCCCGGATTAAAAAAAGTAATCACGAACAGTCCTACGGTCAGGTAAACGGCATGCAAAGGATCCATAGTGATTTCATCCATAAATAAGTGAACTAACTGCATCATATTTCTACCAAAAATAATCGGGTGCGAGAGAGATCACAAAGTGTCTTATTTCCGGTTACTGGCGTTTATGCCCTGACTGAACTAATTATTAATCAACCCAATAATGTGGGTGGGTGATAGTGTGATAACAACTCTGGAGCCGTAATATGAAAATAATCTCTAAAATGTTAGTCGGTGCGTTAGCGTTAGCCGTTACCAATGTCTATGCCGCTGAATTGATGACCAAAGCGGAATTTGAAAAAGTTGAATCGCAGTATGAAAAAATAGGTGATATTTCAACCAGCAATGAAATGTCGACTGCAGATGCAAAAGAAGATTTGATCAAAAAAGCGGATGAAAAAGGGGCTGATGTGTTGGTACTGACCTCCGGTCAAACTGACAATAAGATCCACGGCACGGCAAATATTTATAAGAAGAAGTAATTCTGAATCCTATGTAAACATCTCCGATGCGTAAGTTTATCGGTGATCATCTATTGAAATTTATGCCGGATAAAGCGTTCGCGCTGCATTCGGCAGTTCAGCTTTTCAGCCGCCGCCAGAACGTCGTCCGGCTGATGCCTAAATAATTCGCCGCTGCTGTTTTATCGCCATTAAATTTCTCCAGTGCCTGTTGTGGTGTCAGTAAGCGTGGAGCGGGAGTTTTCGCCGACTCGCGCGCCAGTTCCGGCAGTAGCAGTTGCATAAACTGCGGCGTTAAATCCGGCGTCGGTTCCACACTTAAAAACAGCGCCAGTCGTTCCATCATATTGCGCAGTTCACGAATATTGCCTGGCCAGTCGTAGTGCAGCAGCACAGTTTCACTTGCCTGTAACCCCTGGCGTAATGCAGCAGAAAATGGGGCGGAGAGCGCCGCCAGAGACACTTTCAAAAAGCTTTCCGCCAGCGGAAGAATATCCGCCACCCGCTCGCGCAGTGGTGGCAATTGCAGACGCAAAATACTCAGCCGATAAAACAGATCACGGCGAAAACGTCCTTGCTGCATATCTTCTTCCAGATTGCAGTGAGTGGCGCTAATGACCCGTACATCTACCGGAACAGGCTGATGCCCGCCGACGCGGGTGACCTCTTTTTCTTCCAGCACCCGCAGCAGCCGGGTCTGCAAAGGTAGCGGCATTTCGCCAATCTCATCCAGAAACAGCGTACCGCCGTGGGCAATTTCGAACAGCCCGGCGCGACCTCCGCGTCGCGAGCCGGTAAACGCCCCTTCCTCATAGCCAAACAGTTCTGCTTCCAGCAGCGATTCGGCAATCGCCCCGCAGTTGACGGCAACAAACGGATGCGACTTTTTGCCCTGTCGCGCATCGTGGCGGGCAAAATATTCCCGATGAATCGCCTGGGCCGCCAGCTCTTTGCCCGTCCCCGTTTCCCCCTCAATCAACACCGCCGCACTGGAGCGGGCATACAGCAAAATAGTCTGCCGTACTTGTTCCATCTGTGGTGATTGACCGAGCATATCGCCCAGCACGTAACGAGTACGCAGGGCGTTGCGGGTGGCATCGTGAGTGTTATGGCGTAACGACATGCGCGTCATATCCAGCGCATCGCTGAACGCCTGGCGCACGGTGGCGGCGGAATAGATAAAAATTCCGGTCATTCCGGCTTCTTCTGCCAAATCGGTAATCAGCCCTGCGCCGACCACCGCTTCGGTGCCGTTAGCTTTTAGCTCGTTAATCTGCCCGCGTGCGTCTTCCTCGGTAATGTAGCTACGTTGGTCGAGGCGCAAATTAAAGGTTTTTTGAAACGCCACCAGCGCTGGAATGGTTTCCTGATAGGTGACAACGCCGATAGAAGAGGTGAGTTTTCCGGCTTTTGCCAGTGCCTGTAACACATCGTAGCCGCTCGGTTTAATCAAAATAACTGGCACTGACAGGCGGCTTTTCAGGTACGCGCCGTTAGAGCCAGCCGCGATGATGGCGTCACAGCGTTCGTTTGCCAGTTTCTTGCGGATGTAGGTCACTGCTTTTTCAAAGCCAAGCTGAATAGGGGTAATGTTCGCCAGGTGATCAAACTCGAGGCTGATATCGCGAAACAGCTCGAACAGGCGCGTTACAGATACCGTCCAGATAACCGGTTTGTCGTCATTAAGCCGTGGTGGATGTGCCATAGCGCACCGCAAAGTTAAGAAACCGAATATTGGGTTTAGTCTTGTTTCATAATTGTTGCAATGAAACGCGGTGAAACATTGCCTGAAACGTTAACTGAAACGCATATTTGCGGATTAGTTCATGACTTTATCTCTAACAAATTGAAATTAAACATTTAATTTTATTAAGGCAATTGTGGCACACCCCTTGCTTTGTCTTTATCAACGCAAATAACAAGTTGATAACAAAGGATGGGCTATGTCTCTACACTCTCCAGGTAAAGCGTTTCGCGCTGCACTGACTAAAGAAAATCCATTGCAGATTGTTGGCACCATCAACGCTAATCATGCGCTGTTGGCGCAGCGTGCCGGATATCAGGCAATTTATCTTTCTGGCGGTGGCGTGGCGGCAGGTTCGCTGGGGCTGCCCGATCTCGGTATTTCTACCCTTGATGATGTGCTGACCGACATTCGCCGTATCACCGACGTTTGTTCGCTGCCGCTGCTGGTGGATGCGGATATCGGTTTTGGTTCTTCGGCCTTTAACGTGGCGCGCACCGTGAAATCGATGATTAAAGCCGGTGCGGCAGAATTGCATATTGAAGATCAGGTTGGTGCGAAACGCTGCGGTCATCGTCCGAATAAAGCGATCGTCTCGAAAGAAGAGATGGTGGATCGGATCCGCGCGGCGGTGGATGCGAAAACCGATCCTGATTTTGTGATCATGGCGCGCACCGATGCTCTGGCGGTAGAGGGGCTGGATGCGGCGATCGAGCGTGCGCAGGCCTATGTTGAAGCGGGTGCCGAGATGTTGTTCCCGGAGGCGATTACCGAACTCGCCATGTACCGCCAGTTTGCCGATGCGGTGCAGGTGCCGATCCTCGCCAACATCACCGAATTTGGTGCCACGCCGCTGTTTACCACCGACGAATTACGCAGCGCCCATGTCGCAATGGCGCTGTACCCACTTTCAGCGTTCCGCGCCATGAACCGCGCCGCTGAACATGTCTACAACGTCCTGCGCCAGGAAGGCACGCAGAAAAGCGTCATCGACACCATGCAGACCCGCAACGAGCTGTACGAAAGCATCAACTACTACCAGTACGAAGAGAAGCTCGACAACCTGTTTGCCCGTAGCCAGGTGAAATAAAAAACGCCCGTTGATTGTATTCGACAGCCGATGCCTGATGCGTCGCTGACGCGACTTATCAGGCCTACGAGGTGCACTGAACTGTAGGTCGGATAAGACGGATGGCGTCGCATCCGACAACCGATGCCTGATGCGCCGCTGACGTGACTTATCAGGCCTACGGGGTGCACTGAACTGTAGGTCGGATAAGACGCATAGCGTCGCATCCGACAACCGATGCCTGATGCGCCGCTGACGCGACTTATCAGGCCTACGGGGTGAACTGAACTGTAGGTCGGATAAGACGCATAGCGTCGCATCCGACAACAATCTCGACCCTACAAATGATAACAATGACGAGGACAACATGAGCGACACAACGATCCTGCAAAACAGTACCCATGTCATTAAACCGAAAAAATCTGTGGCACTTTCTGGCGTTCCGGCGGGCAATACGGCGCTCTGCACCGTGGGTAAAAGTGGCAATGACCTGCATTACCGCGGCTACGATATTCTTGATCTGGCGAAACATTGCGAATTTGAAGAAGTGGCGCATCTGCTGATCCACGGCAAACTGCCGACCCGTGACGAACTCGCCGCTTACAAAACGAAACTGAAAGCCCTGCGCGGTTTACCGGCTAACGTGCGTACCGTGCTGGAAGCCTTACCGGCGGCGTCGCACCCGATGGATGTTATGCGCACCGGTGTTTCCGCGCTCGGCTGCACGCTGCCAGAAAAAGAGGGGCATACCGTCTCTGGCGCGCGGGATATTGCCGACAAACTGCTGGCGTCGCTTAGCTCGATTCTCCTTTATTGGTATCACTACAGCCACAACGGCGAACGCATCCAACCGGAAACCGATGACGACTCCATCGGCGGTCACTTCCTGCATCTGCTGCACGGCGAAAAGCCATCGCAAAGCTGGGAAAAGGCGATGCATATCTCGCTGGTGCTGTACGCCGAACACGAGTTTAACGCCTCCACCTTTACCAGTCGGGTGATTGCGGGCACCGGCTCTGATATGTATTCCGCGATTATTGGCGCGATTGGCGCACTGCGCGGGCCAAAACACGGCGGGGCGAATGAAGTGTCGCTGGAGATCCAGCAACGCTACGAAACGCCGGACGAAGCCGAAGCAGATATCCGCAAGCGCGTGGAAAACAAAGAAGTGGTCATTGGTTTTGGTCATCCGGTTTACACCATCGCTGACCCGCGCCACCAGGTGATTAAACGTGTGGCGAAGCAGCTCTCGCAGGAAGGCGGCTCGCTGAAGATGTACAACATCGCCGATCGCCTGGAAACGGTGATGTGGGAGAGCAAAAAGATGTTCCCCAATCTCGACTGGTTCTCTGCTGTTTCCTACAACATGATGGGCGTTCCCACCGAGATGTTCACACCACTGTTTGTTATCGCCCGCGTCACCGGCTGGGCGGCGCACATTATCGAACAACGTCAGGACAACAAAATTATCCGTCCTTCCGCCAATTATGTTGGACCGGAAGACCGCCCGTTTGTCGCGCTGGATAAGCGCCAGTAAACCTCTACGAATAACAATAAGGAAACGTACCCAATGTCAGCTCAAATCAACAACATCCGCCCGGAATTTGATCGTGAAATCGTTGATATCGTCGATTACGTCATGAACTACGAAATCAGCTCTAAAGTGGCCTACGACACCGCACATTACTGCCTGCTCGACACGCTCGGCTGCGGTCTGGAAGCTCTCGAATACCCGGCCTGTAAAAAACTGCTGGGGCCAATTGTTCCCGGCACCGTCGTACCCAACGGCGTGCGCGTCCCCGGAACTCAGTTCCAGCTCGACCCCGTCCAGGCGGCATTTAACATCGGCGCGATGATCCGCTGGCTCGATTTCAACGATACCTGGCTGGCGGCGGAGTGGGGCCATCCTTCCGACAACCTCGGCGGCATTCTGGCAACGGCGGACTGGCTTTCGCGCAACGCGGTCGCCAGCGGCAAAGCGCCGTTGACCATGAAACAGGTGCTGACCGCAATGATCAAAGCCCATGAAATTCAGGGCTGCATCGCGCTGGAAAACTCCTTTAACCGCGTCGGCCTCGACCACGTTCTGTTAGTGAAAGTGGCTTCCACCGCCGTGGTCGCCGAAATGCTCGGCCTGACCCGCGAGGAAATTCTCAACGCCGTTTCGCTGGCGTGGGTGGACGGTCAGTCGCTGCGCACCTATCGCCATGCGCCGAACACCGGCACGCGTAAATCCTGGGCGGCGGGCGATGCCACTTCCCGCGCGGTACGTCTGGCACTGATGGCGAAAACGGGCGAAATGGGTTACCCGTCAGCCCTGACTGCGCCGGTGTGGGGCTTCTACGACGTCTCCTTTAAAGGTGAATCGTTCCGCTTCCAGCGCCCGTACGGTTCCTACGTTATGGAAAATGTGCTGTTCAAAATCTCCTTCCCGGCGGAGTTCCACTCCCAGACGGCAGTTGAAGCAGCGATGACGCTCTATGAACAGATGCAGGCAGCAGGCAAAACGGCGGCGGATATCGAAAAAGTGACCATTCGCACCCACGAAGCCTGTATTCGCATCATCGACAAAAAAGGGCCGCTCAATAACCCGGCAGACCGCGATCACTGCATTCAGTACATGGTGGCGATCCCGCTGCTATTCGGGCGCTTAACGGCGGCAGATTACGAGGACAACGTTGCGCAAGATAAACGCATTGACGCCCTGCGCGAGAAGATCAATTGCTTTGAAGATCCGGCATTTACCGCTGACTACCACGACCCGGAAAAACGCGCCATCGCCAATGCCATTACCCTTGAGTTCACCGACGGCACACGATTTGAAGAAGTGGTGGTGGAGTACCCCATTGGTCATGCTCGCCGCCGTCAGGATGGTATTCCGAAACTGGTCGATAAATTCAAAATCAATCTCGCGCGCCAGTTCCCGACTCGCCAACAGCAGCGCATTCTGGAGGTTTCTCTCGACAGAGCTCGCCTGGAACAGATGCCGGTCAATGAGTATCTCGACCTGTACGTCATTTAAGTAAACGGCGGTAAGGCGTAAGTTCAACAGGAGAGCATTATGTCTTTTAGCGAATTTTATCAGCGTTCGATTAACGAACCGGAGCAGTTCTGGGCCGAGCAGGCCCGGCGTATTGACTGGCAGACGCCCTTTACGCAAACGCTCGATCACAGCAATCCGCCGTTTGCCCGTTGGTTTTGTGAAGGCCGAACCAACTTGTGCCACAACGCCATCGACCGCTGGCTGGAGAAACAGCCAGAGGCGCTGGCGCT
>FYBJ01001549.1_pt1 | contig 12750 bp, 10 predicted proteins | sample 1134611 | NCBI WGS metagenome assembly FYBJ01 (sample SAMEA104116008, study PRJEB20421) | marine metagenome | isolation source: marine | reverse complement strand
ATAGAAATATAGCTGCAAGGGACCGTGCGGGATATCTGCCGGGTCCGGCGCCCAATAGACCATCGACGGGTTGCGCGGCACAGCTTCACCCAACCCATTGATCTTATTGCCGCTGATGTCGGGCTGACGCGCGATTTGATCGGGGTCCGGCTCGAAGGGGCGGTAGGGGTTCGGCTTTGGCATGACCGAACCCTAGCACAATTTCAGCTCAGAACAGCCTGTCCACCAGAACACCCAGCAGACCACCGGCCAAGACGCCACCCAGAACCAGCCATATACCGCTTTGGAAGGACCTTGGATTTGGCTCCTCCTCGGCCGCTTGTGCAATCAGCGCCTTCTCCACCAGAGCAGGCAGACGGGGACCAAAGCGGGCCATGACCATTGCTGTTTTCGACAAGTCGGACACCAGCGCACGCGGGCCGATGGACTTTTTGATGTAGTCCTCGACCACCGGACGGGCGACGTCCCAGATGTTGATATGCGGGCTAAGCGAGCGCGCCACCCCTTCGACCACAACCATGGTGCGCTGCAACAAGATCAGCTCGGTTCGGGTTTCCATGCCAAAACGTTCTGTCACCTCGAACAGATAGTTCAGCAGACGCCCCATTGATATCTGTGTGGCGTCCATGCCAAAGATCGGTTCCCCGACGGCTCGCAGGGCGCGGGCAAATTCATCGACATCCTGATTTGCGGGAACATATCCGGCCTCGAAATGCACCTCGGCCACACGTTTGTAGTCGCGGCGAATGAAACCAAAAAGGATTTCAGCGTACACCCGGCGGGTGTATTCATCGATGTGCCCCATGATGCCAAAGTCATAGGCAATGATGTCACCATTTGGCGCGACCTTCAGATTGCCCTGGTGCATATCGGCATGGAAATAACCATCACGCAGCGCATGCATCAGGAACAGGCGCAGCACGCGCTCCCCCAGATCGACACGGTCGTGACCCGCGGCATCAATCGCGCCATTGTCGCCCAAAGGCACGCCATCGGCCCAGCCCAGGGTCATCACGCGCCGTGAAGACAGAGACCAACGCACGGGCGGCAGTTGGAACCCGGTGTCATCCTTGGTATTGTCGGTGAATTCAGACGCGGCAGAGCTTTCCAGCCGCAAATCCAGCTCACCTCGCACAACGCCGTCGAAATGCTCGATCACCTCCATCGGGCGCAGCCGGCGCGACCCGGGGGAGAAAAGCTCGACCATCCGCGCGGCGAGGTAGAAGGCATCGATATCCTTGCGAAAGGCCCGTTCGATATTGGGCCGCAACACCTTTACGGCCACCTCCTGTCCGGTTTCGGCAATGCGCGCCCGGTGCACCTGCGCGATGGAGGCCGCCGCCACAGGCTCCGAAAATTCCGAGAACATGGTTTCGAGCGGCAGGCCAAGCTCCTTCTCCACCTCGGCCTTCGCCAAATCGACGGAAAAGGGAGGAAGCTTGTCCTGCAGCACACGCAATTGCACGGCAAGCTCATCGCCTACAACGTCGGGACGGGTGGAAAGCACCTGTCCGAACTTGATGTAGGCCGGACCAAGCGCCGTCAGAGCGCGGGTTGCGGGGGGCATATCGGGATCGCCCTTGTACCCCAGCCATTGAAACGGCTTTCCGAGGGCATGCGCCACAAAGCGTAGCAGCGGCGGGGCTTCGAACGCGTCGAGCACCACATTCATGGCGCCCGTGCGCTCAAGCGTCGCGCCTGTCCGGATCAGGCGGATGATGTTGTGAGGTCCGCGCATCTCTCAGAGTTTCCAGCCTGAATGCAGCGCCGCAATGCCCATTGACAGGTTGCGATATTTGGCATTCCCGAATCCGGCCGTGCGCACCATGCTCAGGAAGGTTTCCTGATCCGGGAATTTACGGATCGATTCCACCAGATACTGATAGCTGTCGAAATCCCCGGCGATCGCCTGCCCCATGCGCGGGATGACGTTGAAGCTGTAGAGATCATAGAGTTTCTGCAGCCCGTCATTGGGCAGTTGGCTGAACTCCAACACCATCAGGCGGCCACCGGGGCGCAGCACGCGATAGGCCTCGTTCAACGCCTCTTGCGGGCGAGTTACGTTCCGGATGCCGAACGAGATCGTGTAGACGTCAAATGTGTTATCTTCGAACGGCAGCGCCATGGCATCGCCTACAACCCAATCAAGGCTCTCGGCCAGATGCGATGCCTCGGCTCTTTTGCGCCCCTCGATCAGCATCGGTTCAGTCAGATCCAACACCGTGGCATGACCATGTCCCGCGCGACCCCACAAGCGGAACGAGATATCGCCGGTGCCCCCCGCCACATCCAGCAGCTTTTGCCCCGGACGCGGAGCCAGCCAATCCATCATGGCGTCTTTCCACACCCGGTGGATGCCCATGCTCATGACATCGTTCATGATGTCATACTTGCTGGCGACCGAGTTGAACACACCCTGGACACGCCCGGCCTTTTCACCTTCGGGAACTTCGGAGAAACCAAAGTGAGTGGTCTTTTGACTGTTCTCGGACATGGGCCTTGCCGTTTTCTGATTTCGCCCCTGTTATAGGGCGTTGGAACATGGGCACAATGCGGCCCTTTGGAATTTGGAGCTCCATAATGCCTGAACTGCCCGAGGTCGAGACCGTCCGGCGTGGACTTGCCCCTGCGATGGAAGGCGAGGTGATCGAGCGCGCCGACGTCAACCGCCCCGACCTGCGCTGGCCGTTCCCCGAACGGATGGCAGAGCGACTGACGGGTGCGCGTGTTCAGCGTTTGGGGCGACGGTCGAAATACGTCCTGGCGGATCTGGATACGGGAGAGACGCTGCTGATCCATCTGGGGATGTCGGGGCGCATGACGGTTTCGGGCGATCCGCTGGGACGGTTCGTGCATGACCATCCGGCACCCGAGAAACATGATCATGTGGTATTTCACATGGCCAACGGCGCGCGGATCACCTTTAACGACCCGCGCCGCTTCGGAGCAATGGATCTGCTGCCAACAGCCACCGCTGCTGAGCACAAGCTGCTCTCGGTGCTCGGACCCGAACCCCTGGGCAACGATTTCCACGAACAACATCTGGTTGAATCGTTTCGCGGCAGGAACACACCGGTCAAATCTGCGCTTCTGGATCAGGGAATCGTCGCGGGTCTGGGCAATATTTACGTTTGCGAGGCATTGTTTCGCGCCGGAATTTCGCCACGTCGCAAAGCCGGAAAAATTTCCGCAGCCCGAGTCGCGACCTTGGTTCCGATCATTCGGCAGGTGTTGTCGGACGCCATCGATGCAGGTGGTTCGTCGCTCAAGGATTTCCGCCAAGCCGATGGAGAACTTGGATATTTTCAGCACAACTTTGATGTCTACGGCCGCGAGGGCGCACCCTGTCGAACCTCCGAATGCGACAGCACAGTGGCCAGAATCACCCAGTCGGGACGCTCATCTTTCTACTGTCCGCAATGCCAAAGATAACTTGAACCATCTCCCCCTCGTGGTAAGGAATCGGTCCAGGACAGAACAACCGAAAGCACATCTCCATGGCCTTTGAGACGATCATCGTCGACGTTGAAGACCACGTAGCCCTTATCAAGCTGAACCGCCCCGACGCATTGAACGCGCTGAACACCCAATTGCTGGGTGAACTGTGCACTGCTTTGGAAGACGCCGACACCAACGACAAGGTGCGCTGTATCGTTATCACCGGATCGGAAAAGGCATTTGCCGCCGGTGCCGACATCAAAGAGATGTCCGAGAAATCCTTTGTCGAGGTCTTCAACTCCAATCTCTTCGCCCGCGAGGCCGAAGACCTGACCTCGATCCGCAAGCCGATAGTTGCGGCCGTGAATGGTTACGCACTTGGTGGCGGCTGTGAACTTGCCATGATGTGCGACTTCATCATTGCCTCGGACACCGCGAAATTCGGCCAGCCTGAGATCAATCTGGGCGTCATCGCAGGGCTGGGCGGCACACAGCGTCTGACGCGGTATGTGGGCAAGTCCAAATCCATGGACATGAACCTGACCGGCCGCTTCATGAACGCCGAAGAGGCCGAGCGCGCGGGTCTTGTCAGCCGCATCGTCCCGTCCAAGAAACTGGTCGAAGAAGCCGTGAGTGCCGCCCAGAAGATTGCCGAAAAATCCCAACTTTCAACCATGGCCGCCAAAGAAGCCGTGAACCGCAGCTATGAGCTGACCTTGAATGAAGGTCTGCTGTTTGAACGCCGCGTTTTCCATTCGATGTTCGCCACCGAAGATCAAAAGGAAGGAATGGCCGCATTCCTGGAAAAACGTGAGGCACAATTCCGCGACAAATGACGTCACGTAATGGAATCACTTCTTGAATCGGGCGGGTCAGCGACCTGCCCGTTTTGATTCAGTACAATGGACGCAGAATCGGCTTGGCATTGTGGGAAAACTTGGCTAGATAGCGCCGCAATACATGCGCGTGCGGCCCGCTCTGGCTAGAATCACACCGGTGATCTGATACCCCGGCTTGGGCTTGGCATTGCGCTAATTTGAACAAACCGAACCGAGATAAAGGCCTGAGATTCATGGCAAATTCGCCCCAGGCAAAAAAGCGCGCCCGTCAGAACGAAGCCCGCTTTGCCGTCAACAAAGCCCGTCGTTCGCGCATCCGTACCTTCCTGCGTAAAGTCGAAGAAGCAATCGAATCCGGCGACAAGGAAGCCGCGACCGCTGCTCTGCGCGCTGCTCAGCCAGAACTGATGCGTGGTGTGACCAAGGGCGTGTTCCACAAGAACACTGCATCGCGCAAGGTGTCGCGCCTGGCAGCCCGAGTCAAAGCTCTGGGTTAATTCGCGACTCGCACAAAAGCGTTTTGTGAAAAGGCGTTGCCATTGGCAGCGCCTTTTTTTGCGCCTGTTGCACGGATGCCCCGTTGCTGCGAGCGCGAGAGATTCTTTATCCCCAAAGGCAGAGTCAACATCAGAGTTTCGTTGCCGCTCCGCACCCGGACTTGCTACCACTGTCCCAGCGATTCACTCGCTTGGGGGGACAGGCTGCAAGGTATCCGACCTGACAGGCATCAGGGAAGGTACATGCGATTGCCGGAAGTCGGGGAAACCCGGCATGGTCGGTCTGCTACGGGTAACATCAATTGCCCTGGCCCTGTCGAAAATGAGTGTAACGGGCAACGAGGGTGCACAATCCGTCGTCATAAGACGGATGTCTGTCGTTGTTGTTTGTTTTCGTGCGGTTTTGCGATCGCATGACGCCGATGCTCACACATCGGTGCTCGATACTCTTGTGCGTGATTGCCACCGGGACTGGTCCGGTGAATTGGATGGGTAAGAACAGGCTGAATGGCCGCTGATGATGGGACGCGTGAGGCGCTGGATGACACAAGAAAAATGGGGACAACTCCGTCAAAAACTGCTCAAGACAGTTGGACAAAACAACTACTCGACTTGGATCGAACCGCTAGAGTTTCAGGAACTGCAAGATGGAGTTGCTGTATTTACGGTTCCGACAAATTTCATGGGAAATTACGTCAGCCAGAACTTTGCTGATCTGATTTTGTATGAATTGAACAACTCGGGTGAATCCGTGCAACGTATTGCGTTCCGCGTCGCTGCAAATTCTCCTGCTCGGCCTGCTGCGGCATCGGCTGACAAACGTTCTGCCGAGAGCAAGGACACGGCCCCTGCGACGGACCCCGCCAGGGACACCCGTACCATGGGCGCGCGCGCCACCAATGGCGCCTTCGAGCCAATGGATACCTTGCAGGCGGCCCCACTGGATTCCCGCTTTACCTTTGACAGCTTTGTGGTGGGCAAGCCGAATGAACTGGCCCATGCGGCCGCGCGCCGCGTATCCGAGGGCGGCCCAGTGACTTTCAACCCGCTTGTCCTGTATGGCGGTGTCGGGCTTGGTAAGACGCACCTGATGCATGCCATCGCGTGGGAGCTGAAATCAAAGCGCCCGGACCTTAATGTGCTGTATCTGTCTGCGGAACAGTTCATGTATCGCTTTGTGCAAGCCCTTCGCGAGCGTCGCATGATGGACTTCAAACATCTGTTCCGCTCGGTCGATGTGCTGATGGTCGATGACGTTCAATTCATCGCAGGCAAGGATTCCACCCAAGAAGAGTTCTTTCACACCTTCAACGCGCTGGTTGACCAGAACAAGCAGATCATCATTTCGGCGGACCGCGCCCCGGGAGAGATCAAGGACCTTGAGGACCGCGTAAAATCGCGCCTGCAGTGTGGTCTTGTCGTCGATCTGCATCCGACTGATTACGAACTGCGCTTGGGCATTCTGCAAAACAAGGTCCAGCAGCATCAAGCCACCTATCCCGATCTCAAGATCGCGGATGGCGTGCTCGAGTTCCTGGCCCATCGGATTTCGACCAACGTTCGTGTGCTTGAGGGCGCCCTGACCCGTCTCTTTGCCTTTGCTTCTCTGGTAGGGCGCGAGATCGACATGGACCTGACACAGGATTGCCTGGCCGACGTGCTGCGCGCGTCCGAGCGGAAGATCACGGTCGAGGAAATCCAACGCAAGGTCTCAGACTACTACAACATTCGCCTCAGTGACATCATCGGTCCCAAACGCCTGCGCTCTTATGCACGCCCTCGTCAGGTCGCGATGTATCTGTGCAAGCAGTTGACCAGTCGCTCGCTGCCGGAAATTGGCCGCCGCTTTGGCGGTCGCGACCACACAACCGTCATGCACGGCGTCAAGCGCATTGAAGAACTGAAACTCACCGACGGCCAGATCGCCGAAGATGTCGAAATGCTGCGACGCGCGCTCGAGGCGTAAGCTTACGACCACCACTCACATATGGGCCCCGGACATGTTCCGGGGCCCAATTTCGTTCTCTTGCTGTGTGCTGCGGTCAACGTTTTGGCCTGATCTGTGTCCCAAGGGCCACGCGGGCCTTGACGCCCCCTGCATTCCAGCGGACAAATCCATGAAAAAACTTGTACCGCAGGCCTGACCCGTTAGGGTGCCTGTCCCGGCCACCGCATTGGCCCAAGACAAAGGATGTGAGGGATATGAAGATCAGCATCGAACGCGGCACGCTGCTCAAGGCCGTGTCTCAGGCCCAATCCGTTGTGGAACGCCGCAACACCATCCCGATCCTGGCAAACGTTCTGATCGAAGCCGAAGGCGACAGCGTGCAGTTCCGCGCCACCGATCTGGACATCGAGGTTGTTGACAAGGCCCCCGCTCAGGTCGAACGCGCAGGTGCCACCACAGTTGCCGCAACCACCCTGCACGAGATTGTGCGCAAGCTGCCCGATGGGGCGCTGGTGACGTTGACCGCCGACAGCGCAACCGGCCGCCTGACGGTTGATGCCGGGCGGTCGAACTTTTCGCTGGCAACACTCCCCCGCGAAGATTTCCCGGTCATGGCCTCGTCCGAGTATCAGTCGAACTTCACCGCGCCCGCCGCCGTTTTGCGTCGCCTGTTTGACAAATCGAAGTTCGCCATTTCGACCGAAGAGACCCGCTATTACCTGAACGGTGTCTACCTGCATGTCACTGATGCCGATGGCGGCAAAGTGCTGCGTGCCGTGGCCACAGATGGTCATCGCCTTGCCCGCATCGACGCTGAACTGCCTGCTGGCTCCACGGACATGCCCGGCGTGATCGTGCCGCGCAAGACCGTGGGCGAGCTGCGCAAATTGCTGGACGACGACGAGATGGACATCGCCGTATCGGTCAGCGAAACCAAAGTGCGTTTCGCCACACCCGACATCACGCTGACATCCAAGGTGATTGACGGAACCTTCCCCGATTACACCCGCGTGATCCCGCAAGGCAACACGCGCCGGTTGGAGGTGGACGCCTCTGAGTTCGCTCAAGCCGTGGACCGGGTTGCGACCGTTTCGTCCGAACGCTCGCGCGCTGTGAAACTGCAGCTGGAAGAAGACCGGCTGATCCTGTCGGTCAACGCACCGGACAGCGGCGCCGCCGAAGAAGAGCTGGCCGTGGCCTATGGCGACGAACGGCTCGAGATCGGGTTCAACGCCAAATACCTGCTGGAAATCGCATCGCAGGTGGACCGCGAGAACGCAGTGTTCATGTTCAACTCGGCCGGCGACCCGACCTTGATGCGTGAAGGCAATGACCAGAGCGCAGTCTATGTCGTCATGCCGATGCGTGTTTGATCGCGCGTTCTGCGCGATGCCTGCGGCGCGAGTCTCTTTGAAAAGATGAAGGGAGCGGTCATGTGTTGGCTCTGACCGAGTTGACCCTCTCCCATTTCCGGTCTCACAGGGTGGCGCGGCTGTCGCTGGATGGCCGCCCCGTCGCCATTCACGGGGCCAACGGAGCAGGCAAGACCAACATCCTGGAAGCCGTGTCGCTGTTTTCTCCGGGACGCGGCTTGCGGCGCGCCAGCGCGGCCGAGATGACCCGACGGCCCGAGGCTTTGGGCTGGAAACTACTGGGCGTGCTGGACGTGCAGGGCCAGCCCCATGAGATCGAGACCTGGTCTGACGGTGGCGCGGCGCGACAAGTACGGATCAACGGCAAGGCGGCCAACCAGGTGGCTTTGGGACAACTGGCTCGGGTTGTGTGGCTGGTGCCCTCGATGGACCGGCTGTGGATCGAAGGGGCCGAAGGGCGGCGACGGTTTCTAGACCGCATGGCGCTGAGTTTTGATCCGGGCCACGCTGAGGCGTCACTGCTCTATGAAAAGGCCATGCGCGAGCGCAACAAACTGCTCAAGGAGCAGATCCGCGACGACCATTGGTACGTGGCGCTGGAGCGGCAAATGGCCGAGGCGGGCCATCGCATCCATCAGGGGCGACTGTCCGCGCTGGAACTGGTTCGGCGGGCACAGGAACAGGCGCAAACGGCTTTTCCCTCGGCCAATCTGGAATTGGTGCAGACCGAAGGGGCCATGCCGGAAACTGAAAGCGACCTGCGCGAAGCGCTGATCGAAAGCCGGTTTCGCGATCTGGCCGCTGGTCGAACTCTGGTCGGTCCGCATCGCAGTGACCTCTATGGGGTGTTCACGGCAAAAGGGGTTCCGGCCAAGGATTGTTCGACCGGCGAGCAGAAGGCGTTGCTGGTGTCGCTCATCCTGTCCAACGCCCGCGCATTGGCGGACCAGACTGGCGCCCCGCCTATCGTACTGTTGGACGAGGTCGCCGCCCATCTGGATGCTGGCCGTCGTGCGGCGCTCTATGACGAGATCTGCGCGCTTGGCACCCAAGCCTGGATGACCGGCACCGGGCCGGAGCTTTTTGCAGAACTGGATACACGCGCGCAGTTCCTTGATGTCACCGAAGATGACGGCGTGTCCGAGGTTCACGCCCAATGACCGTTACCCCCTGGGAGCTGGTCCTTTACGCTGGCGCTTTGCTGGTGCTGTTCCTGACCCCCGGCCCGGTCTGGCTTGCCATTATCGCACGGTCGCTCGGCGGTGGGTTTCAGGCCGCCTGGCCGTTGGCGCTTGGTGTCGCCATCGGTGACATAATCTGGCCCCTGCTGGCGATCATCGGCGTCTCGTGGCTGGTCAACGAAATCGAGGGGTTCATGACCGTTTTGCGCTATGTCGCCAGCGGGGTGTTCCTGTTGATGGGTATCAGCGTGCTGCGCCACGCGAGCGATACGATCCGCGAAAACAAAGCACTGACCAAACCGGGGAAATGGGCCGGGTTCCTAGCAGGCTTGATCGTCATTCTTGCCAACCCCAAGGCGATCCTGTTTTACATGGGGATGCTGCCGGGCTTTTTTGATCTGAGCCAGATCACCAGAACCGACATCATCCCGATCATCGCCTTGTCGTTTACCGTGCCTCTGCTGGGCAACTTGGCGTTTGCTCTTTTCATCGACCGCGTGCGCGGTGTCCTGACCTCGCCAAGGGCGATGCGAAGGACCAATATCGTGGCAGGTTGCCTGCTGATCTGCGTGGGTCTGATCATTCCCTTTACGTGACACAAAATATGGTGGGACGGCGTGACAATCCCCCCCAGAAAACGTATAAGGTGACAAAATAATGAAGGTACTCACCGCATGTCCGAAGACAATCAGGCACCCGAAGAATACGGCGCCGATTCCATCAAAGTTCTCAAGGGCTTGGAAGCCGTTCGGAAACGTCCCGGCATGTACATCGGGGATACCGACGATGGCTCGGGTCTGCACCACATGGTGTACGAGGTCGTGGACAACGGCATTGACGAAGCATTGGCCGGTCACGCCGACCATGTGACAGTGAAAATTCACGCTGACAACAGCGTTTCCGTCAGCGACAACGGGCGCGGAATTCCGGTTGGCATTCACGAAGAAGAAGGCGTATCCGCAGCCGAGGTCATCATGACCCAGCTGCACGCAGGTGGCAAGTTCGACAGCAACTCGTACAAGGTTTCGGGTGGTCTCCACGGTGTGGGTGTGTCGGTTGTAAACGCCCTGTCCGATTGGCTGGAACTGCGCATCTGGCGCGACGGCAAGGAACACTCGGCACGGTTCGAGCGCGGAGAAACGGTCAAGCATCTTGAGGTTGTTGGCGACTGCGGCGACCAAACCGGAACCGAGGTGCGGTTTCTTGGTTCTACCGACACGTTTTCGAACCTCGAATATTCCTTCGAAACACTGGAAAAGCGCCTGCGTGAACTGGCGTTCCTGAACTCTGGCGTGCGGATCATTCTAGTTGATGAACGCCCAGCAGAGCGGCTGGAATCCGAACTGTTTTATGAGGGTGGCGTAAACGAATTCGTCAAATATCTGGACCGCTCCAAAACCCCCGTCATGGACGCCCCTATCTATATCAAGGGCGAGCGCGACGACATTGGCGTTGAAATCGCCATGTGGTGGAACGACAGCTATCACGAGACGGTCCTGCCCTTTACCAACAATATACCGCAGCGGGATGGCGGCACTCACATGGCAGGGTTCCGGGGCGCGCTGACACGGACAATCAACAACTATGCGCAGTCTTCGGGGATCGCCAAAAAGGAAAAGGTGAGCTTTACAGGTGATGATGCGCGCGAGGGCCTGACTTGCGTGCTTTCTGTCAAAGTGCCTGATCCCAAGTTCAGTTCACAGACCAAAGACAAGCTGGTGTCGTCCGAAGTACGTCCCGCTGTCGAAGGCCTGATGAACGAAAGGCTGGCGGAATGGTTCGAAGAGAACCCAAACACGGCCAAGCAAATCGTTGGCAAGATCGTCGAGGCCGCTCTGGCACGAGAAGCCGCGCGAAAGGCCCGCGAACTGACCCGACGCAAGACGGCGATGGACGTAAATTATCTGGCCGGTAAGCTCAAGGACTGCTCGGAAAAAGACCCCTCCAAGACCGAAGTGTTCCTCGTCGAGGGTGACTCGGCAGGAGGTTCGGCACAGACCGGACGGGATCGTCGGACACAAGCCGTTTTGCCGTTGCGCGGAAAAATCCTGAACGTGGAACGCGCCCGCTTTGACCGGATGCTGTCCAGCCAGGAGATTGGCAACCTTGTGATGGCTCTTGGCACTGGCATCGGCCGGGACGAGTTCAACATCGAAAAGCTGCGCTATCACAAGATCGTCATCATGACCGATGCGGACGTCGACGGCGCGCACATTCGGACATTGCTGCTGACATTCTTCTATCGGCAAATGCCCGAATTGATCGAAGGCGGCTACCTCTACATCGCGCAGCCACCGCTCTACAAGGTGGCCCGCGGCAAATCCGAAGTCTACCTGAAGGATCAGGCTGCCTTGGATGATTACCTGATCAATCAAGGGATCGAAGGCGCCATTCTGAAGCTGGGTACAGGCGAGGAAATCATTGGTCAGGATCTAGCCCGAGTGGTGGATGAGGCCCGGCAGCTCAAGCGCGTGCTCGATGCCTTCCCGACACATTACCCCCGTCACATCCTGGAACAAGCTGCAGTGGCCGGCGCTTTTGTACCCGGCGCTGTAGATTCAGACCTACAGGGCGTTGCTGACAAAGTTGCGGCGCGTCTGGACCAGATCGCACTGGAATACGAACGCGGCTGGCAAGGCCGGATTACCCAGGACCACGGCATCCGCTTGGCCCGCATCCTGCGCGGCGTCGAAGAGGTTCGGACACTGGACGGCCCGATGTTGCGTTCAGGCGAGGCCCGCAAAACCGGCAGCTTCACCCAAAGTCTACAAGAGGTCTATTCGACCTCGTGCCAATTGATCCGCCGTGACCGTGCACAAATCATCCACGGTCCTCTGGATCTCCTGCGGGCGATCCTGGAAGAGGGCGAAAAAGGCCTCTCGCTGCAACGGTACAAGGGATTGGGTGAAATGAACCCGGATCAGCTGTGGGAAACCACCCTTGACCCCGATGCGCGTACATTGCTGCAAGTACGTGTGGACGACATGGTCGAAGCCGACGATCTGTTTACAAAGCTCATGGGTGACGTCGTGGAACCCCGCCGCGAGTTCATCCAGCAAAATGCTCTGAGCGTGGAGAATTTGGATTTCTAGCAACTTTGTAGGGACGCGTAAATGCTTGCACGCACCTCAAAAGTTTGCACGATTTGCCCATAAGCTTGCATCCATTCAACCTTTGAGAGTGCAATCTCAATGGTTAAACTCTCAAAGGGCGAATTTTGCGATCCAAACATAAGCAAGGACAGGTGCTTGGCTGTGCGGTTCTGTTGAGTTTTGCACCGAGCTAAGCTCAACGGACCACAAATCTATCCTGCGGGCAATTGGTCTCCCGACTTGGCTCTGTTGCACAAATCGCGTTGTGGGATTCACTGTGTGAATCCAGCATGGTAGCTGGAGGGCATGAGCAGATGGGCCCCCACGAAGTACAAGACCACGAACTGGTCGGCTTACAATGAAGCGTTGAGACGGCGAGGAT
>FYBJ01000236.1_pt1 | contig 12750 bp, 9 predicted proteins | sample 1134611 | NCBI WGS metagenome assembly FYBJ01 (sample SAMEA104116008, study PRJEB20421) | marine metagenome | isolation source: marine | reverse complement strand
GCTTTCGGCTCAACCAACTGCCAGACTTTGCCATTGGCCCAGTCGCTAACATACAGCAGACCATTGGCATCACGTACTAAACCATCAGCACCACCAAAGCCCTGATTGACCCTAACGACTTTGCCACTGGTCATATCCAGCGTGAATAAATCTCCGGTACCAAAGTCGGCAACCAGCATTTGATTTACCCCATCATTAAGCAGACCGTTTGGACGCTTGATACCAGATTTATCGTTAATCACTTCGCTGATAGCGCCAGTGGGTGTGACTTTATAAATACCGGCGTTTTTGCCGTCATCATCACCGCTGTCGGAGATAAAGACATTACCGTTACCGTCAATTTCGATATCGTTAAGAAATACCGCTTTACCGGGGAAATCGCCGGCTTTGGCAATGACTTCGGCTTGACCCTCCTGTGTGATTTTCACCAGTTGGTCGTTATCGGCAACGTAAAGCACGTTATCAAACATATCGATGCCTTTCGGATCATTCAGGCCGTCAACCAGCGTTGCCGTGCTGCCATCGGTATTGACCACCGTGACTTTGCCATCGCCAGCTTTACCGAACTCACCGATTTCGGTGACAAATAACCGGCCATCCGGATGGGCAATCGCCGATTCCGGCATCATCAGATCGGTTACGGTTTCGCTGCTGGCGGCCTTATTGGACGCGGTTTTTGCCGCATTTTCTTCGCCGTAGCTGACCCGGTAAATCACACCGTTGTAGTCATCTGAGACCAGCATCGAACCATCGGGCATTTGCAGCACATCAGTCGGCCGGCCCCAGGCTTCGCCGTCATTTAACCAGCCATCAATAAATGGTTCATGACCGATGACCTGATTATTGTCATCGAATTTGACCCGTACCAGTGAATAACCAACCGGCTCAGTACGGTTCCATGAACCATGCTGGGCAACAATGGCATCACCCTGATATTCGGCAGGGAATTGTTTACCGGTATAAAACTTAAAGCCCAGATTGGCGCTGTGTGCCTGAAATTCTGCTTCAGGAAAGGTGACGTCTTTAGGCGGCGTTTTATCAGCCCAGTCTTCGTGGCGTTCTTTACCACCGGCATAATACGGAAAGCCGAAATGCATGCCTTTTTCCGGCGCCGCATTAAACTCACCCGGGGGAATATCGTCACCCATCATATCGGTGTTGTTATCGGTGAAATACAACACGCCGGTATCTGGCTGAAAATCCATACCGACTGAATTACGTACCCCTTCGGCAAAGATTTCAGCGTCACTGCCATCCGGGTTCATACGGATAATGGTGCCTTCATAACCGTCGACATTACAGATATTGCAGGGCACACCAACCGTGACATAGAGTTTGCCATCCGGCCCGAAATCGATATAACGCCAGCCGTGATGGGCTTTATCAGGCAGATCTTCAAAAATCACTTCACGCATATCTTTGAATGGCAGGTTCAGATCAAATCCCGGTGCGGCATAACGGGCAATACGGTTTTGCTCGGCCACATACAGGTTGCCCTCATACATGGCGACACCATTACCGACTTTTAAATCATCGAGAATGGTCACGACCTGGTCGGCTTTGCGATCTTTGTCTTTATCAACCACGGCATAGACGTTTTCAAAGCGTGTGCCGACAAACACAGTGCCGGTAGACTGGCCCAGCGCCATTTGCCGCGCATCGGGAACTTCGGCGTAAACTTCGACTTTAAAGCCGTCCGGCACATTAAGCTTGTGCAGATTTTTTTCAGCATCTTCGGCATCAGCAAAAGCACTGACCGAAAACAATCCCAGTGCCGCGAAAAGCAGACTGGTTAACGGTTTGGGTGTTAATTTCATAACAACTCCTTTGTGATAAAAACAGATTTACGGCGTGACAATGATCTTGCCAAGCTGTTGATTGGATTCCATAAATTGATGGGCAGCGACGATATCATCGAGCTTAAAGGTTTTGGCAATGACCGGCTGTAAGCTGCCATCGGCCAGACCTTGTTCTATAAACGCCACGCCGCGTGCTAAGCGTGGTGCATCCTGGGTAAATTCAAACAGGGTGTAACCACGCAATGTCAGGCCTTTACCCAGCGCCGCGAACAAGGGGAATGGCGTCACTTCAGTACTCAAAGCACCATAAACAAAAATCTGCGCAAACGGTTTACAGGCATCAGCCAGATCATTGAGCAGGGGACCTGCCACCGGATCAAACACCATATCGGCACCAGCGCCGCCGGTGAGCGCCATGACTTGTTCGGCAATGGCTTGTGACTCACTGACTATGACGTGCTGTGCACCATGTTGTTTTAACAGCTCAACTTTTTCAGCGGTGCGGGTAATCGCCACCGGCACGGCTCCGACCTGATTGGCAATTTGAATTGCTGCGAGGCCAACGCTGCTGGAGGCGGCCGGTATTAATACAACCTTGCCTTGCGACAAATGGCCGAGATCAATCAGCGCCCCCCATGCGGTTAGATATTGCATCCAGACTGCAGCGGCCTGTTCGGCGCTGAGATTGTCCGGCCATTTAACGACGGCTGATGCCGGCAATATCGCTACTTCAGCATAAGTACCGTATTGATTCATTGAGAAGGCCGGAACAACGTTAACTTTATCGCCGGGTTTGAATGCACAGTTATTGCTGCCGACAGCTTCAACCACACCGGCGGCTTCATAACCTATTGGTGCTGGTGTTTGTGGTGTTTCCAAATACTGGCCACTGCGAAACATAGATTCAGCACGGTTAAGGCCAATCGCTTCGATACGAATTTTCAGTTCATCGGGACCCGGTTCGGCAATCGCCAAGTCGTCAATTTGTAATACTTCCGGGCCACCTGTCTGGTGAAAACGTACCACCTTACTCATGATGCCTCCTTAATTAGTTTATTGAGTGGGATTTGGGTTGATCAGGCTGCTGTGACTGGCCGCTCAGCGGTCAGCACGTGTTTGAACAACAGTGTGATAAAGGCCTCAAGCGGGGCAATACTCTGCTGCATCTTGGCGCGTAAAATGGCACCTTGCCAGCCGGATAGCAGAAACTCGGCAAGTTGCATGACATCAGTATCAACCGGTAACTCACCGGTTGTTTTGGCGGCCTGCAAACATTGGCTGAATTGTTGTTTCCAGCCCTCAAATACCGCATCAAGACGTGCCCGGAAAGTTTCGTTTTGGCTGGACAATTCCTGACCGAGCGTGCCAATCAGACAGCCACGTTTGCACTGACCATCACGGATCCGTTGCAGGCCAGCCTGCAAATAATTATGAATGCGAGCCAGCGGGGTAAAACGCTGATCCTGCAAAAAGCCATCAATGTGTTCGGCATATTCGGCAGCAGTCTCATCAATGATGGCCAAACCGAAATCTTCTTTGCTGGCAAAGTAGTAATAGAATGAACCTTTCGGTACGCCGGCGGTTTGCAGCACGGTATTAAGCCCGGTGGGATTAAAGCCCTGAGCGCCGATCACATTGGTGCCGACATCAATCAAAAGTTTGCGGGTTTCTGCTCGAGTCATAATATTAGACCAGTCGTCTAGTAATGGTTCGAGCATTTTAGACCAGTCGTCTAGTTATTGCAAATACGGGCAATTTTCCTGATAACGACTGAATATTCTTCGTTTTGTTGTGTGCAATATTTAATGTGGTATTTTGTTGGCGCATGCGAGGAATGAATAAAGTCAATCGCGCAGGAACTGTTGAGCAATTTGCAGCTACTAACCATGTGTTATTGCCATGTTGTACATCAATCAAATTACGGGCTGCAGTCCAATTTGCTGACGCTCTTTACTTAAAGGAAAAAGCGATGAATAAACAATTAACGGTTTTTATATCGGCGCTTTTGTTCGTCGGCCTGTTGCCTGCTTTGACGTCTGTGAAAGCCGAAGAAGCCTCAGTGGTTGAGAAAATTGTTGGCGTGCAACATGATTTGTTTGATGGCCCTAGGCAGGGGCTGCGTTCCAATCACACTAAAGGCATTGTGGTAACGGGTGAGTTCACACCCGCCGCTGCAGCTGCGGAGATCAGTCAGGCAGCCCATTTGCAGAATAAAACGTCACCGGTGGTGGTGCGCTTTTCCAATGCCACCGGTTTTCCGGATATTGCCGATAACAACCCAAAAGCGCTGGTCAAAGGCATGGCGATTCGCATCGATTTGGGTGATGAAGAATATACCGATATGGTGCTCAGCTCGGTGCCGTTGTTTCCGGTGGCAACACCCGAAAAGTTTCTGGAAATGCTCACAGCGGTAAGAGATTCTGCCAGCACAGATGCCTCACCCAAGCCGATTGAAACATTTCTTGAGCAACATCCTGCGGCCAAAGCTTTTGTCAGTTACCCAAAACCCTACCCGCAAAGTTTTGCAACCTTGGCTTATCACGGTGTAAACGCCTTTAAATTTACCAATGCAGCAGGCGAATCAGTGTATGGTCGGTATATCGTCAAACCCGTTGCCGGTGTACAGACGCTCGATAAAGCCGCCGGTGAAGCGCAGGATGCCAACTATTTGATGACAGAGCTGCCGGCAAGGCTGGCCAATAATGCCGTTGAGTTTTCACTGGCGGTGCAAATTGCCGATAAAACTGACGAAGTTAACGATGCCACCGTGGTATGGCCAGAAAATCGGCGAGTCGTTGAATTAGGTACACTGCGCTTAACAGCGATGCATGAAAATGCCGCGGCTTTTGAAAAAGCCACAATGTTTAATCCATTGGCATTACCAGAGGGGATTGCGCCCTCAGATGATCCCATTCTGTTGGCTCGCCCGGGTGCTTATGCCGTCAGCTTTCAGCACCGGCTGGACTAAGTTATCTTTATCAGCCGTGTTTTTGTCATCAGAAAGTCAGCTGTTGAAGATATTGGTTTTTCAGCAAATATAAGGAGTCGTCATGACACAATCTACCACCAGCCTGCGGGATATCGTCGGCCTTGGCCATTCACCGGCTAAGCTTGCTGATTCAGCTTTAATCATGATCGATTGTCAAAATACTTACCGTACCGGTGTGATGCAGTTGACAGGGGTTGAGCAAGCGATTGTTGAGGCCAAAAAATTGCTGCAGCGGGCCCGTGATATGCAGATCCCGGTCATTCACATCCGTCATGATGGTGGTGAAGGATCACCTTATGATTTAACCACCGATATCGGTCAGATCTCCGATGAAGTGGCGCCTCAGGATGGCGAATTTGTCATTACCAAAAATTTCCCTAATGCCTTTGTGCAAACCGATTTGGATGAGCGACTGAAAACGCTGGGCATTGAAAATATCGTACTGGCCGGTTTTATGACCCATATGTGTGTCAACTCGACGGCGCATGGTGGTTTTAATCTCGGTTATAAACCAACGGTTGTCGCCAGTGCCACCGCAACCCGATCGCTGCTGGCTGCCGATGGTAAAGTCGTGCCGGCGCAGCAGGTGCAGGATGCTGCCATCGCCTCTACCCGTGACCTGTATGCCGCTGTGGTTAACAGCCTCGCCGATTTACCTGCCTGATTTTAAGAGCATCACATGACTTTTATTCGCTTTATAAGCTTATTGGTACTGCTAGTGCCTTTGACACTGCAAGCAGAAGATATTGAATGGGCTGTTTATGGTGGTGATGAATTCCATCATCGGCATAGCCTGGCCGTGCAGATTAATACCGATAATATTGCGGCATTGCGGCCTGCCTGGGAATTTAAAGGCGGTGAAGATTCAACTTTTCAGGCAACGCCAGTGGTGCAGGATGGGGTGATGTATCTGGCTTTACCGTTTAATCATGTGGTGGCATTGGATGCCGTGACCGGTAAACAGCTTTGGCGGTATCAACATGATTTGATTGAAGATTATCCGATTTGCTGTGGCCCGGCGAATCGTGGTGTCGCCGTATCAGACGGTAAAGTGTTTATGGGCACCATTGATGCGCGGTTGATAGCTCTGGATGCCAAAAATGGCGAAAAACTCTGGGACCATAATGTTGTGGGTAAAAACCGCGGTGTTCAGGAAGATGCCGATGACATTACCAAAGAATTTGGCGAAGCGTCGGGTGCTTCAGGTGCCGGTATTAACATGGCGCCAGTGGTTTATCAGGGCAAGGTAATCATCGGTATTACCGGCGTCGGTTATGGCCTGCATCTGGATTTGCCTGAATCAGATTCGCCGCTGGGTGCGGTGGTCGGTATTGCCGGGGATTATGGCCGTATGGGGTTTCTGGCGGCTTATGATATCGATAATGGTGAGCAGATCTGGCAATTTGACACCATCCGCCATCATAACTGGGAGGGCGACTTCACCAAGGTGACCGCCGATGGCGTGCAGTTACCCCGTGATATTGCCGCAGAAAAAGCCGCACTTGATCAGCATAAAAATGCCTGGCGTTATGGCGGTGGCTCTGCCTGGAGTACACCGGTCATTGATTTAAATACCGGTATTTTGCATTTCGGCACCGGTAATCCCTCACCACAAATGGAAGGCTCATCGCGGCCCGGCGATAATTTATATACCAGTTCGCTGGTAGCGGTCGATGCGGCAACCGGCGCCTATCGCTGGCATTATCAGCAAGTCCCGCATGATAGCTGGGGCTATGACGTTGCCAGTCCGCCAGTGTTATTTGAGATCAGTGTCAATGGTGAACCGGTGCCGGTTATCGGTCAGGCCGGTAAAACTGGCTGGTTTTATGTGCATGATCGTCGCAACGGTAAGTTTCTCTATAAAAGCGAAGCGTTTGTGCCGCAGCATAATATGTTTACGCTACCAACCGAGACCGGCAATGTGATTTATCCGGGCGTACTGGGTGGTGCCAATTGGTCACCGGTGGCGCTGGATGTTAAAAAACGTCAGGTCTATATTGCTGCCGTACATTGGCCGGTCGAGTACAAACTGCATAACCCGGAAGCCACCGCTGATAAGCCGGCCTTAAGATATTCGTCCATGTCGCCGGTGGATCAATCAGAGAGTTATGGTTTGTTGACGGCGATTAATATTGATACCGGTAAAATTGTCTGGCAACACCAAACCGATAATCCTCTAATCGGTGGTGTTCTGAGCACGGCGGGCGGGCTGGTATTTACCGGAGAGGGCAAAGGTGAACTGATGGCTTTTGACGCTGACAGTGGCGAAAAAGTCTGGTCAGCCCCGACGCAAGCCGGCGTTAATGCACCCCCCATCACCTATCAGATTGATGGCAAACAATATGTTGCGGTTGCTGCGGGTGGTAATAAATTATTTGGTTTTCCAGCCGGTCAGACGCTCAAAGTCTGGGCATTGCCCTGAGTTTGATTGCTGCCCAACAAGTTGCAGGCAATAAAATGCCTGAAACCATACAGATCTGCTTGACAGCCCGAGGCCAGACGCGGATAAAGAGTTAATTAAGGAATAGTCTTTACCGCTTTAAATGATGGTCTCTGAATGAACCGGATAAAAAACCGCATAATGCTGATCTGTGTAGCATTGATCCTGCTGACAGTCATTGTGTTGCAATTGAGCAATTGGTGGTTTATCCGCAACTATCACCAGCAGCATTTGCAGTCTCAGGTGGCGACTGCGGGCCATTTTTTACAACAATATCTGCAAAGCCGTGAGGCGAATCTACTCAGTTCTGCTGAGGTCATTACCAAAGATTTTGGTTTTCGTCAGGCGGTGGCCAGTGGTGATGCGCCGACCATCAGTAGCATGCTGCATAACCATAGTCAGCGGATGCAGGCCGATCTGCTGCTGATAACCGATCGACAAGGGCGGTTTATCGCCAGCAACCAGCCGCGCCAGCCTGAAATGCAGGATTTACAAACCTGGATTGATGGCAGCTTAGCGTTTGGTGAAGGCCGGTTTGTGTTATTCGGTGATAAGTTGTTCCGCTGTTTTATCGTACCGGTCAAGGCGCCGGCTACCATTGCTTACACTTTGATTGGTTATCAGATTACCCAAGAATTATTGACCAGTCTGCAGTTAAAAACCGGCCTGGCTTTGCACTTTGTGATTGGTGATGACCAGCGGGTATTCAGTTCAACACCTTCGCAGTGGCAACCGCTTAATGATAGCGCCGGACAGGTGGACATTTCGGCAGCAATGACCAACCAGCCGCTGGTGCAGTCGATGCTGTTACAGGGCATTGATGAAGCGTCGCCGGTTAAGTTGTATTTGCAGGCCGATATCAGCAGTTTTGAAGCGTCACTGACGCAGTTGCATTACCGTTCACTGTTGATGGCTGCGGTGGTGGTATTACTGGCCGTCTGGCTCAGTTCCATGCTGGCCCGGCGGCTCGCCGATCCCTTATCAGCGCTGTATAAAGATCTGGTCTACCGGGCGAACTATGACCAACTGACCGGTATTTTAAACCGCCATGCCAGCCTGCAGCGGGTTCGTGAAGAACTGAACCGGGTAGGGCGTGCTGACAGTATTTACTGCATCGCCTTATGTGATATCGATAAATTCAAGGATATCAATGACACCTATGGTCACTCGGTGGGTGATCTGGTGCTGCGAAAATTTACCACGCGGCTAAAAAATGCCATGCGTGAATACGATATCTTCGGCCGTTTTGGCGGTGAAGAATTTATTGTGGCGATGGAAGTTTTGCCTGATGAGGCCAGTAATACCTTTGAGCGTTTACGGCAAATTATCGCGGTCACGCCGATTGCCTGTGAACATCAGCTTATCAGTGTCACCATGAGCTGCGGTGTTTGCATCATCTGGCCGGAAGAGCAACAACCGGCGCTGGATAAAATACTCGAAACAGCCGATAACGCGCTTTACACTGCCAAACAAAATGGCCGTAATCAGGTGATTTTCACCCATGTTGCCGAGCGGCAGACAACTAACGGTAAATAATATCTTTGCGTAGAGGTGCCAGACGGGCAATCAGCCGGTTCTGGGTACGATGCGGGATGTTTTCCTGTTCCATAGCGTCATAGAGCAAATCGACCACCTGGTTAAAGTGATTTTCACTGATATCCATACCAACATGAATATCGACCATATTATCGCCGGTGTACTTGCAGGGGCCGTCACTGATATGGCAGAAATGTTCGGTGATTTTTTCCCGGAAACGACTGACATGACTGTCAGCAAAATACGGGAAAATTTGCGGATCGGCGGCAATCCCTTTAATGAAGTTATCAACAATGGCATCAATAGCCGGTTGTCCACCCAGATCGTCATATAAAGTTGTTTTCGGCTGGCTGGCGCAGGCACTGAGCAACAATAAAAGCGCGGTCATTAACAAACGCATCAGAAATACCCCGTGACCGAAACATAACTGCCACGCTGTGATTCAGCGCCGGCAATATCGCCAAGGTCAAGATAAGCGGCTGTGACACTGACATATTTATTGGGAAACCAGGCGACAAAGATATTGTGCCAGTCATCTTCTTGGGGGCCGAGATTGTCGGGCTTTTGCCGGTATTCGACGCCAACGGCCCAGTGCCTGCTTAATAAAATGGCTGTAGAAGCCTCTAATTGCCAATCCCGTTCACTGCCGCCGGCAGCGCTACCAAAACCGAGCAGACCGGTCTGATTCGCCTCAGTGGAGCGGGCGGTGATGTTCCAGAACCAGTTGTAGCCGGCAATCGCGCCCAAGTGCAATTTACTGGCAGCGATATAAACATCGGTGCCACTATCCTGATCCGCACCCAACAAGTCAGCGACCAGTGGATCATCAAGCTTTTTGTATTGCATACCCAGACTGACTTGTGGCCACCGGCTGTAAACAATATCACCGTACAAACGCACTTTAGCGCCGAGCACCCGCTGTTCGATATTCAAATCCATAGCATCGACGTGAAATTGTTGCTGGGCAAGCGACAACTCAACGCGGTCATACAGACCAATCTGTGCGCCACAAACATTGAGATGATAATTATCGGTGTTACCGCGGCTACAAAATACATTGGCAGCGATTTCATCACGGCTGCCATAACCGGCCAGTTGCGCCCACGGCACAAATCCGCCACCTGCGGCGCCCTCAATTTGCGACACGCCAGGGGTGGCCAGCAACTTACCATCGGCAGCCCACAGGTTAGGTGTGATTAACAGCAACAGGCAGGCGGTAAGCCGCATCGTTATTCTCCAACCAGGTTTGTAATTGTGCCGGATCCATGGGCTTCGCTATATGATAACCCTGAACCGCATCACAATGCATTTCCTGCAAAATCACCATACTGGCAGCGTTTTCGAGACCTTCGGCGACCACTTTCATACCCAGACTATGCGCCATACTGATGGTCGCTTTGACAATCTTCTGGTTTTTTTCAGATTGGTCCAGCGTCATGATAAATTCTTTATCAAGTTTCAGTTCATCAATTGGCAGGTCTTTAAGTTTGGCTAATGTCGATTGACCGATGCCGTAGTCATCAAGCGCGATCCTAAAGCCCATTTTTTTCAGCGATTTCAGTGTCAGCAGGCCAACGGCTTCATCGTACATAATGTCGCGTTCGGTGATTTCGATGATGCAATACCGCGGCTGGATCCCTGCATGCAGTACCGCTTGTTCCATCATCTGGCAAAACATCGGGTGACAAATATCTTCTGCTGAAACATTGATTGCTGCCTGTAACGGCAGCCCGGCATCGTGCCAGCGTTTTAACTGGCGCAGCGTCTGCAGCACCACCCAGCGGGTCAGGGGCACAATCAGACCGGCTTGTTCGGCCAAATCAATAAAAATATCCGGCCGGACATTGCCACTGCCGGGCCGTTGCCAGCGGATCAGTGTTTCAACGGCGGTGACGGTATGGTTAGTCAGACTGACTTTAGGCTGAAAATGCAGATACAGCTCATCTGATTGTGATTTGAGCGCGGTATTGAGCGCTTCGACCATGGCCAGTTGTTCCAGCCGGTCTTCATCCTGACCCGGTTCGTAACAATGCACACGCTTACGTTCACTGCGTGCATAATCGGCAGCAATCTGCGTACGGCGTAAAATAGTGCGCTGGTCATCACCGTGTTCCGGATAAAAAGTGATACCACAGTAAAATCGCAACTGTATTTCAATATCTTTGTGAACCAGTGGTCGTTCAAGTTTTTCAAGAATACGTTCGCTGAGCGTGTTAGGTTGCTGGTTTTCATCCAGCTGTAAGACCGAAATAAAACCAATGCCATCCATACGGGCATGAAAATGTTTCAGTGGGTATTGGATGTTAAGCAACCGGTCGGCGATCATTTTCAGACAAGTATCAGCAAACTCAGGACCTAGCTGATCATTTATCTGCCGGAAGTTATCAATATAAAATGCGATTTGCATGGATCGGCCCATTTCTGGCAGGGCCGTTTGCAGAAGGTCACGCAGTTTTTGGGTGTTGAGCAGGCCGGTTAGGCTGTCATGTTCTGCCTGATAGGTAATTTGCTGTTCACGGAGCTGAATATTTTGCCCCATGGTTTGCAACGCATCAGACAGCGATCTGATTTCAACACTACTTTTGCCAACCTCCACCTGTTGGTAGTAATCGCCGTTGGAAAATTTTTCGGCGACGCCGACAAGCCGCCGGATAGGGTTGGCGATACGATTGGCAAAAAAGATACCGCTTAAGATAGAAGTCAGCATGATAGCGGCGGCTAGGCCAATAATTTTCAATGCGAGACTATCGTATTCTTTATAAATGGGTTGCAGATCTGCTGTTAAAACAACGCTTACCGGATTAAATTGTGGCGTTAAAGGCTCAAGCGAGGTGTTGATAAAAGCCGGTCTTGACCAGATGAGCCAGTTGTATTCTTTACGGCTCATCGACTGCATAAAAGCTTCCTTTGACATCATCATATCCAGACTGGTCAGCAGCACTTTATCTTTTGACAGAAAACTTAAATCCATCATGGTAAGGTCGGTTAACTTTTGCAGGATCTCATAATCAATTTCAAAGCCGATGAGTGTGTAGGCAATGGGCCGCGGCGCCAGCACCGGTTGCATAATAAGTTGAAACAACCGGCCATTGAGTTCGACAAGCTGTGAGCGGTTCGGCATCGCTTGCAGCGCAATTTCTACTTTTTTCAATAGTTGCCGGTCCGGTTGAAAATCATCTGAATTGGCAATCAGTTTGCCTTCCAGCGTGGTCAGTAACATAAGGTCGGCATCAATCCGCCGGCCGTGATTTTCCAGCATACTGCGCAGGGTTGGCTCATCAGCGGTGGCAACAGCACTTTTAAAGCCAAAGTCTGCTGTGAGCACATTTGATGCGGTCACCAGCAATTCCTCCCGTGTCCTTGAATACTCGGTCAGGATATTAATGGCGTTTTGTATCTGCTGTTGGATCTGTTGATTGTTGAAGTTTCTGGCCGACCACCACGAGGTGACCTGAATCACCACCGTTGTCAGTAAAACAAGTGTCGCCAGTAATAAAACAATCTGTTGTCTGATGCTGTTATTCGAAAGTCGCACGGAAAGTGTCTTCAAAGGTATCACGGGCCGGCGGCGGCGTGACTTCCAGTGTCACCACATAATGTTGTTTATCAGCACTTTGTTCGAGTGTGCCGACGGTATAAATATCACGGTTTTCAGGGCCTTTAGTCTGATTGGCATGCCAGACGCTTATCTCACTAGTGTCTGATGTGACCGGTAGCGTGGTTTTGCCCTGATGGTCAGTTCTGCTGACACGCCGGTCAGCAGCGATGTAGATATAACCGACCATTGAGTCATGAATATTACAGCCCAGAACCACCACACCATGCTGATCAAATAACACCGGTTCTTCCGGCCGGTCAGCATAAAGTTTCAGTTCAAAGGTTTTGGCCGGTGAAAATGAATAAACATGATGGCGGATATTATCGCTATTGGGAAAGTCCACCAGCTGGCCTTTCTGAATGACAACGAGTTCAGGTACAAAGGCTTT
>FYBJ01002176.1_pt1 | contig 12774 bp, 11 predicted proteins | sample 1134611 | NCBI WGS metagenome assembly FYBJ01 (sample SAMEA104116008, study PRJEB20421) | marine metagenome | isolation source: marine | reverse complement strand
AAGTGTCGAACTCTCAGGGACAAGCCGCGGGACGTAGGCTCTCTTAACTTAATGGCAGTGAGTCCAGGCAACCTGAACAAGTAAGAATTATTTATTACGGCGAGGTCAGCCAGGGTTGGCGAGTTTCGTGCTTAAGTAAGTTTAATTTATAGCTCAAAGCGTCAGCTTGCCCCATGTAGCCGCCGGGATTGTCTTTACCAACAACGCGATGGCATGGAATAAACAAAGCTACGGGATTTTTTTTGCATGCCTGTCCAATAGGTCGAGCACTGCTGCAAAGCCGTAATGCCAGATCGCCGTAACTAATGGTTTGACCCGATGGAATAGCCAACAGAGCCTGCCAGACTTTCTGCTGATAAGCTGTTCCCTGTGGCTTAATGGGTAATTGAAAAGAATGTCTCGAGTTGCTGAAATAGTTATTTAACTCATCAGCAATAAGCATTGACATCGAATCTGAGCGTTTCTCCAATGGCGTTGAGCCAAAAAAAGACTGATAAATATAATATTCATCATACACAACATTCAAAACGCCAAGAGGCGTCTCGAATGTTGTATGTATACGCTCAGCAATCAAATCAATTAGCTTCTTTTTTAGGAGCCAGTTTTTCTTTGATTCGTGCAGCTCGGCCGGTCAGGTTACGCAGGTAGTAAAGTTTAGCTCGACGCACAGCACCGCGACGAACAACTTCAATACCTTCAATGACAGGACTGTAAGTCTGGAATACACGCTCAACACCAACGCCATGAGATATTTTACGAACGGTGAACGCAGAGTTAAGACCTCGGTTTTTCTTGGCAATTACAATGCCTTCAAAAGCCTGCAGACGTGAACGTGTACCTTCAATTACACGAACCTGAACACGTACAGTATCTCCTGGAGCGAAATCAGGAATGTTTTTTCCTTCCATTTGCTCGGCATTGATTTGATCAATAATATTTGTCATTGTTTACTCCTAAATTGTGAAAGAGATATTCAACACTTGCTGCTTTAAGCAAATAACCCAGCATAGCAGTGAATATCAACCCGTTCACTTGCAATTTTTAACATCTGTTTCTATGAAACGCTATTATACGCTTCCTTAAACTCTTTTAATAATCGGGCATCTGAATCAGATAATTCAAAACCCTCCAGCAAATCCGGCCTTTTGAGCCATGTCTGGCCTAAAGCCTGTTTTCTACGCCATCGCGCTATCAGTTTATGATCCCCTTGAAGCAATACCCCGGGAACCGCCATACCGTCAATTTCGGCAGGCCTTGTATAATGAGGATGATCCAGCAAATTATGGCTGAACGAATCCTGCTCTGCCGAACCAGGGTCTCCCAGACTTCCGGGCAACAACCGGGTTATGGCGTCAATAAAAATCATTGCGGCCAACTCACCGCCGCTCAGGACAAAGTCTCCTAAAGACCACTCTTCGTCCACATGCCGGGCTATGACACGCTCATCAATACCTTCATAGCGACCCGCAATAAATAATAATGGCTGCCGCTGTTTTGCATGTTCTCTAATCAGAGACTGATCAACTTTCCTGCCCTGAGGGCTGAGATAAACCGTCTTTACCGACTGAGGCAGTTCTGATTTCGCCTGCCGGACAGCCATATCAAGCGGCCTGTACATCATCACCATACCCGGGCCGCCGCCATAGGGTTTATCATCAACCTGTCGATAAGAACCTTCTGCGAAATCCCTTGGATTCCAGCAGCTTACACTTAACAGACTCTGTTCAATTGCCCGACCGGTGATACCCAGTCTAAGCGCCTCGAACATTTCGGGCATTAAACTAATTATGCCAACCTGAAACATGGTTATAAATCCGCATCCCAGTCAACAAGGATATGCTTCTGTTCCAGATCAACCGATATAATAAATCTGTCCATCTGAAATGGTATCAATCTGCGCCGTTCGCCTTCAACAATCAATACGTCAGTCGAACCGGTATTCATCAGGTTTTTTACAACACCAAACTCAATGCCTTGTTGATTACTGACTTGCAAACCAATCAGTTCATCCCAATAATACTGCCCCTGAGGCAATCCGGGCAACTGGTTCCGCTCAATAGCAATATAAACATTGACTAAAGATGCGGCTGCTTCCCGTTGCTGATACCCTTCAATAAGAGCAACGGCAGACTTGGGTCTCGACTGCTTATCAAGAACTTCAAGCCGCTGCAGCTTCCCGCCAATAAGAGCAAACCAAGGGCTGTAGTCCAATATATTGTCTCTCGGCCGAGTAAAAGAATGGACTGTAATATAGCCTCTCACTCCAAAAACCCGGCCAAAGCGACCTACAACCACATGGTTTTGACTATCGATCACTAAGCCTCTGCTGCAACTTGCTTATTATACTGTTTAACGAGCTCTTGAACACGCTTCGACAATTGAGCGCCAGTTTCAACCCATTTGTTGACTTCATTCAGATCGATTTGCAAACGAACTTCCTGGCCTCTGGCACTTGGATTGAAATAACCAATTCGGCTGATGCAGCTACCGGTATCTCGTCGCTTGCGACTGTCTGTAACGATGACATGATAAAAAGGACGCTTCTTAGCGCCGCCTCTTGATAATCGAATAACAACCATAAATTCCTCTGCTTTAAGAGTGGTTACGTAAAAATGTGGTGTATTGTACGAAAATTAACGCCTATTGTGAAGAGGCTTTTTATATTTTTTCAAAATGATGCCGCCAATTGAAAAAAACTTGTCAGCAAAACGATAACTTAAAGCCCTGATGGATTACTTTTCGTGCTTAACCATGGCCTGTCGTCTATCCGTTTTTTGATGCAAAAATATGGCTGATTAACGCCATTTGCAGTCCCAAAATTTAATTGACGACATGCCCTAATATCTGTTTTTTGATAAAGCGACAACAGAATCGCCGCTGTTTCAGTGAGTTCTTCGTGTACTATTTCTTCGGGGGAATCATATTCTTAAGATCAGCCATACCAGCCATTCCACCAAGTCCGCGCATCATTTTTTGCATCGCGCCGGGTTTGCTGAATTTTTTCATCATTTTCTGCATTTGTTCAAACTGCTTTAACAGCCGATTCACATCCTGAATCTGTACGCCGGCGCCATTAGCAATCCGTTTTTTTCTTGAACCGATGATTAATTTTGGAATACGGCGTTCTTTTTCGGTCATGGAATCAATAATAGCAAGCGTTCTTTTCATCACTTTATCATTCATTTGATTCATTGCCTGCTGAGGCAACTGCCCCATGCCGGGAAGTTTGCTCATCAAGCCAGAAGCGCCGCCCATCGCGCCCAGTTGAGATAATTGTTCTTTAAAGTCATTAAAATTGAATTGCTTGCCTTTTTTCAGCTTCTTGGCCAGTTTTTCGCCTTTAGCCTTATCGGCCTTTTTCTCAACCTCTTCAATCAGCGACAGCATGTCTCCCATGCCGAGAATGCGTGAGGCAATTCGCTCTGGATGAAACGGCTCAAGGGCATCTGTTTTTTCACCGCTACCGATAAACTTAATGGGCTTTCCTGTGATTTGGCGGACAGATAAAGCAGCACCGCCACGAGCATCGCCGTCAGTTTTCGTCAGAACGACGCCGGTGAGAGGCAATACTTCATGAAAGGCTTTGGCCGTGTTTGCTGCATCCTGCCCCGTCATGCTGTCAACAACAAACAAGGTTTCTACGGGATTGACCATCTGATGCAGCGTTTTTATTTCGTCCATCATCGCATTATCGATATGCAAACGGCCGGCGGTATCGATAATCAGAACATCCATAAAAGCGCGTTTGGCGGCCTCAGCAGCATTTGCTGCAATATCTGCAGGCTTTTCGTCTACTTGCGATGGAAAAAACTCGACGCCGACTTCTTCTGCAAGACGCTTCAACTGTTCAATGGCAGCAGGCCGATATACGTCAGCACTTGCAACCATCACTTTTTTCTTCAATTCATCTTTAAGGTAACGAGCCAGTTTCGCACTGCTTGTCGTTTTACCTGAGCCCTGTAATCCTGCCATTAAAATGATGGCAGGCGGCTGGGTTTTAAAATCAAGCTCGCTGTGGCTATCGCCCATAATATGCACGAGTTCTTCATTAACCAGTTTGATAAACGCCTGATCCGGCTTGAGCTTGCTGGCAACTTCCTGCCCCATCGCCTTGCTCTTAATCTCTTCGATAAAGGATTTAACGACCGGCAGAGCGACATCCGCCTCAAGTAATGACAATCGAACTTCCCGCAGTGCCTGCTGGGTATTTTCTTCTGTCAGGCGGCCCTGCCCACTCAGGTTTTTAAATGTTCGTCCTAAACGTTCCGATAAATTTTCAAACATAACGGTCACCAGAAAATATTCAGGCTTCATAAAACCACTGCTTCATTGCTCGGAAGCAAAGGCTTATATCGCCTGGATGATAAAGTTTAAATTTTCGATAGGATAGCAGATTATCTTTGCGCAGGACAATTTTTTATAACGTTTCGCCCTGACATGATAAAAAAGCCGAATCGACCTGTTCAGTCTGTAAAATTCGGCTTGTTGTTCAAAATGATTTTGAAAATAAAAGATGATTGGATTTTATCAGGTTGGCAGCACCCTGACTTCCGGATCTTTCGAATAGGCTTCAAGAATATCTCTGACCAGCTGATCGATAACACTGTCTTTTGATTCTTCCTCGATTAAACCGCCTTCTTCTTTTAAATTAGACAGCCGTTCTTCAATTTCCCTGGCAACAGATCCATTAGGAAACAAAGTAGCAAGAAGACGTCTTGCTTCTGCAGGCCCCAGATGTCTGTAGAGTCTGTTTCTGACTGCAGCGTCTTCAGCCGTCGTACTGAACGCCCACAGTTCAATGGGTCCCAGTGTCAGAGTCAGTAACTGGATATTAACACCGCCTTTTGTCGCGAATTGAGCAAGGAAGGTCGATCCTCCGGCACGAGGGCCATGTACTCGGGTACGCAGCGCTGTTTTTGCCGTATCAGACAAACCAAAAATTTTGGTTGTCTTTTCAATAGCCTGAGAAGGGCCGGCATCCATGATGTAAATTGATGTGGCAAAATCAATCATAATCTCGTCAAAATCATCAACGGCCTGAGAAAGCAGGGCAATCTGTACTTTCCATTTCCGTCCTTCCCTCATGTCGATAATCACCTGATCCCGAACGGCTTGGGATTTGGATGTTCGATGGAATTCATCATAGACAATTCGTTTATGGTCTTCGCGGATTTCCTGAATTCGGTCCTTATGATACTCCTTATATTGATCCGGGGTATTGGACAGACTTTCTTCGGTCAGATAGTAATGTCGAGCCAGAACGTATCGAGCCAGCATGTACATGACAGCGGTCTGGCGATCTGCGGCTTCTCCGCCGCTCTTGGCAACTTCATCTAAATCAAGAGAAACAACACGGGCATCACCAATATCAAATGCAGTAACTCTTGATAAAATCGGGTATTCGCGAACTGCGGCAGAAACCATTCGAGAAAAAGCACTCAACAAGGATTCGCCTGTTGGTGCAGTTACTTTTTCATATAGGTCTTCAATCGAAGGCGTGCGGCATATGGATGCGGCATCGGCAAGAAGCGGCATTGCATATCGTTGCGCCAACAAAGCTTCATGGGTAAATCCGGCTGAAAACAATGCATCCGTGACTTCCCACCAGGTGGATTTTGAGTCTCTGACAAAACCAATTTCTTCAAGAATACTATCAATAAACTCTTCCACCCCTTCTGCATAAGGCGAAGCGTTATTGGCATCCGACAGACTTTTATAAAGTTCGTCAACCACCATACCGGCAAGATCAGCCATTCCGTCATAAGGCTTTTCAGCACCAAGCGGCGTTGTCAGCAGCGTCAGAAAATTAACTAAAAACGCTCTTTCCTGAGCAGTGGGGAACCGGCAGCCCAACTGCGTATCGAATGGGTTGATGGAGTATTCAGGCGTCATTCTCAGGCGATGGTAAGCGACAAGATGCCTTTGCGATGTCGGTAACGCTTCTCTGAGCAGAGAAATAAGTCCGCTACTGGACGGCCCAATATCAATAATAGAAATTCTTGGCAGACGAACCTGTCCAGCAGAAAGACATAAGGCCAGATTTAACGCATTTGATAAGACCGACTTACCCGAACCCGGTCTTGCATACACAAGATCAATCCATGTCGTCTGCTGGGTAGAACCAGGTTGAAACGGCCAGGGTTTTCCGTCAGGAGAGCGATAGAGCAGAGCACCGGTCTTCCAGGGCGACGCAGGGCGGGTAATAGGCAACATGGTAATCACATCCCTTAAAGGCGCAACAGAGGCCACGGCAGCACTGTCCAGCGTTGTCCCCAGCATAGAAGAAACAAATCCGGCAAAAGGATCTCCGCAGACTTCGGAAACATCGGTTGAACCCCAGCCCTGTATGGCTTTTACAAGCTCGGATGATCTGCGTCGCAATAGGGGTAAATTAGATTCAGGCGCCCATGTGGTTGCTACAACCCTTAATCTGACAATGGCATCATCGGTATTCAAATCCAAATACTTTAATAAATTGACAGAATCGCTGATTAACCGGTTCTGAGCCGATGAAAAACTTAATATCGCTGCTAACAACCCTTTTAATTTAATGGTCGACAGGCCTTCGCTTTCGACTAAAAATGAAATTCTCCATGGCACATGGGCCGGCAGAATCCTTGCGAAAAGATTCACAAACGGACGGACATCTTTAGGAAATAAATCAATGAATGTTGAAGAGTATATTTTGTCGCCAACTTTCACTGTTCGAAGATCTTTGATTTCTGCGTCGCGAGGTATAACCTGCTTAGCTAACGAAGGCCAAAGTAAATCGGAAGCATCGCCGTTAAATCCTCTTATTTCACGCGGCTTTATTTTATCGCCGGGCAGGGATGCACGCCAGTCGTCAGCAGTATAGTCAGGATCAGCCGTCATCCGAACATCGTGAATGGCTTGATGGACATCAAGCAATTTCGCATAAATGTTCAGTGAATCTAAATCATTCATAACCGAGCGCACATAAGCATCATGCGTATCGCGCAGTTCGGGGATGGCTGCAAAAATAGTCTGACTGTTGAGAAAAGGCGGTGCTTTGGTATCGCGAAGCATTTTTATTTTTGCTTTACCGGCTGCTTTCAATTGCTCGCCAGTGAGATTAAAAGGTCTCGTGAATAACACAAAATAAACGCGTTCCTCCGCGCAATATTGCGAAAGAAAATTAACACGCTCTTTAAACAAATCATCAAGGTCAAGTTGCAGCCTTTTTGCAGTTGCTTCGGCCGGACTATAGATATCGGAAATAACTTTATGGATATTTTGTTTATCATGGCTGAAAAAGACCTGCAGCGCATGGCCAGGACGGCTCATTGCGCCCTGAAATGCATTCGATAACCCTTCAACCAGACGGATGAATTCTTCCGTCCCTGCAAGGGCTGTGACGCCTTCAATTTTTATAATAGACAATAAGGTTCCATCATGATTGACCAAAACGGTATTACTGTCAGCCGTTTCCAAATCAACGTAGGCTTCAGTCGATTGTTTCAGTGATGAGCTTATCCAGGCAAGGAAGCTGTCTATCCCCTCAAAAAAAGAATCTGCCCATTTACCCATATTTGATTGTCCTTTCTTTTAAAATATCTATTCAGCACCAATCGAATTTAAATGCTGTTAAGCTTGCTGATAACCCATTTCAATCGATGTTGAATAAACACTGTGTTGATTCAGCAGGTTCATATTAAAACTCGGTTAACCTGCCATCTCTTCCAGCGCGCTGGCTGCCCACTTCTCTATTTGTTTCCTGAATTTTGCCCTTGAAGGCAGTAAGCGGATGTTTTCAAATAATGCTTTGCCAGTGGTTTCCTGATCGAGAGCCGTATCAATAATTAACTGCCCCATGATTGCCGGATCACTGGTTCCTTCGCCAAATTTTTCTTCAACCTGCTGCGAACGCATTTTAAAGCTGCGATAAATGGTCTGCGCACTGTTTTTATAGCCGGTGTCGTTAGTAATCGCACAAAACAATACATGACACATGCTGTTCAATTCTGTTTGCGTCATTTCAGGAAGATAAATCAACGAACCTCCGCCATATCCGCCAACCCCTACAGATTCAATGAAATAGCACTGGGAGCAAAAACAACAGGCGGTGACTAAATTGGAAAGACGATTGTTGGTAAAATTACCATCAAGGTTGACAATGTCCTGAAAGTATCGAGCCTGAAAGCCGCAAAACTGACAGGTATAATTATCTCTTTGCAAAACCTTTGTTGCAAAAGTCTCAAAACGTTGATCAGCTTTACGGGCAGAATAAAGACGCCAGGAACCCGGAGTTGCTTTTAACTCAAGTTTCATTTGTTCCTGCATACCATATACCTCCCGTCAGCGGCCCGTTAATGATGAAGCGCACATGCCACAGCCGCAGAAAGCGGCTGTGGTCATCGATAAGAGGCTGATTAGGATGAGCTTCCACCCGTTGAAAACACTGTTCCGCCAGGACCTGCAGTTTCACCACCTTGAGTACCGAACATGGTGTATCCGGTAACAGATAAAATAGAAGGAAGGAACAGAAGCGCTGCCGCGATAAAGGTCAGAGCGATAGGCGTACCAATTGGAATCTGGGTAGGGTTATCTTTATGTTGCTTGAATTTCATGATTGCACCAATCGAAAAACCCAGACCTGCCAGATAAGATCCAGCTGTTATCAGTTTTGTCAGCGCGGTAAATGAATCAGTAATCTGAGAAGCCATACTACCGATTGTCATATTAGTATCAGCCATTGCATCACCTACAGCAAAAAACAAGCCTGCAAATAGTGCAAAAAACGCCCAACTGTTTTTTGTGTTATTCATATTATTCATTATCCTCTGTCATTAGTTTCCCCAACACCTTGTGACTACGACAAACGTCATCAAGCACATCTTCTTCCCGGCAGGAATCATCCTTAAGGAAGATAATTATATTCAAGTCAGCAGACCCCGTATTTTTGTCTAAACCAACTAAAATGAACATAAAAACTTAGTATTAACGAAAAAATTCCGTTGTGCAATAAAAATATTAACCAGCACCATAGAGTGTGTTATTGATAACCTGGATGGTAGCAACGATATTGATTGCCAAAATGCCACCAAAAACATGCACAAGGCCTTTACCTGTTCCACCGGGGGGCTGCCCCTGCCCAGCTGAACGGGCTATCAGAATCCAACCACGGATAAAGGCCACCAGGCCAATCACCTGAATAATCATCGTAAGCGGTCGAGCGACGGGTGAGCCGCTTCCAAAAAAAGCGTTAATGGTATCATTTTTAGAATTTATCGGTGCATATTCCAACACATTAGAATCGCCAAAGCTTGTTTGCAGCAGCACGGCAAGAGCGGTTGGAAAATAGATAAAAATTGCCGAAACAAGAAGATAAACAATCGGTTCCTTCAAGCTGGCATTCGATGACATCATGGTTCGGGCTTCGCCATAGACTTTAAGGGTATAAATAGCCTTGAATGCAAAAGCGATGCCGATAACGTAAGCGCCACCTGTCAGCAATCGTTCGAAAGGTTCGAGGTTCTGCGCAATATTTTTTAAGATATCGACGCCATCAAGAACCTTACATGCAATAATACCTAATGTACAATCTTGACTATCAGCCATAACAACCTCAATTATCCTGCTGACTGAACCGGATCATGCGACCAGAACTTGTAAGGATCAAACCCTGCACTGGATCAATCAGTTTTACGCTGCCATAACCCGGCACGCTTGAGCCTTCACTTACAGTTATTGTAGAACCATTTGAAGCAATTAACCATGCCCTTCCTGGAATCAGTGCCTGAATATTATAGACTACAGGTTTTCTCACCACTCTTGCCGCAGCAGGTCTTGAAACAGGTTTGGGTCTCAATCGCATTTTCAGAGCGGCCAACTCATTTGACTGCTGAGAAAGCTCCTGATTCAGTTGACTGATGGTATTGTTTAACTGTTCAATCTGCTTTTTTAAACCGTCGATGGATGAATTCACTTCATTAAGCTGATTACTGGTTATATTCATCTCTGAACTGATATTTTGCTGGCTCAAAGCAATCTGTCCCACTTTTTTCTTGATTGTTTTGATAGCATCTGATTCTGGCTCTGATGCTTTTTCAGGCTTTGATGCCGGCTTTTCTACAGGTTTGGGGATAACAGGTTGCTCGAATTTGGGTTCTTGAACTGGAGTCGTCGCCGGAACCGTTGCCGCTGGTTTATCAGTACCCCAACGACTTCCCAGAAATTTGTAAGCCAGCATTGCAAGCACAACCACCGAAACAGTGATAATAATATTTCGCCAGAAACGGTTGTTTGAACCTTCCTCTGTTGTGATGGGAGACTCATAGTCCATTGACTCTTCATTGGCCTGATTATATTCGGGATTCAAGGCCTCGAGATCTGAAAATTGATATTCTTCGTTGTTTTGATCGTTATCTACCATAATGTCCTGCCATCAGATTAAAGAGATGTTAAATCCTGAGTAAACAAAATACCCATCCCTGTTCCAGCATAAACTTCAACCGTAATTGGACGGTTAAAGAGTTTTTGAACCTGCTGCCCCCAGGTTTTACCCACAGTAGCAAGCCCGATCACTGCATTTTCAAGTGCCGAACGACCCACACCGTTTGCAATGGTAATATTATCGCCGCCGCCGGTACCGCCAATGGTTACCTGAGTATTGGCAGATTGGAAAGCGTCACCGAAACCTTCTAAAAAGGATGAGGCAAACATGGATCCATATCGTAACAGATAATGGTGATCCGTTCTGCTTGAAAGTGCGGTTCTCGCAGTGTTCGGATCAATCGCATAAGCACTGATAGGTATGGAACGCGCAGATCCGGGAACTGACATTGTTTTAAAGGAAATTGTCATTTTTTCGGCATTCGCCGGCATATTAAAGCTACCAATTAATTTAGCGCCCTTCAACTTACCGGATACGACGGTAGCCAGTATTGGGCCAGGCTCGTCGCTGTTGACCGATGTATCAAGAACAGCGAATACAATATCGCCGGTTTTAATCACTGCAGCTTTCTGGCTGTTGGACTGGTTGCCTGATGAACTGCCTTTGGATGAACCCGTTCCCATTTGCTCCAGTTGGCCCTCAGTATCAGAACCATCAGCACTCTCTTTTTTCAGCTTTTTACCCGCTTCATAATGTTGTGAAGATACTTTTTTCCATTCCCCCATGGCCTGATTAGCGGCCGTGCGCATTTTTGCACTTGCGCGCTCGATTTCCTGACGGAATTTTTGATCATCCTGCATCTGGGTTTGTTTTTGCAGAATTTGCTGCAAATGCTGCTGTTCAGCGTCTACTTTTTGGCTTGCCTTTTTTCCACCAAAAGATTGAATTCCCGGAAGAGTAGATTGACTGACCGTTGAACTCTGCTCACTGACGCCAGTCAGGCTGCTTTTGGGTTCTTCATAGCCGGCATTGGACAGATCTGAATCCGTATAACCTGCCTTTTGAAGATCATTTCGGCTGAATCCTGCTTTTTTCAGATCGCCTGCTGAAAATCCTGCGGCTTTAAGGTCTTTTGCTGTGAAACCTGCATCTTTCAACTCAGCAGCAGTAAAGCCTGCATCTTTTAAATCTTTCGCTGAAAAACCAGCATCCTTCAATTCAGCAGCAGTAAAGCCTGCATCTTTTAAATCTTTCGCTGAAAAGCCAGCATTTTTCAATTCAGCAGCGGTGAAACCAGCGTCTTTAAGATCTTTAGCAGTATAACCCGCGGCTTTCAATGCTGAAGCTGAACAGCCAAGATTTTGTCTGATGGTTCTTGCAGAAACGCCGGCAGCTCTGGCCTTTTTCAAGTAGTCTACACTACAATCTGCATCCCGGCCTTCTGCCAGAACGTTAGGCGCAAGCATATCGGAACGTTTTAATTGATTTGGAGTAAAGCCTGCCGCGAGTAAATCCTGATCACTCAAGCCAGCTGCTTTCAAAGCGTTCATGCCATAACCAGCAGCTTTCAATTGCTTGGCATCACATTTGTTCAACTCCATAATCCGCTTAGCGGTAACCCCTTCCTCTCTTAATTTTCTTAATTTATCCTGATCGCATTTTGCCAAACGAACTTCTGCATCCGTTGGCGGAGTGGATTTTTTCAACTCATCAGCGGTAAATCCGGCATTTGCCAGATCATCGTCTGTAAACCCTGCCGCTTTCAATGCTTTTGCAGAACAACCTGCTTCCTGATGAATCATTTTAGCACTGGCTCCGGCCAATCGTTCCTGTTTAATAAGTTCAACATCACAGCCGGCATTTTTAATATCCTGCGGCGACAATCCTGGTGGAAGTTCTGATTCTGCAGCTTTTAATTCTGCTGGAGTAAATCCTGCAGCCTCAAGATCCTTGGGAGAAAAGCCGGCATTTAATAAGTCTCTGGCAGAAAATCCAGCATCTTTGAGATCCTTCGCTCCAAATCCTGCGCGTTTTAATTCTGCCGCTGTAAAACCAGCATCTGCAAGATCTTTTGCCGAATACCCGGCAGCCTTTAAGGCACTGGCGGAACAACCGTTTAAATTTCTAATTGCAAGAGCAGAAACACCGGCATCATGTAATTTTTCTAAGCCTTCTTGACTACAACCGGCCTTATGAACCATCGCTGCAGTCACGCCGTCAGGTAAACCGCTTGCCTGAGAAATATCTTTGTCAGGAAATCCCGCACCTTTTAATTCCCCATCCGAAAATCCTCCAGCCTTCATTTGTTGGGCAGAATAACCGGCATTTCTTTCCTCGCAGGCGTTAAAACCGCACTGGCGTAATTTGCCGGCGCTATAGCCGGCACGTTTAAATTGCCTTGCGTTAAATCCTGCAGCTTT
>FYBJ01001542.1_pt1 | contig 12799 bp, 12 predicted proteins | sample 1134611 | NCBI WGS metagenome assembly FYBJ01 (sample SAMEA104116008, study PRJEB20421) | marine metagenome | isolation source: marine | reverse complement strand
GGAGTCCGTCTCGTGGGCTCGGAGATGTGTATAAGAGACAGAAGTAGCAGCTTTCGATCAGCGGATCGCGTTTGCGCAGACGCAGCGGCATCTGTTCATAAAGCAACCCCTCGCGGATGCCATAGCTGGAGATGGCGATGTCCTTGGGCTTGAAGGTGCGCAGCAGCCGCATCAACACGTCAGCGGCATAAGGCACCAGTGCCATGCGTGAAGACGACACTCCGGCAGCACTGCGGATCTTGTCGGCATTGCCGCTTTCGATGAACTTCACCGTCTCGCGTACATCATGGGCCGTCATGCGGTATTCATGCAAAACCTTGAGCGGATAGCCACGCCGCAACATATCAATGCGAGCAATAGCCCGCCAACTGCCACCCACCAGGAACAGCCGATCTCGCTGTGGTCCCAATTGGCCGCGCAACTCCTCCATCACCTCTTTGATGTGGGTTTGCCGCCCCTTGCGGCCGCCTTTCACATCGCGCAGCTTGAGGGGCCCCAATGAGGAGGTCACACGCCGTCCTACACTGTTGTCCGAGATTTCTGCCAGTTCCATGGACGAGCCACCGATGTCGCAGATCAAGCCATACGCCCCGGGCCACCCCAACAGAACGCCCTGCGCCGACAGTCGCGCTTCTTCCTGCCCGTCTATGACCTGGATGTGCAATCCGGTCTGTTCCAATACTTGGGCACAAAAGGCGGGACCGTCCTCGGCATCGCGCACAGCCGCGGTTGCGACCACATGCAGGGGGGGAAGATCAAGGCCCCTGGCCAGATGTTGAAACCGTTCCAGCGCCGCCAGCGCCCGTTCGCGCCCTTTCGGGTTCAACCGCCCGGTCTCGGACAGACCCGCACCAAGGGCGCACATGATCTTTTCATTGTAGAAATAGGCAGGCGAACGAGCGGCGCCATCAAAGACCACCATCCGGACCGAGTTCGAACCTACGTCGACCACGCCGATCCGGGACAGGTGCCGGACGCTTGGATCATCGAACAGCGGGCGGCCAAATACGCCCCATTCGGGCGCGCTTTCATCGGTGTGCAGATCCATATCATCCCCAGATAGATCGCGCTCAGAGTGCGAAATTGCAATGTCTGCGTCAATTGTCATCGTGGTCTGCGTCCAAAGGGTCAGAGGGTGTCGTCATTGAGCAACCTGATGGCCAGCGCCCGGGTGATGGTGCGTTTTTCGGCCAGGGCAACCCGGTCGAGCCGGTCCACCACCCGGGCCGCTGTATCGAATTGCCGGTCCATGTGTTTGACCAGATATGAAATCACTTCAGGCTTGGGGCTGAGCTGACGGTCGACAAAGAGCTTTGCCAGCACAGCACATAGGAGGGCATCGTCGGGTGGGTCGAGCGCGACATGATGTGCGCCCTGAATCCGGCTTTGCAGGTCGGGCAGGGGCATCTCCCAGAAACGGGGCGCCAGGCGACCGGTGATCAGCAGGGTGTGCCCTTCGGCCAGAGTCAGGTTGTGAAGGTGAAACAGGGCCTTCTGTTTTTCCAGATCGCCGGCGACAAAAGGCACATCTTCAACCGCGATGGGGCCGATGGCCAGATCCGGCACGGCATCATGGGTCAGTTCTTGGGCGTTCACGATGCGTCCGCCGGTCTCTCCGGCCCAGACATGGGCGAGATGTGTTTTGCCAGCACCTGCGGGACCGGTCAGCACCAGCTTGTTGCCAGGCCAGCTTGAGGCCGAAATCATCGCAACCGCCAGCGCGTTGGCGGGCGAGACAAAGAAATCTTCCCGCCCCAAAGCCGTCTTCGCGGGCAGATCGAAACTCAGCTGTTGGGCCATTATTAATCGACGTCCTGTCCTGACACGCCGCGATAGAGACGGCTATCCATGTATTGGGCAGTGGCAAAGCGGGCAACGACGCCAAGGGCTGCGGCGACGGGAACAGCGACCAGCATGCCCACAAAGCCGAACAAAGCGCCAAACACCGACAGGGCCAGCAGCAACCAGACGGGATGCAAACCGACCGAACTGCCAACCAGTTTTGGTGTCAGCACGTTGCCTTCGATCACCTGACCAAAGGCAAAGACGGCTCCGACGATGCCGATGGATACCCAGTCGCCCCAGAACTGAAACATTGCCAACCCAATGGCCAGAGCCCCGCCGATCAGCGCGCCCAGATAGGGGATAAAGGTCACAAGACCCGCGATAAAACCCACGATCAGGCCAAATTGCAGGCCAACGACCATCAGTGCCACAGCATAGTATGTGCCCAAGATCAGACATACAGTGCCCATACCACGCACAAACGATGCAAGGACCTTGTCGATGTCGGCAGCCATCATGCGGATGACAGGCTGGTGGTCGCGCGGCAAAAGTTCGTCAATGCGCTCGATCATACGATCCCAGTCGAGCAGCAGGTAGACCGCCACGACCGGCACGATGACCAGGAGCACGACCACATTCACGGCCGAGCCGACGGAGCCCAGAAGCCCTTGCAGGAAGTCACCGCTGCGCGCTTTGAGAGTTTCGCCCAGGGTCGCCAGCATCTGATGCGCGCTGGATTCGCGATCCAGCAGCGATGGGAAACGTTCGTCGACAAATGCGCGCAGGTCGCGGAACAGTTGCGGCAGCACTTCGATCAGGTCGATCAGCTGCGCGATCAGGGCCGGTACGACCATCACGATCATAATCACGAACAACAGAACCGACGCGATGGTTATCACGCCCGTCGCAGCCATGCGGGACAGGCCCAGGGTCTCTAACCGGTCCGCAATCGGGTCGATGAAATAGGCAATGGCCCCACCGATGACAAAAGGCAGCAGGACATCGCCCAGAAGCCACAAAATAAGGACGAAAGCGACCGCCGCAATGCCCCAATACCGAACTTGTTCTTTGACCGTCAGGGACATGCCCGCTCCAAACCCGTGAACTTTGCAGTGTACATCGCCCAAGGTGGAGCAGGTTGCAAGTGTTCCGACCCTAGAAGACCACGTTCAGCATGGTCAGGGAAACCACCAGGAACAACAGCGTCATTATCCCGCCAGAGCGGACGAAATCCATCACTTTGTACCCTGCTGGTCCCATGATCAGTGCGTTCACCTGATGGGTCGGGATGATGAAACTGTTTGAGGTCGAGATGGCCACAGTCAGAGCAAAGACCGCGGGATTGGCGCCTGCCGCAACCGCGATTGAAACCGCCAGCGGCACCAACAGAACGGTGGCACCCACGTTGGACATCACCAGTGAGAATACGGTGGCGAGAATGGCAACGCCGGTCTGCAGCGACCAGATGGGCCAGCCGTCGAGGATCAGCATGATCTGCTGCGCAATCCAGGCCGCCGTGCCGGTGTTCTGCACGGCTTGTCCCAATGGAATGAGGCTGGCCAACAGGAACACGGTGTTCCACCCCACCGCGCGATAAGCCTCGTCGATGCTGAGCACCCGGGTCAAAAGCATGCCGACGGCCCCCACCAGCAGACAAAGGGACAGGCGAATGTCTGTAAGAAGAATAAGCAAGATGGCGATCAGGAAAAAGGTCAGCGCCCAGCCGACTTTTTGGGGCCGCAGCTCTTCTTGTGGAAAGTCCGAGGTCACGACGACAAAATCAGAGTCTCGCTTGATCCGGGTCAGATTGTCCCAGCGGGTGTGAGACACCAACATGTCGCCAGGGCGGAACTCGACCAGACCGATAGCAGTGGGCTCGTGGTCATCTGTTTCTACATGGCTCAGCGTATCTTCGCCGCGGTGAATGGCGAGCAGGCTCAGGCCATAGGTCTTGCGCAACTGCAATTCACGGGGGCATTTGCCAATCAACTGACTGTCAGGTGGAATGACCAGTTCCGCGATACCGGCGTTGGTGGTTGCGAACTCTTCCGAAAACACATCCAGTTCGGGGCGCACATGCAGACCGTACTTGCGCGCAAAGCTGTGCACCACCTTGGATTTTCCGATGATTGCCAGACGGCAGGGGGCGGCGATTTCTGCGGTCAGGATCTGCACCATCGATACTTTGCCGCGATAGAAGGTCGAAATGATGTAGAGATTGTTTTCGAGGTTTATGTCGGCCAGAATCTGCCCCACCAACGGGCTGTCTGCGGGTACGTCGACCTCAAAAACCTCGGCTTTCAGCCCATACACCCTCTTGAGATAGGTTTGTGTGCCCTGCGCCGTGGTGCCATCCACGCGGGCTGGAACAGCAGGCAGAACCCAGCGTCCCAGAAGCAGGAAATAGGCGATTCCGGTCAAGATCAGAACCGCGCCGATCGGAAAGACAGAGAACAGGCCGAAGGGCTCCATCTTCTGTCCCTCTGGAAGACCTTCGTTCGCGGTGAGGATCAGATCGTTAAGCAGAATGAGAGGCGACGAGCCCACCATTGTCATGGTGCCCCCCAGAATGGCACAGAACCCCATCGGCATCAGCAACCGAGACAGAGGGATGCCCGAGCGTGACGAGATGCGACTGACCACCGGCAGGAACAGCGCGGCGGCGCCGACGTTTTGCATGAAGGAAGAAATCACGCCAACTGTGCCCGAAATGATCGGCAGAATGCGACCCTCGGTCGTGCCGCCATAGCGCAGGATGACGGCGGCTACCTTGTTCATGATCCCGGTCTTGTCCAGCCCCGCGCCCACGATCATCACCGCTATGATCGAAATCACCGCGTTGGATGCAAAGCCATCAAACAGGTTGTTTACGTTCGCCAGACTTTCCAGTCCGGGCAGGTAGCTGAGCAAACCAATGATCACCAGCACCAGAATGGCGCTAAGATCTATTCGTATCAGCTCGGAAACAAAGAGAAAAACCGTGAATGCCAAGAGCGCGGCGACCACGCCCATTTCGTAAGTAAAGGCAAGTTGTTCCACTCCGCCCCCAATTGTTTATTCATTGACTTTGAAATAAGCTTACCGAATGTCCGTCGTTTTTGTCATGATGTTTCTTTGAGTCCAGTTTCTTAAGTGGCAGGTCCAGATGGGAGAGTTGCGCTGTGCCTATATCCAGTTCGCGGTTGGCGCGGCGCGATTGGGGCGTGAAACCCAACGTGCTGGAAAGGCGTGATCAGTGGCAGCCAGGGGACTGTATACTTGGTACAAAAGTGAAATTCTGAAACGTCAAGAGGTGCAATGGACGTCTATCTTTCCCAATCTCTGAATGGTGTCGTCGGTCGCTGGGTCGGTTTCGACCTGTTCCTGGATTTCATTCAGGGATCATATTTTGTCAAAGGGCTGTTTGTCGTGACTGTTCTGGTCATGCTTTATGCGGCAAAGAACGTCGACAAGAACGAGCGGTACAGCAACATCTATGCGACTTTGATCTTGGTGTTTGTCACACTTTTTGTGGAGCGGATCATGCAGATGACGCTGCCGTTTTCAGGTCGGCCGCTCTACAGCGATGGCATGAACCTTGTTCTGGCCACGGGTTTGAAAGGGGGGGTGTTGAAGCATGACAGCAGTTTCCCTTCGGATCATGCCGTGATGTTTGCGACCATTGCCACCTGTGTCTTGTTCTATGCCCGATACGTTGGTGCATTGCTGGTTTTGCACGCACTTGTTGTCATATGCCTTCCAAGAGTGGTTCTGGGCTTTCATTGGCCGTCTGACATTGCAGTTGGCCTTCTGATCGGAGGTCTCATTCCAGTTGTTTGTCATCGACGCCTGGCGGGATGGCTGCGAACTAGCCGATTGCATGAATTCCAAGTGTCCCATCCATCGCTGTTTTTTGGTGCGTTTTTCATCGTCCTGACCGAAACGGCCACCATGTATCAAGGCAGCCGCCACCTGTTGAGCACACTTGCCGATTTTGCGCGATATGTTCTCTAGAACGCGTTGAGCCATCCCAAGATGCAACCGTGTGCGGTATTGTCACGGCGGATAACCAATGATTGCAGAACAATGGTCTGCCCGGTCTTAGCGCGCAACAGTGTGCAACGTCCCTAGTTCAGGTGTTTCTTCAGTTGCCCGCTCATCAGGCCAGTTGGTGCGCCAGACCTCGGCCGACCAGTGGCCGCAATGAACCGACGGTCGATCAAAGCCGGGCAGAGCTGAGAGCACAGGGGCGACCACGACGTCATGGCGCGGCACAGCGAAATAGGGGAAAGAGTAACGTTCTTTTCCAGAACGGTTCACCACGCGGTGGGGGGTGGAAACCAGCCGCCCGCCGGACCACAGTTCCAGCATGTCCCCGATGTTGACGACAAACCCGCCTGGCGGGCAGTCGGGTGTTATCCAACCGCCATCACGGGTCTGCACTTCCAATCCTCCTACAGGATCAGGCGCGATGATCGTCAGCGCGTCGGTGTCCTTGTGGGCGTGAATGCCAAACCCCGGTTCGTCCGGAGCCTGCGGCGGGTAGTGCAGAAGGGTCATGTTCGTCAGGGGGGTGACAAACGAGTCCTGAAATGTCCGGGATGGCAACCCCAGTGCCTCGGCCAGGGCGCCCAGCAACAGCAGGGCGACCTCATCGAGTTGCGACCAGTAGTTCAAAACGATATCGCGCGCATTTGGCGCTTCGATCGGCCAGCGGTTGGGGCCGTAGAGCGCGCATTCGGCCACCACCGGATCTGAAACCGCCATTTCCTGATGCAGCTTGTAGCCTTCGTATTTGTCCGCAGTCCCGGACCCGTCGTTGGGTGAGAAGAAGCCGAACGGGATGAACCCGCGATAATTCTCGCGCGTGATGGCCTGATCCCACTTGCTGGCCTCGGGCACGGCAAAGATCGAACGGACGCAGGCGCGCATATCTTCAACGGACTGCTGCGAAATACCCGTGCCCATGATCGACAGGAACCCAATGTCAGTGCAGGCCTCATGTATCCGCTTGATCACATCCCCCCGACCGGGGTGATCCGCATCGCGCAGGGGGGAAATGTCGATAGTGGGAATGCCTTGCATCGCGCGCTCCATTGCTGTCTGTCGGTCAAGCGTCTTCGTTGATTGCAGGGCGTTCAACCCGAATTCCGACACTTCGGCGTCGCGAAAACCACAATGGCCGATTGCCCCAGACGCGGCGATGGCTTAGATCAGCGAAAACGCAAATGATCAGAGAGACCGCAATGCGCCTGTCCCGCTATTTTCTGCCTGTGCTCAAGGAAACCCCGAGCGAGGCCCAGATCGTCAGCCACCGCATGATGCTGCGGGCCGGTATGATCAAGCAATCTGCCGCCGGAATCTATTCCTGGCTGCCCCTGGGGTTCAAGGTGCTGCGCAAGCTGGAAAACATCGTTCACGAAGAGCAGATGCGCGCCGGGCACATCCCGATGCTGATGCCGACGATCCAATCGGCGGACCTGTGGCGCGAAAGCGGGCGTTATGACGCTTACGGCGAGGAGATGCTGCGTATCAAGGACCGGCACGACCGGGACATGCTGTTCACCCCGACCGCCGAAGAGCTGATCACAGACATCTTCCGCGCCAACGTCAGCAGCTACAAGGACCTGCCGCTGACCATGTATCAGATTCAATGGAAGTTCCGCGACGAGATCCGCCCGCGCTTTGGCGTGATGCGGGGCCGCGAGTTCTACATGAAGGATGGTTACAATTTCGACCTGACCAAAGAGGACGCGTTGCACGCTTACAACCGTCACCTGGTCAGCTATTTGCGCACCTACGAGCGGATGGGCCTGCAAGCGATCCCGATGCGTGCGGATGGTGGGCCTATCGGGGGCGACTATACGCATGAATTCCTGGTGCTGGCCGACACCGGCGAGTCCGAGGTGTTCTATGACAGCGCCGTCACCGATCTGACCTTTGGTGATCGCGAGATCGATTATGACAGCGTCGAGCAGTGCCAGGGCGTTCTGGAAGAGTTCACCTCGCGCTATGCCCGCACGGACGAAACCCATGACGAGGAGCTGTTCAATGCGGTTCCCGAAAAGCGCCGCCGCGTGGCGCGCGGGATCGAGGTGGGGCAGATCTTCTACTTTGGCACCAAATACTCGGAAGCGTTGAATGCGGTGGTGCAGGGTCCCGACGGCAAGCAGAGCCCGGTCCACATGGGCAGTCACGGCATCGGTGTGTCGCGTCTGCTGGGCGCGATCATCGAAGCAAGTCATGACGAAAACGGCATCATCTGGCCCGAAGGCGTGACGCCGTTCCACTGTGGAATCGTCAACCTGAAGCAAGGCGATGACGCAGCCGATGCGGCCTGTGAGCAGCTTGAGGCGGCATTGACAGCTGTTGGTCTGGAGCCGCTTTATGACGACCGCAAGGAGCGGGCAGGGGGCAAGTTTGCAACCATGGATCTGATTGGTTTGCCATGGCGGATCACCGTCGGTCCGCGCGGGCTGAAAAACGGTGTCGTGGAGCTGACGAGCCGCAAGACCGGCGAAAGCGTCGAGCTGACCCCGGAAGAGGCGGTCAAGAAGGTGGCCGAGATTTATGCCCCGCACCGCAACGGCGGGTCTGCCCACCCTGAGCCTATGGCCAATCGGTCGTTTCACACCTGGGTGTGACCCAGTCTGAATAACTGGAAAGCCCCGGCATTGTCCGGGGCTTTTCGTTTGGTGTTCGGATCCGTTCGGGATCAATGCACAATGGTCATCCCTGACATCTCGCGCAGGATTTCGCCATCGGCCATCTGTCCGGCACAGGGCAGGACGCACGGCCGCCCAAGGCGCGCAACCAACTCGCGCATGTCCAGACCCAGAAACCGTAGTCCGCAAATGCGGGCGCCGTCTGATTGCCTGGTCAGGCACAGCTCTCCGCCACGAAACATCGGATGATACCCCTTGGCCTCCAGCAGGTCGATCAGGGCGTCCCAACAGGGGGCGGCGTCAAAGATCGGCAGGATTACAGCGCGCAGCAGGTACGCGGTTTCGCAGTCGTACTGTGCGGGCCCATACCTCATTTGGTGCGTTTGCGAGTTGTGTAGTTTGTACACGTTTTGGGTAACGTCGGTTCGGTTCGGTTCCATGAACATCTCCTTTTCGATCCTGCCCTCTGTCATCTGGCATACCCTTGTGTGTCTTCAGGGTTGCAGAAGGTTCAAACTTGACCAAAATTTACTTCGACTTTTTGTTAACTTTGGTTAATTGATTGGGCCATTTGGTGACAATTGGGGCTTCAACCGGCACAGTGTTGCCAGATTGGAAACCAGGTCAGCGGGAGAATTCATGCCTGTGTGGGGCGAATAACGGGGCATTGACTTGACCCCACTGGCCGCAGACTTCACTCTCCGCTCCAACGACAAGAGCAGGAGCCGAAATGGCCACCACCCCAGCCCCGTTTGCCCCGTTCGAATGGAAAATCGCGTGGCGGTATCTGCGCGCGCGCCGTGCCGAAGGCGGAGTGAGCGTGATGACCTGGATCAGCCTGATCGGGATCACGCTGGCAGTGTTTGCCCTGGTGTCGACGTTGGCCGTGCGTGAAGGGCTGCGGTCGGACATCGTGCAGACCATGCTGGGTGCCAATGCGCACATGGATGTGCACTACCGCCGCGACTTGCAGGCCGAAATCCCAAAAGACCACTTGATCCGCGACTATGATGATCTGTCCGGACGGCTGCGGGCGCTGCCCGGTGTCGAAGACGTGGCCCCGCTGGTGCGGGCGCAAGTCATGGGCAGTTACCAGGGGCGCAACGTGCCGGTGGATGTCTATGGCATCACGTTGGACGATCTGAGCGGCTATCCGATGATCGCGGCGGCCGACGACAGCTGGGGCGAACTGGCCCGGTTCGACGAGGGCGTGGCCATCGGCGGTGCTCTGGCGCGGCAGTTGGGGATTGGTGTCGGGGATCGGCTCAAACTGGTTTCGCCCGATGGTGCACGCACGCCTATGGGGCGCTCGGTCCGGGTGTCTGCCTTTGAGGTTGTCTATATCTTCACATCGGGACAGGGCTTTGTTGCCCAAAGCCGTCTGTATATGCCGCTGAGCGAAGCGCAGAGCTTTTTCAACCGCGAGGGCGCGGTGGATCAGGTTGACTTGCGGCTCAGCGACCCGCTTCGGGCCGAGGCGCTGATCCTTCCGGTGCTCGAGGCGGCGGGGGACAGGGCGTACCTTTATACCTGGCGTGATCGGGCGGGGGGCATGATCCGGGCCCTCAAGATGCAGGACAACGCGATTTTCATCGTGCTGGCGATCCTGGTGCTGATTGCGGCGCTGAACATCGTCTCTGGTCTGATCATGCTGGTCAAGAACAAGGGGCGCGACATCGGCATCCTGCGCACCATCGGCCTGACACAAGGCGCTGTTTTGCGGGTGTTCTTCATCTGCGGGGCTTCAGTCGGCACCGCGGGTACGGTGCTTGGGGTGATGCTTGGGGTGATCTTTGCGCTGAATATCGACAGCGTTTATGGCTTTGTCGATTGGGTCTCGGGCAGTGGTGTGCGGGATCTGGAGGCGAACGGATTCATCTTTCCCTCGGCCATTATCACCGTGTCGGACGTCCTGTCTTCGGTCGCGCTCAGCATGGGGCTGAGCTGGCTCATTACCTATTTCCCGGCCCGCCGCGCAGCGCGGCTGAATCCGGTCGAGGCCCTGCGCTATGAATGAAGTAAGTTTGCGCCTGTCCGGGCTGACAAAAACCTATCTGGCCGACACCCCGGGCGAAGTTCAGGTGCTGCGCGGCGCCGACCTGGAACTGCGCGCGGGCGAAACTGTGGCACTTGTGGCCCCTTCTGGGGCGGGCAAGTCGACGCTGTTGCATATTGCTGGGCTCTTGGACACGCCAGACACCGGATCGGTCGAGATCGCCGGTCAGGACATGACCGGCAAAAGCGACCGTCGCCGCACCGCTACACGGCGCAGTGATGTGGGGTTCGTCTATCAGTTCCACCACCTGCTGCCCGAGTTCACGGCGCTGGAAAACATTACCCTGCCGCAACTGGCCAACGGGGTGTCCGAGCGCGAGGCTCGGGTCCGGGCGCAGGACCTGCTGGGCCGCGTCGGCGTGGCAAATCGCGCCGATCACCGACCTGCGGCCATGTCAGGTGGTGAACAGCAGCGGGTGGCGTTCTGCCGGGCGTTGGCCAACAAACCCCGCGTTCTGCTGGCGGATGAACCCACCGGGAACCTGGATCCTGCGACTTCGGATCAGGTTTTTGGCGCCTTGGTCGACCTTGTTTCGGGCACCGGTCTGTCGGCGCTGATTGCGACCCACAACATGGAACTGGCGGCCCGCATGGATCGGATGCTGCGGCTGGACAACGGCGTGCTCACGCCAGTTGCGTGATCCCGACGCCCAGGGCCATGACCGCAATGCCGCCCGCGCGCAGCCAGGTGAGGGGCGAGACCTGCGCGCCAAAGAGGCCAAAGTGGTCGATGGCCGCGGCGCTGATCAACTGCCCAAGCAGGACAAAGAATACAGCATTTCCGACCCCGAAATGCGGTGCGACATGGGTGATGGTCAGGACGTAGAATGCCACCAACAACCCGGCCAGGAGCAGGTGCCTGGGTGCTCCGCCCAGTTGTGCAAGTGCTGCAGATCCGGGAAAGAGCAACATCACCACTGCCGACCCCAGGAAAGCGACGGCAAACAGGACCACTCCGGCCGCTGTAGGGGATGCGATGTGCTGGCCCAATGCCGCATTCAGCGCGGCCAGAACCGGAATGCCGATGCCGGCGATCAGCATCAGGGTGGCGTAGTAGGTCATGAAGGGCCTCTTGTCGCTCGGGTTTGGCGTTGATCTGGATCATTGCGGCAGTCCCAGCGATGCACAAGGCTGGAAAGGGAGGCGCAGGTCGCAAAACCGGGCGGCCTGCGTGCAGGGGGCGAAACGGCACAAATCAAGGGAGAGTGCGATGAGAATGGTGTTGTCGTTGCTTTTGGGCGTGGCGGCAGGTGCCGCCTTGGCGCAGGACGTTGAAAAGGGCGAGGCGCTGTATCTGAAATACTGCGCAAATTGCCACGGGATCGACGCGACCGGGCAGGGTCCGATGGCGGGCGTTCTGGTGATCAAGCCGGCGGACCTGACCCGCCTCGAACAAGAAGGCGAATTCCCGGTCGAGCGGGTGGCCAAGCGGATCGACGGGCGCGATGCTTTGGTCAGCCACGGCAGCCCGATGCCGGTTTATGGTGACTTCTTCGAAGGACGGGATGTCGCCATCAAAACGCATACGGGGCAACCTTTGATGACAAGCCAGCCGATTGCGGACCTGATCGCTTACATGCGTACACTGCAGGCGAACTGAGAGGATAGACATGTTGAGAATACTGATGGGAGGAGCGGCAATTCTGCTGGCGGGGTGCCAAGCGCAGACTGCGATGCCGACCGCCAAGGAAGGCGAGCAGATATTCGTGGAAAACTGCGCCGCCTGTCACAACTACGACGCGGCCGGAGGCGAACTGACCAGCCTGGCGATCGCACCTGATCTGACCGGGCTGTCTGTTGACAATGGAGGCAGCTTCCCGCGCGCGCGGGTTCTGTCCAAGATCGACGGCTATGGGCAAAAGGGGCATAGTAACCCCGGCGCCATGCCTGAATTCGGAGCGATCCTTGCAGGCGAGCAGGTGCCAGTGGACATCGATGGCACGCTGACACCGACGCCGCGCAGCCTGGCGGCATTGCTTGCCTTCCTCGAAAGCATTCAGGCTGAAAGTTGATCAGTCACAGATTCCACCGAGTTCCGCCTTGTTCCACGGCAGATAGACGTCGTGCTCTCGTGATTGGGGCAGATCGGACACCGGAAAAGCCTGTTTCAGCATATCGTGCAGGCGCTGCGTTCGCGACGCATCAGGGGCCAGCGACCGACAGCAGACATATTCCTCGACAATTGCGCCTTGTTGTTCATACCCATAGCTCAGGAAGTCGGGCGCCCCGTCCAGCTCAAACAGATAGGGGTCTGTCTCTTATACACATCTCCGAGCCCACGAGACGGACTCCTATCTCGTATGCCGTCTTCTGCT
>FYBJ01000375.1_pt1 | contig 12821 bp, 11 predicted proteins | sample 1134611 | NCBI WGS metagenome assembly FYBJ01 (sample SAMEA104116008, study PRJEB20421) | marine metagenome | isolation source: marine | reverse complement strand
AATATGAATGGACCCTGGAAGCGCCGTCTACCTTCACCGACAAGATCACCGCGGTCGTGCCCATGACCAAGGTGGCTGGCCAGCTTTACGAATACGCCTGCCATGAAGGCAATTACGGCATGGTAAATATCCTGCGCGGCGAGCGTATGGAAGAGAGACGTGCCATGGAAGACGGCAACTAATCCGTTTGCCAGCTTATGAGAAGCCCGGCTTGCCGGGCTTTTTTATGCCTGCCTTTTTGCGGGGGTCATTTTCGAGCTCCGCGAGGCTTCCGGCTATTGACAATTCGTGCCGGGAAAAATACTGTATATTTATCCAGTATTTTGATGTGTCATCATGGCCGAAAAGTCCCCCGCCGAAACCGTGCCAGCGGCACGGCCGGAGCCCAACTGTGCCCTGCCACCCCCACCGGTATTGCCTGCCTATGCCGAGCTGCACTGTATCTCCAATTTCAGTTTCCTGCGCGGCGCCTCCTTTCCGGAGGAGCTGGTAGAGCGAGCCGATGCCCTCGGCTATACCGCCCTGGCCATCACCGATGAGTGTTCGTTGTCCGGTGTGGTGCGTGCCCATGTGGCGGCTAAGGGCAGGGACATCAAGCTCATCATCGGTAGCGAGTTTTATCTGGTGGAAGGCTGTCACCTGGTCATGCTCGCCTGTAACCGAAACGGCTATGGCCACCTGAGTCATCTCATCAGCTGCGCCCGGCGCGAGACGAAGAAGGGCACCTATCAACTGGATCGCGCAATGCTGGAAGCGAATCGGCCACAGGATTGCCTGACTTTGTGGCTGCCGAATCTGCAGCAGGCACCGGAACACCTTGCCTGCCAGGCGGTGTGGTTGCAGCGCCAGTTTCCCCGGCGCTTGTGGATCGGTGTTGAGTTGTTACTGAGGGGCAATGATCGGCAGCGTTTACAGCAGCTGCAGAAACTGGGGGAGCAGTATGCTATCCCCCTGTGTGCAACAGGCGGGGTCTACATGCACGACCCGGCGCGGCGCATCCTGCAGGACACGGTGACGGCTATCCGTCTGGGTCGGCAATTCACTAACCTGGGACTGGATGGCGAGAGCAACGGCCAGCGCCATCTGCGTAACCGCATTCAGCTGGGCAAGCTGTTTCCCAATAGCCTGTTGCAGGAAACAGTAAACATCGCCGACCGCTGTCACTTCTCGCTGGACGAATTGCGTTACGAATATCCCAGGGAGCTGGTGCCGGAAGAGTACACGGCCCATGGCTGGTTACGGGAGTTGACGGAGAAGGGCATCCGGGAGCGCTGGCCTGATGGTGCCACGCCCAAGGTGCGCAACATCATCGAGCACGAGTTGATGCTCATCAAGGAGCTCAACTACGAACATTACTTCCTCACCGTGCACGACATGGTGGCCTTCGCCCGTAGCCAGGGCATCCTCTGCCAGGGACGCGGTTCTGCCGCCAATTCCGCCGTGTGTTATTGCCTCGGCATCACCGAGGTGGATCCGGCCCGTGTAGAGGTCCTGTTCGAGCGCTTCATCTCCAGGGAGAGGAATGAGCCGCCGGACATCGATGTGGATTTCGAGAACGCCCGCCGCGAGGAAGTAATCCAGTACATCTATGACAAGTATGGGCGCGGGCGCGCGGCCCTGGCGGCCACGGTCATCACCTATCGCTCGCGCAGTGCCATTCGCGATGTGGGCAAGGTGTTGGGTCTGGAAGACGCGCTGCTGGACCATATCTCCAGGTCCATCTACTGGTGGGGATCGACCCTCGAAGAGCAATTAAGCGATTCCGATATCGACCACAATGACCGGCAGATTCAGATGCTGGTAAGCCTGGCCAAGGCGCTCATCGGCTTTCCCCGCCACCTCTCGCAGCACGTGGGTGGTTTCGTCATCAGCCAGGGTCCGCTCACTCACCTGGTGCCTATCGAGAACGCCACCATGGCAGACCGTACCGTCATCCAGTGGGAGAAAGATGACCTGGAATCCCTGGGCTTGTTGAAGATCGATGTGCTGGCACTGGGCATGTTGAGCGCGGTGCAGAAATGCCTGCGGCTGGTGAGCAGCTACAGCAAGGTGCCGCTTACCATGCAGAAGATTCCGGCGGAGGATCCAAAGGTCTATGACATGATGGGAGAAGCAGACACCATCGGCGTGTTCCAGATCGAGTCCCGGGCCCAGATGAGCATGCTGCCGCGGCTGCGACCGCGAAACTATTATGACCTCGTTATACAGATAGCAATTGTGCGACCTGGCCCTATTCAGGGGGACATGGTGCATCCCTACCTGAACCGCCGCAATGGCAGGGAGGCGGTTACCTACCCCAGCGAAGCGGTGCGGGATGCACTGGAACGCACCCTGGGGGTACCCATCTTCCAGGAACAGGTGATGCAGCTGGCCATGGTGGCGGCGGGCTTCAGTGGTGGCGAAGCCGATCAACTGCGGCGGGCCATGGCGGCCTGGAAGCGCAAGGGTGGTCTGGAGCCCTACCGGAAGAAGCTGGTGGATGGCATGCTGGAACGGGGTTACGAGGAAGACTTCGCGGAGAAGCTGTTCAGCCAGATCAAAGGCTTTGGCGATTATGGCTTTCCGGAATCCCACTCCGCCAGCTTCGCCCTGATTGCCTATGTCTCGTCCTGGTTCAAGCTCTACCATCCCGCCGCGTTCTGCTGCGCCTTGCTCAACAGCCAGCCCATGGGGTTCTACGCGCCCGCGCAGTTGGTAAAAGACGCGCGGCAGCATGGCGTGAAGGTACTACCGGTCACCGTGAACGACAGCGACTATGACTGCACGCTGGAGTTCGATGATGCCTATGTGAAGCCAGAGACAGCCTGCCATCACCAGCAAGCCGCGCAATTACGACTCGGCCTGCGCATGGTGAAAGGCCTGTCGGAGCAGGGTGCGCAGGCAATTGCGGAAGCACGTCAGTCTGACTGCTACCACAGCGTGCAGGACCTGGTGTTTCGTAGCGGCATCAACCGTGGCGACCTGGAAGCCCTGGCCGCGGCCGATGCCCTGCGGGAACTCAGCGGCGATCGCCACCGGGCGTTCTGGCAGGCCAGCGGTATCGAGTCGGGGGGTCAGAGTAAAATTTCACGCAGTGTGCTGACTATGGGCACAGCGCAATTGAAATTTTACTCCGACCCCAGCTTTGACCCCGCTGGCGCAGACTTCGGCGCCGATGTGCTGCTACCCGTGGCCAGCGAGGGGCAGAACATTGTCGGCGACTACACCAGCACGGGGCTGAGCCTGCGCCGCCATCCGCTGGCCCTGTTTCGTCCCCACCTGGACAGCTTCGATGTGCTACGCGCCGAAGACCTCGCCGCCGTGGACAACGAAGCGAATGCCAAGATCACTGGCATCGTCACCTGCCGCCAGCGACCCATGACCGCCGCCGGCGTCACCTTCCTGACCTTGGAAGACGAGAGCGGTTTCGTTAACGTGGTGGTATGGCCCAGCCTGGGCGAGAAACAGAGGCCGGTAGTGCGACAGGCCATGCTGATGGGCGTGGTGGGACATGTGCAGAAGAGTGAGGGTGTGATCCATCTCATCGCCAGGGAACTGGTGGATCTGAGTCACTGGCTGGGCACCATGGAGATTTCTTCGCGGGATTTTACCTGAAGGCGGTGCCTTCACTACATCAGGATCTCGAGTTACCGAATACACACGTCCTGGAATCATTATCCTGACGTGTTAACTAACGCAATTATTACTCCGCCAACCACTTATACATCACCAGCGCATCCACCAGACCTCTCTCGGGATGGTCAAAGGCACTGGGCAATGTGCCTACCGTCTCGAAACCCAGTTTGTTCCAGAGGTGCACTGCGCCTTCATTACTGGACGCCACGAAGTTGAATTGCATGGCCTGGTAGCCGAGCTGCAATGCTTCCTGCTGCGAATGTTCACACATGCTGGTGGCGAGGCCTTTGCCGCGGGCGGCAGTAGACACCATGTAACCGCAGTTACAGACATGGGCACCAGGGCCCTCGTTATTGGTCTTGATGTAATAGGTGCCGAGTATCATGCCGTCTTCTTCGGCGACATAAGTCTTGCGGGGATACTCCATCCACAAATGGAAGGCCTCTTCTTTCGTCGTGTCGCGACGATAGCCATAGGTATCGCCGGCGGACACTACCTCATTGAAGATGGGCCAGATAGCATCGAAGTCTTCCTTGCTGGCTTCCCGGATATTCATGCTTAGAAAAGGGGTCAGAGTAAAAATACAGTAGTTTGTCGCTTCAGTGGCATTATAGCGATGTAGTGCTAAAACTACTGTATTTTTACTCTGACCCCTTTTTTTCCTTCTTTAGCCGTTGTAGGCCGCTTCCAGTGCTGCCAGATCAAATTTGATCATGGTCATCATCGCGCTTAATACCCGCTGCGCGGTTTCCATATCGTCGGCATTGATCCAGTGCATAAACTGCTCCGGCACGATCTGCCAGGCGACGCCGTACTTGTCCTTTATCCAGCCGCAGGCCATCTCGCTGCCGCCAGCGCCGAGCTTCTCCCAGTAGTAATCGATTTCTGCCTGGTCTTTGCAATTTACATAGAGTGAGATCGCCTCATTGAAGGTAAACATGGGGCCGCCATTAAGGGCGAGAAATTCCTCACCGCGTAAGGTGAAGCTGATGGTGAGCACCGAGCCCTCCGGGTTCGGCATGCCGGGTGGGTTGCGGGTTATCTGCTTAATCCCGGAATCCGGGAAGATGTTCACATAGTAGTCCACGGCTTCTTCGGCATTGGTATCGAACCACACCTCATTGAAGATGGGCCAGATAGCATCGAAGTCTTCCTTGCTGGCTTCCCGGATATTCATGCTTAGAAAAGGGGTCAGAGTAAAACTACAGTAGTTTGGCACTGCATCGCTATAATGCCACTGAAGTGCCAAACTACTGTAGTTTTACTCTGACCCCTTTTCTTCCCCTTTTCTTTGCTCAGGCAAAGAAACCATGGAGATACCAGCGCCTCTCGCCGCTGCGTTCCCGGTACACCCACAGGCGACTGCCGCTGCTTTCCTGTGCCACGTAGTAGTCCCTGTTCACGTCGGCGCCCGTCCACCAGCAGGTCTCGATGCGCTCGGGACCGCTTATCAGGCTGACAGGTTTGCGATAATAAAGCCTGCTGCCGCGGCGGGTAAGTTCTACAGGATCGTCCAGTAGCCACAGCGGTCGTGGGTTGTCTGCCACCAGGGCGCTGGGAAGCTGTTGCTGTCGGGTCACTAGGGTGAGTTTCTTTGCGACATCCTGCTTGCTTCTGCCGCCGGCCTCAATCTTTCCTGCCTTTCGTGTCCCTCGTGTCTTCCTCGCCTGTTCGTAGTCGAGTTCTTCACAGGCATATTCGGGGCAGTGTTCGGCGATGGTGTTGATGCTCTTCAGGGTTTGGCCGCCCAGGCGAGCCTGTAGCTGTTCCATGAACTGATCCAGGCTATTGCTGGCCGTGGTGGGTACAGCCTTGTCTTGCAGCAGCAGTGATTCGCTTTCGCTCATGAAGGCATCGAATTGTTTTATGTGCAGTCTCACTCCGGTAACCGGTGCCGGCAGACTGAGATTGCCAAAATGGGTTTCCAGCAATAACAACAGGTGATCGCGACAACGGCTGGCCTGGCGTAGCGCCATGTCTATCTCGCTTGCCTCGCGCCTCTCATGGAGCAGGGAAAACACCAGGTGGCTGGCGCTGAGATCTCTTTGGCGCAGGAAATCGCAGAGTTGGGCCAGCATCTCGTCGGCTACTGGCAGTAAGCGGTCCAGATTTTCCAGCTCATAAGGCAGGTCATAGGAGGAGGTAAACGCCGGCGGTGGCAGGTAGTTATGGGTAGGTTCCGCCACAGTTCCCAGGGCGCGATTCAGGAGCCTGATAAAGTCACTGCCGAAGCGCTTGTGCAGTCCATCTGCAGGTAGGCGCCAGATGTCCCTTAATTTGCGTACGCCCATATTGTACAGGCGTCGATTCTGTTCCTTGTTCAGCTGTAGTACCTCGGTGGGTAACTGGCCGAGGGCAGAGCGCAGGTTTTCTTTCCGATAGACGAGCAGGTTTTGGCCGGAACGTGCGAGCAGCAGGCTACCCGTAACCGTTGGGCTGGCAGCGTAGAGAAAATGATTGGGCAACTCCATGTCCTGCAGCGCCGGCGTAATCAGTGACTGCAGCCTGTCATGGATCACCTCGATGCCGCCAAAATACCTGAGGCTGCTGCGTACCTCACAGATGAGAGCCTGGGGATGAAAGCTCACCGTGGAACTGACAGATTCCACCAGCGCCGCCAGTTGTTTCAGTACCCGTTCTTGGTGGGGCTCACTCAAGGTCGCCAGCTGGGGCAGGAACAGGGCATACCACAGCTTGCCGCGGTGCCGTGGTGCGGACTCAGCCTGATCGGGGGTTTGGGGCTGTGACCGAGGACCGGTACCGGCGGGCAGTGGCAGCTTGATGACCCGGCCTTCCCCTGCTTCCGGTAGCGGGAGTTGGGCCATGGATTCGGAGTCTTTCACTGTGAGACCCGGGCCTAGAGATGGGCGTAGAGGCCGGGCTGGGGCTCGGGTTTAGCCTGGAATGCGGGACGAAAATCCGGCCCGAAACAGGGGTAGAGGTCGAGTCGTGTGCTGAGTGGGCGAAAGTTGCCCCGGGCCTTGAGTACGGCCACCTCGGCATCGGAGAAACTCGAGTCTTCCTCATAGGAGCTCTTTATTTCCATGCGCAGGGGCGATGGTGAGTGCTTGCTAACATTGTGCTTGAACAGCACGCCCAGGGTATCTCCGCTTTCCCCGGCCAGCTGTAAACGACGCAGTACCCGGCCCGGGAGCCAGTTCTGCCAGGCCAGCACCAGGCCGCAGCTGCCACTCTGCAGCGCCTTCTCCATGCTCCACAGGGCATCGCGGCAGGAAGTCTCGGCCTTGACCACCAGTACCTGCTCAATATCGATGCCGGCCTGTACCAGGGCCGGGGCATAAAGCTGGTGGGGCGGGGAGATCCACAGCACCCATTTACCCTGGGCTATTACCGACCGCATGAGTGGCAATAGCAGCTGTAGTTCTCCCATGCCCCATTGCTTGCTGATGATTTCCACCAGCCCATTGCGGGGCCAGCCGCGACCGGGAAGGATTTCATCCAGCGCCGGATAACCGGTGCTGAGTCCATGGGAGCCCCGGCCGGCCATGTCGCAGCCGCGCCATAATTTGGGGTTGCTGTGCAGGAGTTGCTCGATTGGAACCGCGGTCTGCTTACCGATGCGGGTGCCTGTGTGAGTTGAATCCTGCCGTGCTGAAAATTCTGCCCTGGCTGCCAGGCCCGCTGTTCGCTTGCCTGTCAGTCCTTTTCTGTAGGCCGCACCAGCCGTGGGCCCGAGCCTCATTGAGGCACCTCTGATCGTTGCCATTTTGGTTTCCACACCTCTTTTGTCCTGCTTGGTTCTGCGTATTTTTTGCGCCTTTTTATGTCGTCATCTTATGCCGTCATCGGGGCGCTGCGTACTTCAACTACTGTATTTTCATCCAGTATATATACATTACGCACCTACTGGAAGGATATACAGTAAAATGGATTCCGCCTATGAGGCGGGCTCAGAAAAATGCTTCGAGAGGAGAGATAATTTCTTTTCGAATGTGCGCCTCAATGGTGTCCAGCACCCTTACCACGTGCTGCCCGAAGGCGGGCCCGTCAGAGAAAGCTATGGTAATGGCGGGTGTGACGCCAATTTGATCCTTCGTCTCATCAAAGACGATGCCGGGCTTGGGGTTGATGCGCATCCAGCCTACTATTGTGTCCGTTTCCACTCGGCCTCCCGTGACGAAGAACTCCTCGTAGTTGAACCGGGTATAGAAGTCGGGATGGACTGCGATACCTTCAAGATTCATGGCGGAGAGATGGACAAGTCGATGCTTGTCCATGTTAGAGAGTTCATTCAGGAGCCACAGCGGTTTGTTGACGTCCTTCCCGTCTGCGTTGTAGGGCTGCAGCCTTATTATGATTTCTTGTGCTTCCGGCTTAAGAAACTTGAGTCTGAACTTTCCCTTCCTGGAGAATTCGTCTCCGTCACTAAAAATAGGGAATTGTGGGATCTTCTCGTTATTCTTGCTTCTGAACTCGGGATTGAGCTCGGAAAGTTCAAAGACAATGTGGTCGAGCGCGCTTCTGAAGTTTTGGATAATATCACCGATGAGCAAAGAAAAAGGCTCGGCGGGGATTGGGTCGGAGCTCGCGAACATGACCAGCTTTGTAGGGTCTGCTGGGTCGGATTCAATGCGGGCGGAACAGTGTTCGGAGTTGACCCAATTGATGATTTCAGAATTGAGGTTCTCAAGGTGTTCATGTCCCCTTTTGATCTTGAGGACGTGGCTCTTTTCTGGGGGCGTCATAATCGGTATCCTTTCTTTATGAAAGAATCTAAGAAAGAGCGGCCAAAGTCTGACAAGAAATTCAACGATACGTTGAAAAATATGTTGAACACCCCGCCGAAGAAAGAAAAGAAAAAGAAGGCCGATAAGTAGTTTATGGTCGGGGGCCGCAAGCGACCCCGTCCCAAAGGATTATCCGATAACGTACAGTAACCACCCTATTGCAAAGATAATTGCTGCAACGTTTACAGATAAACCAAACCTAGCAGTTATTAAGGTAAACATCGGTTTAAGCCTTCGATAACGTCTAGGGGCCCCTAGAACATTAAAAGTCCTAGTTCTTTGATAACGCCCCTGGCTCTAGGTGCGCCTGCGAGGATGTCGCTAAACATTGGTCTCACAGGATTTCGCCAGAGTGTGAACGACTCCAACTCGGGACGGTTCACCACGCATCAAGGTAGCCCAAGCCTCTCCGCGCATGTTTGCTGACTTGCGCGTGAAGTCTACTGCCCGACCTTTTTAGCCTTGTGTCGTCCAAGGGGTCGAGGGTATCGGGGCTTGAATTGTGCATCCCTACACTGCGCCTTCAGGAATAGAGGTTGGTCTCACCTCCCATCCAGCACAAGTGTTCTGGCAGTATAACGCTAATCTTCGTACCAAGAATATTGAATCTCGGACATTCTTGCTTGAAGCCTTTTAGCGTCTTGCTGTATTTCATAGGTCTTATTGCGGGTTAGCGCTTTGATAGGTTAGACGTTTGCCAGCTATTTGCTTGAGAGCTATGTCTGCTCTCTCGGCATCGTCATAACCGTTCTTTATCCTGTAGTTGTATCGGAAGTCGAATTCCGAGAGATAGCGGTTTAGATGGGCTTCCTTGCAGTGCTGATAGGTGCCTTTCATGCCACGCTTGAACACTGAGAAGTAGTTTTCAACAGTATTGGTATGGATGGTGGGGTTATCCTTGCGCACATACTCCCCTTGGGTGTGGTTAACCGTGTGATGTGCTGCAAACCTGTGAGAGAAGGGCTTATACAGTCCTGCGCCATCAGTCATTAGCTGGGCTTCTCTGGAGATATTCTTTTCCAGTATGGGCTTCATATTGGCAATGCTTACGTTGTCCACTTTGACCGAACGCACTTGCTTGGTTTCGCGATCTACCAGCGAGACAACGTATTTCAGTTTACCCAGTTCTGCGCCATTGTAGTGGCCCTTGGGTGAGCGCATTTGAGTTTCATCTACTTCAACCAGACCGCCACCAGAGCCAAAGACAGTGCCTGATTCATCTTTCATGGCTTCTCTGATTCGGTGGCACATGAACCACGCAGTCTTATAGGTAACGCCTACGGTTCTGTGTACTTGGTGAGCGGAGACCCCTTTTTTAGATGAACACATCAGGTAGGTAGCCATTAACCACTTGTTAAGAGGCACCCTTGAGCGTTCAAACACGGTTCCCACTGTTACGGTGAATTGCTTGCGGCACTCATACTGCTTACAGCGAAACAGACCTGCTCTACCGCCTTTGATGGGCCAAGCACCAGTATCTCCACAGTGAGGGCATACGGGGCCTTCGGGCCAGCGTAGCTGCTCCAGGTATTCTCTCGCTTTGTCCTTATCTTGGAAGTGGGGCTGAGTAAGGTTGCACATAGCGGGAAACTCCTTAAACTATGTGGCCTACTGTAAATAATGACAGTGGGTTTGTCAAGTATATATACTGGATTTTCATACAGTATATAGTCAGTACTTTTTTGCTGGCAACTGTTTTTTGTTCTTGAGTATCTTTTTAACTATACCCAGTAGTCAGTTGTTTTTTAGGTAAATTTTGACTAAAGCTTTTCCGGGGAGGGCCGTTAAGCCAAGAGAACATTGACTCAGCAGTGGAGCCCGTCGATGAGCAAGAAACCGGACATGGTGGTGGTCGTCATCACTCTGTTTGTTGTGAGTGTTCTCGCAAGCAGTGTTGCCCAGAGTGCATTGATGTAAGGCAGGAGCCTTAGGGCATCTGGAAGATGCAACGACGCTATCGAATTTACGATAACGACAAGGGAAACAAAGGCCAGGGATAGGTAGGGAAGTCGCTCAGTGACGCCGCCCTATGCAGTATCGGGGCGGTATATTTTTTTCTCAGTGACTACAGCATCCAGCCTGACGTCCCAGGTCTGGGTTGGAAACGGTTCCGTTAACTGGCAATCATGTGCCAATCCCACCAGCAGCGGTTGGCTGCGCCGATTAAAAATCTTGAAGCTGAAGGTCCGGTCGTAGAAACCCTTGCCCATGCCGAGGCGAAAACAATTGGCGTCGAAGCCTACCAGTGGCACGAACACCACATCGAAGTTGGTAGGCGAGATATGTTCTTCCGGATGTGGAGGCTCGAAGATCCCCCATTCGTTCTCTATTAACTCCGTCGACTCATCGTAGGACGAGAAGGTCAGCAGTTCTTCATTGTCTTTGCTGATCACTGGCAAATAACAGGTTTTTCCGGACTGTAAGGCAAAGTCCAGAAGCGGGCGGGGATTAATCTCGCCATCGATAGTCAGGTAGAAGGCAAGCTGGCTGGCATTCTTGAAGAAATCTTGCTGGCTGACGCGTTCGACCAACTGCTGTGCCGCCGCAGACTGCTCGGCTTCCGAGAGATTTCTTCTTGCTTCTCGCAGCGACTCACGCAGAGCCAGTCGTTCTTCTCGATTCATATCAGGAAAATCTTTCCAGGATCTCTTCTGGGAACCTTCAGAAACTGCACTACAGTTTCTGTCTGAATACCAACAGACGACGTCACTCGCATGAAATAAGAATCAAGTTCCCCGGAACACCGCTACCAAAATTGCCCTGAACCAAAAGGTTCAGGTGGTGGCCCCCGCGATGCATAAGGCTTTCCGACTTGCGGACATGCACACCAACATCGTCGAGATGCCTCCGGGTATAAAAGTATCGGCTCAAGAACACATTTGATTGGCAAATGTTCTAGGGAACTCTCAAGGCAAGTATAGCTTGGGGACGGGGGCAGGGAAAGCAGCCCGGCGCGTGCTTTCCAGAGGCAGATCAAGAAAAGGGGTCAGAGTAAAAATACAGTAGTTTTGTCACTTCAGTGGCGTTATAGCGATGTAGTGCCAAAACTACTGTATTTTTACTCTGACCCCTTTTCTCATATCCCTGGGTGCGCTCGTATCTGCGGGAGAGGTGCGCGCCAGGATCAGATTTCTAATTGTCGCGATGAGGCCAGGGCCAGATCGATCTTCTCTTCGATGTCGTGCAGGCGATCGCTGGTCACCTGTCGGGTCTCGTTGATGAGACGATTCTTGCGCAGCATGTCATGGGTGATATTCAGTGCGGCCATGACGGCGATTTTCTCGGCGCCATGAATATTGCCGCGGCCCTTGATCTTGCGCATGTTCTCGTCGAGATAGCGGGCTGACTTCAACAGGGCTTCCTGATCGGAAGGTGGGCAGTTGACCTGGTATTCCTTGTCGAGGATCTTGACCTGTACAGCGGTGCTTTGTTCGCTCATGATTTCCGGTCCGTGCTAAATCAGGAATTGTCCATTGCCTTGAGGCGTTCGAGTACGGATTGCAACTTACTCTTTGCTTCCTGATTCCTCTCCACCATTTTCTGATGTTCGCTTTTAAGCGAAGACTCATTGGCCTTGAGGGTCTGGTTTTCCCGTTTCATTTCGGCGCAGAGATCGATCAGATCGTCTACCTTGCTGCTCAGATTCTGGAAGCTATCGTCGGACATAGGGTTAATAGTGTGTTGAAAATTGCTAAGTTTCTGGAAACTCTCAGGAAATCCCGCAGAATTCCCAGAGAGTCTCTTAAAAAATTCAAAGAGCCCAATACGCTATTGGCATAACCTTAGGCTTTACATTAAGAGTGGAGTAACTATAGAGCCGCCGCTGGTAACGGTCAACACAAGGGGCCTAAAAAAGTGCGCTAAAAATGCCAGAGTGGGACTTGGTTCCACATCCCTTGGGCTTTATGCTTGTGCGCCTGATGTAACACTGACTCAAGAGGCACCGAATGGCCGCCATGCAGCACAAATTTCGCGAGATGAAACGGCGTCGCAAGGAACTGATGGCGCAGATGGAACCCAACAGTATTGCCCTGGTTCCAGCCGCCCAGCCCAAGGTTCGCAACAACGACGCTGAATACCAGTACCGCCAGAGCAGTGACTTCTACTACCTCACCGGTTTCGCAGAGGCTGACGCTTTACTGGCCCTGATTCCAGGGCGCAAACAAGGCGAGGTTGTACTGTTCTGCCAGGAAAAGAACAAGGAAAAGGAACTCTGGGAAGGCCGCTTGATGGGGCCGGATGTGGCTCGCGAGGAGCTGGGCCTGGACGATGCCTACCCTATCGGCGACATCGATGACATCCTGCCAGGGCTGATCGAAGGCCGCGACCGGGTCTATTACGCCATGGGCAAGGATGACAAGTTCGATGACCGGGTGATGGACTGGGTAAAGGTAATCCGTAGCAAGGCCAAGATGGGGGCCCACCCCCCTGGAGAATTCCTGGTGCTCGATCACTTGC
>FYBJ01002037.1_pt1 | contig 12870 bp, 10 predicted proteins | sample 1134611 | NCBI WGS metagenome assembly FYBJ01 (sample SAMEA104116008, study PRJEB20421) | marine metagenome | isolation source: marine | reverse complement strand
AGGTCGTCGCTGTCGATCACGGGTGGCGGGTGTCCGTTCAGCGCGGTGATCAGGTCAAAGAGCGCGCGCTGTTCGGGAAAGCCGACTTCCAATTCGTCAAAATCTGGCCATTTGTCGTACATCGAGGTGAGGGTCTTGGCCGGATCGCGAATCAGGAAGGCATGGGTGAAATGCGACAGGAACTCGGCGTCCCACATGTGGTTGATGTAATGGGGAAAGTCCTTGATGAACACCGGGCCTTGTTCCGCCCGCGCCCGGATGTCGTCCCACACACTGTCCAGCGTCAGACCGGGCGTCACCTTCTCGCCCACTATATAGCGCGGCCAAAGCGGGTCTTCGCCCTGATACCAGGCCTCGCCAAAGGGTTCATGCAGGCAATCCAGATCTCCGCGCTGGCGCATCATCCATTCAAATGCGGTCGAGGTCGACCGGGGCACCGCCCAAAGGGCAACGATCTTGTGCATTCTCATCCTTTCAGTGACGACAACAGGCTGCCCTGTTGCGTTTCCGGGGCTAGCCCCAACGTCTTGAACACCCGCCAGTAAAGCGCGATATCGTGGCCAACGACCGGCTTGTTCAACCGCTCCTCTAGCGCTGCATCGTAATACACCGGGCGCTGCGCGATCCCGTCTGAGGCGCGGCGATAGTTGCTCATGCCGTTGATCAGATAGGCGTCGACGTTGGGGGCCTGTTCGGCGGTGTAGTCGAAAGATTTCCAGATCAGATCCTCGTCAAAACACCAAATGCAGTCATCGACCTCTTGCTGTGACGCAAACCACCCCTGATCGAAAAAGTTCCCGGCCCAGACCACGTCAAATCCTGCTTCGCGCAGGAACCCTACGGTGCCCCGATACCAGCTGGAGGGATGATAACAGGCATTGAGCGCCACCTTCTCCACGTTCAACTCGCGCAGCGCTTCGACCATCGCGTAACCGGCCATGTGAAACGGGGTTTCGTATTTGTCAGACAGCATCTCGCAATGTCGGCGAATGCCTTCGACCCCCAGCCCGCTGGCATGAACCCAGTTCGACCCCACCTGCCCGCACACGTCTGCGCCGTTGTTCGCCATACACTCCATGAACTCTTCAAGCAGGCCAAAGTTCTTTTTCCGCTGATCCAGCCGGTGTTCATAATCGGGCACATGCAGCATCCGGCCATGCACACCGACGCTGCGTGGGGCCATGCGCAGAAAATCGGACGGGGCGGCGTCAAAATCATGCGGAGGACACGTAAAACCCACCTGATGGGGAAAGAGCTTGACCTTGGGGTCACGCCATTTCGGCGGCTTCTGATATTGGCTCATGGCGTAGATCACCGGGTTGTTGCATTCAGATGATCCGATGCTGTCGCAAGCCCGGTGGCAAATCCATTGCTTTCGCAGGTCGCACAGAATACCAATTTTGATATGAGCAACCGGCGATATTCTCTCCCCTCGATCTCGGCACTGACCGCGTTCGAGGCGGTGGCCCGGCGCAAGGGGTTTGCCCGCGCAGCCCAAGAACTCAACACCTCGCAACCTGCCATAAGCCGCCACATCCGCAATCTGGAAATCCGGTTTGGAACGCGGCTGTTTCATCGCGATGGTCATGACATCCGACTGACACCTGCAGGCGAAGGGTTCTATGGCACTGCCTTGCAAGCGCTGGATGGGCTGCAACAGGCGGTGGACACGGTATCCGAAATCGCCCCCGAGGTGACGCTGGCCAGTTCACATGCGGTGTCTCATCTGCTGCTGATGCCACGATACCGCGATCTGCGGCGCGCCCTTGGCAAAGGTGTGGAGCTTCGGTTCTTGACCGCCGAATACCACCTGATCGGTGCCGCCATCGAAACCGGCGCGGATATCGTGTTCGAATACGCCCGCACACCGCCCCGGCGCGAGCATGTGCTCATTTGCCGGGAAGAGGTCAAACCCGTTGGCACGCCAGAGGTGATCGCGCAGGCGGTTGCGGCTCTGGATGGTTCTGCTACGCCTCCGGGATTGCTGGAATTGCAACAAAAGAACCTTGGCTGGACCACTTGGAGAAAGTGGCAGGCGGCCCACCCAAAGACAGCAAGCTGGTCAGAATGCGATGCGCACGACAACTATGTCTATCTGCTGGAAATGGCAGCCGCAGGTGCTGGTTTGGCCCTTGGCTGGCGTGGGTTTGACGGGGGCTATTTCGAGCGCGGCACACTGGTGGGACTGCCCGTTGACTGGTTCTGCACGGACGTGGGGATCTATGCCCGTCTGACCCGAAATGGCCAGAGGAACGACAAGGCGCGGACCTGTTTGGCGGCTCTGAAAACGCTGTCAGACAACTGAAAAGCCGCAAGGGCGTGTACCTCTGCGGCTCTGAAATGGGTTGGGCCGCCCACCTCGGGCGGCCCTGTTCATTCTTGTTACGCGGCTTCTGCGACCCCGGCCCTGTCACGGTGACTGTCACGATAGAGCGCCTTGGCAAGCGCCACACACATCAGCCCCATGACCATGGTGAACGGCAGAGCGCCGATGATCATCGCATTGCGCAGGGCATCCATCGGGTTGTTTTCGCCCGCGGCCATGATCAGCGCACCAATCACGGCTGTCAGGATCAGGCCCCAGACGATCTTGTGCTTGTTGCCGACCTCTTGGTCGCCCCCCGACATGATGGTGTTCATCACCAGAATGCCAGAGTCCGCCGATGTGACCAGAAAGGTCATGATCAGAACAACACACATGATGGTCAGGCCCTGAAGCAGACCGCCGTCAATCATCTGACCCAGGGTAACAAACAGCTTGGCGGTATTGGATGCACCAATGATTGCGCCATCCGCACCACCTGTCAGTTCCAGATCAATCGCGGTGCCACCCAGAATGGTCATCCAGGCAAAACAGACCAGCGCCGGTGCAAAGACACAGCCTACGATAAACTCGCGCATTCTGCGGCCTTTGGAGATGCGAGCAAGGAACAGACCGACGAAAGGCGAGAACGCGATCCACCAGGCCCAGTAGAATGTGGTCCACCCTGCCTGCCAGCCGAACTGACGCGCGGGCTCACCTGCGGCGTAAGCGGCAGTCAGCACATTCTCAGGCAGAGCCGCAGCTTCGCCTTCAAGTCCGGATTTGAAGCCCGCGAAAGAACCCCATGCATTGGTCGCGCCTCCGCGGAGAGCGTCGGCAAAGGGGGCCGCTTCACTGGGCAGACCGGCGGCAAAGTCGGCGGCCGATTGTGGACCGAACGCACCAAAGCTGAGCGAGATGAAGTTCAGAAGGTAATCGACAAAGGCCGATGCATAGGTGCTCATCGCAAACAGGAACGACCCGAAGACCACAAATGTCAGCAGCAGGATCAGCGACAACACCAGGTTCAGGTTCGACAGGTATTTCACCCCGCGTCCAACACCGGAAACAGCCGAAATGATCGACAGTCCCATGATGACAAACAGGCCAGCCAGCAAGCCAACAGTGCCCGGAGCAGGTGCGTCACCCGTCATGTCCATCATCCATTCCATTCCAGTGATCGCATAAACACCGTCGATGAATTGAGACACGCCATAACCGATGGTCACTGAAACGCCCAGGATGGTCGCAACCACGCCGAGAACGTCAACAACGTGACCAAGAAACCCGTTCAGCATCTTGCCAAACAGCGGCGTCAAAGCCGTCCGGATGGTCAAGGGCATGTTGCGAGTATAGGCATAATAGGCCAGCGACAGACCTGTCACCACGTAGATGGCCCAGGCATGGAACCCGTAGTGCAGGAATGTATAGCGATAGCCGGATTGCAGGGCGGCTTCGGTGTTTGGTGCAACTTCTTGCGCGATCACGACCGGGTTTGATCCCCAAAGGCCAAGCGGCTCGGCTGTGGCGAACACCATCAGACCGACGCCAAGACCGGCACCGAACATCATCGAGAACCAGGAGAAATTGGAAAACTCGGGGGCTTCGCCGGGTGTTCCCATGATCTTCTTGCCGGTTCCGGGCAGTACCGCCACGATGATCAGGAAGAAGACAAAGAAGCCCACGATCACGATGTAGAACCCGTTGAAGGTTTCCAAAAGACGACCGTTCAGGCTGCCGAGAACGCCATTGGCATTGGCAGGCCAGACAAGGGCCCAGATCACAAGTGCGACCATGATGGATTTACTGAGCAAAGCGATTTCGACGCTATGCCCCTCATAGAACCCACCCGAAGATCGTTTGATCTCCAGATCGGTGAAGGGTTGCTTGATTGACATGTGTTTCCTCCCTGTTCGCACGTGTCCCTTGGTTCGGATGGAGAGAGTAGTTTTGGCCGCCACGCTCCGAACCGGACGTCGCGACCTTGTCTTCAGGTCAGGATGGCTTCGATTTTCTCCAAGGTGGCCACATTGACCGCGACACCCTTTGATTGCGCGGCCAGCCGCTTGGATCGGCGGCCATCACCCGGCAAATGTGCGCCGGATTGGTCGCGGATCACTTGGACGAGACCGGCAATACCGGTGGCAAAAGCGTCACCCGCGGTGGCCTTTGGGTCGATTGCAATGAACATCTGGCCCGTTTTCGGCGGACCGCCCGCAGTCCCCGAGAAGGGCGAGGCATGGACGCCAAGGGTCGCTCCGGTAAGTGCGGCGGCCATGACTTCGGTCAGGATCGCAACACCGACGCCCTTGTATCCCCCCGATGGGGCCATTGACCCCTTGAGACCCACATTCGGGTCCGTGGTGGGTTCGCCGTCGGCATCCAGGGCCCATCCTACGGGAATGGATTTGCCTTCACGCGCGTGTTTCATGACTTCGCTTTTGGCGATGGTGCTGGCGCTTTGGTCGATGAGCAATGCAGGCTGACCGTCGGTGCCCGGAACCGCAATCGAAAACGGATTGGTGCCGACAACCGGCCTTGATCCCCCCGACGGCGCGATGGATGCGGGTGCGTTGGTGAAACCGAGCCCCACCAGCCCCTCCTGAGCCAGACGCCAGGTGTGATAGCCCAGTACCCCACAGTTATAGCTGTTGCGAATGGCAAGTGCGGCGATGCCCTGTTCACGCGCGGCAGGGATCAAAGCGTCGAACCCCGCGTCGATTGCGGCATGGGCGAACCCGGTGGCCGCATCAACGTTCACCACGCCGGGCGTCGGTTTGTCGACAACCGGGGTCGCCGCGCCGTCAACCTTGCCGCATTGCACATGCTCGCAGTAGATCGGGATGTAGGCCAGACCATGACTGGCCACTCCATCTGCCTCGGTCGCGGCGGTTGCGGCCGCCAAGGGGCGTGCATTGGCCTCGGACGTGCCAGCGGCCACAAGGGCACGCAACGACAGGTCTTCGATTTCGGCAAGCGTTAGCGTTCGGGTCTCGATCATGGTGGGGCCTCTGGTCAGTCGTTGTCTGAAAGCCCGGCACCGGCACCCAGCAGACGGGATTCTTCGGTGGCGGGAGCGTAGGTCTTGTGGGCCAGGCGATTGAGGGTGTCCCAATCCGCAAGGCTCGGTGTTGCGCGTGTTTGACGGGTCGAGGACGTGAGCTGTTCACCCACGAGAGAGATGATCACGCTCTGGGCCATCGTGGGCCAATCCGGGGTGCCAGTCACGACTTGCCCATCCGTGCAGATGGTCCTTTCATTGCACTCCACCGACACCACCTGTTTCAGTTGCAGGGCGGCCTGTGCCGCAAAGGGCACCAGAAGTGCGGGAACAGACACACGTTGCATGACGATGGGCTGAGTTTTCAACAGATGCGCGCAATCTGAGAGCATGCAACCGGCGCGCAGCGGGCACAATGCCCCCTCGCCCACCCAGTCGCCATCAATGGCCGCAGGCGCGTGAACACCACGGTCCGCCTGATCCAGAAGCCCAGCCAGAAGTGCAACGCCGTCGAAGTCATGGGCGCACAGCCAGCGTGTCGCTTTCGCAGCATCTTCGGCCAGACCCCACTCGTAGCCTGCTCCGCGTGTGGCCCGTTTGGCCGTTGCCTCGACTTCGTTCAGGGAAAAGCTCATGCCGCGCCCTCCTGTGGATAGACCCAAAGGTCAGCCGTCTCGGATGTCAGATCCTCGGGGTACGGCGCGCCCGCATACATGCAGATCCGCACCCAACGGTCGGACCGGGGATCAAAATGTGTCGCGCCAAAGAACGAAAGTTTCGCCCGCAGCATGTCGATGGGCAGCACCTGCGCGCTGATCGTGTTGTCGCGGATCTCGCCATAGGGGGACACGCGGCTCATCTGGGCGCGCCGGACCGTGTGGCGGTGCTCGGGGTGGTCCAGCAAGAACGCGGCCACTGTTCCCTGACGACCCGCCAACGAACGAAACGCCAGAACCGCATCCCGCGCCGGGGCAAGCGGCTGTTCATAATCTGCAACAGGTTCGTCGAAACGCTCGCCCATGCGAGGTTCCAGCTTCTCCTCGGACACATACCAGGCCCGCGCGCAGTTCTCGGGCGCGTCCCAGTCCAATTCCATTGCCCAGCCAAAGCTCTCGTCAAGCAACCCGCGCAATTCAGCCACATCCATCGCCCCATCGATGGCAAAAGCCGCGCTGTTGCTGTCGGCCATGCAGGATGCCAACCCGTCCACGAGTTCGGCGTAGGGTTCCAGAATCAGCGAGGCGACAAGCTCTTGCCCTTCTTCGCAAAGGGTATCTGCCGCCCAGATCATCAAGCGATCCCAAGGGTGATCCGTGATCAGATCATCCGTGACCACATGCGCGCTGAGCTTGGAAAGATCCTGCTTCAAGGCCACCAGTTTCTCGACCTGGATCGGATGCTCGGATCGCCAGCGGTCGACCGAGATTTCGCTTCGCCGCAGCATCTTGCGAAACACCTGTGCTTCGCTCTCGGTCGCCTCACTCACCGACCGCACCCGTGCGATGGCCTCTTCGCGCACCATGATCCAGTTGTTGAACAGGATCGGGTGGTTGACGATGAAGGGCGCCATGCCCAATCCGGTCGAATTGCCGATCCCCAAGCGCCGTGCAATTGCCGGATCAAGGGTCACGGCCGCATCGCCGCCCTTGGCCCGCGCCATGTGCTGTACCAGATCGCGGACAAATGTGCGGGTCAGGAACACCGACAGCATCTCGGCCTGAAAAGGGGCTTGTACCTCTGCCCGATCAGCGATCTTTTCCCGGTCGGCAGCGCCAAATTTGCCCGAGCCATAAACGGCCGTCGTGCGCATCAGATAGCCCACCTTGTCGATCTGGTCGAAATCAGGTTGCTGTCCAGCCGCCAGGCGGTCCACTACATGCGCCCACAACCGCACCGAGCGGTTGGCCCGTGACAGGGACAGCTCGCTCTCGCTGACCCGGCCTGCCTCTTGCAGCGGCACGTTTTGTGACAGCCGTTCAATATCCGCCTCACTCGGCACCCCGTCAAACAGCGCAAAAGTGGCATCCCAGGCCTCGGCAATCACCCGGTCCGACCGCATTTCAGCCGGCAGGTCATGGGCAAAAGCCACCAGCGAATACGTCCGCTCTGGCCCTTTTGCCGAGTACACCGCACACCCCACCCCGTTGTCATCAACCCGGAAAACGGGGCGTGAAAAGCTCCAGTTTTCCTGCGCCATACGGCGGGTCAGCTGCCGCATGAAGCTTAAGCGGCATTGATGCAGCGACCCCAGCCGCGACAGGCGCATCACTGTCGCTGGGTCCCGCCGGGGGATGGTGGTCTGCGCGGCTGTATCCATAAGAGTTATCCTTTTGGCGTGAAGTTTTCAGCAAAGAACCGGTACCAGTTCCCGCCCATGATCCCGTCAATTTCATCCGCGCTCAGGCCGGTCGCCCGCAACCCCTGCCGGATGTTTCCAAAATGGCGGTTGTCTTCGAACCAGCTAGGCATCGGAGGAAAGCCCGGATTGCTGGCCGAGCCTTCGCCATAGTCGATTTCCTTGGTCCAGCGCCCCACGCGCATCCATTCCACGATGCTGTCGGGTTGATCCTGACACAGGTCGGTACCGATCCCCAAATGTTCTGCCCCATACTTTTCAGCCGTGCGCGCAATCATCTCGCAAAAGCTTTCCAGCGTGCAGACGGATTTGCCTTTCAGGTGATGAGGGTAGACCGAGAACCCAAACATCCCACCATTTTCCGTAACAGCGCGAATGACGCTCTCGCGCTTGTTGCGCAATGCAGGCTGCCATTCGTGCGGGTTGGCATGGGTAATGGCAATGGGGCGTTCCGAAATTTCGGCCGCCTCAATGGTCGAGCGGTCCGCCGAATGGCTCATGTCGACGACCAGCCCCACGCGGTTCATTTCCTTGATGACCTGTTTGCCCATACGGGTGATGCCGGGGTCTTCGGCCTCATAACACCCAGTCGCGAGCAGTGATTGATTGTTGTACGTCAGCTGCATGAACCGCGCACCGAGCGTGTGCAGGATTTCAACGAGGCCAATGTCGTCCTCGATGGGGCTGGGGTTCTGGAAGCCAAAGAACACCGCCGTGCGCCCGGTTTCGCGGGCCTTATCAATGTCGCTGGCCCATTGGCCCTTCATGATCAGGTCCGGGTACTGCTCGAACCAGCGGTTCCACTTCTCGAAGTTCAAAACCGTTTCACGAAAGTTCTCGTGGTATGAGATGGTGACATGGATCGCGTCCACGCCACCCTCACGCAGCTGGCGAAAGACTTTTTCCGACCAGTTCACGTATTGCAGGCCATCGATCAGGTACCCGGACATGTCGTTCTCCCTTGGATCACTCACGATCTGAGCTGCGCCCAACGTTTCAGGTCGGGCGCAAACCTAGCATTGTTCTTAAACCGGACCCGCGCTGATGTAGGCGGTCTTTACGGTGGTGTAGAACTCGGCCGCTGCCTTGCCCTGCTCGCGCGGACCGTAAGAGCTGTCGCCCCGCCCACCAAACGGCACATGGTAATCCGTACCTGCTGTCGGAAGGTTCACTGTCACAACGCCGGTGCGCGCATTGCGGCGGAAGTGGGTGGCGCGGGCCAGCGATTTGGTCACGATGCCGGAAGTCAGGCCAAAGTTGGTGTCGTTCACCACACTCAGCGCCTCGTCATAGCTTCCCACTTTGATGACGGATGTCAGCGGCGCAAACATCTCTTCGCGGTTGATGCGCATGGAGTTGGTGGTGTTCAGGAACACACCCGGCGACATGTAGAAGCCCTCGGTCGGCATCTCGAGGCGTGCACCGCCACAGGCCAGTTCAGCGCCGTCGGATTTGCCCAGATCGACATAGGCCAGATTTTCCTGCAACTGCTGTTTGCTGACCACCGGCCCCATCTGTACGCCCTCTTCCAGCGCGTGGCCGACCTTCATCGCCTGCGCCCCGGCCACCAGCTTCTCGACAAACGCATCATGGATGCCCGCATGCACCACAAGACGCGACGACGCGGTACATTTTTGCCCGGTGCCGCCGAATGCGCCACCCAGAGCCAGCGAAACGGCCAGATCCAGATCAGCGTCGTCCATCACGGCCAGAGCGTTCTTGGATCCCATCTCCATCTGAACCTTGGTCAGGTTCTGGATAGCGGCGGCGGCAATGCCCTTGCCCACCGGAACCGAGCCGGTGAACGAGATCGCATTGACCTTCGGGCTTTCGACCAGGCGCTGGCCGATCGAGCGGCCAGACCCCATGACCAGGCTGAACAGACCTTTGGGAATGTCCTGACGTTCGATGATCTCGGTCAGAGCCACGGCCGAGGCAGGCGTGATGTTGGCCGGTTTCCAGACCACTGCGTTGCCGTAGCAAAGCGCCGGCGCGATTTTCCACGAGGCCGTTGCCGTGGGGAAGTTCCAGGGGCTGATGACCGCCACCACACCCACAGCTTCGCGACGAACGTCCACCTCGATATCGGGGCGCACGCTGTCTGCGTTTTCACCGATCTGACGCAGGCATTCAGCCGCATAGTAGGTAAAGAACTGACCAGCGCGGTACACCTCGCCTTTGCCTTCCGCCAGAGGCTTGCCCTCTTCGCGGCTCAGCAGCCTGCCCAGCTCTTCGGAGCGGGCCATCATTTCGTTCCCGATGGCGTTCAATACAGCTTGCTTGCGCTCCAGCCCGTAAGCGGCCCATTCGGCCTGCGCACTGCGCGCCTGATCCAGCGTCGCCTCCAGTTGATCGGCGCTGGCTTGGGCAAACATGCCAACCAGATCGTTCAGATCCGACGGGTTACGGTTTTCGATTTCGCTTTCGCCCGCCAGCCATTCGCCAGCGATCAGGTTCAGTTTGGTCACAATACGCCCCAGACAACAGTTTTCGGTTTGGAGCAGGATGGACTTTATAAACAACATCAGTCAAATTCAATTAACTCAAACGAATTTCAAAAAACCTTAAGCCTATGACCATAAAGCTTGAAACTCTGCGTACATTTTGCACCGTCGCCCAAACCGGAAATCTGGCCGAGGCTGCAAACCGCCTTGGTCGAACGCAATCGGCGGTTTCCATGACGCTGAAGCAACTCGAAGAACACCTGGGTCGCAAACTGTTCCAAGGAGAGCGCAAGGCACTGCTCTCGGCTTTGGGCGAACAGGTTTTTGAACAGGCACTTAAGCAGGTGCGCGAATATGATGAAACCATCCAAGGCATCGAAGGCGCAGCACGGTCACGTTACGGGCAAATCCGCATCGCCTCGGTCCCGTCGGTGGCGGCGGTCGTGTTTCCGGCGGTGACAGAGCACATGACACGCCAGTTTCCCGGCCTGAAGATCGAGCTGCGTGACACGCACACCGCCCAGATTCTCGACGCCCTTTTGACCGGACGCACCGACATCGGCATTGCCTCGGGCCATCATTCCCTTAACGGTATCGAGGCAATCCCGCTCTTTCGCGATCAGTTTGGCATGGTGGCCTCTGTCGAGCATCCACTTGCCTTGTCGCCACAGGTTCCAACACTCGAAGACGTGGTCACGCCCAAGTTTGTTCGAAATGCGCTCTGCGATCTGATTCAGTCGCCTGCGTTCCTGGAAGCTGTTCAAAAATCGGACGTCACCATTCAGAACACGTTATCCTTGATTGCGATGGTTCAGACCGGCGATTGGGTGACGATCCTGCCGCGAACAGTTACGCGGTTTTTACCTGCCGACACAGTTTTTCGCCCCATCGCCGACCTCGCCGATCAACGCGACGTTTATCTCTATGTACGCACCCGAACGCCCCATGCAGCGATCACACTGGACTGTGCTGAATTCATCCAGTCGCGGGACTGGAGCTGATCGTTGAATGGTTGTGATATGGCGCACCTGAGAGGATTCGAACCTCTGGCCTCTGCCTTCGGAGGGCAGCGCTCTATCCAGCTGAGCTACAGGTGCCTATGCATGGGCTATAAAAGATAGCCTGTCCCTCCGCAATCGGAAAAGCCGGATTTTCTTCGGCTTTTCCAGTGTCCTTGATTACGCAAAAAGCTCGTGTGCAAGTTCCAGCGCGTCAACCAGCGTGTCGACCTCGTCGCGGGTGTTGTAAAGGCCAAAGCTGGCACGGCAGGTGGCCGTCACGCCCAGATGATCCATCAGCGGCCCGGCGCAGTGATGGCCTGCGCGAACAGCGACACCTTTTTTGTCCAGGATAGTCGAAATGTCGTGCGGGTGGCCTGCACCGTCCAGCGTGAAGCTGAAGATCGCAGCCTTGTCCGGCGTGGTGCCCTGCACCTGCAGCCAGTTCAGCCCTTGCAGCTTGGACATGGCATAATCGCGCAGTCCGGCTTCATGTGCGGCGATGTTTTCCATCCCCAGTTCCATCATGTAGTCCAGCGCAACCCCCAGGCCGATGGTCTGCACGATGCCGGGGGTGCCGGCCTCAAACTTCATCGGCGGGTCGTTGTAGGTGACTGCCTCTTTCGACACATCACGGATCATGTCGCCGCCCCCGATAAAGGGGCGCATTTCAGCCATGCGTTCGGCCTTGCAATAGATCGCGCCCGAGCCCGAGGGACCATAGAGTTTGTGACCGGTAATGGCGTAGAAATCACAGCCGATGTCCTGTACGTCGACCGGCATATGCACCGCACCCTGGCTGCCATCAACCAGCACAGGAACGCCCTTGGCATGGGCACCTTGGGTGATCGCCTTGACATCTACCATCGTGCCCAGAACGTTGGAACACTGGGTGACAGCGACCAGCTTGGTCCTGGGGCCAATGGCGTCAATCACCGCCTGCGGGTCAAGCGCGCCGGTGGAATCCACATCGACCCATTTCAGCACCACGCCCTGGCGTTCGCGCAGGAAATGCCAGGGGACGATGTTGGCGTGGTGTTCCATCACGCTGAGAACGATCTCATCGCCCGCCTCCAGACGGGGCATCGCCCAACCATAGGCGACCATGTTGATGCCTTCGGTGGTGCCCGAATTCAGCACGATTTCATCCTCAGAGCCAGCATTCAGGAACTTGGCGACAATGCCGCGAACGGCCTCGTACTTGTCGGTGGCCAGGTTCGACAGAAAATGCAGGCCCCTGTGTACGTTGGCGTATTCCATCGAATAGGCCTGCGTGATCGCGTCGATCACCACCTGCGGCTTCTGCGCCGAGGCTCCATTGTCCAGATAAGTCAGCGGTTTGCCGTTCACCTCACGCGAGAGGATCGGGAAATCGGCACGAATTTTTGCGACGTCATACATGAGGAACGAATCCCAGCTAGGCCCCACCGATGAGGGAGAGAAGAATGAAAAGCACCACCGCAATGGCGAATACGGAACCAACCAACACGCCTGCGGCCTTCATCAACGATCCCAGACGATGGGCTTGATCAATGAAATGCAAGAAGATGAACAAGCCAACAAGAGACGCCCCCAGCACCAGAAGGAATGACAGGATCGGGATGGTCAGCATCAGCACCAGTGCGACCGCCTGAACGGCGACCCGCAAAAATTGCATCCAGACCATCAGGACCATGACATCATCGAATGACCCCTGCCCGCCCAACATCGAACCCACACGGTGGATCGAGCTGTCTCTTATACACATCTCCGAGCCCACGAGACGGACT
>FYBJ01000575.1_pt1 | contig 12878 bp, 9 predicted proteins | sample 1134611 | NCBI WGS metagenome assembly FYBJ01 (sample SAMEA104116008, study PRJEB20421) | marine metagenome | isolation source: marine | reverse complement strand
CGGCAGGCCTCTGCCGAAGATACGCAGGTAGACCCTCGACTCCGCAAACGCCTGTCGGAACTCACCGCTCATGAAATATTCCCCCGCGCCGTCTATCGCCGCAGGTGCCAGCAGATTGTGAACAATCGGATCCACTCCGCGCACGTCACCCGCGGCGGCGTAGGAGAGCGTGATGGCGTGGATATTTCCCGCACTGCGGGGCGCAACGCTCAACTCATAAGCCAATACGTTTCGCAGAGGTTCGAACAGCAATTGCCCCTGAAACTGCACATCGCCTTCGCTGAAGGTCAGTGTCAGCGAGCGTGACTGCAGTGCGGCACCGTCATTGAGCGAGGGGGTGACCGCCGGGGCACGCCTGGCATTCCTGTGTGTTTCGAGGGCATGGGCAATGGCCAGTAGATCGCTGTCAGCCAGCTCTGCCCCCAGTAATTCCAGGCCAACCGGCAAGTCATTGCTGCTGAAACCGACCGGAATCGAAATAGCAGGCAGGCCCGAGTTGGCCGACAGGCTGCAGTTACTCCCGTTCTGGGGTTCGCCCGTCCGTACCGGCAGTTCACCGATAGTCGGGTAGACGATAGCGTCCAGTCTTTCCCTGCGCATCAGGTCCAGCACTGCCTCTCTCAGGCGCTGGCGAGCAGCCATGCGCGAGGCATAATCGTCCGCGGCAACCGTCGCCGCTGCGCTGCGTTCCAAGGCACCGCCCACCGCCTCATGGTACAGACCCTGTTCGAGTATCGTCGCCAGGTCGGCGACCTCCGTGCTACCGAACTCCTGCAGGAAATTAGCCAGATCATCCCTGAATTCCAGGCTAATCAGTCCGGACCCGCCGACGAGTTCATCCAGCCCAGGTATCGAGATAGCCACGATCTCTGCACCCTGCTGCTCCAGCCATTCCAGGGTGTTGTCGATAGGCGCACGCACGGCGCCGCTGGCGCGCTGGAAGTAGCTGTCCAGCCTGCCAAGACGCAGGCTGGAGAGATCCGCAGAATTCAGCTGGCTGACGAAGGACGGAAGTTCCCCATCCCGCACCAAAGCCGTGGCCGGGTCCTTGCCATCGAAGCCACTCACGATATCCAGCACGATAGCCAGGTCTTCTGCACTTCGCGCCAGGGGACCGGCCACATCCTGGGTGTGGGAGAGCGGCATGACGCCGTGAATACTGGACAGGCCCTTGGTGGGACGGAGCCCGACCAGGTTGTTGAATGCCGAGGGAATGCGTATGGAGCCACAGGTGTCCGAGCCAAGACCGACCGCCGCAAGACTGGCGGCAATGGCAGCGCCGGTACCCCCGCTGGAACCGCCGGGTACCCGACGAATATCGTATGGGTTCAAGGTCTGCCCAAACAGGGAACCGACGGTGGTAATGCCGTAGGCAAATTCGTGAAGATTGGTCTTGCCCAGCACGATGGCGCCAGCATCGATGAGTCGCTGCACCTGAAACGAAGCGGCGCTGGGCTGGAAGTTGGCCAGTGCCACTGAGCCACCTGAGGTGTTCATCCCGGGCACGTTGTAATTGTCCTTCACCAGGATGGGAATGCCATGCATCTTGCTCCTGGGGCCTGTGGTGGCGCGTTCCCTGTCCAGGGCTATCGCCTGTTCGGCAGCCGCCGCATTGATACTCACGATCGAGTTCAAGGTCGGGCCCGCCTGATCGAAGGTTTCGATTCGCGCCAGGTACTGCCGTACCAGTTCGACAGAGCTGACCTGGCCCGACTCCAGCGCCTGCTGAATGTCCGTAATTCCGGCTTCGAATACATCGAAGCTGTCAGACTGTGCGAGCACAGTGCTGGCAGAGAGCAGCAGGAACAAAGCAATAACTATTTGTCTCATGGAAACACCCTTCACGAAGTCACAATCACTCTGCACCTATTTATAACCGATCTGTCGCCTGCTTTTCCTGAATCCAAAAAAAAGGACCGGCTGCACAACACAACCAGTCCTCTTCTTGAACTAATGCCAATGACTAATCAGGCATGCGAGCCGCGCGAATCTCGATTTCTACCAACCAGCCTTCGACAACCAGATCGGCGATCTCGACGAATGAGCGTACCGGCTTGTTAGGGTTCTCGGCCGTGCCAAAGAACTGGGCATAGCCTTCATTGAAACCCGCGAAATCCAGCCCATCTTCGCCTGCCACGGCAAAGGCGCGCACCTGAACGATATCGCTCATGGACCAGCCCTGCTCTTCCAGGGTTTGCTTGAAGCGCTCGAAGGTATTCACGGTTTGCTGCTTCATGTCACCCCAGCTGCCGTCAGCCAGCGGACGGGCACCGGAGCCCGACAGATACATGGTCTCGGCACCAGGTGGAATCGTAATCGACGTATAGAAGTAATTGCCTTCGTTGTAACGCGTGATTTCCTGGGCCATCACAGTTGCACCGAAACCAGCCAGTGCTACCACGATAATACTTGTTATAAATTGCTTGGCTCTCATCTTTTACTCCCCCGATTTATGCCATGGTTACAACAAATCAGTTATAACAATAGTTACTAAAAAAATGACTGCGAAATTTTTTTCTAGCTCGCGTTTTGTCCGGCCTGACCAGTATGGCCCACCTCTGCCGCAGTCTGTGACGTAGCCGCGCTGACGTGCACATTATCCCCCAACAGTCGGCGGGTAAGCACACCCGTGGTGATGGCACCGTTCACATTCAGCGCAGTACGCGCCATATCGATCAGCGGCTCAATGGAAATCAGCAAGGCGACGACGGTGACGGGAAAACCCATGGCCGGTAATACCACCAGGGCCGCATTAGTCGCGCCGGCACCTACTCCCGCAATACCAAAGGATCCGATCGCGACGATCAACAACAGGCTCGCAATGAAACTGAAGTTGATATCCACGCCCATCGTGGGCGCGACCATGATAGCCAGCATCGCAGGGTATATTCCCGCACAGCCATTCTGGCCAATGGTCGCACCGAAAGATGCGGAAATATTGGCGATTGGTGCGGGAATTTTCAGTTCTTCAATCTGTGCTCGAATGGTGAGCGGAATCGTGGCGGCCGAGCTGCGGGTCGCAAAGGCAAAGGTCAGAACGGGCCATACCTTCTTGAAATAATCCCGAATGTTCAGACCCTCCATGCCAATAAGCAGTCCGTGTACAACGAACATGATTGCGATAGCGATGTAGGATGCGATCACGAAACTGATCAGGGTCACGATGGCATCCCCATCGGAGGTTGAGATCACCCGCGCCATCAAGGCCAATACACCATAGGGGGTCAGGTTCATCACCAGTCTCACCAGTTTCATGACAACTGCCTGCGTGGTGTCCACGAAGGAATAGATGCGTTCGGCATGCTGCTTGTCTTCTTCGCTTACCAACAGGGCTGCGATACCGAACAGCAGGCCAAATATCACAACCGCAATGATCGAAGTGCTGCGAGCCCCACTCAGATCGGCGAAGATATTGGTAGACACGAAGCTGACCAGGAGCTCCGGGACGCTGAAATTGGAGACCGAACCCTGACGAGCCTCCAGCACCTCTGCCCGGGCCATTTCCCTCGCACCAGTGGCCAGGTCTCCCGCATTGAGATCGAACACCAGCGCCATGAAAATACCGACGAGTGCTGCGATGGTGGTAGTAGCGATCAGGATGGTGACTACCGAGCCACCGATCTTGCCGAGGGATTTGATTTCTTCAACCTTGAGCACGGCTGCGATCATGGTGATCAGGATGAGGGGCATGATGATCATGCGTAGCAGATTCACATAGGAATTGGCGATGATATTCGTCCATTCCAATGTGTCCTGTGCGACTTCACTGCCATATCCGAACACCAGTTGCAGATAAAAACCGAAGATGGATCCCGCGACCAGGCCAATTAGTGTGCGTCGAGACAGACCCATGTCCCGCCTGTTTAGCTGAAACAGCATACTGACCAGCGCGGTAAACAGGACGAGGTTGACTATCGTGATGATTGACATGTCGCTTGCTCCTCAGGGCGGTATAGCAGGGAGTGATCTGCGCACCCTGCAGCGTTATTTTTAATATTGTGCTTCGCTGCTATGTATTATGGATAGATTCTCGTGGTATGCGACCGATGGCATCCCTGTCAGGGTAAACCCCTGGAAACATTTATGGTTTCCGTGGCTTCCGTGGTTCCGATCACATGAACTGACCCAGTATATAGGCCCCTCAGTTCAAGACCAAGTGAGTTCTGGACCGGAATCACCACGGATTTAATTCGGGTGCAGGAAGCTTATCTCTGAACCAGGCTATTGATATAGCTGACTACATTGATGATTCCCGTCTCGTCGCGGAGCATCTGGGCCATGGGGCGCATCTGCTGACCATAGGTGTCATCAGGATGGTGCCCCCGATAACCGGCCATGAAGTTCTTGAGCTGGGTCACCAGGTACCAGTCATTCTGACCCCGCAGTGCCGGAGCACCCAGTGCCTCATTGCCGCTGGCATCACGGCCGTGGCAACTGGCACAGCTCGCATAGAGTTGGGCACCGGCCTGCACATCGCCTTCCAGGGTAACTTCGGCGGGCTTGTAGGGCCAGCTTCCCACCCACTCGACTATATCGGCGATGCTCTCATCGCTCAGCTTCGCCGCCATGGGTTGCATGGCAATGCCTTCGATATCCATGGGATGGGTGCCACGAATGCCTGCCCGAAAGTTTTCCAGCTGGCGCTGTAGATACCAGTCCTCCATACCGGCGAGGCGAGGCGCCTGTACACCCTCATTACCCTGACCATCAGTTCCGTGACAGGTCGTGCAATAGCGGTCATTGAATGGCTCCCTGCCTTCATCAGCCGCCATCAGCACAGCAGATCCAAGCATCAGCAGTGTGCTGACTACGACACTAAAAGTATTCTTATTCATATGCGCAAGAGACTCCGTTTACTTCAACACTACTTAAGCCGGTAAGAAATCAGGCCGTTTCCGCCCTGACTCGCTGATCGAGGTCTGTCATTGCCCACTGGGCCGACATGACCGCGCTCTCTTGCCATGCTGAATGCATACTGACCTGGTCGCCGATGAAATAGTGACGACCATTCACGGGCTGCTGCAAGCGGTGGTATAGCTCTTCCTCTTCATGGGTCCAGCCTCTGCCGAAGCTACGCTGCCAGCGTGCCGAACAGCCGAGCATATGGTTCATCCGATGCCAGGCGATGGTGATGGGCTTCTCAACCAGATTTCTATAATCCGGGTGCAGCTTCTCACCGTCACTCAGGTGCGCTTCGATACGCTCGGCCTGGGTCATCTTCGTGTGATACATGCCCCCTCCGTAGTCGTAGGCACCGAGGACAACACCCTTCTCCTTGTGAATGCCATCCGTGGGATACCATATCTGGCGACTGGGATTGTTCATCCAGGAAATACCACCGTAGATATCCATGTCTTCCCAGAAGCGAGTCTTCGCCTGGAAAGCCGCCTTGTAGGCTTCACCGCGACGAACGTATTTCATCGCCTGCACATAGTCGCTGGGGAAATTGTGGTCGATACCGACCATGAGGTGGGTCGGAATGCAGTTAAAACAGTAGTCCGCCTGCATGGTGTGGCGTACGCCGTCCTGATCATAGGCAATCTCTACACCATTGTCGCGAACCTGCACACCGGCCACCATAGCGCGGTATTTCACACGATCACCGACCTGGCGCAGGAAACCCTGGATAATCTTGTCCATACCGCCCTTCGGTTGCAGAAGAATCGGGCCAGTATCGCCTTCGTTGGCACCCATTAGCTGACGTCCCAGCCTGGTCTGCAACAGATCACGGAAAGCAATCATGTCGTTTTGCACGCCATGCTTGAGGAAACCACCCTCTGCATAGCCGGCGCGGAAGCTGCCCTTGTAGAGATCATCTTCATTGAGATCACCGAAATCGCGGATCATGCTGAGCAGGGTCTCGGCCTCGCCCTCGCTGAACGGCGAGTTCATTTCATCAGCCGTCATGGCCTTGGCCATGAGTTCGGCCATGAAACCGCGCATATTGGTGGTGTAGTCGATATTGCGAATGGGCTTACCACCGAGCATGGCATCGTCCTGCACCAGAGACGTCTTGTTCTCGTTGATGAAGATTTCCAGCTCGACACCAAGTTCCTTGCAGTAAGCCAGGAGGTTGCGGTGCGTGCTGGGAATACGGGCGGCACCCGCATTGAAATACATATGGGGTTCATCATCGAAATCGCAGTATTGGCGATTGCCGATTTCATCGATGAGGTCACCATGGCGTACGGTGAAGATTCGACCGCCACAGCGATGTGAGGCTTCCAGGATTTCGCAGTCGTACCCACGCTTGCCCAGTTCATAGGCCACGGTCAGACCGGAAATACCCCCGCCGAGGATCGCCACCTTGCGACTGTTCCCGGCGAGATTAAGCAGATCCAGGTTGGCTGCCGCAGCAGTCCCTGGCAGCAGGCCCAGAGCAGCACCTGCACGTAACGTTGCTGCCGTGCCACCGGTGGTGCCCAGCAGATTCAGGAATTCACGCCTGGTAACAAATCCAGCCATTATCCCACTCCCCCTTTTTTATAACTGACTGTAATTACAGGTCATTTGTGACTGTAATCAAGCGCGCAAGCTTAACATTTTCCCTTGCCAGAATGAGTAACAATTTGTCTCTTTTGAGACCCGAATTCCGGCTCCAGTCATTCAACCGCGGGCTGATTCTGGCTTCTTTAGAGCTCCAAGGATTTGCCGCTAACATCGCCCGCATTGCTCAGACTGGGGGAGTACCCAGCCCAGGCTTTTCGCGACACACCGTGCGCTCTAGAATGGTTTGACGAAGCCAATAATCGAGGACAGCGAGACCAGGCCATGCCACTGACTGACTATTTCCCGGAACAGATTAAGAACCTTCCCGCCTACGAGGGCCAATTCGAAGCCTATGAACTGGCCGGCAGGGAATGCAGAGTACTGTTCGGCAGCTACCCTGCCGGTAGCACGGTGGCGGCGCACAGCCATGACACAGACAATGTTGGTGTCATTACCCGGGGTGAACTGAGACTGACAATGGACGGCGAGACCTCGGTGATCCGGGCCGGTGAGTGGTATCACGTCCCGAAAGGCAAAGAACACGCGGCAGCATTCACCGTGGATACTGCCGATATCGAATTCTGGTTTAGTGACTAGTCTCCTTAGCCAGCGCCTCCCTGACGCTGCGGGACATCTCCGCGGCGGTGAAGGGCTTCCTCATGATGCTGTTTATTTCACTCGCCTCGCTTTCACCGGCATCGGATTCACTGGAGTAAAGCAGTTCACTGTGCCCGGTACAAATAATGAAGGGTAAATTGGCGCGTAATTGCCGCATCGATTGCATTAAGCCAGTTCCGCTCAATCCCGGCATAAGCTGGTCGGAAATCACCAGGTCGTAAGCCTCCGGCTGCTGGCGAAAGCTGGCCAGGGCGTCGAGTGGATTGTTGAATGCCTCCACGGCATAACCCAGATTGCCCAGCAAGTCCTTGAGCGACTCGAGCAGGTCTTCTTCATCGTCCACCAGTAATATCCGCTCTCCACTGCCCCGAACAAGCTCGGCGCTGTCATCGCTTACATGAACATCTTCGCTGGCAACGAACTTATTGAAGAAAATCTCAAACTCTGTGCCCTCACCCGGCTCTGACACCACATTGATCTTGCCGCTATGGGCTCGCACGATCTTGAATACCATGGACAGGCCCATGCCGGTGCCTTCCCCTTCCCGGGTCGTATAGAAAGGCTCGAAGATCAGGTTGTAGTCCTGCTTGGCGATCCCGCAGCCGTTGTCGGCTACTCGCAAGACCACGTAGCATCCCGGATTGACGACGCCGTGGGAAAGGTAGAGCGGCTCCTTCACTTCCCTGCTCTCCAATGCCACCTTGATCTTGCCTTCTTCCTTGTCTACCGCGTGGCTGGCATTGGTGGCGAGATTGACGATTATCTGCTGCATCTGCGTGAAATTGGCGAGGATCACATAGTGCCCGGACTCATCATCGACCTCGAAATCTATCTTCTGTGGAATGCTGGCCTCGAGCAGTTTCAGCGATTCCCTGGCAACCGTCTGCAGGTCCAGGGACTTCTGCTCCACACTCATGTCCCGACTGAAGGAGAGTATCTGGCTGCACAGGTCACTGCCCCGGCGGGTTGCACTAATGATTTTCTGCAGATGTTCCTGGTCAGCTCCAGAGATATCGGAAAGCGCAGTGAGTTCAGCATAGGCGCTGATCACCGCCAACACATTATTGAAGTCATGGGCGATACCACCCACCAGGTTACCCAATGCCTCCATCTTCTGGCTCTGGTGTTTGACCCGTTCTTCGTTGAGCCGTCTCGTTACATCGCGTATCAATGAGAAATAGCCCAGCACCTTGCCATCAGAACTCACGATACGGGTGCCAATAGTCTCCCCGATAAATTCACCCTTACTCGACTTCACGAAACTCAGTATCTGGGGACGAATTTCCGAGTCGATACTATCAAGCATGAGCTGCTCGGCCTCACGCTGTGCGTCACTTCGAAACCTGATCAGGTCGGTCACCTTCATCGCCAGCAATTCATCCCGATCGTAACCAAAAATCTCCACCGCGCTCTTGTTGACTTCATAGATACTTCGATCCGCATGGGTTATGAGAACCGCGTCCGGAAGATTGTTGATCACCGACTCCAAAAGATTCTTCTGGTTCGCAAGATCCTGGGAGTACTCCTGCAGGGAATTCTCAGCTTCCCTGCGCCGCCTCAATGCCACCAGCAAGGCCAGAATCAACACTGCCTGCAACAGCACGAGCACTATGGCTGCGATGATCTGGTAACGATAGGCATCCCACAGCGAGGCTGTTTCGAAGCGTATCTCGCTTCCCGGTGGCAATTGCCTGCGATCGATGCCAAGCGCATCCAGTTCTCTGCCATCGAATACGTAGTGCATAGTGTTCTCAAACGGCGGCGGGGATGTACCGGTAGCATTAGCCACAATCTGCGCACCCGCTTCGCGCCCCCGGTTCTCCGCGAAATCCATGTAGCCACCCACGATACCGAGGCCCAGAGCAGAATCGTAGCTGGCCAGAATTGGCATCCTGGTAACTGAATTCAGCTCGGCCAGCACATCGGTGGATGCAAAGTGATTACCGAGAATGTCACCCTCATAGCTCAGCAGTATCCCGGCGCTGGTCGAATTGTCACTGCTTATGGAACTGGCTAATTCATCTAAAGGGGCACCTGTCACATTATGGATAGTGACATTGGGTAATACATCGTCGATGAGTAACTCGATCTGCCGACGATGAATCGGCGCGTAACCATCGATGCCAGAAAAAACATAGAAGTCAGTGAGACCTGGCACTAACTGCGGCGCCAGCTCCAGGGTTCCGCGCATCGCTTCATTGGAATTGCGATCGGTAGCCACCACCGCCACATCGTCTGCGGGGACAAGTTCGGTAATGGATTGCTGGGGCACCACATAAATCCGATTCACCCCCGGCAACAGCTCATCGCCGAAGCGTTCGAGGAACTGAGTGGAGATGGGCAAGACGGCGACTACCGTGTCGACGGGGTCGAGCCGATGACGATCGGCGATGCGATCCAGAATCGCCCCTGGCATCTCGTCCATGGGGTAGTTGTTGAATCCGGCATACTCCACGGATAGCCGATAGTTAATGGTGCTCTGCATGCGCGTATTCAGGAACTCCAGCAGCGCATTGTCAAAGCTGTGCCGCCAGCCACCTATATAGGAGGAGTTGTGGAGGATGAGGACGTGATGATCCTGATATTGCTGTGCCCGAACAGGAACCGCTGGAAACGCGAGCAAACACAGGGACAGCAGGCACGTGGGAAGGTACCTGGGCAGAAACGCTATTCCGGGAGTGCAGTTGTGCATAGGGAAGCCGCTGATACCCCTTAACCTGATGTGGAGTGCAGTATTGGCCAGAATGCCATCCCCGGCAAGTTCAGGATAGGCATCAGCATCCCGTCGGGCTGCCCATTCGCGCGCTTACTCCTTGAATTAACCGACTTCTCGATGTGAACAGGTCGCCATCTGCTGGGGACCGTGCAGCCTAAACCGCGACAAGGCAGGTTGTGTCAATACGCGACCCGCTGGCCTGCCTGAACCGGCAGATGGCCTGTCTTCACCCAGATCACGGTGTCGAGGTCAACAAACGGTGCATGCTCGCTGAAATGGGGGCTGCGCAGCCAGGTGCCCGCAGGATAGCGCCCATGTTCGTCCCTGAATTCACCGCTGAGGACAAAGATCTCTTCGCCGCCAAAGTGCCGGTGTCGTTGAAAGCGCTCACCCGCAGGAAACTTCACCAGGGCGACCGACTCTGTACCGTGTTGATGCAGGGGCATCACCTGCAGATTACCCTGACCAGGCAGCCAGGCCGCGCTGTTGGTATCCACCTGTACATGAGCACAATCGTCGGCCTGAAACTGGTGCAGCTTCACCAGGATCTCGCAACCTTCCTCGCTGAACGGCGCATGGCTGAAGCCTGCCGGATTACGGAAGTACGTACCGGCGCCATAGTCGCCCGTCTGATCTGAGAAGGTGCCCCTCAGGACAAGTATCTCCTCACCCAGGGGATGACCGTGGGGGGAGAAACTGGCTCCGGGCTCATAACGCACAATGCTGGTGGCATGGCCGCGCTCGGCGTCTTCCCGCGCCAGGGGCTTGCGCCACACGCCCGCCTTCGGACTGGCGATCCAGTCCACCTTCGCGGTATCGATAACGACCCGCTCATCGAAATTCATGTTGATTTGGGACAAGAATCAGAACTCTTCAAATGCCAGATCCGGCAGGCTACCAGAAACTTCGAATTCCCGCTGTTGCAAATAGGCTTCACGCAGGAACAGGTAGTGATCGCCGATGATGAAATCATCGAAGCTCAGGTAGTTAGCCCGGTAGTCCACCACTTCGGTCAACAGCAGGGAATTACGGGTCGGAATGTGATCAACCTGGCGCACCGGTTCCACCACACCATCCACACCCAGGCCGAAGGCATCACGCATCGTACTCGGGCCGAAGAATGGCAATACCAGGTAGGGTCCCTCGGCCACCCCGTAGTGAGCCAGGGTCATACCGAAGTCCTGGCGATTCTTCTCGAGGCCAAACTCACTGTCTGCCACATCCAGCAGACCACCCAGCCCCAGCGTAGAATTAATGGTGAGCCGGCCCAGATCATGGGCAGCCTGCCCCAACTTCAGCTGTGCCACATCGTTGAGAATGACACGAACCTCATCCAGGTTACGGAAGAAATTGCCAATGCCCCGTCGCAGGAAACCCGGGGTCGCTGCCTGGTAAGTACCGGCGGCGGGTTTCATGACCCAACGGTCAACAAGCTGGTTGAACTGGTGAGTCACCCGGTTCACCGGTTCCAGCGGATCACTCTCCGCCGCCTGCGCCACCGGCGCGGTAAGCAGAATAAAAAGGATTGCCAGTGCAATGCCGTTGGGGGCAGGCACTCTGCGCACCGGCAATCCAGGGAGAGCCTCGCTTGCGGCCTTGATTTTGTCTAACACTCGAGCAGTCATAATCCTTCACTCTCTACTTTTAACTATAGCTGGCCAAGAGCGCCCCCATCACGCCATCGTCACAGCCCCAAAACGCCCATACCACCCCCACCGCCGGGCACCCATTCTCGGGACACCCATTTATTTTTTTCAGTATTTTTTTCAGGACACCCATTTTTTGTTCTCGTCTCCTGCATCCAGACTGGCCTTCCTGCACGGCCTATCCATATATTTAATAGACCAGTCTATTATTTAAATACCAAATTTTTTTCAGCGTCTGAAGAAAAACTTCATGAACATATCCAGCGGCTGCCTGCTCTTCTGCAATTTCATCTTCATGACTGCGCCCTGCCAGGAATTCATCAGCATCTGGGCACCCTCTTCCGGGCTCAACTCACCCAGATTCAGCTCCCGGGTCTCCATCCCTGCCAGGCATGCGGCAATTCTGTCCACGATCAATTGGGAAAGCTCGTTGATCTTGCAACGCAGCTTCTCGTTAACATCTGCCAGTTCCTGGGACAGGTTGGCCATCAGGCAACCCTGGCAGTAATCGATCTCTCCGTAGTGATCGATATTGCTCTGGAAGAAGGCCTTCAACTTCCCGTAACCGTCCAGATCCGACCGTTCCAGCAGCGATTCCAGCGCCTGCATATTCTGTTCGCCGTAGTGTTGCACCACCTGCATCCCAAAATCCTCCTTGCTATCGAAGTAGTGATAGAAGGAGCCCTTGGGGATACTGGCCTCGCGCAGGATGTCGTTCAGCCCCACGCTGTTGAAGCTGTTGTTAATAAACAACTCCTGCCCCACCGCCAGCAGCGATTCGCGGCATTGATTGAATTTCTGTTCGTCTCGTACTCGGGCCATGGGTCAAATATTAGACCAGTCTATTATTTATTGCAAGCCTTGCTTTCAGGCCCCGGTCCGGTCGCCAGAATTTCCCGTGTAACCAAGTTTCGTGAGCCATCGTCTAACCCACGAAAGCCATAAAAATCACCAAAGAACCAGCACATGCCTATTTCTGATACTTCCTCCCAGGACGTGGCCATCGCGCCCCGCTCCAACAGCACGCGCAATGTCGCCATCGTCGCAGTGGTCGGTCTGCTTGGACTCGGCGTATGGTTCCTAACCCCGCTGGTCCAGCGCTGGGCCCTGGCCGAAGACACGATTTCGGCCGAGCGTCTGCGCACGGCCACCGTGAGCCGCGGTGATTTCGTCAGGGATATCTCAGTACAGGGACGGGTGGTTGCGGCAGTCAGCCCTACCCTCTACGCCACCCAGACAGGCACGGTCACATTCGAGGTGGAATCCGGCGATTCGGTAAAAGCCGGCCAGGTCCTCGCCATCATCGACAGCCCAGAGATACAGAATCAGTTACTACAGGAGCAGTCGCGGCTCACCTCACTTAAGGTGGAGCTGGACCGACAACGCATCATGACTCGCCAGCAACAGCT
>FYBJ01000501.1_pt1 | contig 12886 bp, 26 predicted proteins | sample 1134611 | NCBI WGS metagenome assembly FYBJ01 (sample SAMEA104116008, study PRJEB20421) | marine metagenome | isolation source: marine | reverse complement strand
GACAGGCTGTTCCCTCTATTCCAATTGATTTTCCAAAAAATTGGGTTCCGTCTGCGAGAAGCACAAAGGCTTCTTTTTTTGATCTGTATTCCATGGTTCCTACAAAATAAATCAAAAAAAAGGATAAACTAAAACGTTTATCCTTTAATGTTACTGGTGTTGATAAAAAAAGAAACTATTCGTTTTCATTCTCTTTTTTATCTTCTTTTGGAGTCTCCTCGGCTTTAGGAGTTTCTTCAGTTGGAGCTTCTGCTGTTGGAGCTTCTGCTTCTGCTTCAACTACAACTTCTTCTGTCGCTTCTGCCGCTTTGGCTTTGCTTCCTCCTCGTCTTCTTGTTTTCTTCTTCGGCTTGGCATCGGTGTTATAAACCTCATTGTAGTCTACCAATTCGATCAGTGCCATAGAGGCGTTATCTCCCAATCGATTTCCAAGTTTGATGACACGTGTATATCCACCCGGACGATCTCCTACTTTTGACGCAATGTCTCTAAAGAGTTCAGAAACTGCATTTTTATCACGCAGTGCTGCAAATGCAAGTCGTCTGTTGTGGGTACTATCCGTTTTAGACTTGGTAATCAAAGGTTCAATAAATTGTTTTAATGCTTTGGCCTTAGTAACTGTTGTATTAATGCGTTTGTGTTCGATAAGAGAACAGGCCATATTGGCGAGCATAGATCTCCTATGGGCGGTCTTACGACCTAAATGCATTACTTTTTTTCCGTGTCTCATTTTTTTTCTTTAAAAATGTGAATTAATCTTTATCCAGTTTGTATTTCGAAAGATCCATACCAAAGGAGAGACCTTTGAGCACTACCAACTCTTCGAGTTCTGTCAATGATTTTTTACCAAAGTTTCTAAACTTCATCAAATCATTTTTGTTGTAAGAAACCAAATCTCCTAAGGTGTCTACTTCAGCTGCTTTCAAGCAGTTCAAAGCACGTACGGACAGATCCATATCAATCAACTTAGTTTTTAATAACTGACGCATGTGAAGGGATTCTTCATCATAGGTTTCCGTCTGTGCGATTTCGTCAGCCTCTAGGGTAATACGCTCATCGGAGAACAACAAAAAGTGATGAATCAGTGTTTTTGCCGCCTCGGTAAGGGCATCTTTGGGATGGATAGAACCGTCAGAGATAATTTCAAAAATAAGTTTTTCGTAATCAGTTTTTTGTTCTACTCGAAAGTTTTCAATACTGTATTTTACATTTTTGATCGGTGTAAAAATGGAATCGATAGCGATCACACCCAGCTCGGAGTTAGGTTTCTTGTTTTCTTCTGCTGGAACATACCCTCTCCCCTTTTCGATGGTGATTTCCATGTTCAATTGAACACTTTTTTCAAGGTTACAAATAACCAAATCAGGGTTCAGTACTTGGAATCCAGAGATGAACTTTTGAAAATCTGCTGCTTTGAGTTGTTCTTGCCCACCAATAGAGATCGTTACTTTTTCTTCTTCCGTCTCCTCAATTTGTCTTTTAAATCGGACTTGTTTAAGGTTCAGAATGATCTCTGTAACGTCTTCTACAACACCGGAAATCGTAGAGAATTCGTGTTCTACATTTTCCAATTTAACAGAAGTAATTGCAAATCCTTCCAAAGAAGATAATAAAACGCGTCTCAACGCATTTCCTACAGTCAATCCATATCCTGGTTCGAGAGGGCGAAATTCAAATTTGCCTTCGAATTCCGAGGAATCGATCATAATTACTTTATCGGGTTTTTGAAAATTCAGTATTGCCATAATTTTGTGCTTCTGTTTTCTTATTTAGAATATAGTTCAACGATGAGTTGTTCCTTAATGTTTTCTGGAATCTGGAGACGCCCGGGAATACTTACATAGGTTCCTTGCAGCTGATCACTATTCCAACTCAACCATTCGTAGGCGGAGGAATCTCTTCCTTTCGCTTCAATAATAATATTGAGGGTTTTTGATTTTTCTCTTACACCCACAACGTCTCCTACTTTTACTTGGAAAGAAGGAATATTTACTATGGAACCGTTTACAGTAATATGACGGTGTGACACCAACTGTCTCGCACCTCTTCGAGAGTTGGAGAGACCAAAGCGGTAGACCACATTGTCTAATCTTGATTCACATAATTGCAGTAACACTTCTCCAGTTACCCCTTTGCTTCTGCTCGCTTTTTCGAAAAGGTTTCGAAATTGACGCTCCAGAATACCATAGGTATACTTCGCTTTTTGCTTCTCCATCAATTGGATTGCATATTCTGATTTTTTCCCTCGGCGCTTTGCGTTTCCGTGTTGCCCAGGAGGGTAGTTTCTTTTCTCGAAAGATTTATCATCTCCGAAGATGGGCTCGCCAAATTTACGAGCGATTTTTGTTTTTGGACCGGTATATCTTGCCATTTTGCTGGTTTTAGTTGAACTGATCGCTATGAATTAAGGTCACTTCCTTCGATAGCTTCCGATCAATTCTAGATCGTTATTAATTAGACTCTTCTTCTTTTGGGAGGTCTGCATCCGTTGTGTGGAAGCGGGGTAACATCAATGATTTCTAACACTTCGATACCATTGTTATGCAATGTTCGAATAGCAGATTCACGTCCATTCCCAGGACCTTTTACAAATACTTTTACTTTACGTAGTCCTGCTTCTTGGGCGGTTTTCGCACAATCCTCAGCTGCTGTTTGAGCCGCATAAGGGGTATTCTTTTTAGAACCTCTAAAGCCCATCTTTCCCGCCGAAGACCAGGAGATTACTTCTCCTTTGGTATTGGTTAGAGAGATGATGATGTTGTTGAAAGAAGCTGTAATATGTGCTTCTCCAATCGATTCAACGACTACTTTTCTTTTTTTGCTTGCTGTCTTAGCCATAATTACAAACTATTATTTAGTTGCTTTCTTTTTATTTGCTACGGTCTTGCGTTTTCCTTTTCGGGTACGTGAATTGTTTTTGGTACGTTGACCGCGTAAAGGAAGTCCTGCTCTGTGTCGAATTCCTCGGTAACAACCGATGTCCATCAAACGTTTGATGTTGAGTTGTACTTCTGAGCGCAATTCTCCTTCGATTTTAAAACTCCCTACAACTTCACGGATACGAGCTGTTTCGTCGTCTGTCCAATCTTGTACTTTTTTACTTTCGTCCACTTTAGCAGTTTCCAATATAGATTGGGCACGGCTTTTTCCGATACCGAAAATATAGGTTAATGAAATAACCCCTCGTTTTTGCTTTGGAATGTCTACTCCTGATATTCTAGCCATAATTAACCTTGTCTTTGTTTGAATCTAGGATTCTTTTTGTTAATCACATACAGACGTCCTTTTCGTCGTACGATTTTACAGTCTGCACTGCGTTTTTTAATTGATGCTCTTACTTTCATACCTGTGTCTTCTAATCGTTAAAATCGAAATGTAATCCTCGCTTTCGTTAGATCGTAAGGACTCATTTCCAATTTGACTTTATCTCCTGGCAATAGTTTGATGTAATGCAAACGCATTTTTCCTGAAATATGGGCAGTCACTACATGACCGTTTTCCAATTCCACACGAAACATCGCATTGGACAATGCTTCAATAATGGTACCCTCTTGTTCTATTGCTGCTTGTTTAGCCATATATTAATTTGTACTTCTTCGTGTTTTTCCTGTTTTCATCAATCCATCATAGTGTCTGTTCAGCAAATACGAATTGACTTGTTGTATGGTATCTATTGCCACACCTACCATAATCAGCAGGGATGTTCCACCGTAAAACAAAGCCCAACCTTGTTGGATTCCGATCAACTTGACGACCACCGCAGGAAATACGGCAATACCAGCAAGAAATAGGGATCCTGGAAAGGTAATGTGAGACATCACGGTATCTAAATAATCTGAGGTTTCGTTACCCGGACGAATTCCTGGAACAAAGCCTCCACTGCGTTTTAGGTCATCTGACATTTTGTTGGTCGGAACGGTTATCGCGGTGTAGAAATAGGTGAAAATGATAATTAATACTGCAAACAGTACATTGTACCACAAGCCAAAAATATCAGAGAAATTCGCTTGCATCCATTGTCCTGCGTCACTATCACCGAGCGCTCCACCAATATAGGCAGGGGCAAACATAATGGCTTGGGCAAAGATGATGGGCATTACACCAGAAGCGTTTAATTTAAGTGGTATGTACTGACGTGATCCGTAAACCGAACGATCTGAAGAAGCGCCTCCAGCTTGTCTTCTTGCGTATTGAACAGGAATACGGCGTACGGCTAGCGTGAGCAGTATGGAAAGTAGAATAATGACAATCCAAAGAACCAATTCGATCAAGATAAGCATGAGTCCACCGTTGTTTTCTGAAACTCGAGAAACAAATTCTTGTGTAAAGGATAAAGGAAGATTTGCAATAATTCCTACCATAATCAACAACGAAATCCCGTTTCCAATACCTTTGTCCGTAATTTTTTCTCCCAACCACATGGCAAAAATCGTTCCGGTGACCAAGATGATTACTGAGGATCCAATGAATAACGGTCCTTTACCTAAGATAAAAGCACTTTCTGGTACCCCGAGTGCACTAAGTCCGTAAAGGTATGCAGGGGCTTGAACTACACAGATCGCGATGGTTAACCAACGAGTGATTTGATTGATGGTTTTTCTACCACTCTCTCCTTCTTTTTGAAGTTTTTGAAGATAGGGAACTGCAATTCCCATCAATTGAACGACAATGGAAGCAGAGATATACGGCATAATTCCCAAAGCAAATACAGATGCATTGGCAAAAGCTCCTCCAGTAAAAGCATTGAGAATTCCTAAAAGACCTCCTCCATCGGTACGGCTACTCAGGGCAGCTAATTGGATAGGATCAATCCCCGGTAGCACGACTTGAGCACCAAGGCGATAAACCAATAACATCCCTAGAGTAAGAAGTACACGATCGCGTAGTTCTTCTATTTTATAAATGTTATATAGGGTTTCTAATACTTTTTTCATTGAGGTAGATTATACGGTTACAGCTTCTCCTCCCGCTGCTTCAATGGCTGCTTTTGCGGAAGCTGAAAATTTATGAGCCTTTATTTTGATTGGGCTTTCTAGTTTTCCACGACCTAGAATTTTCACCAAATCGTCTTTATGTGCCAAGCGCAATTCGACAAATTGCTCAATATTAATTTCTTTCTTTACTTTTTTCTGGGCCAATAATTCTTGAACTGTGTCTAAATTGATGGCACGGTATTCTATTCGGTTAATGTTTTTAAACCCAAATTTTGGAACACGTCGCTGTAAGGGCATTTGTCCTCCTTCAAATCCAATCTTTTTGGAATATCCAGATCGTGATTTGGCTCCTTTATGGCCTCTTGCAGCAGTTCCTCCTTTTCCTGAGGCCTGTCCTCTTCCGAGTCTTTTTCCAGCGGTTTTGTTAGACCCTTTCGCAGGGCTTAAATTTTCTAAACTCATAACGAATGTTTTATGCTTCGGTAACCGAAACCAAATGTTTTACTTTTTCTATCATGCCCAAAATACTTGGGGTAGCTTCATGAGTTACTTCTTTCCCAATACCTCGAAGTCCTAAGGATTCGAGTGTTCGCTTTTGTGTCTGCAAACGCTTGATGCTACTTTTTACTTGTTTTACTTTAATCTTTGCCATGGTGCTGATCGCTTATCCGTTAAAAACTTTATCAATAGAAATCCCTCTTTGCTTTGCTACAATTTGAGGGTTACGAAGTTGTAATAAGGCATCAAAGGTTGCTTTGACTACATTGTGAGGATTGGAAGATCCTTGCGATTTTGATAGTACGTTGTGTACTCCAACTGCATCCAGTACCGCACGCACTGCACCACCTGCGATTACTCCAGTACCTTCTGAAGCCGGTTTTAGAAAAACGCGAGCTCCGCCATACTTTCCTTTTTGTTCGTGTGGAAGGGTTCCTTTTTCAATCGGAATACGAATTAAATTTTTCTTTGCATCTTCCACCGCTTTAGCAATCGCCTCAGAGACTTCTTTTGATTTTCCTAAACCTTGACCGACGACACCGTTTTCATCTCCCACTACTACAATAGCGGAAAAACCGAAGGCACGTCATCCTTTGGTTACCTTAGTCACCCGTTGGACACCTACTAAACGGTCTTTTAAATCTAAGCCGGCAGGCTTAACGAGTTCTATATTTTTATAATCTTGATACATATGCTAATTAAAATTTTAATCCTCCTTCACGAGCACCCTCTGCCAATGCTTTTACTCTTCCGTGATACAAATATCCGCCTCGGTCAAACACGACCTCTGAAACACCTGCTTTTGAGGCTAATGCACCGATACGCTTTCCTACTGTGGCGGCTACTTCTATTTTATTGGATGTTTTCTCCTCAGCAATTTCCTTGTCGCGTGAAGATGCGGAAGCAATTGTTTTTCCCGATTGATCATCTATAAGTTGCGCATAAATTTCTTTATTGCTGCGATATACAGACAAACGAGGTGCTGAAGAAGTACCATTGACAATCTTGCGAATGCGTTTTCGAATTCTGTTTCTACGTTCTAATTTTGTTAAACCCATAGTTATATATTATGCTGATTTACCTGCTTTTCTGCGTATCTGTTCACCCAAAAACTTGACGCCTTTTCCTTTGTAAGGTTCTGGTTTTCTAAAAGAACGAATCTTTGCTGCCACATAACCTACGAGTTGTTTGTCGTGAGAGGTTAATTTGACAATTGGATTCTTCCCTTTTTCTGAAATCGTTTCAATTTTTACTTCGGGAGCGATATCGAAAAGGATATTGTGTGAAAATCCTAGTGCAAGGTCTAATTTTTGACCTTGATTACTAGCTCGGTATCCCACTCCTACAAGCTCCAGTTCTTTTGTAAATCCATTGGTTACCCCTTCTACCATATTGGCGATTAAAGAACGGTACAAGCCGTGTTTGGATTTTACCGTTTTGTTGTCTGAAGGACGAGACACAGTAATCGTATTGTCTTCCATTGTAATGGTAACCTCACTGTACTCTTGGGTAAGTTCTCCAAGTTTTCCTTTTACCGTGATATGAGTAGGCTGTATGTCTACAGTGACTCCTTCGGGTACGTTAATCGGGTTGTTTCCTATTCTTGACATGACTTTATACCTTTTTTAATAAACGTAACAGATTAATTCTCCACCTACATTTTCCTTAGTAGCCTGTTTTCCTGTCATAACCCCTTTGGAGGTAGAAACGATAGAAATTCCCAGACCATTTAGTATTCTAGGAAGGCTGTCAGAAGCAGAATACTGGCGTAAACCAGGGGTACTGATACGTTGTAATTTTTTGATTACGGCCTCTTTGGTGACCTGGTCGTATTTTAATGCAATCTTGATGTTCCCTTGATTGTTCTCTGTTTCTTCGAACTTGTAACTCAAAATATACCCTTGGTCAAAAAGAATTTTAGTAATTTCTTTTTTAATATTGGAAGCTGGAATATCTACAACACGATGTCCTGCGCGGTTGGCGTTTCGGATTCGAGTTAAATAGTCTGCAATGGGATCTGTAAACATAATCTTAATGTATTTTTATTACCAGCTGGCTTTAGTTACTCCAGGAATTAAGCCTTTGTTAGCCATTTCACGGAAGGTGACACGAGAAATTCCAAATTGACGCATATATCCTTTTGGTCTACCGGTGAGTTTACAACGGTTGTGCATACGTATAGGGGATGCGTTTTTAGGAAGTTTTTGTAGCGCCTCATAGTCTCCAGCTTCTTTCAAAGCTTTGCGTTTTTCTGCGTATTTGGCAACAGTCTTGGCACGTTTTCTTTCGCGTGCTTTCATGGATTCTTTAGCCATACTAATTCTTTTTAAAAGGGATTCCTAGTTCTGTTAATAATGATTTTGCTTCTTGGTCTGTATCGGCCGAAGTTACAAAGGTGATGTCCATTCCGTTGATTCGATTTACCTTATCGATATCGATCTCGGGAAAGATAATTTGTTCCGTTACTCCTAGAGTATAATTTCCACGTCCGTCAAACCCTGTTGCTTTTACCCCTTGAAAATCTCGTACACGAGGTAGTGCTGTGGTGACCAAACGATCTAAAAATTCGTACATGCGTTCGCCACGTAAAGTAACTTTTGCTCCAATGGGCATCCCTTTACGAAGTTTGAACGAAGCCACATCCTTTTTAGAAATTGTAGCTACTGCTTTTTGTCCAGTGATCATGGTCAATTCGTCCACGGCGTGATCGATGAGTTTTTTATCAGCTACTGCTGCTCCCACTCCACGGCTCAATACTATTTTCTGAAGTTTAGGTACCTGCATAATGCTTTTGTAACTAAACGTCTCTTTTAAGCTGTTAACGATACGATCGTTATATTCCTGTTTCAGTCTTGGTGTATAACTCATGATTAAATGACTTCATCGGTTTTTTTAGCATAACGCACTTTGGTTCCCTCTTCCATTCGATATCCTACTCGGGTGGTTTTACCCTCTGTAGTTAGTAAGGATAGATTGGAAATGTGGATAGGCGCTTCTTTTTCTGTAATTCCCCCTTGTGGGTTTTGGGCGTTGGGTTTGTTGTGTTTCTTAACCAAGTTTACACCTTCCACAACGGCCTTATTATCTTCTTTAGAAATACGCAATACCTCGCCTTCAGCACCTTTATGGGATCCTGTGATAACGCGAACGGTATCTCCTTTTCTTATTTTAATTTTTACTGCCATATTCTTTACTTTATAGCACCTCTGGAGCTAGTGATACGATTTTCATAAACTGCTTGTCGCGAAGCTCACGAGCCACGGGTCCAAAAACACGGGTACCCCGCATTTCCCCTGTGGGATTTAAAAGCACACAGGCATTTTCATCAAAACGGATATACGATCCGTCGGGACGACGGACTTCCTTTCGAGTTCGTACTACTACTGCAGTAGATACCTGCCCTTTTTTTACCGTTCCCGAAGGAGAGGCTTCTTTTACAGTAACGACAATTTTGTCACCAATGGATGCATAACGTCTTTTTGTCCCTCCTAGGACACGGATCGTAAGCACCTCTTTGGCTCCTGTATTATCTGCTACTTTAAGTCTAGATTCTTGTTGTACCATCTTACTTCGCTCTTGCTATTATTTCGACCATTCTCCAGCATTTTGATTTACTTAGAGGTCGTGTTTCCATAATTTTTACAGTATCTCCGACATTACAATCGTTTTGTTCGTCGTGAGCTACATATTTTTTTGTCTTTAAAACGAATTTCCCATACATGGGGTGTTTTACTTTTTTAACCTCAGAAACCACAATGGACTTTTCCATTTTGTTGCTGGTTACGACACCGATTCGTTCTTTTCTTAAATTTCTAGTTTCCATGTCTTATGCTTCTTGGTTACTTAAGGCGGTTTGAAGTCGAGCTACAACGCGACGTATTGTTTTAATTTGTAACGGATTCTCTAAAGGAGAGATTGCGTGAGTCATTTTCAAATCCTTCAACTGCTTTTGGTATTCTACCAGCTTGTCCTGAAGGTCTTCTTTTGATAGCTTTGTGATTTCAGATTGTTTCATAGTGCGTTGATTAAGCCTCGAAATCTCGAGCTACGACAAATTTAGTTTTTACAGGAAGTTTCTGTGCGGCCAAACGAAGTGCTTCTTTTGCAACATCATAAGGTACACCAGCTACTTCAAACATAATACGACCCGCTTTGGTTACCGCTACAAAGTATTCTGGAGCACCTTTACCTTTACCCATACGTACCTCTAGCGGTTTTTTGGTGATGGGCTTGTCTGGAAAAATTTTAATCCAAAGCTGCCCTTCTCTCTTCATGTAACGAGTGGCGGCAATACGCGCAGCCTCAATCTGACGTGAAGTGATGAACACGGAGTCCAATGCTTTGATCCCAAACATACCATTCGAAAGTTGGTGGCCTCTTCCGGAAAGTCCTTTCATACGGCCTTTCTGTGCTTTTCGAAATTTTGTCTTTTTTGGTTGTAACATGATTTCCTATAATATTATTTACGACGACGTTGACGGTTGTTCCCTCCTCCTGAATTGGAATTGGATTGTGATTTTTTAGACATTCCTACCAAAGGAGAAAGTTCGCGCTTTCCGTATACTTCCCCTTTCATGATCCATACTTTTACACCTAATCTTCCATAGGTCGTATGGGCCTCTTCCAATGCATAATCTATATCAGCACGGAAAGTAGAGAGTGGAATACGTCCTTCTTTATAAGTCTCTGATCGAGCCATTTCAGCTCCGTTCAAACGGCCTGAAATTTGAATTTTAATCCCTTCTGCATTCATACGTATGGCTGCAGCAATGGCCATCTTGATGGCACGACGGTAAGAAATTCTACTTTCGATTTGTCTAGCGACACTGGCGCCTACTAGTTGAGCGTCTAATTCAGGTCGCTTAATCTCAAAAATATTGATCTGCACTTCTTTAGCAGTGATCTTACGTAACTCCTCTTTCAGTTTATCCACTTCTTGTCCTGCTTTACCAATGATAATTCCAGGTCGGGCAGTGGTAATGGTGATCGTAATGATTTTTAGTGTACGTTCTATGATTACGTTAGAAACGCTGGCTTTAGAAAGACGTGCGTGCACGTACTTTCGGATTTTGTCATCTTCAGCGATTTTGTCTCCGTAGTTTCTTCCTCCGTACCAGTTTGAGTCCCATCCTCTGATGATTCCTAAACGATTACCAATAGGGTTTGTCTTTTGTCCCATATTATGCTTCAATAGTGTTAGATCCCAAGACCACGGTCACGTGGTTGGAACGTTTGCGAATTCGGTGTGCCCTTCCTTGCGGTGCTGGGCGTAATCTTTTTAGCATGCTTCCTCCGTCTACACGGATTTCAGAAACAAAAAGATTTGCTTTTTCAATGTCTTCAGACTCAGCTAACACAACATAATCTAATTTATCTACAGCTTTAATCTTTTCGAGACGTCTAGAGGCTTCTTTAGGGCTGAATTTTAATATGGCCAATGCCTTGTCGATAGATTCCCCTCTAACTTGATCTGCAACCAAACGCATCTTTCGTGGAGAGGTTGGACAGTTGTTGAGTTTGGCGAAAGCGAGTGACTTTTTTGCTTCCTTAAGTGCTTCTGCGGATTGTCTTTTACGATTTCCCATGCGTACTTTTATTTATTGCCTTTGTTCTTATTTCCTGAGTGTCCTCGGAAATTACGGGTTAACGAAAATTCTCCGAGTTTGTGACCTACCATATTTTCTGTAATGTAAACGGGTACAAAAGTCTTTCCGTTGTGTACACCGATGGTTTGCCCTACAAAATCAGGGGTAATTAAAGAAGCGCGTGACCAAGTTTTGATCACTGACTTTTTGTTTTCTTCAACGTTTTTCATCACTTTCTTTTCAAGACTGTGATGGACATAAGGTCCTTTTTTTAACGAACGAGCCATATTCTCTTATTTTTTTCTACGTTCAACGATGAACTTATTACTTGATTTTGTTTTGGATCGGGTGCGGAATCCTTTTGCAGGGATACCGTTTCGTGATCTAGGATGTCCTCCAGATGCACGACCTTCACCACCACCCATGGGGTGATCTACTGGGTTCATTGCCACGGGACGTGTACGAGGTCTTCTTCCTAACCATCTAGAACGTCCTGCTTTCCCAGAGACCAACAATTGGTGGTCTGAATTGGATACGGCACCAATGGTAGCCATACAGGTGACCAGGATCATACGTGTTTCACCTGAAGGCAATTTTACCGTAGCAAATTTTCCTTCACGTGCCATCAACTGAGCGAACGCTCCTGCACTACGCGCAATGGCCGCTCCTCTTCCGGGACTCAATTCGATACAAGAAATGATGGTACCTAGTGGGATATCAGAAAGGAAAAGGGCATTCCCAATTTCGGGAGCAGCCTTAGTTCCAGACACCACACTTTGTCCTACTTGAAGCCCACTGGGGGCTACGATATATCTTTTCTCTCCATCCTTATACTCAACCAAAGCAATAAAAGCACTTCGGTTGGGATCGTATTCGATGGTTTTGACTTCGGCAGCAACATCAAATTTATTTCGTTTAAAGTCGATAACGCGGTAGCGTTTTTTATGACCTCCACCGATGTGGCGAGCAGTCATCTTTCCTTTGTTGTTTCTACCCCCAGATCTTTTCTTGGGTTCCAATAAACTCTTCTCGGGCTTATCAGTAGTAATAGCGTCGAATCCATTTACTACTCTAAAACGCTGCGCAGGAGTTACTGGTTTTAATTTTCTTACTGACATCTGACGCTATTATAAATTACTATAAAAATCTATGGCATCGCCTTCTGCTACTTGCACTATGGCTTTCTTAGTCGCGTTGGTTTTGCCTTTTTGAACTCCAGTCTTCGTGAAGCGCATCTTGCGCTCAGGACCGTAGTTTTGTGTTCGTACGTTATCCACAGTCACGCCATAAGCCGCTTCTACTGCTTTTTTAATTTCTACTTTGTTTGCCTTGGGATCTACCAAAAAAGTATATTTATTGAAGCGCTCACTTCCTAAAGTGGCCTTCTCTGTGATGATCGGTTTGATTAATATACTCATGACTAACGGTTCAAAATTGATTCAAGTTCTGCAATTGCACCCTCTGAAATAATCAAATGATTTGCATTTGAAATTCCATAAGTATTTAATTCTGAGTTAGTTACAACTTTAGAATTTTTTAAATTACGAGAGGACAAATATACATTTTTATTCAAATCGCCCAAGACCAACATGCTTTTTTTATCGGAAAGACCAAGTGCAGCAAGCATTTTCAAGTAGTCCTTGGTATGTGGCTTGTCCATTTGAAAGTCTTCTAAAACGACAATTGCTTTTTGTTTAGCCTTGATACTCAAAGCTGATTTTCGAGCCAAACGCTTCACCTTTTTGTTGACTTTTTGGCTGTAGTCTCTTGGAGTGGGACCGAATACACGACCTCCTCCTTTAAACAATGGATTTTTGATACTCCCTGCACGGGCAGTACCTGTTCCTTTTTTCTTTTTGTTTTTACGCG
>FYBJ01000433.1_pt1 | contig 12899 bp, 14 predicted proteins | sample 1134611 | NCBI WGS metagenome assembly FYBJ01 (sample SAMEA104116008, study PRJEB20421) | marine metagenome | isolation source: marine | reverse complement strand
CACAATACTTGTAAAAGTATCGTTCATAATATCTCTTAAGATTGATGAAGCTCTGTTTAATTCACTTAAAATTTTTGTTGGAGTATTTGTATTCGGAATACGTTTACACATTGTTTTCCAACGATCTAATAAGTTCTCTAAATCTCGGTCTAATTCAGCTACTTTCTTGCCTTCTGCAACAGTTCTTAAAATGATACCAAACCCTTTTGGTTTAATACTTCTGGCTAATTTTTTTAGCCTGTCTTTTTCTTTTGGATCTTCAATTCGTGATGAAACGGAGATACGGTTAGAAAAAGGAACTAGTACAATATATCTTCCTGCAATTGAAAGTTCCGAACTTAATCGAGGTCCTTTAGATGAAATTGGTTCTTTTACAATTTGAACCAATAAATTTTGTCCTTTTTTCAAAACGCCATCGATACTACCATCTTTGTTGATGTCGTTTTCAAAACGAAAGTTTTTAAAGGTGAACTCTTTATACCTACCTGTGCTTACTTTTTTAAGAAACTTATTTAGCGAATTAAATTGTGCGCCTAAATCATGATAATGTAAAAATCCGTCTTTCGGATATCCAACATTCACAAATGCCGCATTTAAACCCGTTAACACCTTTCCGATTTTAGCTAAAAAAATATCGCCAACCGTAAATTTGTTATCTGTGGTTTCTTTATTTAATTCAATAAGTTTTCCATCCCGTAGTAAGGCAAAATCAATATCAGATGAATTTGAACGAATTATTAATTCTGTTTTCATACTGAAAATGGTTTTATACTACACTAAGTGTAGATGGATTAATAGTAACAGGTATTTTCATACCAGTTGAGGATTTATCAAAACCTCATATGTCAATGAACTTATTTTTGTCTTATAAAAGAAAAGTAAGCTGCTGCTTACTTCTTCTTATGTCTATTTGCTCTAGCTCTTTTTTTTCTTTTGTGAGTCGAGATCTTCGCTCTTTTTCTTTTCTTACCACTTGGCATAATCGCTATCTATTTAAAAGTTTTTAAATTCTTTTTACTTAACCTCTACTTTATTTTTTACTCCTTCAGTAAAAACTTTCGCTGGTTTAAAAGCAGGAATGTTGTGCGCAGGAATCTTAAGAGTTGTGTTCTTAGAGATATTTCTTCCTGTTTTTTCTGCTCTAGTCTTGATAATGAAGCTACCAAAACCTCTTAAATAAACATTTTCACCATTCTCTAAAGCATCCTTTACTTCTGTCATAAACGCTTCTACAGTGGCCAATACATCTGTCTTTTCTATACCCGATTTTTCTGCAATTTTTGATACAATATCTGCTTTAGTCATATGTTATATTATTTTTTATTAAGTCTTGAAAATGCGGATGCAAATATATGATAATTAATCAATTCCAAACAAATTAAGCCATAATTAATCTCATTATAATAACGTATTTTTGCCGTTTTAGTACTTTTTATGTCCTTTAGCTCAAAATTGATTGATTGGTACCTCCAAAACAAACGCGATTTACCCTGGCGTTTGACCAAGGATGCATACAAAATCTGGCTGTCAGAAATTATGCTTCAACAAACACGTGTTGCTCAAGGTCTAGACTATTTTAAAACTTTCGAAAATCACTTCCCGACTGTTTTTGATCTCGCTAAAGCGGATGAACAACTAGTCCTTAAATTATGGCAAGGTCTCGGATACTATTCTCGAGCAAGAAATCTGCATTACACCGCTAAATATATAGTGGAACATCATGACGGAAAATTCCCATCCGAATTTTCCGAAATAAAAAAGCTAAAAGGTGTGGGCGATTATACGGCCTCGGCCATTGCGTCGATTGCATTTGATAAACCACATGCTGTTGTCGACGGAAATGTTTATCGAGTGCTTTCTCGTGTCTTTGGAATTGATACTCCTATTAATAGTACAGAAGGAATTAAGGAGTTTAAATCGCTAGCACAATCTTTAATTGACACCAATCAACCTGGAACGTATAATCAGGCAATCATGGAATTCGGAGCGATGCAGTGCAAACCAAAAAATCCGAATTGTGAGGATTGTCCGCTTCAGAATATGTGTATCGCTTTTGAAAAGAAACAAATTGATCAACTTCCTGTGAAGTTGAAAAAGACCAAAGTGAGAAATCGTTTTTTCAATTATTTAGTAGTGCTTTCTTCGGATGGAAAAACGATTTTAAATCAGCGAACACAGAAAGGGATTTGGCAAAATCTATATGAATTTCCATTAATTGAAACGGAGGACGTATCCAACGAAAAAGAAATCATAGGTACTCAAAAATTCAAAAACTACGGATTTGAAAACTTTGAACTGTCCTTATATAATGAAATGCCAATCGTTCACAAGTTATCTCATCAGCATTTGCATACCCAATTCTGGATTTTAGAAATCCAAAATGATCGAAATTCAAACATAAATTGGGAAGAAATTGATAATTATCCGGTTCCGGTTCTAATTGCCAACTTTTTGAAAAGCTTTAGACCCAACATGAAATCTTTTTTATAAATTTGATATAATCGAAACGTTATGGCAGGTACAATAAACAAAGTAATATTGATAGGTAATTTAGGTGATGATGTGAAAATGCATTACTTTGATGATAAGAACAGCATTGGTAGATTTCCATTAGCGACCAGTGAATCTTATACCAACAAACAAACGGGAGAAAAGGTAACTAACACCGACTGGCACAATATCGTTGTGCGTAACAAACTCGCTGAAATCTGTGAAAAATACCTGACCAAAGGAGACAAGGTTTATGTTGAAGGGAAATTGAAGAACAGACAATGGGAACAAGATGGTATTCGTAGATATGCCACAGAAATCGTTGCAACCGATATGACCTTTTTAAGCACCAAAAAGAGTGCTGAGATGAATCAGAATCCATCACAGAATCAAGGTACTCCAGCTGCATCTCAAAATGTTGTGGAGCCTATGGATGATGATTTACCTTTTTAGTAACTAAAAATCTAGCATTTGGATCCAGATCCTGAACCTTTACTCATATTATTTTTTGCAAGTTTTGACGTTGCAGCCCTTTTAAACGGAGTTGCGCTTTTAATTTTATTGCTCTGTTCGGCACTCATTTCAGGGACAGAAGTTGCTTTCTTTTCCCTTTCACAAACTGATTTGGATACACTTTCATCCGATAATAAAAATGAAGCGCTAATCATCAGTCTACTCGAAAAGCCTCGAAAACTGCTAGCTACTATATTGATCACAAACAATTTCATCAATATCTTGATTGTATTATTGTTTGCTACCCTTGCAGAAAACCTCTTCGGATATTTCGATTATCAAATTGATTTATACTTCTTCCAATTACCCCTTCGATTTTTGATTGAGGTAATTCTGGTTACTTTTTTAATTCTACTTTTTGGTGAGGTTTTACCAAAAGTATACGCTTCAAGAAACGCCCTTCGATTTTCAAAACTAATGTCGAAGTTCATTAGCTCTGTAAATGTATTACTAACACCATTTAGTTTGCCATTGATATCTCTCACCAAATGGGTGGAAAACCGATTGGGAAATAAGAATAATAGCATTTCTGTAGAAACTTTATCTCAAGCTTTGGAATTAACATCCGAAGGAGCTACAACAAAAGATGAGCAAAAAATCTTGGAGGGAATTGTCAATTTCGGGAATACCGAGACCATTCAGATTATGAAACCCCGTATTGATATTTTCGCCCTGTCGGATGAAGAATCTTATGAAGAGGTTTTAGTTAAAATTTTGAAGAATGGCTACTCTCGAAATCCGGTTTATAAAGACAATATTGATAACATTCTTGGAGTTTTATACGCCAAAGATTTATTGGCGCATCTGAACAAGAAGAATTTCAAGTGGCAGAATTTAATTCGTGAACCATTCTTCGTGCCTGAAAATAGAAAATTAGACGATTTGCTGGGTGACTTTAGAGAGCGTAAAAATCACCTTGCCATTGTGGTTGATGAATATGGAGGTACGAGCGGATTGGTAACCCTCGAGGATGTTATCGAAGAGATTGTTGGTGATATCAATGACGAGTTTGATGATGATGATTTGTCCTATTCCAAGATTGATGTGAATAATTTCATTTTCGAAGGTAAAACCACCATCAAAGATTTTTGTCGAGTTCTCGATGATGAAGATGAACAAATTTTTGAGGAAGCCAAAGGCGAAAGTGAAACGCTTGCCGGATTCTTACTAGAAATATCAGGTAAATTCCCAAAAAAGGGAGAAAAAATAAATTTCAAGAATTATACGTTTACCATAGAGGCTGTTGATGTACGCCGAATTCAACAAATTAAAGCAACTCGTAATGCGTAAATTTCTTTTTCTTCTAGTTTTAATTTACTCCTGTGATTCAGATACCCTACCCAAACCAAATGGGTATTTGAACTTGTCGTATCCGCAGAAAACATATCAGAACTTTAAGTTGGAAAAACCTTATCAGTTCGAAATTTCTAGTCAAAGTATTGAGATTGATCAACCCAACGGATGGTTAAAAATAACCTATCCGAAATTGAAGGCTTCGTTAGATATTACCTATCGTCCTGTAAAAAATAATCTTCCTGAAATATTAATTGAAGCTGAAAAACTAGTTTTCAAACACACGATTAAAGCGGATGAAATCTTAACAAAGGATTATAAAAATGAGGACCAAAAGGTATTCGGAAGTTTGTATTCGATTAATGGCAATGCAGCCTCAAATTTGCAATTCCATGTCACAGACAGTGTAAATCATTTCCTGAAAGGCTCACTCTATTTCTACGCAAAACCCAATTATGATTCTATTTTGCCGGCCGTAGCATACATCAGAGAAGATGTATTACATATAATGGAAACGTTAGCCTGGAAAAACTAGTAATTTTCGATTCCGCCCGATAAATTCAACACATTTACCTCCGGATATTTTTCGCGAACCATTTGGGTAGCCTTGTAGCTATTAAAACCTTTTTGACAGACCATTACGTAAGTTTTATTGAGGTTGATTTCCAATTGCTCCGGAGTGAAATTTTGAATCGGTAAGGTTTTATCAACCTCAAAGGGTAATTTCAAATTTTGTAGTACGGCGATAATTTCTAGATTTTCGCTTTTTCGATTTGCCAATCTCACCCTTAATTCTTCAGGACGAATTTGCCAATCTTCATTTTGACCCAAACAGGTGACATCTAAATACGATTCGGCATTGAAAATTTGTTGAATATCTTCCTTTGAAAACTTTGACTTTAATTTCATTTTCAAGCAAGAATTCTGAAGCGAATTATAAATCAGTAATTCATTTTTTAACGATTGACCTACTCCTGTAATCAGCTTTAATACCTCATTTACCTGCGCGGTAGCAATCATGCCCACAATGGCATTTAAAGTTCCTGCTTCTTCGCAATTCGGTATGTCTGTATTCATAGTCGGGAAGGCATCTCTAAGGTTAGCCGAATGTCCATTTTCATTAGAAATATTGAATACCGAAACGTAACCATCAAACTTATATAATGAACCGTAGACCAAGGGTTTGTTGAGTAGGACAGCAACATCATTCAACAAGTATTTGGTTGGCAAGGAGTCTGTAGCATCAACAATAATATCGAACCCTGAAAGTGATTCTTTCGCGTTCGATTTTAATAATGGTTGATGCGAATAGCTAACTTCTGTAAAAAGAGTTCGTTGTTGGATAAAGTTTGCAAGCATTTCAGATTTTGGTTTTCCAACATCATCCAATGAATAAAAAACCTGTCGATGCAAATTGGAAGCATCTACATCATCAAAATCAATCAAATGGATTTTACCAACTCCGCTGGACGCCAGATATACAGCAATTGTCCCGCCTAAACCACCACAACCTACAACAGCCACAGAAGCATCTTGCAACCTTTGCTGACCTTCTTCGCCAATCTCTGCCAGAGTGATTTGACGTTTAAATAGTTGATTATATGATTTTGGTGTTTTCTCGAATTTCATTCAATGCAGATTCGTATTCTTCGGGTGTATTAACATTTCGGATAAACGCATCATCCACTTCTACAATTTCAACATCCGAATTGATGAGCATTTTTCTAGGGCATGAATAGCCCTGAGCTAAATATTGAAGTAAAATTGGATATGCCTTAGGTTCGTAAATCGTGATTAATGGCTCAACAAACTCTTTTCCTTTTCCCTTAATTGCTGTACCTACTTTCGACGGATTTCGTTTCGATAATAGTTCTTTGATGAGATCATTATCTACAAAAGGAACATCGGTTGCTAAAACGAACCAGGCCGAATTTGGGTCCTGCTGAAACGCAGAGCATATTCCGCCAAACGGACCTAAATTCAAAAAAGTATCGTGAATTTCATTTTCGTGATTTGAGGATTGTTGTACCGAAAAATACGTAGTGATATCATTAGATTCTAATAACTGCTTCGCTACATCTTTTTGTGGTTTGTTGTAATAGTACAACTCCGATTTATCTTTCCCCATTCGGGTACTTTTTCCGCCAGTTAGCACCAATCCTTTAATACCTGGAATCTCCTTTTCAATTAAGGATCGAAAATGATCGGTAATTGCCTCGATATCCTCAAAATCATAACTTGGTAGCTCTTTGATATTCGGATATTTCTCAAATAAGAAATCAAAATATTGGGTTTCGTTATTTAATTTGACAACGAATTGAATGTTATCTAATTGATCTAAGCGTTTTAATACTGAAGCCTCTTTAGCTGGATCTAAAATCAGAACTTGCTGAACACCACGGTAGTGGTTACCATTGATAAACACGAAATCGTTTTGTGCAAAATCAAGACGTTGTTGGTATTTGTTGACGGGGCCAGTGGTAGTCACTTGAAGGTTTCCTTCGTGATGAAAGGTGAATTCAGAAATTCGATTTTCAGCAACATCTTTGGCGTGAGACGCATCAAAATAGGCCAGTTTATACTCTGTAATATTTTCAGAAACGGCATAAACCAATTTGGAAATATTTCCGCAATTCGAACCTAAAATGGCAATTTCATTTGGCGCATGAATTCCGTTTTTACGCTTTACTAAATTGGTATGCTTTTGATGTTTAGTCATTCTTAATATCTGATTTTCCTCCAGTTTTTTCAATCAATTTCACCTCCTTAATCACCATTTCTTGACTTATACTTTTACACATATCATAAATGGTTAAACAAGCGATGTTTACTCCCGTTAATGCCTCCATTTCAACACCTGTTTTTCCTTCAATAGTCACTTTGCACTCAACAACAATTGAATCCTCATCAACAATAGAAATATCGATATCTACGCCATTAATTAATAGTGGATGACACATCGGAATCAATTCTGATGTTTTTTTCACGCCTTGGATTCCGGCGATAATTGCCGTTTGGAAAACAGGGCCTTTTTCGGTCATTAATTCATCATTCGAAAAATGAGAAACCACTTCACGTCCCAAAAACATTTTTCCCCTCGCAATAGCAGTGCGTTTGGTAATTTTCTTATCAGAAACGTTTACCATTTTTGGATTTCCCTTTTTGTTGATGTGTGAAAAACTCATTTTCTATATCTGATTACTGGAAAATTATCTCCTTGTTTAAACGTAGTTTCTTCTGTTTTTGGCAATCGAATGAAGGCATCTGCATCTACTAAACTTGCCAAATCTCCCGATCCATTTCCCTTTACTGGAGTGACCAAAAAATGACCATACTTATCACTTAATTTTACTTGTAAGAAATAGGTCAAATTTGGTTTGAACACTACATCCTCAGTTAAAATACCCGTTTCCTCAAAAGCCTTAACCCCATTGGATTTGTAAAACCATGAATAAAAATACACCAAACAATTGACATATGTCGAAACCGGATTTCCAGGAAAGGCAAAAACGCGACAATTCGCTGTAGTACCCATCCAAAACGGTTTTCCAGGTCGTTGCGAAACTCTATGAAATAGTTTTTTTACGCCTAATTCATCCAAAACTTCTGGGAGAAAGTCAAATTTACCCTTACTCACAGCACCGCTAAATAATAGCACATCATAGCTATTTAAATAGGTAGCTATTTTGGTTTTCAATACGCCCTTATTATCAACGATATGATCTGTAGCGGCTTCAATTTTTAAATTCTGAAGCAACGAAACCAAGGTATACACATTGCTTCTTCGAATCTGGTGATCTAAGGGTTTTTCTTCTACATCTACCAACTCATCACCTGTAGAAATAATCATCACTTTCGGTTGTTTCGCAACCTTTACATAGGATTTTCCAACTGTAGCAAATACGCCTATTTCAGCGGGAGAAATAATCTTATTTTTTGTCAACAACAGATCTCCTTTTTTTCGATCTCTTCCTTGTAAATGGATGTTTTGTAATTCAGAAATTGTATCGATAAGAATAGTGGCTTCACCATTTTTTATCTCCACATCTTCATAACGAATTACGGCATTGGTATCCTTTGGTAGGACGGCTCCTGTCATCACCTCGAAACAATTGGAAGGATTATTCAAAGTTAATTGTGGAGCTCCTGCAGGCTGAATTCCTTCAATTTGAAAGGTTCGCTGTCCATTTTGGAATGCCACGATGTCAATCGCAATCCCATCCATAGAAACCCGATTAAACGGCGGAAAATCGCGATCGGCAACAATGTCTTCCTTTAAAACTCTACCCTGAGATTGGATAAATGGAATTTCCTCTATCCCAAAATCTTGAGTAGCTCCTAAAACTAATTCTAATGCCTGTTCTGCCGTGATCATTAGCTATTTTTTAAAATGAGACCAACACCATAAATAAGAAATAAAAATAAACCACCCCATTTTCCGAGTACATTTAGAAATGGTATTTTTCGTAAGTTCTTCATTCTCGGAGTTTCGATATTATATACATCCAAAGTAAAAAGCAAAACACTGGCAATAATGAAAAAAACACCTGATTCAATTGGGTAGTTATCCAATAAATTCGAAACATTATCCATTTTATCCTCCTATTGTACTCATACTTTCAGTTACATCACCTTTTTTTCGATTCGCTTCTGCTACAAATCCGTCTTTTGGTTTGTCTTTCACTAAACTCAAAAAAAGTTCTTTCAAATCTTCATTACTAGCTCCGTTTCTAATAAAATCACGAAGATTAAAAACGCCATCATCAAACAAACAATTTTTAAAATTCCCCGTACTCGTTATTCGAATTCGATTGCAATCGTTACAAATGGTTCTGGTAAAGGCTGGAATGATTCCAACCGTGCCTAGATGACCATCAATTTTATAATTTCTAGACGTTGATGATTTTTTAGATTGAATTTCAACTGCATCATATTCCGATTGAATTTCATACAAAATTTTACGGAAGGTCCAGTTTTCTTTCATTTCCCGTTGCCCGATTCCGTTAAAAGGCATCTCTTCTATAAAACGAACCGAAATATTTTTGTCCTTTGTAAGTGCAACAAAATCAACAATTTCATCCGTATTAAAACCCGACTGCACCACCACATTCAATTTCAAATTCAATCGACTTTTTTCTAGTAATTCTAAGGTTTCATATACCTCTAGAAAAACATCTCTTCGTGTGATTTTAGCAAACTTTTCTCGGTTTAAACTATCAATTCTCAAATTGACATTTTTCACCTTTTCCAGTTTCTCAATCGTATCGATATGTTTGGTAATCAAAGCGCCATTGGTCGTAATATTAATCGCATCCAAAAGATCGTTGTAGGACAGCATTTCTAAAAATCCGACAAAATCTTTTCGAACAAATGGTTCTCCGCCCGTAAGTCTTACTTTTTTGACCCCTAATTCGGTTAATACACGGATTAGGCGATACATTTCTTTAAAGGTTAATAGTTCTTTTCGAGGTACAATATCGATACCATGAGCAGGCATACAATACTGACAACGCAAATTACATCGGTCTGTCACTGCCAGCCGAACATATTCAATCTGTCGCCCAAAACTATCAACCAAATGTTGCATTACTTCGGGAGTTTTTTATCTAATAATCCGTAAATGAAAGCTCCGAAAAGTGCTGAAACGAGTAAGATTAATGCCGGCACCCATTCGAAACCTAACATGACAAAAATCGGTCCTGCACAGGCACCAGAAAGCCCCCATCCTAATCCGAAGAAAGTTCCTCCGACAAGGGTACGAATCACACCTTCTTTTTTAATTTTTGGTTTGATAGGATTCCCAAACTGATCTTTAATTTTTCCGCTTTTGAAGAGTTGCATGATTACTGCAGCAATTACAACTGCTCCTCCAATAATTCCAAACATGTGAATGGATTGAAAACGGAACATTTCATAATATCTGAACCAAGAAATCGCCTCTGTTTTACTTAAAACAATCGCGAAAAATATACCTAGGAATAAAAATCTAATGTTCTTCATGATTAAAATATTGCAGGAATAATAAACCAGGCAGCTATGATTCCGCCAATAAAAAATCCGATGACCGCCAATAAAGACGGAATCTGTAAACTACTTAATCCGGTAATGGCATGACCAGAGGTACACCCCCCAGCATAACGTGTTCCGAAACCAACACAAAATCCGGAAAGCATCAAAATGATAAATCCTTTCAATGACAATGCCGATTCTTTGCTAAATATTTCAGCAGGAAAATAAGATTCAGCTACGTTTGAAAAACCAATTTCTTGTAATTCTTGTACCGTCTTCGGATTTAATTCCACTGCCTGATCAGGAATCAAGAAATTAGAAGAAATAAGTCCGCCAATAAACAAACCGACGATAAACAATAATGCATAATCGCGTTCTTTCCAATCGGTCTTGAAATAATCCGAAACCTTACCAGCACCAGACATGGTACAGATGGTTTCGAAATTGGTTGATACTCCGAAATTCTTTCCGAAATAAAAATATAGGAATAAGGTAATCGCTATCAACGGCCCTCCAACATACCAGGGCCAGGGTTCGAAAATAAAATCCATTAGGTTAACATTGTTTTTATATACGCTATAATTTTGTCTGTCGCTCCGTGATTCTCTTGAATGTAATCACCAGCGATTTTACCAGATGACTTTCTAAAGGTTTCATCTTGTATCAATTTGTCGAAAATTGTGTCAAATTCTTTCTGATTCTTAATAGAAAAACAACCTTTTAATTCGACCAGATCTATTGCTTCTTTAAATTTATCATATTTATGACCAATAACCACAGGAATTCCGAAGGTTGCAGGTTCTAAAATATTATGAAGTCCTGTTTTGAGTCCGCCACCCACATAAGCCAAATCTGCATAGGCATAAATATTCGTTAATATTCCAATCGTATCTACTAAAAGAACATCATAATTTTCTAATTTTCTATCTTCTCTTTCCGAATACAAAACAACAGACTTAGATAACATTACTTTTAAGTCAGAAATAGATTTTTTACTAATCGTATGGGGTGCAATAATGAACTTACAATTTTCGGATTTATTGATATAATCAATCAATAAGGCTTCATCTTCTTTCCAAGTGCTTCCAGCCACAATAGTCAATTGATCATTCTTAAAATGATTTACAAAATCTAAGGTTTTTTTCTGCTGCAGAATTTTGTAAACGCGATCAAATCGGGTATCACCAGAAATCGTAACATTTCCGAATGCAAGTGATTTTAAAAGTTCCTTCGATTCTGAATTCTGCACAAAGAAATGGTCAAAACTCTTTAAGGCGTTTCGCATTAATTTACCGTACCACTCGAAGAAAATTTGATTTTCTCTAAAAATTCCCGAAACTAAAATGGTTTTACAGTTGTTCTTTTTAAGTTCAAAAAGTAAATTCGGCCAAAACTCATATTTCACAAAAATGGAAAGTTTCGGATTCACCAATTTCACAAATTGAACAGCATTCGATTTTGAATCTAGAGGCAAGTAACAAACCACATCTGCCAAATGATAATCTTTTCGCACCTCATATCCAGAAGGAGAGAAAAAGGTAACTAAAATTTTGTGTAACGGATACAATTCTTTTACCTCTTCAATAATTGGTCTGGCTTGTTCAAATTCACCTAAAGATGCCACATGAAACCAGATAACATCGGTTCCTTGAAGCGGTTTTAATTTATCAAAAGTTAATTTTCGACCCTCAACAAATTGCTTGACTTTTTTACTAAAAAGCGCAAGGATGGGTAATACAAACCGAATAAAACCGATAAAAAGACGATAGGTTAATTTCATTGACGTAAAAATACAAATTCAATATTTGGATAAGGTCATAAAAAAAGCCCAAACTTTTCAGTTCGGGCTTTATAAAATATATTGTTTTTACTATGCTTCGAATGGCGTAATAGAAACGTAAGACTTATTGTCTTTTTTCTTTACAAACTCTACAACACCGTCAACTTTTGCATGTAATGTATGGTCTTTACCCATATAAACATTTTCTCCTGGATAATGTTTAGTTCCTCTCTGGCGAACAATAATGTTTCCTGCGATTGCAGCCTGACCACCAAAGATTTTAATTCCAAGTCGTTTCGATTCTGATTCTCTACCGTTCTTCGAACTACCGACACCTTTCTTATGAGCCATAATTTCTGATTTTTTAAGTTAATTTACTATTGTAAAGCTTCAATTAATTCTGCTTTCTTCATAGAAGTATATCCGCTGATTCCTTTTTCTTTTGCTAAAACTTTAAGCTGAGCAACTGTCATTTTGCTTAAATCTTGAGCAGCTTCTGGTGCAGCTGTTTCTTCTACTTTTTTCTCAGCTTTAGGCGCTGCTGCTTTCTTCGCTTTTTTAGCTCCAGAAGCAGAAATAGATTCGATTTGAATCTCACTTAAATACTGTCTGTGTCCATTTTTTTTGCGGTATCCTTTTCTTCTTTTCTTTTTGAAAACGATCACCTTATCACCTTTAAGATGACTTAATACCTTAGCCGTAACTGAGGCTCCTTCTATAGCCGGGGCGCCAATGGTAATGTTCCCTCCATCTTCCAATAACAATACGTTATCAAAAGTCACTTTTTTACCTTCATCAGAAGCTAAACGGTTTA
>FYBJ01001034.1_pt1 | contig 12901 bp, 11 predicted proteins | sample 1134611 | NCBI WGS metagenome assembly FYBJ01 (sample SAMEA104116008, study PRJEB20421) | marine metagenome | isolation source: marine | reverse complement strand
ATGTGGGAGATGACCACCTTGTCGAATTGGTCTGTCGCGTATCCCGCCGCGCTCAGCGCCTCTGCGGTCGCCTGACCGTTCAGCCCGGTATCGAAAAGGATCAGTTCCTGCCCGGTGTGGACCACGGTGGGCGTAAAGAAGAACTGCGCGCGATCGGCAGGGATAAAGGCAGCCTCGGACACCTCCGCGAAGGTTTCTGCGGGCACGTTCAGGCCGAAAATGCTTTGCGGGTCGGGAACCGTTCGCGTGCCGGCAAGGATGGTGGTCACCTCCATATCGCCCAGCGTGAAACGTTTGAACCGGGCCGAGGAGGGGCCCAGATTCTCCGCCGCGGCCCGGGCGCGTCCCGCCCCGGCTCCTGCGAGGAAGGGGGCCGCCGCCGCCGTCGAAAGCATCTGTCTACGCGTGATGGACATGACTCGAACTCCTTTACGAAATGAGGCGCCCCGCGGGGGGCTGGGTGAAATCTTCTTCGTCTGTGTGGCCCACATGCGGCTGCACAAGCTTTGGTGGACAATCCCGGCGCGCTGTGCTTCACGTCCGGCCAAGGAGACCGTTCCATGACAACCACTCGCTTTGCCCCTTCGCCCACTGGCTATATTCATGTCGGCAACCTGCGCACCGCGCTTTTCAACTGGCTGATCGCGCGCAAGGCCGGGGGGACCTTCATTCTGCGGCTCGATGATACCGATCCGGAACGGTCCAAGGAAGAGTATGCCGACGCCATCCGCGAAGATCTCGAATGGCTCGGTCTGACCTGGGACCGCGAGGAACGGCAGTCAAAACGGCTCGAACGGTATTCGGAGGCGGCGGACATGCTGCGCGCGCGGGGACGTTTCTATGAAGCGTTCGAGACGCCCACGGAGCTGGAACTCAAACGCAAGAAGCAGCTCAACATGGGCCGACCGCCGGTCTATGACCGCGCCGCGCTGGCGCTTTCGGAGGAAGAGCGCAACCGGCTGCGCGCGGAACGCTCCGGCCACTGGCGCTTCAAGCTCGAGCACGAGCGTATCGAGTGGGACGACGGTATTCTGGGCCCGATTTCCATCGATGCCGCCAGCGTGTCCGACCCGGTGCTGATCCGCGGCGACGGGCAGGTTCTCTATACTCTCGCCTCCGTCGTCGATGACACGGAGATGGGCGTGACCCATGTTGTGCGCGGTTCCGACCATGTCACGAATACGGCCACGCAGATCCAGATCATCGAGGCGCTGGGCGGCACGGTACCGAGTTTTGCGCATCATTCGCTTCTGACCGGCGCGCAGGGGGAGGCGCTGTCGAAACGGCTGGGCACCCTGAGCCTGCGGGATCTGCGCGCGCGGGGGGTCGAGCCGATGGCGCTGCTCTCTCTCATGGCCCGGCTGGGGTCCTCGCAGCCGATAGAGTTGCGCGACCGGCCGGAGGATCTCCTGGAAGGTTTCGATCTCTCCCATTTTGGCGCGGCGCCGACCAAATTTGACGAAAACGATCTTTTCCCGCTGACGGCCCGGCATCTGCAGACGCTGGACGCCGAACAGGTGGCCGGGGATCTGCGTGCCGCTGGCGTGCCGGGCGACCGGGCCGATGCCTTCTGGGAGGCGGTGCGTGAAAACGTGGAAACCCGGGCGGACATCGCGAGGTGGTGGTCCCTGTTCCGTGACGGCGCCGAGCCGGTCGTCGAAGAGGGCGACCGGGAATTCGTCGAGGAAGCGATGGCCCTCCTGCCCGAGCAGCTCGATCGGGACAGCTGGGGTGTCTGGACCGCGGAGTTGAAACAGCGGACCGGGCGCAAGGGGCGCGCGCTCTTCCGGCCGCTGCGCCTGGCCCTGACCGGCGAGGAACGCGGCCCCGAGATGGACCGGGTTCTGCCGCTGCTGCAGGTCATCAAGGCGCGCGAACTGGCCCGCTAAGGCGGGCCCGGCGGCTCAGGCGGGGTCTAGGATGGTGGCCGAGAGTTTGCGTAGCCAGCCGTCCACCACGCCGCGTTCCTCTGCACTCAGCAGCTGATGGCGGGGATAGGCCGGGTCGTCGCGATCGTTGAGAACGGGCGCGTCCCAGCCGTCAGTGCTTGCGAAAAACGCGTCCGCGCCTTCCTCGCCGAATTCGGTCAGATAGCCCTGTATCACCACGTCCAGATAGCTCAGGAGGATGGGGTGGGTGCCCTCGGGCACGACATCGAGCTGTGCAGGCACGGAATAGATCTGGATGTCCAGCGCCCGTCCCAGGGCGTGTTCGACCTCTTCGCCGGTGGGCAGCCGGTCATAGCTCGTCTCGCGCTCGTCCAGCGCTGCCCAGTCGCCGCCCGGCACCGCCGCGATCAGCCCCGAGAGCGTGGTGGAGGGATCGCGTTGCACGCTCAGAAAGGCGGCGTCGCGCACGTCGGTATGCCGCCAGATCCGCCGCCAGCCGGTGATCCGCGCAGGATGGGCATCGGTGTAGACATGGGTGCGCCGGTTTACCAGCGATCCGTAGCCAAAGAAGAAAGGTGTGTTCATGGCTCTATTAGATGGCAAAAGCGCCCGGCATTTACAAGCCGGCGATGGCAGGGTGAAAGCGGATGGAGCGGCGTGCAACCGCGCTCCGCTATCACAGGTGATCGATGTTGACTTCGCCGGTCATTTCCACCAAATGAAGGGCCGGAGGGGCCGTAGCTCAGTTGGGAGAGCGCGTCGTTCGCAATGACGAGGTCAGGGGTTCGATTCCCCTCGGCTCCACCAGTTTCCCGTGTTCACCTCTTGCCGACGGCCCCGACCCGACGTGGCCGCGATGCGCGCCTCCGGCCGCCGATTGCGGTCGTGGATTGTCGATCGTGCCTATACATTCGCCGGCAATGGCACTAGGAGGCGGGATCCCTGCTTTGACGTCCGACGCCGCCTGTGGGTCGTCAAAGTTTTTGCCGTCAACTCCACAGAAAAAGAGTGCCGTGATCCAGACCCTTGCCGAAGCCCTTGAAAACCGGGGCTATCATGAGCTTACGCCTGTGCAAAAGGCGGTGACCGATCCCGGTCTGAACGAGTCCGATCTCTTGGTCTCCGCGCAGACGGGCTCGGGCAAAACGGTGGGATTCGGCCTGGCCATCGCGCCGACCGTCCTGTCCGCAGAGGGGCGGTTTGATGCGGCCGGTGCGCCGCTTGCCCTGATCATCGCTCCCACCCGGGAACTGGCGTTGCAGGTCCGACGCGAACTGGCCTGGCTCTATGAGGGAGCGGGAGCCGTGGTCGTGTCCTGTGTTGGGGGCATGGATATGCGCGAGGAGCGCCGCGCATTGGGCCGCGGCGCACATATCGTCGTCGCGACCCCCGGCCGGCTGCGCGACCACCTCCAGCGTGGTTCGCTGGACATGAGCGCCATTCGCGCCGTGGTGCTCGACGAGGCGGACGAGATGCTTGACCTGGGTTTCCGCGAGGATCTCGAGTTCATCCTGGGTCTTGCGCCGCAGGAACGGCGGACGCTGATGTTTTCGGCGACGGTGCCGCGCGGCATCGCCGTGCTGGCAAAGACCTATCAGAACGAGGCGGTGCGCATCACCACCACAGCAGAGCGCAGCCAGCATAGCGACATTGCCTATCGCGCCCTCTCGGTTGCGCCCCAGGACGGGGAAAACGCGGTCGTCAACCTCCTGCGCTATTACGAGGCGCGCAATGCCATCGTCTTCTGCAACCGGCGCGACACGGTAAATCGGATGACCACCCGGCTTTCCAACCGCGGTTTTTCGGTGGTGGCGCTCTCCGGCGAACTGACGCAGAGCGAACGCTCTCACGCGCTTCAGGCCATGCGCGACGGCCGGGCACGGGTCTGCGTGGCGACCGACGTTGCCGCGCGGGGGATCGATTTGCCGCATCTGGAGCTCGTGATACATGCAGAGCTCCCCACGAACAGCGAAACGCTTCTGCATCGGTCGGGCCGCACCGGTCGCGCGGGGCGCAAGGGCGTCAGCGCGCTGATCGTGCCGAATTCCGCCCGCAAGAAGGCAGAGCGGCTTTTGCAGGGGGCGAAGCTCAGGGCCGAATGGGGCGGCGCACCGTCGGCCGAGGATGTCATCGCCCGCGACGAGGAGCGGTTGCTCGAAGATCCCGTGTGGTCGGAGCCTGCGACAGAGCAGGAAATCCCCCTGGCGCAGCGGCTGATGTCGGAGTTCCAGCCCGAGCAGCTGGCCCTCGCGGCCGCCCGCTTCTTTGCTGCGGGGCGTTCGGCACCCGAGGAACTGAGCCCAACGGGCAGCGAACAGACGCCGCGCCCGCCGGCGGCCTTTGGGCCGGGCGTGTGGTTCTCCCTTCCCCTGGGCCGTTCAGAGGGGGCGGAGCCGCGCTGGCTCCTTCCGATGCTCTGCCGGGCGGGCGGGATCGAAAAAGGCGCGATCGGTGCGATTCGCGTCCAGTCTCGCGAAACTTTCGTCGAAATCGCCGAGGCCGAGGTGGAAAACTTCACCCGGGCGCTGGGTCCAGCGCTGGAGGTGGAGGCAAATGGCATGGCGGTGCCGCTCACCCGTCTTGCCGAGCAGCCTCAGCTTGACCGTCACGCGCCCAGAAAGCCCGGTTTTGCGCCGAAGGGTGCGATGGGAAAGCGGCGCGGCCCGCCGGGCGCGGCCCGACAGGGAAAGCCGGCCAAATTCGCGGCCGGTCCGGACAAACCAGGCCGTGGCAAGCGGCATCCCGGTCCCCCGAAGCGCGGCAGAAAGGGCTGAACGGTCCCCGCGACCGTCTGCGGCAGCAAAGTTACGATTGCAAAATTCCGGCCTTCATGCTGCAATGCAGAAATCGCAGCATGGGGAGCCGCCATGACCAGCCGGGTGATTACCGTGGCCCAGCAGAAGGGCGGTTCGGGAAAGACGACACTGGCGGTCAACCTGGCTTGCGCCCTTCACAGCGGCGGCGCATCTGTTGCGCTACTCGATACCGACCCGCAGGGAAGCCTGGGCCGCTGGTTTCTGGCCCGGCGCGACGGCGAAGCGCAGAGGCCGGAGCCGCCCGGCGCCCCCGCGATGGAATTTTCCACGGCCAGCGCCTGGGGCGTTTCCTACGAGTGCGAAAAGCTGCGCCGCACCCATGATTACGTCATCGTGGACACACCGCCAAAAATCGACGCGGACCTGCGCCCGGCGCTGCGCGAATGCGATCTCGTGCTGGTGCCGCTGTCGGTCAGCAGGGTTGACCTCTGGGCGACCGACGGGCTGATCGAACTGGTCCGGCGCGAGGATCGGCCTGTCCTGATGGTGCTGAACCGGGCCGCTCCTCGGGCGCGGCTCACTGCAGAGGTCGAGGCGGCAATGGCCGAAACCGGCGCGCCCCGTGCCGCGACGGTGCTGCGCAACCGGGTCGTCTATGCCGAGACCCTGGGCAAGGGCCGCAGCGTGGGGGAGGCGCAGCCGAACGGCCCCGCCGCGCAGGAGATTGCCGCTCTCCTTCGGGAAATCGAGCAGAGGCTCGCCGAGCTCTAGCGCCCGCCCGCCTGGGCGTCCGGCCCGGCCAGACGCAGCCGCGCCGCCCGCAGGACCGCGCGGGGGGCCCGGCGCATGAGCGCACCGCGCAGATCGGCATAGCTCCGCTCTCCGGCCAGAAGCTCCATGTAGCGATCGGGCAGGGTGCTGCCCCGCGCAAAGGCCGCCTGAAAGCCGCGACGCATCGGCCGGGCAAAGATGAGCCAGCGCCAGAAGCGCGCTTCGCTTAGCCCCGCATGAATAGGCCGCAGTTCCTGGCGGTAGCGGCGCAGCGCCGCCTCGGGCCGTTTCTGGGCCAGCGCCCAGTTCGCCGCCTCGGCGGCGAGCGCGCCGCTTTCCATCGCCAGGGCGATCCCTTCGCCGGTGATCGGATCGACCAGACCGGCCGCGTCTCCGGCAAGCAGGACAGCTCCGCGGCCGGGCCGGCGGCGGAAATCGCCGAACGGGAGGAACTGCCCTCTGAGGCGCAGGCTGTCCGCCGCGAGCCCCTGCGCCGTCAGATAGGCCCGCATAGCATCCTTTAGCTCGGGGTTGCGCGACTTGATGCCTCCCACCCCCACGGTCGCCCCGTGGGCTTTCGGAGAGCGCCAGCCATAGCCCCAGCGAGCCGCGTCGAAATCCACCTCGATCGCCTCTGCGCGCGATGCGCCCGCGGGATAGGGGGCCTCCACCTCCAGCCCGAAGCCGATGGTCCGCGGATCGTAGGACCTGCCGAAAAGGCTGCGCGCGACCGCCGAGTTCACCCCGTCTGCGCCGATCAGCACACCGTAACGCAGGCTCTCTCCGGTCTTCAGGGTGACGCGGTGGCCGGCTGCATCGATTTTCGCCAGTCCGCCGGGGGTGCGCAATTCCGCGCCCCGCTCGCAGGCCATCTCCAAAAGCCAGTGATCGAGGGAATGTCGCATCGTCAGGTAATAAGCGGGCGCGCCCGCAATTTCCCGCAGAACCCTGCCCGATGCGGCAAAGCGCATGGTGTCGCGACGTTCGAAAAGCGGCGGCTCGGGGCGGGCGTCGAAAATCGCCTTCAGCGCGTGGGCACTGCGCCCTGTGAAAAGCCCCCCGCAGAGCTTGTCGCGCGGAAAGGCCGAACGGTCCACCACCAGCGTCCGCAGCCCCAGACCCGCAGCACGCGCGGCGGCGGCGCTCCCTGCCGGGCCGCCGCCGATTACGATCACGTCATAGCTGTCGCTGGTCATGGCTCCCCCGGGCGCCTCGGCGCGAGGTCGCGCCGACTATGATCCCTGGCGCAGTGCAGGGCAAGGCCGGGCGGGGAGCTCCGGCCCCGGGAGCCAACTCGCCCGAGGCCGGAGGGGTGTTACATCGCCGTTCTGAAGGGTTTCACATAAGGCGCGCCATCCGCCCCGGTGGCGGGGCCGTCCACATCGGTCATTCCGTCGCGGAATTCATAGCTGCGGTTGCCGTTGGTTTCGTAGTGCAGCATGGCGACGTAATCCGCGTCCTTGGTCACGCGGCCCTGGACCTTCACCTTCACGTTTGTCGAGGTGCCCGCGGGGAGCCAGACGTGGCCGGCCGAGGCGGGAACCACGGGGGCGCCGTTACGCGTCTCGTGCACGACGAGGTAGCCGGGCTTGTCCATCATGACCGAGGGAAAGGTGATCGTATTGCGCGAGTAGCTGCCGCCGTTGATCTGCAGCGCCAGGTGATCGGCAGTCGCGGCGGTTGCGGCCAGCAGGGAGCCGGCGAGCGCGAGAGTAAGACTTTTCATGGAAACCTCCTTTTCCGGGTGTCTGTGGCCGAAGCCACGAGCCACCGCAGACGGAAGTTTCAGATGGGGAAAAAATTTTTCGTCGGATACCGGGATACGCTCAGCGGCGGCGCGGCCGGTCCTCGCGAACAGGAATGCCAATAGGATCGCGGGAAGGCCCGGCCTGCGGGCGAAGCGCAAAGGCGGCGATGGTGACAACAGCGAGAACTGCGAGTGCAAGGGTCATATCGATGCTTCCAGCGAGAGCGGAAAGTGGCTTTCTGCCACAAACAGCAGGTTCAGGGATGGTGGCCCGACCGGGGACGGGCCACCGCGGGGATCAGAACGCGCCTGTCAGCGCAAGGATAAGAAGGACGATAAGGATAAGTCCCAGAATGCCCGAGGGACCGTAGCCCCATCCGCGCGAATAGGGCCAGGCCGGAATGGCGGCGATAACGAGCAGAACAATTATGATAAGAAGAATGGTCGAAGTGCCCATGACGCTTTTCCTTTAGTGCCGTTTGGTATGGTCTCTGGCTTTAACTCCTTGGGGGGGCGCGGGTTCCCGCGCCTCCTCGGAGCCGCTGACCGGGGCAGGGCCGCAGTCCCGGCTCGTTTGGCATGCTGTCCGGATCGGGCCGGGTGCGTCAATTGATGGTGGCGTCGGCGCGCATGCCGGCCTCGCGGTGCCCGGGCAGTTCGCATGCGATCTCGACCGCGCCGTCAGTGGGCTGAACAGGTACGATATACCATTCGACCACCCGGCGCGGTCCCACCTCGACCTCGCGGATGCTGCCCTTCACCTCGGCGATCAACTCGCCGTCGGCGTCGACCGCTTCCACCTTGCGGTTGAAAATGTGCTCTCCCATCTCGTTGAGCGTCAGCTCGTGTTTGATGTCGTCGAGATTGGTCAGCACCAGCTTGTAGGCCTGGCCGGTCGTGAAGGTATAGGTGTCGGGCGTAAAGAACATGCTGCCGTCGTCATTCGTGCCCATCTCGATGGTGACATCGATGACATTTGCTCGGCTCAGGTCGCCTTCGGCCTGGGCGCCTCCGCCAAAGGCGAGCCCCAGACCCGCGGCAAACGCTGCTGTGAAGATCGGTTTCATGGCTGTTCCCTTTCTCTGGCTTGCCGAGACGCGACGACGCCTCTTGCGCAACTGCGGTTGTAGAGGCAGGGGAATAGGCGGCTATGACATGGATCAATCCGGCCGCTTTGTCGCAGGGCACGGCGCTGGGGCGAGATCGAGATCAGAGGCCTCGGTCCTTTGCACCCGGGCAGGAGGGAGGGGGTGCATGGAGCAAAGAAAAACCCCCGCAGCGCGGGGGGTTACAAGGCCAAGAAAGGCTCGTCTCAGCGCGTGAATTTCTTGTGTTTCACGCGCTTGGGCTCGACCGCGTCCGGGCCGAACCTGCGCTTTTTGTCTTCCTCGTAATCCTCGAAATTGCCCTCGAACCATTCCACATGGGCGTCACCCTCGAAAGCAAGGATGTGGGTGCAGATCCGGTCGAGGAAGAACCGGTCGTGTGAAATGACCACGGCGCAGCCGGCAAAGTCGACAAGCGCGTCCTCCAGCGCGCGAAGCGTTTCGACGTCCAGATCGTTGGTAGGTTCGTCGAGCAGCAGCACATTACCGCCGGATTTCAGAAGTTTGGCCATGTGAACGCGGTTGCGTTCACCGCCGGAAAGCAAGCCGACCTTCTTTTGCTGGTCGCCCCCCTTGAAGTTGAAGGCAGAGCAATAGGCGCGGGAATTCATCTGCGCGTCGCCGAGTTGAATGATCTCGCCGCCCGAGCTGATCTCTTCCCAGACGGTGGCATCGGGGTTCAGCGCATCGCGGGACTGATCCACATAGGAAAGCTGCACCGTGTCGCCATAGGTGACGCTGCCCTCGTCGGGGTTTTCCTGGCCGGTCAGCATCCGAAAGAGCGTGGTCTTACCCGCCCCGTTGGGACCGATCACGCCGACGATGCCCCCGGGCGGCAGCGAAAAGCTCAGATCCTCCACAAGGAGCTTGTCGCCCATCGCCTTCTTCAGGCTTTCGACCTCGATCACCTTTCCTCCGAGGCGCGGGCCATTGGGAATGATGATCTGGGCGCGGCCCAGCTTTTCGCGTTCGGACTGGTTGGCCAGATCGTTATAGGCGTTGATCCGGGCCTTGGATTTGGCCTGGCGGGCCTTTGCTCCCTGGCGCATCCACTCCAGCTCTCGCTCCAGCGTCTTCTGCTTGGCCTTGTCCTCGCGGGCTTCCTGCTCCAGCCGCTTGGCCTTTTGCTCCAGCCAGCTGGAATAGTTGCCCTCCCACGGCACGCCGCGGCCGCGGTCCAGTTCCAGAATCCAGCTGGTAATGTCGTCGAGGAAATAGCGGTCGTGAGTGACAACGAGAATGGTGCCCTTGTAATCCATCAGATGCTGTTGCAACCACGCGATCGTCTCCGCGTCCAGGTGGTTGGTGGGTTCGTCCAGCAGCAGCATGTCGGGGGCTTCGAGCAGCAGCTTGCACAGCGCGACGCGGCGCTTTTCGCCTCCTGACAGCGTATCGACGGAGGCGTCGTCGGGCGGGCAGCGCAAGGCCTCCATCGCCACGTCGATCTGGCTGTCGAGATCCCAGAGATTCTGGCTGTCGATCTCGTCCTGCAGGCGCGCCATCTCGTCGGCGGTTTCGTCCGAATAGTTCATCGCCAGCTCGTTGTAGCGATCGAGGATGTCGCGCTTGGCCTTTACCCCCTCCATAACGTTGCCGCGGACGTCGAGCGCGGGGTCGAGTTCCGGTTCCTGGGGAAGATAGCCGACCTTGGCGCCCTCCGCGGCCCAGGCCTCTCCGGAAAAGTCCTTGTCGATTCCGGCCATGATCCGCAGCAGGGTGGATTTACCCGCGCCGTTCACACCGACCACGCCGATCTTCACCCCCGGCAAAAAGGATAGCCGGATGTTTTCGAACGTCTTCTTGCCCCCCGGATAGGTCTTTGAGACGCCGTCCATGTGATAGACGTATTGGTAGGATGCCATCGTTTCGACCTCGTATTGAATGATTGCCCTTCTCTATTTACTGCGCGGGCGAGTTTCAACGTCGAAGCGTCTGGCGCCGGGGCCTGGGACCCGCTCTGGCGGCAGGGTTTCGGATGCGCTAACCATTCGCGAGAAAGTCAGGGTCCCGGGGCGCCGCCGCCGGGACAGCAAACCGACCCGAGGAGCCACGCCGATGTACAGACCCGCCGAAGACCGCTACGACACGATGATTTATCGCCGCTGTGGCAATTCCGGCCTGAAGCTTCCGGTCGTGTCGTTGGGGCTGTGGCACAATTTCGGCCATGATACCCCGCATGGGATCAAGCGCGAGATCTGTCGCACAGCCTTTGATCTTGGGATCACCCATTTCGATCTGGCCAACAACTACGGCCCCCCACCGGGCAGCGCGGAAGAGGCCTTCGGAGAAATTCTGCGAACCGATTTCGCCGGCCACCGCGACGAGTTGATCATCAGTTCCAAGGCCGGCTACGACATGTGGCCGGGGCCATACGGCGAGTGGGGCAGCCGCAAATATCTGATGGCTTCCTGCGATCAGTCGCTGCGCCGGATGGGGCTCGATTATGTCGATATCTTCTACTCACACCGCTTCGATCCCGAAACGCCGCTGGAAGAGACGATGGGGGCGCTCGATGCCATCGTCCGCTCGGGCAAGGCGCTTTATGCGGGGCTGAGCAGCTACAACTCCGAGCGTACGCGCGAGGCGGTTGCGATACTGGAGGATCTGGGCACCCCCTGTCTGATCCATCAGCCGAGCTACAACATGCTCAACCGCTGGGTAGAGCGTGACGGGCTGAAGGAAACGCTTGCTGGTCTGGGTGTAGGCTCCATCGCGTTCACACCGCTGGCCCAGGGGATGCTGACCAACAAGTATCTGGGCGGCGTGCCGGACGATAGCAGGGCGGCACAGGACAAATCGCTCGACCCGGCAATGCTCTCGGAGGGAGCGGTCGCCAAGATCCGCGCGCTCAACGATATCGCCGCCGCTCGGGGGCAAACTCTGGCGCAAATGGCGATCGCATGGGTGCTGCGGGATGGCGGCATCACGACCGCGCTGATCGGCGCGTCGAAACCCGCGCAGGTCGTGGACTGTGCAGGCGTTGTGGCGAACCTCGAATTCACCGATGAGGAGCTCGCAGAAATCGATCGCTACGCCGAGGACGAAGAGATCAATCTCTGGGCGCGCTCGTCGGAGCACGAATGACGGTAGGCTACGCAGTTCCGGCCTGGCAGCGGCCGCTGGCGCCGCCAGGTCTGGCGGTGGGACTGCTTGGCGGCTCCTTCGACCCCCCGCACGCCGGGCATGTGCATATCACCCGCGAGGCGCTGCGCCGGTTCGGGCTCGACCGGATCTGGTGGCTGGTCAGTCCCGGCAACCCGCTGAAGCCGCGCGGACCGGCGCCGCTGGAACGTCGGATCGCGGCCGCCCGGGCGCTAATGGACCATCCGGCGGTCGAGATCACGGATCTGGAGGCCGGTCTGGGCAGTCGCCATACCGCCCAGACGCTGGATGGCCTCGAGGGCCTCTATCCCGGGGTGCGGTTCGTCTGGCTGATGGGGGCCGACAATCTTGCCGGGTTTCACCGCTGGCACCGCTGGCAATGGATCATGGAGAACGTCCCGGTCGGCGTCATCGCCCGTCCTGGCCAGGGCGTGGCGGCGCAGCTGTCGCCCGCCGCCCAGCAGTATCGTTTCGCACGCCTCCCGGCGGCGGGTGCGCGCCTGCTGCCACGGCTGGACGCACCGGCCTGGTGCTATGTGGATGTGCCGCTTCAGGAAATGTCCTCCACCGCGCTGCGCGCCCGGGGCGGTTGGTAGGTCTCTGCCGCCCGGCTCAGCGCCGCAGAGCGAGCGACCCGAACCCGGAAAGAAGCAGCACCCCGAGCCCGATCAGTGCCAGTCTGTCGGGGAGTTCGCCGAACACCAGGACGCCGAGGAGCGTGGCGGCGATAAGCTGAAAATAGACGAGCGGCGCCAGACGGGACGCCTCGGCGCCCCTGTAGGCAAAGATAAGCAGCAGGTTTCCCAGCATAGAGGCCAGGGCGCTGATCATCACGAGTATTCCCAGCGCGGGCCAGGGGGCCGCCGCGTCAGGCATTGCGGCGAGCCCCGCAGGAGTAAGCGCGACGGCGCCGACGGCAAGCTGTGACAGCAACAGCGCCCGGGGCCGGGCCCGGTCCCTCAGCCAGCGGCTGGCGGTGAGATAAGAGCCGTAGAATACCCCCGCCAACAGCGCAAAGCCGGTCCCTGGCGTCATGCCGAAACCCGGGCGCACCACAAGCAGCACGCCGGCGAAGCCCGCCAGCAGCAGCAGGCTGCGGCCGAGCCCGACCTTCTCGCGCAGCAATAGGGCGGAGGCCGCATAGGACAGCACCGGACCGATGAAGAAGGCGCCGAAGACCGTGGCGATGCCTTCGGTGCGCAGGGCGGTCAGAATAGAACTGACGCCGCCCACGATGAAAAGCGCGCGCAGCACCAGGCGCCAGTCAACCAGCAGTCGCAACTCTTCCCGGCGCAGCCCCGAAAAGGGCAGAAAGAACAGCGCTCCGAGGGCAAACCGGGTCCACGCCACGAAAAAGGGCGAAACATCCATCCGTGACGTGAGCCATTTGCCCGCAGTGTCGCCGCCGGGAATCAGGCTCATGGCAAGTGCCATGAGCGCCACGCTGCGCAGAAGCGAAGAGTTTTCCATCGGCGCGACCATAGGGTTCCCCGTGGGCAAGCGAAAGAGGATTTTGTTGCAGATCAGAAC
>FYBJ01000005.1_pt1 | contig 13015 bp, 18 predicted proteins | sample 1134611 | NCBI WGS metagenome assembly FYBJ01 (sample SAMEA104116008, study PRJEB20421) | marine metagenome | isolation source: marine | reverse complement strand
CACTAATACACAAGAATCTTTAATTTCTTTTTCATCTTTTGATGTCAATAAAATGAAAAACTATTGTTTATAAATAGAAATTAAGTAATTAAAAGATTTCTTGATTATTTCAATTAAACTCTTGTATATACAGATTTCTAAGAAATTCAAATTTTAGTATTATTTTATTAAATAAACTTCTTAACATTTATATAATATTCATAAGTAACTAGTTTTCATTAGTTTATTAAAAATGGAATAAAATTGAATGTTGATAAGTAGAATTCTGTTTATAAGCGCTAGAATTTCTAATTTTGCGGGTAAATAATTTTCTTATGACAATCGCAATTGGTAACGACCACGCCGGAACAGAATACAAATTCGAAATCGTAAAATTTTTAGAGGAAAAAGGATACACGGTTATTAACCACGGAACAGATACAAATGATTCTATGGATTATCCAGATGCCATTCATCCAACGGCTGATGCTGTGGAATCTAGAAAAGCTGATTTAGGTATTATATTATGTGGTAGTGGAAATGGAGCACAAATGACTGCTAATAAACACCAGGGTATTCGTGCTGCATTATGTTGGAATAAAGAATTGGTAGCCCTAGCCAAACAACACAACAATGCGAATATTTTAACCATCCCAGCTCGATTTGTTTCACTTCAGCAAGCGTTAGGTTTTGTGGAGGTATTTTTAAATACACCGTTTGAAGGAGGAAGACACCAGAGACGTGTCGGAAAGATCGCTTGTTCTGCATGATAACTTTTTATGTAAAAACATATGCTGATTTATCGAAAGATGAATTATATGCTTTACTACAATTACGATCAGAAGTTTTTGTGGTAGAACAAGATTGTGTGTATCAGGATATCGATGGAATAGATCAAAAAGCACTTCATGTATTAGGATTTAAAAATGATGTTCTTGTAGCTTACACTCGAATTTTTAGTCCGGGTGATTATTTTGAAAATGCCAGTATCGGAAGAGTTATTGTAAAAGAGACCGAACGCGAGAATAAATATGGATATGATTTAATGAAGGTTTCTATTGATGCTGTTGATCATCATTTTAAAGTGAATGAAATTACCATCTCAGCTCAAACGTATCTAAAAGAGTTTTATAAAAACTTAGGTTTCCAACAAGTAGCTGAAGGCTATTTAGAAGACGGAATTCCGCATATCCGAATGGATAAAAAGTAATTAGTTATCCATAATTTCAATTAAGACGTCAAAGGATTCTTTTCCACTACAAATTCGCATATTTTTTTCTGAAAATTTTTGATCTGTATACGATGTATATTGGGTAATTGGTTCAATACAAATCATATTTGGAACCTCTGTCCATAACATGAAATTTTTGAAGTTTTCAGTCGAAATTTTAACATTCGGTTTATCCTCATTTTTTAAAAGGATTTCATTTGTCTCTAAAACAAGGAAAGCATTTGATCCAACTTCATATATGTCTTGAAGGGTTATTTTTTTAGACCCACTTTCTAAAGTTTCCTTATCCTCACCAGTTAATAAAAAAGCAGGATGATAACCTAACATAAAAGGCATTCCTTCTTCGGATTGAATCGTAAATTGAATGTTTAACTGATTTTCTGATAATGAATAATGCTTAGTAAACTCAAAATCGAAGGGCCAGCTTACGAATTCTTCGGATGATTTCTCAGGAAACTTACTATTGCGAACCAGGTCTCCAGCACTGTACTGTTATTGAAAAACAGCCTCTTTTTCTGAATGACTAATTAATTGATAATTCAATTCTCTTAACAATCCATGCTGATCTAAAATACCATCACCTTTTCTCGTTTGAAGTCGGTAATTGTTTTTATTTAAAGGACTAATTACAGGAAACATTTCATCATCGGATTTTCGCTATCCTGGATTTCCTTTCTGATGAATGAATTCTTGGCTACCTGAAGTAAAACTGATTAATTCTCCGTTTTTAATTGCAACTGAATTAATTGAATTCGATAATGAAATGATACTCATTCTAATGGATTATTTTTTATCAAAAGTAGTTTAAAAATCTATCTAATTTACCTGAAAATGAATCTTAGTTTTTTGTACCTTGTATCGCTCAATTATAAAATAAATTTTCAAGATTTTTATGGCGACAGATAAAGAAAAGCAGGCAAAACTAAAAGCGTTACAACTCACATTAGACAAATTAGATAAGACTTACGGAAAAGGATCTGTTATGAAATTAGGAGATGCCGTTACCGAAGACATTGAAGCAATTTCATCAGGATCTTTAGGATTGGATTTAGCTTTAGGTGTTGGAGGATATCCGAGAGGAAGAATTATCGAAATTTATGGACCAGAATCGTCAGGTAAAACCACACTAACGATTCACGCTATTGCTGAGGCACAAAAAGCTGGAGGAATCGCTGCTTTTGTTGATGCAGAACATGCTTTTGATCGTTTTTATGCAGAAAATTTAGGTGTTGATATCGACAACCTAATCATTTCTCAGCCAGATCATGGAGAACAGGCGTTAGAAATTGCAGACAACTTAATCCGTTCTGGAGCAATCGATATTGTTGTAATTGACTCCGTTGCTGCCTTAACTCCGAAATCAGAGATTGAAGGAGAAATGGGAGATTCAAAAATGGGTCTTCATGCGCGATTGATGTCTCAAGCATTACGAAAATTAACAGCAACGATTTCTAAGACGAATTGTACTGTAATCTTCATTAACCAGTTAAGAGAAAAAATTGGTGTGATGTTTGGAAATCCGGAAACCACAACCGGTGGAAATGCATTGAAGTTTTATGCATCTGTTCGACTCGATATCCGCAGAAGAACTCAGATTAAAAATGGCGATAAAGTAATTGGAAACAGTACCAAAGTTAAAGTCGTAAAAAACAAAGTAGCGCCACCATTCCAAACAGCAGAATTCGACATCATGTATGGTGAAGGAATATCTAAAGTCGGTGAAATCTTAGATATTGGTGTTGAATTAGGAATTGTTAAAAAGAGCGGTTCTTGGTTTAGTTATGGTGAAACTAAATTAGGTCAGGGTAGAGATGCGGTAAAAGCAATTATTAAAGAAAATCCTGATTTAATGGATGAACTAGAAACCAAGATTAAAGAGGAAATCGCAAAGTCTGAATAATTTTAATTCATTGAAGCGATGAAATTGTAATCGATAGTGATTGAGTTTTTCACTTTAATGATTTCTAAAATTTTTTGCAGTGAACTGAGTTTTTGTGCTCAGCCACTCACATACACCTAAAATCATATCATTAATTATTTATTATACCCCTGTACTTCCAAAACCGCCAGCACCTCTATCAGTTTCGTTTAATTCTTTCACCTCAACCCACTCAATCTGTTCGTATTTTGCGATTACCAATTGTGCGACGCGTTCTCCATCCATAATCTCGAAATCTTCATTGGAAAGATTTACTAAAACCACCCCGATTTCACCTCGGTAATCGGCATCGATAGTTCCGGGAGAATTTAGCACGGTTATTCCTTTTTTAGCCGCCAATCCACTTCTAGGCCGAACTTGTGCCTCGTAGCCTGCAGGTAGCGCCATAAAAAGACCAGTTTTGATAATTGCCCTTTGTAATGGTTTTAAAACAATAGGCTCGTCAAGGTTCGCTCGTAAATCCATTCCTGCCGATTGAATCGTCTCGTAGGATGGTGTTGGGTGTTTTGATTTGTTTATTAATTCAACAGTCATGTTTAATCGTCATATAAAAATCGAATCGTCTCGATAAATTCACTACTCCAAAATGCTTCATTGTGTTTCCCTCCTTGAACAATTTTTTCTTTTATGTTCAAATCTGGAAAATCAGAACTACCAATTAGGTCGACCACAGCATTAAATTCTTTTGTCATACCTTCCTCGCTTCCAAGCAATAAATATAATTTAGATTTTGATGCGGAGGTAATTTTTTCTTTTGTGAATGTGAGAACATCCTCAGAAAACCAGAAAGACGGACTAATAGCACCAATTTTACCAAACACATCAGGATATTGAAGGCCTGCATAAAACGAAATCAATCCACCCATAGAACTACCAATTATTGCTGTGGACTCAGGGCCAGTTAGTGTTCGGTAATTAGAATCTATGAAGGGTTTAAGGTTTTTAATAATCATTTGAATGTAGCGATCTCCAGAACCTCCTCCATATTTTTCATGAGTCCAGGGAGAATATTCATTCAACCGTTCTTGTCCGTTATTATCAATAGCAACTACAATAAATCCTTTACCATTTTTTTCAAATTCTGCATTTAGCAATTCGTCTACTTTCCATTCGCCGGCATAGGATGTTCTGGCATCGAAAACATTCTGACCATCGTGCATGTATATGACCGGATAGTGTTTTTCTGATGCACGGTAATCAGGAGGTAGGTATAGCCAGATAGACCTAAAAATCGAAGCACCAGCTTTGTTGATTACCGAAAACTGTTTATTTAAAATAGAAACATTTTCAGATGTCGTAGAAACCCCTTCTGATATTGGATTGGACTCTTTTTTAAAATCGCTTTTTCCACAGGAAACGATCAGAAAAAAAATAAAAGTGAATGCGGCGATTGATTGCTTCATAGTGCTGATGAAATATCCAAACAAATATAATAATTCAAAAAAGCGATAATAGAAAGTAACAACTTTTATTACTTTTGGACAAAATAATTTAACCTTGGAATCAAATTCAAATATTGCAGTTATTGGCGGAGGAAGCTGGGCTACCGCAATTGTAAAAATGCTATGTGAAAACGAATCGAAGGTAGGGTGGTATATGCGTAATTCACAATCAATTGAATACATAAAAAAACACCATCATAATCCACGTTATATTCAGGCTGCTGAATTTAACCCGAAACAGTTAGAATTATCAGACGATTTGAACAAAATCGTTGCGAAATACGGCACGCTTATTTTTGCGATTCCATCTGCTTTTCTTACTTCTGAATTATCAAAACTAAACGAATCACTTTCCGATAAAACTATCTTTTCTGCAATCAAAGGAATTGTGCCAGAAACTGGATTGATTGTCGGGGAACACTTCCACAAGGAATATGGCATTTCTTATGATAATATTGGAGTAATAACAGGCCCGTGTCACGCAGAGGAGGTTGCTTTAGAGCGATTATCGTACTTAACATTAGCGTGTAAAGATGAATCTAAAGCGAAAGAGTTAAGCAAATCCATCGAAAGCGATTATATCAAAACCAAAACCTCAGATGACATTATCGGTACCGAATATGCTGCCGTTTTAAAAAATATTTATGCCATTGCAGCAGGAATTGCGAATGGATTGGGTTACGGAGATAATTTTCAAGCCGTTTTGATGAGTAACGCAGTTCGAGAAATGAAGAAATTCATTAAGAACGTATATCATATGAAACGAAATATCAACAATTCTGCATACCTAGGTGATTTGTTGGTAACCGGTTATTCTACTTTTAGCCGAAATCGAATGTTCGGAAATATGATTGGAAAAGGATATACAGTGCGTTCTGCTCAGTATGAAATGCGAATGATTGCTGAGGGATATTATGCTACAAAAAGTGCTTACGAAATCAAAAAAGATTTTGACACTAAGACTCCAATTATCAATGCCGTACATGCTATTTTATACGACAACAAAAGCCCAAAAAAAGAGTTTAAAAAATTAGCAAATAAGTTAGACTAAATGTTTAATTTTGAACAAGATAATATATTTTTAAACTTTTATTGTGAAAACAATACAAGAAGTTGTTGAAAAAACAATCCGCAAAACACCTTTCATCGAGGAAGCACTGAATGAAAAACTCATTAACGTGTCGTCTTTGGCGCGATTAATACTTCCTGAGGTTTCTAAAGTTTTAAAGAAAGAAGTGAAAGTTGGCGCTGTAATGATGGCTATTAACCGAATCTCACCGGCAAGTGAATTGCGTATTCGTAAGAACATTAAAAAGCTAGCACTTGATTTAGGTGATGTAATTGTACGTTCTGACCTGTGTGATTTTACCTTTAAAAACACGCCATCCTTACTTAAGGAAATTGCGAAAATATTGACGAAATCATCAGAGAATTCAGATTACTTCTTAACGGTTTCTCAAGGGATTTTCGAGACAAATATTGTAACGAGTAAGAACTTGCGTTCATGTGTTGAGGATATTTTTGAAAACGAGTTTTTAATCAATAGTGTGCTGGAATTGGCTTCGATCACGATTAAACTTCCGAAGGAAAATGAACAGCAATCAGGAATTTACTATTTCATTCTTAAGCAATTAGCTTGGGCAGATATTTCACTTCAAGAGGTAATTTCTACTACCAACGAAATGACCATTGTTGTTAAGGAGAAAGACATCAATCAGACCTTTGCGATTTTAATGGACATGAAACTTACTTAACTCATGGCAAAAATTGATCCGTACGCAGCGCTCCGAATAAGAGAATTCAATATTTTTCTTTTAATGCGATTTCTTTTAGTCTTCGGATGGTCGATGCAATTTATTGTTATTGAATGGCAGGTATATTCACTAACGAAAGACCCATTATCACTCGGAATTATTGGACTGATGGAGATTATTCCGGCTTTTTCGATGGCCTTATTTGCCGGGCATATTGTCGACAATAAAGAAAAACGAAATTTACTCGCCTTTTGTACAGCTGCTTTCTCGCTAATCAGTTTAGGACTATACTATTTAACCACCGATGATGTTACCAATAATTGGGAATTGAATCATATCCTTTATGGAATTTATGCATTGGTCTTCTTCGGAGGGTTTCTTCGGTCGTTTTTTGGACCAACCATTTTTTCATTAGTAGCACTTATTGTTCCGAAGAAAATTTATCCAAATGCTGCAACTTGGAGCACAAGTACCTGGAAAACCGCAGCGGTGGCGGGCGCGCTTTCTGGTGGGTTTTTAATCAGTTGGATTGGTGTAGACAAGACACTTTCTATGGTTTTTATCATGGTGATGATGTCTTTAATCCTGATATTTTTCATTAAAAGAAAACCAATTTTAAACACTAAAAAAGGCGAGCCGATTAAGCAAAGCCTCAAGGCCGGTGTGACATTCGTGTTCAATAACAAAGCAATTTTAGGCGCACTGACACTTGATATGATTGCCGTTTTATTTGGTGGAACGGTGGCAATTCTTTCAGTTTTCGCTCAGGATGTTTTAGAGGTTGGAAGTGAAGGATTCGGAATTTTAAACGCATCGATTTCAATCGGAAGCATCGTAACCATGTTCGCTACAACCTATATCCCAATTAATAAAAATACAGGAACAAAACTCTTAGTTTCTGTGTTTATATTCGGTGTGAGCATCATAGGGTTTGGCCTGTCAAATTTATTTTGGCTTAGTGTATTAATGTTATTTATCAGTGGTGCTGCAGATGGTATATCCATGGTGATTCGTCAAACCATACTACAATTGAAAACTCCTGATGAAATGCGAGGAAGGGTGTCTTCTGTGAACTCCATGTTCGTAGGATCGTCAAATGAATTAGGTGCATTCGAAAGCGGATTAGCAGCTAAATTAGTGGGTCCAGTTGCGGCAGTTGTCTTTGGTGGATCTATGACTTTATTAACTGTGTTTGCAACAAGTTATCTAAATCCAACTCTCAGAGATTTGGACCTAACCAAAGATATTGAGGAACACGAAAACGAAGAATAATTAATCAAGAATTTTTGTTGGCAATCCATCAATACTGGTCTGATTTTTCTCTGTCCAGTACTCTTTGATTCCGTCCTTACCTTTTCCTTCAGCCCAGTCATTTAGTTCTTGTCTTTCGCCTTTATAGTCAAAAAATGGAATTGACATTCCGCAAGACGTTTGAGCCGATTCAATAGTAATATCAAAGATTTGTCGTGTTCCAGGCAAAATAGTAAAGTGTTGTGCCACGTCTTCCCAATTAGAATCTGAAGGTTTTACTTCTTTTCCGCTTCCGTATAAACGTAAAATATTTGGAGCGCCCTCAAAAGAACAGAACATTATTGTGATGCGGTTTTTTGCTAATAAATGCGCTGCAGTTTCGTTGCCACTTCCAGTCACATTCAACCATAACACTCGTTTTCCATCAATCACTTTGAAGGAATCCATTCCCTTCGGCGATAAATTAATACGCCCATCTTCAGCAGCTGTGGCCACAAAGAAAATTTTTTGAGCTTCAATGAATTTTTGAAGCCTAGGACTTAGTTTGTCATAAAATTTTGACATAATGGATAGAATATAAAACCAATGTAAAAATACAACTAATAAATCGATAGTTTATTTACCTTTAAACCATAAATTCAATTCATGGACTACGGATTTTTATCAATTTTACCCCCTGTTGTTGCTATTATTTTAGCATTACGAACCAAGCAGGTGTATATCGCTTTGTTATTCGGAATTTGGTTTGCATGGTTAATCATAAATGATTGGAACCCACTGCAAGGAACCTTAGCAATGATTGAGGCTTTGGTGGATGTTTTTCAATCCAAAGGAAATACTAGAACCATTATGTTTAGCGCTTTAGTAGGTGCTTTGTTGATATTCATTCAGTTTTCTCGAGGGGTTGAAGGTTTTATATTATTACTCAATAAAAGGTTAGAAAAACTCGAATCTAAGAAAAGTGGCTATGCACGAGTTATGGTTCAGGTTTTGGCTACCCTAACTGGAATATTATTATTCGTGGAAACAAGCATTAGCTCATTAACAGTCGGAACCTTATACAGACCGGTATTTGATAAGCTAAAAATTCCGCGAGAAAAACTAGCCTACATTGCCGATTCCAGTTCGGCGCCATCATCCATATTAATCCCGTTTAATGCCTGGGGGGCATTTATTATGGGGCTTTTATTAACTCACGGAATTGACAAACCTTTTTCGGTTATGATTTCGTCTATCGCCTATAACTTCTATCCTTTACTAGCCATTGGGTTGGTGTTTTTTGTTGTCTTATCTCGAAAGGATTTTGGCCCCATGAAACAGGCTGAAAAAAGAACCTTAGAAACAGGAGCATTAATGAATCCAAATGCAAAACCCATGGTTTCTGATGAGGTAACCTCTTATCCACCAAAAGAAGGAATTCCGGCGAGAGCCATGAATATGATTATTCCTTTGGCTGTAATGGTTTTGATGATGCCTATCAACCTCATTTACACGGGTTGGAATGCTGTCAAAGAAAGCTCATCCTTTTTGAATCACGTTTCACAAGCCATTGGCGAAGGATCTGGTTCTTCATCTGTGTTATATGCTGTGATTACGGCAATTTTAGTAGCGATCGTCATGTATTTTATTCAGGGGATTTTAAAACCTAAAGAGGCAATTGATTTAACGTTAAAAGGGATTAGTGAATTGATGCCTCTGGCTTTATTGATGTTGTTGGCATTTGCAATTGGAGATGCGTGTAAAACGCTTGAAACAGGTCACTATGTTGCAGATGTGACGAAAGGTTGGTTGACACCAGAATTACTTCCTGCTGTAGTTTTTGTGATTAGTTCATTTATTGCTTTCTCTACTGGCACGTCCTGGGGAACCTTTGCCATTATGTTGGCGATTTCCATTCCGATGGCGACCATTAATGATGCGAATTTGACCATTGTAGTCGCGGCAACTTTAGGTGGTGGAATTTTTGGAGACCACTGTTCACCAATTTCCGATACATCAATCATTTCATCGATGGCATCAGCAAGTGATCATATTGACCATGTAAAAACACAATTACCTTACGCGCTTTTTGGAGGTATAGTTACAACTATTTTATATCTGATTATCGGGTTTTTAGGATAATATTACCTAGCGAGAATACCTTTCTTGTTAAGAGTTTTAATCATTCGTAAAGCTCCTTCCTTGATCGTATTAGCTTTAAAGGTGAACGTCTTTTCATAAAGGGTGTTTCCTTCAAAAAAAGTGACCTGAAAACGATTGTTTAGTGAAAATAATTCAGGCTGAATGAATTCCACCTTAGCAAATGAGTTTGCAGGTAAAACGGCAAGTTTTTTACGTAATAATGAGGTCTTTTTTGTTTCTGAGAACCCTTGTGAAACCACAACCACCATTTCTAAATCAATATCTTTTTTATTGATCAGGTATACATTCCAGTCGTCGGTTTTGTAGATATCATTGTATTCGCGAACAATAGCGAGGTCAACTCCGTTAACTTCAGGTATGTGGATGTCTTTTTTCAGAACTAAAAAGAAGATTTGAACTGCTCTAAGAAACGCACGTCGTTTTCGTAGAACATTCTAATATCTGGAATTTGATATAATAACATTGCAATTCGCTCAATCCCCATTCCGAAGGCATATCCGGAATACTTAGTTGGATCAATATTACAATTCTTCAATACGTTTGGATCTACCATTCCGCACCCCATGATTTCTAACCAACCTGTTCCTTTTGTGATTCTGTAATCCGTTTCAGTCTCTAAACCCCAATAAATGTCAACTTCGGCACTAGGTTCTGTAAAAGGGAAATACGACGGACGTAGACGAATTTTTGATTTTCCGAACATTTCCTTGGTAAAGAATAATAAGGTTTGCTTTAAATCGGCAAAAGAAACCTCCTTGGCTATGTAAAGTCCTTCTACTTGATGAAAGATACAATGCGCTCTGGAGGAAATGGCTTCGTTTCTAAAAACCCGGCCAGGAGAAATGGTTCGTATCGGAGGTTGGTTGTTTTCCATATGTCGCACTTGTACAGAAGACGTATGGGTTCGCAATAGGATATCCGGATCGGTTTGGATAAAAAAAGTATCTTGCATATCCCGCGCTGGGTGATGTGCTGGTAGATTGAGCGCAGTAAAGTTGTGCCAGTCGTCCTCTATCTCAGGTCCCTCTGAAATACTAAACCCTATTTGTGTAAAAATATCAATAATCCGATTTTTGACTACAGCTAAGGGGTGGCGGTTTCCTGTATCGATAGGGAAAGCCGTTCTGCTAGGGTCACTAATTCTCATTTTAGAGGCCCCTACTCGAGATTGAGTTTGAAGCTCTTTTACCTTAGATGTTACGGCTTCTTTTAATTTGTTGAGTTCTTGTCCAAAAGCTTTCTTCTCTTCTACAGGGACTTCTCTAAACGAAGCAAAGAGGTCATTTAAAATTCCCCTTTTCCCTGCATAGCTAACCCGAAATGTTTCTATTTCCTGAGGATCAGTACTTGAGAACGCTTCAACCTGTTCTAAATATTCTTTTACGCGATCAATCATAGGACAAAAATAAAGGAGTTTTAGGAAATGACCCCCTGCTTAAGGAAGTAATCTACAATAGCGCTTTTTATTAAAATACTTTGTTCGCCAGACTTGAGATGAGGCAAAGCCTCTACCAGTTCAAAATGTGGCCAACCCTGTTTATCATACTGGTCAAAACGATAATACCCGTAAGGCTCTAAAACCACACAAATTCCAATGTGAATTAGGTTTACGTTGTCTTCTTTTTTAAACCGTTCGTGGGGTTTGCCGTACTCTTGAAGACCAATTAAATACAAAATCCCCTCTACGTCTATTGATTCCGCATCGGAAAATTTTTCTGTCAATAGGACCACCAAACGATCCCAACGCTCTTTCAGCTGCGGGTCTCTACTATTTTGAGTCATATGCAAAGATATTATTTCGATTAGCAATCCGGAAAAAAAAGCTTCTCCTTGCTGTAAAAAAACTGTACTTTGGCAAGGTGAATGTTTTAGATAGTATCGTTTTAATTCTTCTTGCCTATGGTCTAATCAGTGGTTTTATGAAAGGGCTTGTCTTAGAATTAGCAGGGTTGATCGCTTTCATTTTGGGCTTGATGGGAGCTTTTAAATTTTCGAGCCTTTTGGGGAGTTACCTTGGAACCTACGTCGATTGGAGTCCCAAAACCATTCAAGCAGTGAGCTTTATCTTACTTTTTTTAGTTATTATCTATGCCGTATCCCTTTTGGCAAAAATGATCACCAAAACCTTAAAGCTGATCGCTCTCGGTTTTATCAATAGAATCGCTGGAGGTCTTTTTGGATTGCTTAAATGGGGGGTTATCCTCAGTGCGTTGACTTTAGTTTTTCAGGAGGTCAACACAATTGTCACACTTTTTCCTGAATCGACCTTAAATACCTCTAAAAGTTACGCTATACTGAGTGAGTTTGGGAGTTTTCTATTTGATTGGGTCTCACAATCCGAAACCCTTCAGGAACAACAACTTATTTAGTAATCGCGCTTTCCAATTTTCTTAAAGAGGCATTTCTAATCCATCCCTCAGACCCATTGGCAATTCGTATTTTTTGCCATTCCTCGAGCTTGTCCAGAAGTTGGACTTTGGTTCCTTCGTGAAGAGTAAATAACAGATCTCCCTGTAAGTTGGGTTCTGACCAGATATCGATCTGATCTGAAAATAAAATGGCATACTGTGTGTTTTTGTCCTGTTGATCTATCGTGAAGGTGACAAAGAAACTGGTTATAAATACTAGTAGTACAAGCATTGCACTAAAGAAAAAGCTGCGTTTTAATTGAGCCGATTTAAAAAAGAGATACCCTAAAAACAACCCCACAAAAACCCAGAGCAGGAGGACGGTAAGTACAGACCAAGTAGAAAAGCTGAATACCCCAAACAGGCTTTTTTGGAATTGTGCAATTTGAGACTCCGGCAGATTTTCTATGGCATCAATCGTCATATTTTGAGCAAAAGCACTATTGATTTGTATGTCTTCATCTTTGGGGTTGAGCTGTTTTGCTTTTTCAAAATAATAAATGCTCTCCGCCACTTTATTCAGTCTGTAATACGCATTCCCCAAATTAAAATACAAGGCGGCACTGTGCTGTCCCATCTTCAGGGTTTGCTCATATAACGAAATCGCTTTTTGGAAATCCCCTTCATTATAAGCTGCGTTTCCTTGTTCAACCAAAGGTTCCATAGAAGCTTGAGCAACTCCCGTTGTGGTAGCCAACAAGAGAGAAAGAAGGACTAGGGTAAACCGTTTGGTTTTAAAAAGGGTTTTAAACTGCTTCATAACTGTCTGTCTATTTGGGCTATGAGGGTACTGGCTTTTTCAAAGTCTCCTTGAATATTTACGGAGGACCCCGGAGCATAGCGCGCCATTTCACAATTTTCAACAACCG
>FYBJ01000615.1_pt1 | contig 13030 bp, 11 predicted proteins | sample 1134611 | NCBI WGS metagenome assembly FYBJ01 (sample SAMEA104116008, study PRJEB20421) | marine metagenome | isolation source: marine | reverse complement strand
GAAATCAAGGATTCGGCAAATGAATTAGTTTCAATTCTAAAAGCTTGCGAAACAAAAAGTACAAATGGAGCATTCATCAAAAGATTGTATGCCGATTTAGATAAAAATATAGAGCCAACCAAAAAAGATGTTTTAAGCACTGCCAGAAAGGTATTGCGAATGTTGCGAAATGAGTCGTTCTCAGAAAAAATCAAATTGCAGCAATTCATTAAAGCGAATTTCGAAAAAGCACATGATGCATATGGTTCTAAATTAACAAGTGAAACCGCTCAAAGTCCGCTAAATACAAAAGAAATTGCTCCTAAATTTAGTCAGGAACGCAAAATGGTTGACGGCCGTATTGTGATGAGAGACAACTTTGAAGCCATCTTAAACAAATATAATAATGTAGTTGTTTTCGGTGAAGATGCCGGGTTTATTGGGGATGTAAATCAAGGATTAGAAGGACTTCAAGAGAAATTTGGAGAATTAAGAGTTTCCGATACCGGGATTCGTGAGGCGACGATTATAGGACAAGGAATCGGGTTGGCAATGCGCGGTTTACGGCCCATTGCTGAAATTCAATATTTAGATTATTTGTTGTACGCATTGCAAATCATGAGTGATGATATTGCAACCTTACGTTATAGAAGTTACGGAAAGCAAAACGCTCCAGTAATTGTTCGAACAAGAGGACACCGTTTGGAAGGAATCTGGCATGCCGGGTCTCAAATGGGCGGAATTATTCATTTGGTTCGTGGAATGCATGTTTTAGTGCCGAGAAACATGACAAAAGCGGCAGGATTTTACAACACATTATTAGAAGGAGATGATCCTGCAATCGTTGTTGAGTGTTTAAATGGATACCGATTAAAAGAGGAATTGCCTACCAACTTAGGTGACTTTAAAACTCCGATTGGTGTGGTAGAGACTATTAGAGAAGGTAAAGATATTACAGTAATTTCTTACGGAAGTACGTTACGCATTGTAGAGGAAGCGGCGAAAGAATTAACAGAAGTTGGAATTGATATTGAAATCATCGATGCTCAAAGTTTACTACCTTTTGACTTAAATCATGACTGTGTTGAAAGCGTTAAGAAAACCAATAAATTAATCGTTATTGATGAAGACGTTCCAGGTGGTGCTTCGGCATATATTTTACAAGAGGTTTTAGAAAATCAAAATGCTTATCAATTTTTAGATAGCAAACCATCAACATTAACAGCCAAAGCACACAGACCAGCTTATGGAACTGATGGTGATTATTTCTCTAAGCCATCAACAGAAGATGTATTCGAAAAGATTTATTCGATTATGCACGAATATAATCCATCAAAATATAACCCATTGTATTAATCTAAAAGCTCGCCTATACGAGCTTTTAATTTTTTAGAAACCATTTGTTTTTTAACTTCACCCCTACTTAAATTAGAATCTCTCTTTTTATGAAAAAATTACTTGCCTTCAGTTTACTTTTTGTGTTTATCGGAACAACCACAATCGATGCACAAAGAAGAAAATCAAAAAAAGATTCCAAAAAGGAAACAACAACTACACCTAAAAAAAAGATACCAGTTTACAAGACAATCGTCAATAGTAAAACCAAAACTGATGATGGCCTATTTAAAGTTCATCAATCGAAAGGAAAATTCTATTATGAAATTCCGAAATCAATGCTCGGAAAAGAGATGTTGATGGTGACCCGGTTAAGGGAAATTCCTGCAGGACTTGGCGGTGGTTATGTAAACGCAGGATCTAAGATAAACACCCAAGTCGTTGTATGGGAATCCTTTCAAAACAAGATTTTATTACGTATGAAATCTTATAATGCTACAGCTAATGATTCCTTACCAATATATAAATCGGTAAAAGCGAACAATTTCGAACCTATTCTTTATGCTTTTGATGTAAAATCAGAAAATTTAGATTCAACAGCTGTGATTGTTGATGTTACTAAATTCTTTAGCACTGATGTGAAGGCGATTACAGGATTGCCGCAGACCTTCCGAAGACGATATAAGGTTAGACGTTTAGATGCCTCAAGAAGTTTTATCAACTCCATTAAAAGTTATCCAAAGAACATTGAAGTCATTCAGGATTTTACTTTTGATGCTGACACACCCCCAAGCGGAAGAAGTTCAAATACAATCTCTCTACGAATCAATCAATCGATGATATTATTGCCAGAAAATCCGATGATGCCTAGGTTGTACGACAAACGCGTAGGATATTTTTCGGTTGGAACCATAGATTACGGTTCTGAGGCTTTAAAGGCAGACGGAAAACGATTTATCCGCAGATGGCGATTAGAACCAAAAGATCCGGTTGCTTATGCACAAGGAAAATTGGTTGAACCTAAAAAACCAATTGTATATTATTTAGATCCTGGTACTCCGGATAAGTTGAGAAAATACATCAAACAAGGTGTTGAGGACTGGCAAAAAGTTTTTGAAACGGCCGGATTTAAAAATGCAATTTTAGCAAAGGATCCACCAAGTAAAGAAGAAGACCCAGAATTCAGCATGGAAGACATCCGATATTCTTCGATTCGTTATGTGGCTTCAACAACAAGAAATGCCGTTGGACCAAGTGTATCTGATCCGAGAACAGGAGAAATCATTGAAAGTGATATTATTTGGTATCACAATCACTTAAGAAGTTATCGAAATCGTTACTTATTAGAAACTGGTGCTGCGAATCCGTCGGCAAGAACACTCGATACTCCAAAAGAAGAAATTGGAGAGATGATGCGAATGGTGATTGCTCATGAAGTTGGTCATGCCTTAGGTTTACCACACAACATGGCAGCAAGTTTTGCTTATGAAACCGACTCATTACGTTCTGGAAAATTCACTCAGAAATACGGTATTGCGGCTACCATAATGGATTATGCCCGATATAATTATATTGCACAACCTGGGGACAAAGACATCCGATTCATCAGACAGATTGGACCTTACGATCATTATTCAATTAACTGGGGTTATCGTGTGATTCCGAATGCTAAAAGTCCAGAAGATGAAGTCAAAACGCTTGACAAATGGATTGAAGACAAAGCTGATGATCCGGTTTACAGATTCGGAAGCCAGCGATTTGATCCATCGGCACAAACCGAAGGAATCGGAAATGATCAGGTGAAATCTAGCACCTACGGATTAGACAATCTGAAAATTGTTGCTAAAAATTTACCAGATTGGACTTCTACACAAACCAATAATTATGACGATTTAAACGAATTGTATCGAGAACTATTAGGGGTGTGGAATCGATATGTAGGCCATGTCGCAGGAAATATTGGTGGCGTTTACGAATTCAATAAAAAACCAAAACAAGACGGATTTGTGTATCAGCCGGTTTCAAAAAAACGTCAAACTGAGTCGTTAAAGTGGTTACTAAAAAACGCATTCAAAACTCAAGATTGGCTATTATCGAAAGAGATTTTAGCGAATATCGATGAGTCGGGATACACACAAACCATGTTACGTTATCAAACTCGACAATTAAATTCGATAATGAATGGCGCAAAGTTACTTCGTATGATTGATAACGAAGTGATTCATGAAGACACCTATGCTGCTGTTGATATGGTTCGCGATTTAAGAGCGGGCATTTTCTTTGAAGCAGATTACTTGATGAATGTAGATGTTTTCAAAAGGAACCTACAAAAAGCCATGATTGACCGTATGGGTGTATTAATGAACTCCAAAACTTATTCAAATTCTGATATTCCTTCGATTATTCGTGGAGAATTGCAAACTCTAAACTTTCAATTAACCATTGCAAGAGGAAGACGTATTAATCGAATTACAAAATACCACTACCGTGATTGTTTAGCTAAAATAAAAGCCATTTTATATCCGAAATAATCAACGTTTCAACAACTTCACTCCTATTGCGCATTGTAAACATCGTTTCTTTGCACAATAGTTGTTTTTAAGCTCAATTAAAGCTTGTGATTCAAGAGCATCCCGAGCAACAACACCTACGTTATGAAAGTTAGTAATGAGGTTGTTCTTTTCTGAAGCCATTTCCCTAACCATTTCAAAAAGTTCTTCAGAAAATGGTTTTTTCGAGTATTCCAAATAAGCTAGTTTCATGGGTAGAATTGTATTTAAAACAAAAAGTTGAATCAAATGATTTGACAATCTCCTATCACTTTCTTTACTTTTTGTTGAGAAGGTGAAATGAGTTCTCCAGAAGTCAGAAATTGGATATTGTAAAATGGATTTCACCTCTTTAAATGATTTTGCATGCATCAAATTCGAGAATAAGTTTTGTTTCGAAGCATACAATCCAGCTAGCTGTGCAATTCTTAAGGTTGGAAAGCTTTGTGGACGCATCCGGAAGAATTGAAATTTAGGAAAAGAAAATGTTTCAATCTTGAACTTGTGCTTTAAAAATTGATATTCGAGTCGCAATTCATTTTGATATGGTTCATCCTGAGCAACTTCTAAAAATCCGGCTAACCCAAACAATAAAGCTTCTAATCGAAATCGATCGGAATTTAATTTTTGAATCCATAAAAAATCCACAGATAGGGCCAATTATAAAAAGGAATCCGCATTATTTTTTAATCCGAAGCTTCGAGCTAAAGAGATAAAGAATACGTACTCGAAATTATAATTCTCTTGTATTAATAATTGATGAATCAATTTTGATTTCGATTCCAACCGCTCGATAAATAATCGTTCTAACCAATGTGAAAGACGAAAAGAATCGATATTCTTAATTTCATTTTGACAAGGAATCCATAATTGATTCCGCTGAAAATTTTGATATATTTTGAATGTGTATTCATCTAAATACTGATCGACTTGCAGCACAGGAATAGGTCGATTGTCAGGTGAATACACATCGCAATTATGATTTAATACGACGTGTAAAATGACAGTATCATAATTTGGATCATCCTCATGATGATGAGCAAACCAATCGGAAGCATTGATGTGAATTTCAACATGACCTACCCATATGGTTTCGTCAATTTTAATCTTTGCCTGCAGAAAATCAGGCCTAGAATTCGAATTCCATTGACCAGGATCAATGATGGTAAGCGACTTTTTGTTTTGGGTAAATAGCTGATATTTGAACAACAACTTTTGCCTCCAAATAAAGTGGAGATATTCTTCTTTCATAGCATCTGAAAAGTACAAGATAATTCTATAGCTGTATAAGAATTTTAAATATTAGAAGACTCAGTATTCTTTTAAAAGGGAATAGCTTTGTCTAAAAATATTTTATGCAGGTTTTAGATAGTTTACGATGGAGATATGCAGTGAAGAAATTTGACGACGGCAAAATCGTTCCAAAGGAAAAAATAGATACAATCAAAGAAGCTTTTAATTTGACAGCTAGCTCCTATGGTTTACAACCTTTTAAATTGGTTGTAATTAAAAATAAAGAGATTCAGAATCAATTAGTTGAACATTCATGGAATCAGAAACAAGTTGCTCAGGCCTCTCACGTTTGTGTGATTACAGTTCAAAAATCTTATAGCACAGAGGAAGTATCTTCCTATTTTAATAGAGTAAAGAACATCAGGAATACTCCAGATGAAATTATTAATCCGTTTCAGGAATTCCTTACAAATACCGTTGCTAGTAAATCTCAGGAGGAATTATTGTCATGGAACAAAAACCAGGCCTATTTAGCTATGGGTAATTTATTAACCGTATGTGCTTTAGAGGAAATTGATTCTTGTCCGATGGAAGGATTTATTCCAGAAAAATATGATGAAGTTTTAGGGTTAGAAGGACAAAATTTAACCTCAGTTTTGGTATTACCAATCGGATATCGCGCAGAAGACGATTATATGAAATCTCAGAAAAAAGTTCGTAAAAATCTTGAAGAAGTAATCTTCCAAATAAATTAAAAATTGAATCCAAATTTCATCGGCCTTCTTTACTAAGAAGGCTTTTTTTTTGCTCCATTATTAACGTAAATTAGCACTAAATTTTTCAATATGAATTCTCCAATTAAAAACCTAGAACCAACGTCTGTTTGGTCTCATTTCGTTGATCTTAATGCTGTCCCACGTCCTTCTAAAAAAGAGGAAAGAGTTATTCAGTTTATGATGGATTTTGGTAAAAACCTGAAACTTGAAACTTTTAAAGACAATGCTGGAAATGTGGTCATTAAAAAACCAGCAACTCCTGGAATGGAAAACAGAAAAACAGTGGTTTTACAGGGACATCTTGATATGGTTCATCAGAAGAATTCTGGAACAGATTTCGACTTTGATTCCCAAGGAATTGATATGTATGTTGATGGAGATTGGGTAAAAGCAAATGGAACAACTCTTGGAGCCGATAACGGATTGGGAGTTGCGGCTATTATGGCGGTTTTGTCATCTACAGATTTAGCCCACCCAGCTATTGAGGCACTTTTCACTATTGATGAAGAAACCGGTATGACTGGTGCGATGGAACTGGATAGCTCATTAATCTCCGGGAAAATTCTATTGAATTTAGATACTGAAGAAGATGACGAAATCGGAATTGGTTGTGCAGGTGGAGTTGATGTTACTGCAGAACGTAGCTATAAGGAAGAGGAAGTACCTTCGAATGTTACTGCATACAAAATCAGCATCACCGGCTTACAAGGAGGTCATTCTGGAATGGATATTCACAAGGGATTGGGTAATGCAAATAAGCTAATGAATCGTCTATTATTTGATGGATTCACAAATTACGGATTACGAATTTCATCCATCCATGGTGGCAGCTTACGCAATGCTATTCCACGTGAGAGTTTCGCAAGAGTCGTAATCGACAATGTAACCAAAGACGCCTTTGAAACTGAAATGCATCAAAAGACAGAAGCAATCACTTCAGAATATTCATCCTTAGAGCCAAACATGGTAATTACTGTGTCTAAAACTGAAACACCAAAATTTGTGATGGATTTAGGAGTTCAAGAAGGCATTATAAAAGCAATTTATGCCGCACTAAATGGTATCTATCGCATGAGTCCCGATGTGGAAAATTTAGTTGAGACCTCAAATAATATCGCAAAAGTTACCATTGAAAATGGTTCTTTAAAAGTTGAGTGTTTAACGAGGTCTTCATCAGAAACCAGTAAGTGGGACTTAGCGAATTCCATAAAATCATGTTTCGAATTAGCTGGATGTGAAATTTCTTTTTCTGGTAATTATCCCGGATGGTTACCAAATATCAATTCTGAAATTTTGAATTTAATGGTATCCACTTACGAGAGACTATTCGAATCAAAACCTCATGTTGCTGCCTGTCACGCCGGACTGGAATGCGGTATTTTGGGAGAGCATTTCCCTGGGATGGATATGATTTCTTTTGGACCTAATATTTTAGGTGCACATTCGCCTGACGAGAAAGCTCAAATTTCCTCTACTCAGAAATTCTGGAAATTGTTGAAAGAAGTACTGAAAAACACTCCGGAATAGCAGCTATCAAAGGAATTTTCATTGAATTGAAATTGTTCAAAAACTTTAGAAATTTGTTAACATAATAACGGTTCTGAAAGGATAATTAATTGTAATTTTACTGGCTATTGATAGCGTTTTTTCATGGGTAAAATCATTGCAATTGCAAATCAAAAAGGTGGTGTTGGAAAAACAACTACCAGTGTAAACTTAGCCGCTTCTTTAGGAGTGCTTGAGAAAAAGATTCTATTGATAGATGCGGATCCTCAGGCGAATGCATCCTCTGGACTTGGAGTTGATGTCGAATCTGTTGAAATTGGCACCTATCAGGTATTAGAGCATACCTCAAAAGCTGCTGATGCTATTGTAGGAACAACGTCCCCGAATGTTGATATTATTCCAGCACATATCGATTTGGTTGCCATCGAGATTGAATTGGTCGATAAAGAAGATCGTGAGTATATGCTTAAAAATGCTCTGGACCCCATCAAAGATCAATACGATTACATCATAATTGATTGTGCGCCATCATTAGGGCTACTGACTTTAAACGCATTGGTTGCTGCAAATTCGGTTATTATTCCAATTCAATGTGAGTATTTCGCATTAGAGGGATTAGGAAAATTATTGAATACCATTAAGCGGGTGCAGAAAATCCATAATCCGAATTTAGATATTGAAGGATTGCTATTAACCATGTTCGACAGACGCTTACGATTATCAAATCAAGTTGTCGACGAAGTTCGAAAGCACTTTAGCACGATGGTTTTTGACACTATCATCCGAAGAAATACAAGACTTGGAGAAGCACCGAGTTATGGAGAAAGTATCATTGCTTACGATGCCACTAGTAAAGGTGCTGTAAATTACTTAAATTTAGCCCAAGAATTACTTAAAAAGAATATGTAAATGGCGAAAGCTATCAAGAAACAAGCTTTAGGAAGAGGATTATCTGCGATTTTAAAAGAGACGCCAGATATCAATTCTGCGAATGATAAAAATGCCAACAAATTGGTTGGTAATATAGTAGAAATTGATGTGGATTCTATTGCGGTAAATCCTTATCAGCCACGTACATATTTTGATAAAGAAGCTCTGAGAGAACTTGCAAGTTCTATAATTAAATTAGGTGTTATCCAGCCTATTACCGTTCGTAAAATGGACGGCAATACGTTTCAACTTGTTTCTGGAGAACGACGTTTTCGTGCATCCAAACTTATTGGAAACAAAACCATTCCGGCTTACATCCGATTGGCAAACGATCAGGAAATGCTGGAAATGGCCTTAGTTGAGAATATCCAGCGTAAAAACCTAGATCCAATTGAAGTAGCACTCTCGTACCAACGATTAATTGATGAAATTAATTTAACCCAAGAGGAGTTAAGCATGCGTGTAGGTAAAAAACGGTCTACGGTTACGAATTATCTTCGTTTACTGAAGTTAGACCCAATTTTGCAAACAGGAATGCGTGACGGATTTATTTCCATGGGTCACGGAAGAGCTATGATTAATGTTGAAAATACTGAAGATCAGCTTGCTATTTATGAGAAAATTTTACGAGAAAAATTATCGGTTCGTCAAACGGAAGATCTCGTTAAAGAACTCAAAACTGGAAATACCGAAAAGGCTAAGCCAAAGACCATACCATCTTTCGTGAAAGACGAAACACCAAAAATCAGTGAATTTTTTGGGCAAAAAGTTTCTGTTTCGATGGGAAATAATGGGAAAGGTAAAATCAATATTCCTTTCCATTCAAAAGAAGATTTTTATAGAATTTTAAAGCTATTAAAGTAATTGAACTTTAAAAGAAACATAGCAATTCTGTGTCTCATATTAAGTATGTCCATGACATTCAGTCAAACCAATGACAGTATTCCGAAACGGAAGGTGAAACCAAGAAAACTGACAACCAATACAAATCCATACAACCCGCTATCTCCATCAAAAGCCGCATTTTATTCGGCGATTTTTCCGGGAATGGGACAGATTTACAATAAAAAATATTGGAAAGCTCCAATCGTATGGGGCGCCATTGCGATCCCAACATATTTTTATTTGGATAACAACAAAGAATACAAGAGATTCCGAACAGCATTTAAACTGAGAAAAGCTGGATTACAAGACGAGTTCACGTTAGATAGCGGAGTCGAATTAGCATCCTTAGAAACATTAGAACGTGCGCAAGAACAATTGCGTCAGAATCGGGATTTATCCATCTTATCGGGAATCATCATCTATATTCTTCAGATTGTAGAAGCCAGTGTGAATGCACATTTACTCCAATTTAACACTGATGATATGTTAACGCTAAAACCTGTAATTATTCAGGATCAATTTCGACTAGACACACCTAGCGTTGGATTAACTCTTAGATACACATTTTAATTATGAAAATTGCACTTTTAGGATACGGAAGGATGGGCAAGGAAATTGAAAAAATTGCAATTTCTAGAGGTCATGAAATTGTCATCAAAAAAGATCAAGGTGATACCGTTGACATTAAATTAGCTGATGTTGCTATTGATTTTAGTGTCCCATCTGCCGCGTTTGATAATATCAGTTTATGCCTTTATAATGGAGTTCCTGTGGTTAGCGGTACCACCGGATGGTTAGAAAAATATGATGAAGCTGTTGAATTGTGTAATCAAAATAAAGGTGGTTTTATTTATGCCTCCAACTTTAGTTTAGGTGTGAATATCTTCTTTGAAATCAATAAACAATTGGCTAAAATGATGGATCAGGTTAGTGATTATACTACAACCATAGAAGAAATTCATCATACTAAAAAATTAGATGCACCAAGTGGTACTGCGATAACTTTAGCGGAAGGAATAATTGAAAATTCTAAAAAATCAGCATGGGAACTTGATGGAGATGTCAATAATGAAAAGATTATTCCAATAACTGCCAAGCGCATCCCTGATGTACCTGGAACACATACCATCTCTTATAATTCTGAAGTAGATTGTATTGAAATAAAACACACTGCACATAGTCGAAAAGGCTTTGCATTGGGAGCAGTTATCGCTGCTGAATGGATCATCGGAAAGTCTGGTGTTTTCTCGATGAGAGATGTGTTAAACATTTCGTAAAGACGTAACATTTTAAAAATATAATGTCTTACTTGTAAGACTAAATCGATTTGATATGACATTTATAGGCTGGGTAATTTTCTTTTTTGTAATACAAATTATTCACTTCGCAGGTACCTGGAAATTATATGAAAAAGCGGGCAAAAAAGCCTGGCAAGCTGCTGTTCCGGTATACAACGGTATCGTATTAATGGAAATCATTAAGCGTCCAAAGTGGTGGATCATTTTGTTATTTATTCCTATTGTCAATTTACTGATGTTTCCTGTTTTATGGATTGAAACCATTCGGACATTTGGGTATAAATCGAGATTGGATTCAGCATTAGTTATCCTAACCTTAGGATTGTATACCGCATACATCAACTATACCACCAGCAATGAATACAATGAAGAAAGAAGTTTAGAGCCTCAATCAAATTTGGGCGAATGGGTAAGTTCAATTGCCTTTGCTATCATAGCTGCCACTTTAGTTCACACCTATTTTATGCAGCCATTTACGATACCAACCTCGTCTTTGGAAAAATCATTATTGGTAGGTGACTATCTATTCGTAAGTAAATTTCACTATGGTGCAAGAGTACCATCTACGGTAGTTGCTGCGCCTATGGTACATGATTCATTACCAGCTATTCCAATTCCGTTTACCGGAATCAACCTTACTCCAACGATGGGTTCTTACCTTAAAAGTCCGCAGTTACCACACATGCGATTACCTGGTTTACAGAAAATTAAGAATAATGATATTGTCTGTTTTAATTGGCCTGCAGACACATTAAAAACCATGTGGGGAGACACTTCTGGAAAATTCACTTACAAACCCGTTGATAAGAAAACAAATTACGTAAAACGATGTGTAGGTATTGCAGGTGATACTTTACAAATGATCGATGGTTATTTCTATATCAACGGAAAGAAAAATATTCTTCCAGATCGAGCGAAGCTACAATTCTTTTACACCTATGAATCAAAGAAGCCAATTGATATCAATACATATCCGAAGTTTTTAATTGATAAAGAACGATCGGGAGTATACAAGATTTTAACTGAATACTGGGATGATGAACGCGTACAAAAAGTATTCAAAGAAAGTGCCGATTTAACCAAAATTTGTGAAGACTCTTTATACACAGAAGTCGCTGGAGGAGTATCTCAAGATTTAGCAACCCGACTAAAAATGACCTCAGTTCAAAATAAAATCAACATCAACTTAACCGATGAAGAACTAGAGCGATTAAAGAAGTACCCATTAACAAAATCCATTACTAAACTTGTTCATGCTGCAGATGACGCTATTTTTCCTCATGTACCAGAATTAGGGTGGAGCCAAGATAATTTTGGCCCTATTTTCATTCCGAAACAAGGGGTAACTGTTGAGTTAAATTCAGAAACATTGCCTTTCTACGAACAAATAATTAAGAATTATGAGAATAATGATTTGGCCGCAAATGGAGATGATATTTTTATCAACGGAGTAAAAGCGACAAGCTACACATTTAAGCAAGACTACTATTGGTTGGTAGGAGACAATAGACACAATTCACTAGACGCTAGATATTGGGGATTCGTTCCTTTTGATCATGTACTTGGTAAACCAGTAATGGTTTGGTTTAGTTGGGATGCCGATGCACCATCTTTTGCTGCGAAGATTAAATCTATCCGATGGGAAAGACTATTTACTACAGTTGGTGGTGAAGGTAAACCTGTTTCTTATCGCTATTTAGTACTTGCATTGATTGCATTGTATTTCGGGTATAGTTACTTCAAAAAGAAGAAAGCCAAAGCCTAATGGGTATTTATATTCCATCTTACTTCTCTTCTATTCATCAGTATTCCCTGATGTTAAAAGAAGAAAGTATTCTTTTCGAAGTTCATGACAACTATCAAAAACAAAGCTATCGAAATCGCTGTTACATCTCCGGACCTAATGGTAAACAATTGCTTAGCATTCCCATTAAATATGATTCAACCGAAAGAAGGATAAAATCAAAAGATATTAAAGTTGAGAATGATTTCCCATGGCAGAATCAACATTTTAAAGCCTTAAAAGTCGCTTATAGATCCTCTCCATTCTTTGAATTACTAGAAGAAGAATTATCTCCAATCTTTACCAAAAAATACGAGTATCTCTATGATGTCAATATAGATACACTTGATTTCATCCTAGATACATTGGAAATTTCGATTCCGATACAGGAAACCTCTTCGTATTCCATTGATTATCAAAATGATTACCGTGAGGTCGCACACAAAAAGTTTCAACCCATTGAACCGAACAAACAGTATACCCAAATGTTTGACGAAAAAAATGGGTTTATAAAAAATCTTTCTATCTTAGACCTCCTTTTTATGGAGGGACCAAATACAATTTCGTATTTATAATTCAATTGACATCAACCATAATGTTAAAAGCTATTGTAAATAATTTCTATAAGATGCCAGACGAGAGTCTGAATGCTTTTATTGAAATATCAGATCAATTTAACATTTCCAAGGGAGAATATCTAGTGCAGTGTAATGAAATACCGAAAGATTTTTATATCATTAAAAAAGGGGTTGTAAG
>FYBJ01000836.1_pt1 | contig 13087 bp, 13 predicted proteins | sample 1134611 | NCBI WGS metagenome assembly FYBJ01 (sample SAMEA104116008, study PRJEB20421) | marine metagenome | isolation source: marine | reverse complement strand
AGACAGACATTAGGATGTCACGCAAAACCACAAAGGAATAGTATGAAACAATATATTTTTATGTTATTGATTGTCGCACACCATACAAAGTCTGCAGATAATAATCCCACAACACAAAGAGCGATTCGTGACCTTCAAAAAGAACAACAAGAATTAAACAAGCGGCTCATCAACGTAGAAGCAAGCCTAAAAAAACTCACTTCACCAACTGCCAATACCACCCCTTCTGATAAACCATGCACACCTAACACAAATAAACCACAACAAAGCATATTTTGCATTTCTAGGGCCGAAGAAGCTCGGCTAAAAACTGAGAAAGAAGAGGAAGAAAAAAAAAGAAGGGAAAAAGCGAGAGAAGAGAGAAAAAAAGACCTCTTAAAAACAATGCAAGCAAGAATCGCTCTAGGTTATGATCCAGCTATAGAAAGAAAAAGATACTATGATCACGTTATACATGGAACACCATATGTATGGAGCGCACGCGGTCCCTCATCGCTAGAATACTATACACCTTCGGCTACAAAGTGGCACTGTCAAGACTAAAAATTGAAGGAAAACTATGAAAAAACTCTGTTACATCCTACTATTCTGCACAAGTATTACCTATACTTCAGATAAAGCTGTTACTGAAACATTATTAAAAAAACTCATAGACGGCCAACAAGAGATAAAAGAAAGACTACAAGCTTTAGAAAAAGAAATGGCAGCAAGCCGCACCGAAGGTCAAATGCGTGGCGAGCTTGCAATTAAACTCGCTCATATCAATTGTACTCATGGGTTCGACACAACATTAATTGAAGAGGCAAAGACAAAATACTTGCAAAACCCAAACATACAAAAAGATACTACTTCTTCAAAAAGAAAATAAGAAAGGAATGCCATGAATAAATATCTTATCGCCTTACTATTTAGTACAAGCGCTGCCTTTGCGGCTGATAATGCACTCACAGCACAAGACATAAAAGAAATCAAGGAAGGGCAAAAAGCACTATTGGCTGAACAGAAAAAAACAAATGAACTGCTACTTGCCATTGCTAATGCAACTTTAAGCACATCGCTTAAAACCCAAGAATCTAACGAAGATAAACACCATCCATTCAGAAATCCTCCATACGCAGTATGGCAAAACTATGCAGTAACACTTACCACACATTGTGTTGAAGAATTTAATAAAAGGAAAAATGAGCAATAGATATTAAAGCCTATGTAATCCAGAATGCTTGAGCTTCCAGTTATAAAGCGAATAGAGAGCACAAATCGTCGCGACCGTTGCAAATGAAATGAAATGCCATTTCCATTGTGACCAAAAGCTACGTTGCTGTCTTGAATGTGTGTTTTCTATATGCGCCGCATGAGTTTCCTGCCCCTGCCGATTAGTGAGTGCTAATTTAACAGCACTACCGCTTGGGCACGCATCATTGCTCGGCCTATTATTCGCACTTGTTATATTTAAACACAACTGGTATAAATACACGCTCGCGACGTAGGCATCATTCTTTAATTCGTACGAACCTAATGCCAAATACTCACCATCTTTATCAACAGCTGCTTGATGAAATTTTTCATTATCTTTGGGTAGCATAGATTGCACTAATTTACCATTTTGCCAAATACAGCATCGATCAGAAGATAAAGACAATACGGTATTATTATTGTATTCATTCGGAATGAAAAATGCTCGCACAATATCATTTAGATGTTCTTTTGTAGAAATTGCAGACTTGTTGGTTTTTATATCAACAGCATGCAAACTGTTTTGATATTGCTTTTTTATACGTAATTCGTGAATACCATTGTTATCCACTGGATTATAAAAAGGTTCAGATAATATACAATCAGGTGTGAATAACATCTGATATTGAGGCTGAAGACATTCTTTTTTAGAAAACACGTTATAGCATTTGTGCTGGACGGGACCAACATTCTCTGTATCACCAAACAATGATGAATAAAGTTTTTTTTGATATCCAACACAAAGTTTCTTATCTTCGCCAGTCTCAAAAACAATACCCTCAACCATACAGCCATCTTCTTGCCATTCATGCGTCAACGTAAATGAATGCTCAGGATTACTCACATTCGAAGATGCAGCTTGCATAGCGTCAAGCTGAAAAAACGGACATAAAAATACCGCGAGAAGCGACAAAAAAGATATAGATATACGTTTCATGCTATAACCCCCTAAAGGCGAATAAGGGCCCAATATGGGCCCCTTTTATCTATTAAATTAGCATAAAACTATTATATGTCAAGATTTAGCTGCAACTGAGGTGTTTTTTGAGCAATTCTTGGATAATGTTTGGATTGCCCTTGCCTTGGGTCTTTTTCATTGCCTGGCCAACAAAGAAGCCAAACATACGCTCTTTGCCACCCATATATTGCTCCACTTGAGCTGGGTTAGCTGCAATAATCTCTTTGACTATAGCTTCAAGCTCATCAACTGAACCTATCTGCTCAAGCCCTTTGGCTTTTACGATATCTGCTGGCACTCCGCCTGTTTGAGCAACTTCCACAAAAATCTCTTTTGCAGCGGCACCATTAATCGTATCATTATCAAGTAAGGTGAGTAGTTGGGCTAAGCGCTCAGGGGTCACTTTGCATTGTTCTATAGCTATTTTATGCTCTTTTAAGTAGCCAAGCAGATCGCGCAGTATCCAGTTCACCAAGTGAGCACTCTGCGTGAGAGCGCGTGCATCTTCATAATAACTGGCAAGTGCTTTATCTTCCACTAAAATTTCTGCTTCATATGGGCTCAAGCCATGTTCTTGCACAAAGCGATCAAACTTATTGTATGGCAATTCCGGCATGGTTTTTCTGACCCGTTCAATCCAGCTTTCATCAATTTTAACAAGTGGCAAATCAGGGTCTGGAAAATAGCGATAGTCAGCAGCTTCTTCTTTTGAGCGCATTGCTTTGGTTACCTTATTGGCACTATCCCACAAGCGCGTTTGCTGCACAACCTTTTGCCCACTTTCAATAAGCTCAATTTGGCGCTCAATTTCATATTCAATTGCGTCACCAATAAACTTAAATGAGTTGATATTTTTAAGCTCGCAACGTGTGCCCAGCTCTTTAGCATCCTTTTTGCGCACAGAAATATTGGTATCTGCTCGAAAAGCACCCTCTTCCATATTACCCGTGCAAATGCCCACGTAACGCACGATTTGATGCAAAGCTTTTAAATATGCTTTTGCTTCATAAGTGCTTTCAATATCGGGATAACTCACAATTTCAAGCAACGGCGTACCTGCACGATTCAGGTCAACGAAGCTTTCATTGGTGCCAGACGCATGCACGTTTTTGCCAGCATCTTCTTCCATGTGAATACGCACTAAACGAATATTTTTAATGCTGCCATCTTCAAGGCGAATAGGAATATATCCTTGCAAACAGACCGGCTGATCATCTTGTGTGATCTGATAGCCTTTTGGCAAATCAGGGTAAAAATAGTGCTTACGAGCAAAACTGGAAACGGGATTTATAGTACAATTGGTTGCCAAGCCAGCACGAATAGCATCTTCCACTACTTTTTCGTTTAATACTGGCAATACCCCTGGGTACCCAGCACATACATTGCAAATACAGCTATTAGGCTCTTTGCAGCCACGATTATCACTTGCACAGAAAATCTTACTATTGGTATCGAGTTGTACATGCACTTCAATACCAATATTGAGCGCATAATCAGGGTAATGATCTAAAATTGAAGGGTTTTTGGTTGCCATGAAGGATCCTTTTGCAATAACTGTTTTGCTTGCTATTAGTTAGTGTACCACAAGCTCCCAGTCATGCAATACGGCATCCTGCCCAACACCCATGAGAACGACCAATCTATATTGCTTGCAATAAAAAATGCATAGTGCATATGCTGCTAAGGCTATAAACCATAACCCTTTTTAAAAAAAGGTAGCCATATGCAACGATATATCTGTTCCCTCGTGTGCCTTGCCGCCGCTTGCACCATATCAGCAACAACCGACACATTGCCATCTGAAAGCCATCGATCACCTAGACGCATTGAAAGCCCTGTATCTAATTATAGCGCTAAAAAAGATCGACTCATTGCCCAAGTGCAAGAAGTGATTGAACAACTTGCAGAGCAATTAAAAAATGGCTGCAAACAAAAAAAGGATGGCAGTTATAAAACAAAGCATCAAAAGAAAAAACATAAAAAAAATAAGAAAAAAGAGAACAAAAGATCAAATATTGATTGCCGTGAAACCTATCATAGATTGCTCCTTGCAACCGGCTATCTTCAAGGTCTGCAAGACGCACATTAATATATATGACGCACAAAAAAAGCGGTCCTTAACCAGACCGCTTTTTTTTTATTTTTTTTCTTTCAATTCATAAGCGCTCAAGGCGAGCCCTTTTTTGGATTCAAGCACTAACTTGCCGCCAAAATGCTTTTCCAATGCAAGAATTGAATTGTATTGTTCTTTAGTAAGATAATCAAACATTTCAGGCGAAACTGAAAGTATATATTCTGTATCTTTTTGTGCATCAAGCAATGCTGATTCAAGCGTGCGCAACAAACCAAAACATTCAGTGCGCAACGACATGACATGCCCTGAGCCTTTGCAGTTTGGGCAATCATCAGTGAGTTGCTGTTGCAATGTTTTGCCCGAGCGTTTGCGCGTCATTTGCACAAGACCAAACTCAGAAACCTTCAATACCACAGATTGAAAACGGTCGCACTCTTTGAGCGTTTTTTCAAAATGGCGCATTAGCTTTTGACGATTTGCAGCAGTGGCCATATCAATGAAGTCAATCACAATCAAGCCGCCAATATTACGCAAACGTAATTGACGCACCACTTCTTCAGCCGCCTCAAGATTGGTTTTTAGAATCGTCTCTTCAAGATTAGTTTTACCCACAAACTTGCCAGTATTAACGTCCACCACGGTCATCGCTTCAGTGGTTTCGATAATAAGCGATCCACCAGACTTGAGTTCAGCCTTTTTCTTAAGCGCATCAAGCAGTTGTGATTGAATCCCATAAAAATCAAAAATATTAATAGGATTATTATAATAACGAATACGATCAGCAAATTCAGGTGCTATCTTTTTGATAAATTTATAAATGTGCTGCTGACTGTCACGATCATCGGTGATTACTGCTTCCACATCATCATCAAGGTGATCACGTACTATTTGCAATGCCAGCGGCAAATCTTCATAAATACGTTGAGCTGGTTCGGCATCTTTGAACGCTTTTTGAATACCTTCCCACACAGAAACAAGGTAACGCACATCTTTTAATATCTCTTTTTCACTCTGACCTTCAGCCGATGTGCGAATAATCGCGCCCATAGTATCGCCCAACTCTTTGCCTACAATCTCTTTAAGACGCTGGCGCTCTTCACGATTTTCAATTTTTTTAGATACGCCAATGCGTGGAATATTTGGCATCAAAACAATAAACCGGCCAGGTAGCGTAAAACAAGTGGTTAACTTTGCACCTTTTTCATAGACAGGCTCTTTGCTCACTTGCACCAACACCTGCTCGCCTTCTTTGAATATCTTGGCAATATCAGGCTTTTCTTGGCGCTTTTTCTTTGGTGCGTCTTGACCAAGTTCAGCAGTATGGCTTATTTTTTGAATAGCCAAATCACGATCAACCTCTGAAATATGCAAAAAACCAGCCTTGGGCTGGTTAATGTCCACAAAAGCCGTTTGCATGCCGGGCAACACCTTGGTAATCGTTCCTTTATAATACGAACGCTCCAAATGTTCTACTGTTGGACTCGAGAAATAAATATTTTGCACGCGGCCATCACGCGTAATTGCAATACGCATTTGCCATGGTGACTGATTTATAATAATTTTTTTCATAGTAGTAAATCTTTTTTTGTTAAACTCTATAGCAATATCGCCAAAAATAGTGAAGATAAAGCGACATGTACCCCTATATATACAGTATACCGTAACTTACTGCTAATGAGTAGAAAATAAATAAAAAGTGTGCTAAATTCCCAACGTATAGCAGTCCCTAAAGGGTAAATTTAAAAAAAGCGGGAGATTTTCTATGTTAAGAAAGTATCACATTACACTAAGTGTCGTTGCGCTTCTTTGCTTATCTGGTTGCGGTATGCGCAAACAACAGCAGGCGAAACATGAAACCCAGCAAGAAATTGATGCCCGTGGTGTAGATTTTGCTATTTGTGATGAAAGTTTTCGTAGTGTCTATAACGATGAACTCGATGAATTTGATCCTTCAACTGCCGTAGAGACTGGTAAAATAGAAAAAAAAGATACCTTCGACCTGCATGAGTTCACCTGGGTAGAAGATACCGAAAACGCCGACGGATTACTTAATATCTGTTTTGGCTACGATAGACATCACCTCACTGCAGATCAAGAAGCAGCCATTAATCACAATATCGCTCTTGTTAAAGCACGCTTGGCTGAAAACCCAGAATATCGCCCTACTATCGTTATAGAAGGCCATTCATGCCATGCAGCAGGACAACCTGCATATAACCTTACTCTCTCAGAGAAACGAGCTAAAAGCGTCTATGATCGCTTTGTTAAAGCAGGCATTCCAGCAGAATATATCAAAGTAGTTGGACGCGGTGACCAGGTACCAGCCATTATCAATGGCGTTGAGGTAACAGGAGACCGCATTGCACAAGCACCAAATCGACGCTGTGAGACTCGTATTATCTACGCGTAATCAGCAGCCGTACGATCATAAAAAAGCTCGCCTTCTGGCGGGCTTTTTTTATTTACCTACACAAAACTCACGAAAGACCTTATCCATCCCTGCCTCAGTGACTGTTTTGCCAGTCAACTCACTCAGACATGCAACCGCTTCTTGCAAGTGAACCATCAAAAGTTCATATGCAACCGTGCCATTAAGCAGTGGTACTATTTCTTTTATATTCGCCTCAAGCGACAAAAGGAGCGTGAATTGCCGCTTATTGATTAAATATGGCGCCTGCATGGTACCCATCAATGCTGCAGCCTTTTGCTCTATCGCTGTGCGCACTGCAGACACACCATGCCCTGTAGTGCTCGAAACAGGTAATGCATCATCTGCACTCTCAAGCACATGTGGCATATCTGCTTTACTATGTATGCGAATAATTTTTTTTGCATGACGCTCTGCTATTTGGGTATAAATTGCTTCAGCCTGCGCACACATCTGGCGTGACTGATCAATCACAAGCAAAATCACATCTGCCTGCTCAGCCTCTTTGAGCGAACGTTCAATACCTGCCGCTTCAATAGTGTCATCAGTTACACGCAGCCCAGCGGTATCAACCAAGGTCCAATACGTCTGCTTTGCATAAATGCCAGCTTCAATAACATCTCTGGTTGTGCCGGCGATATCAGTAACAATAGCACGGTCTTTTTGCAATAATGCATTAAATAAACTTGATTTACCCGCATTGACCGATCCTATGAGCGCAATACGAATACCATCACGAATTCGCTGCTGCTGGTCAAATGCACTTTTGAGCGTGGTAATAGTAGTGAGTGTCTTTTGCAGTATGACCGCAATGTCTTGCGCAAATGTCATATTCTCTTCATCAATAAATTCAAAACTCGCCATACAAAAAGCAATTGCTTTGATCAAATCCTGCTCAAGTTCATGAATAAAATGAGAAAAACTACCCTGCACCTGGGCTAATGATTGTTTAAGTGCATAGTGTGTATTGGCATGAATAAGCTCATTAATAGCTTCTGCTTGCACCAAATCCATCTTGCCATTCAATACTGCACGACGACAAAATTCACCCTCTTGTGCTAAACGTGCACCATAATGAATCGCCTGCTGAATAACTGCTTCAATAATAAATGGATTATTATGCGTAGTAATTTCCACCACATCTTCACCAGTAAAAGTGCGTGGCGCATGCATAACCAAGAACATCACTTGATCAATAGCTTGCCCATGCACATCGTTCACATGTCCCATATGAATAGTATGCGTAGGAACCTCAGTAATGGATCCTTTTCCCGCCAAAGAACTCATGCGCGAAGCAATTAAAAGCGCATCCTTTCCGGACATGCGCAATAATGCAATAGCACCACTTCCTTGCGGTGTGCATTGAGCAATAATAGTCTGATCTTGATGCATTGAAAAACCTCACATTTTCAAACGCAAATAGCTCTTTTAGCTATGCATCGTGCGTTACAATAATCTTATATCCTTTAAGCGGACGCTTACAGGTGTTGCGCAAAGCTTGCAGCAACAAGTATGAGCAGCTGCGATAAAAAGCACGGCTTTTGTCAGCATCGGCAAGCGCTGGCTTGTTAAGCATAACTTTTAGATGATACTTTTGTGGCTCCACATTAAATGAAACATCACCAAGTTGTAACACATCAAAAAGGCCAATAAGCCATTGTTTTGCATAGCCAACCATCGCATCAGTCCAAAAATCAGTCTCTTTTTTTTCTTGCGCTGGCTTTGCTACTACTTTTTCAACAACTTCTTGTTTTTGCACTTTTTTTGGTGTGCGTGATTTATTTTCAACACGTTGAGATTCATTACGTTGCTCATTGCGTTGGTTCTTGCGCGCTTCATGGTGCTTGCGCGTTTCTTGGAAAAAAATACCAACTTTTGCTGATTTTACGGTAAACCCAAAAAAATTTCGTTGAGGATGCTCAAATATGCGCACGCTAAACTCTTCAGGTTTATCCGCGCGTTGCCACGCAGCATCAATGGCTTTGGTAATCGTTGAAGCTTCTTCTACAATTGATTTCATATTTGCTGCCTTTAAAATAGAGATATGAGACGTGAAAAGTGCCTGCATTGAGGCTTTAAATGGAGCGGGAAACGGGATTCGAACCCGCGACCTTTGCCTTGGCAAGGCAACGCTCTACCAACTGAGCTATTCCCGCATATATACCCTCATTTCAGTAAAAAATGTACCAGTACCATTAAATTTGTCAAATAATATACACATTAAGACCACACTTTCTTTCCCTGAAGGGTCTTTTTTTCCTACGACCCAATAAAAAAATACAAACTGAATGCTCAAACAGCTCCCCCTCACCCCTTGTCTAGCCTCAGATATATATGAGACTGAGATCTGTAAAAAATAGAGTAGGATATCCATTTTGTCATCCAGTATGTTGACAAAAAAGGCCTTCTTTCACAAAAGGTATGTAATGTATAAAAGCCTCATATATATTGAACTCATCCCACCTCTTGCTAAAGCAGACCCTATTGCATAAGCTAAAAACATACGCAAAGGAAAACCACGATAATGATTAATTGTTTAACTGGACCGATAACCCACATTGATCAAGCGAGTATTACGCTTTTAGTTGGCCCAATTGGGTTCCAAGTGCATGTCCCGGGAACGCATCTTTTTAGCCTAAAAGAGACGACCACGCTTTGGACGTATATGCATTGGAACCAAGAACAAGGCCCAACGCTCTATGGTTTTCAATCCGAGTTAGATAAGACTACATTCCTGCTTATTATTAGCTGTAATGGTATCGGTCCAAAAATAGGCCTAACCGCCATTGCCCAATTAGGAAGCAATGCATTCCTGCAAGCTATCACTGAGAATGATGCAAAGGTATTAAGCAATATTAGTGGTATCGGTGCAAAAAAAGCAGAACAAATTATTGTGCAACTCAAACATAAAGTGCAAAAACTTATCGCAAGCGGCATCTCATTTGAAGGCGCTCACTCAGCCAAGCAGTTGCAAGAACTGCAAGAAGTGCTTGCCTCACTCAACTACTCGCGCAAAGAAATTGATGCTGCATGTAATTGGCTTTCTGACAAACACAAAGGTGATGAGGTGGCGTTTGATCTGCTCATGCGCCAAGCCCTTTCATTTTTGGCAAAAAAGGCATAATGCATGCTTTTTTGCCATACCCGTGCGACTGAAATATTATTATATCGCTTGCAATACAGCGCCCTTTTTTTAAGCGGCATAGCATTCTGCTATACAGCCCACCCGTTCCTCTTTATTACCGCACTATTACTTGGCACACATCTGGCATTCACCACAAAGCAATATACCAACTATGCACTTGCTGCATGTGCTTTTTTTTCAGTGGGAGCAATAAGCTTTTTGTATCAACAAAAGCAATATCAGACCATAGTGCAACATATACCCAATACAAAAAAAATATATATACAAGGTATTATAGAAGAGAGCAATACTGCTGACCACAAACGCTATCGTGCGGTATATGAAGTGCATGTTACTCATATGTATGATAACGAACAAGAACAGTATCTATCATGCACCTACCCTTGGCGCTTGCGCTGTTTTGCTTCTCATCATTGTCCAAATGAAGTCGGCGATACCATCCAGTTACATGCTATTCACGCAAACATACAACCAAATGCTTCGTTTACTGACTATCTAATGAAAGAAGATATTCATGCAACAGCATTTGTTCAACCACACCAATGCATACGCATACAGCGCCCCTCTTGGCATTTAAGGCGATGGATACATCAAAAAAGACAGGAGCTCTACATTCGATGCCAAAAAAAATGCTCTCCTGAAACATTTGCCCTACTTTCGCTTATTTTTTTTGGTAACCGTTTGCATATAAAACAAAAGTACCCTGCATTTAAAGATCTTTTCTCTTCGTGGGGCATCATTCACTTTTTAGCACGTTCAGGACTCCATCTTATTATTTTTGTACTGCTCCTACTTTTTTGTTTTCGATGGTTACCACTCCCCTTTTTATACAAACAACTATGCATTATCATCTTAAGCATATGTTATGCAGCTTTTAGCTGGACAAGCATATCGTTTTGTCGTGCCCTTTATACCTTCTTCTGGTATACTGCATGTCGCTGTTTTAATCTTCAGATTGATGCTATCTATATCATCTTGGCAATAAGTGGTTGCTGCCTTTTGGCAAATCCCATGCTCCTTTTTTTTCTTGATTTCCAATTAAGTTTCGGCTTGACGCTCATACTCTCATTGTGCAGTCGTTATTTAAAACCGGCAAAAAGCGCATAATAAGAACAACCATTGCAAGTAACCCGCTCATTTCATTACACTCGTGATTAGTTGTATACAAAAAAAGAGGGATGAGCCATGTTAATTGCACGCACTATCACACGACTATGTCTTGCAACACTGTTGTTATGCACATATTTAGTAGAAACAAAACAACAAAAAGCGCCAAAAGCACAAACAACCTTTATCGTCTATATGGCCGCAGATAATGATCTGCGCAGTTTTGCAGCACGCAACATCAAGCAAATGGCAGCTGTCGGCTCAAGAAAAGATTTGCACATTGCAGTGCACCTTGATATTCGCCTTGCAGGTAATAAAAAAATTACGCGCCGCTACTATATTAAAGAAAATAAAATTCTGCATATTAACGCTCAAGATCCCGATACACAACGTATGGATAGCGGTCAACCAGAGACGCTCATTTCTTGTTGCCAATGGGCAATTGAATCATATCCTGCTGAGGACTATGTACTTATTTTCTGGAATCATGGCACCGGTATTTTAGATCCAGTGCACGGACGTATCATTAACCCAACAGAACTATTTACCTATAACCCTACCATCAACATGCTTGAATTGGATCGCTCAGTGAGCATCCTCGGTCAGATTCATAACGAAGCACGCAACGAAGAAGAACATGCACAAGAAATTCTTGAAATTCTTGAACATGGCCAACGCTTAACAAATCAAGAAGAAGTCGAAGAAATACTGCAAACAAATGATCCACGCGGCATTTGTTGGGACGATTCTAACGGTAACTTTCTTGATAACCAAAAAGTTGATTACGCATTAGAAGTTATTCGCAACACCTGCCTGAATGGCAACAAATTCAGTATTATTGGATTTGATGCATGCCTTATGGCAATGGTAGAAGTGGCAAACTTATTAAGCAAGCATGCACATATCATGGTTGGTTCTCAGGAAGTAGAACTTGGCACCGGATGGAATTATCAAAAAGTGCTTGAACCATTTGCCTATGGCGCACTTAACAAACGTGACTTTGCTCGTCACATTGTGCACGTCTATGCCGAAACCTACAACAAAATCACTCATGACTACACACAATCAGCAGTAAACCTTGACGACCTTGCCTACCTAGAACAAAACATTAGTGAAGTTGCCGATCTATTGATTGAAGCACTTAAACTGCAAAAAAATAAAAGTGTACATAATGCCATTCGAGCAAGCAAAAACAAATTGCTTTGCACACACTTTGATGAACCAAGCTATATTGATCTGCATCATCTATATGTGAATCTGGAGCAAAACTTAAAACACTTTAGCTTCATGCAGGCTGAGCAGGGCAATAGACTCGTGCAACAATTGCGCCGCGCATTAGACCATGGGCGCGCTATTATCCGTAAACTTGTTCTTGCAAACGTAACGGGAAAAAATCTTAGCCAAGCGCAAGGCATTTCAATCTACTTCCCCGAACGACGCATGCATAGCTCATACCCAAAGACACTCTTTACACAAACAACAAGTTGGGCGCAACTACTGCACATGTATTTACTCGGATAAAAAAAAAGAGGCTCGGGATTCCCGGGCCTCCTTTTTTTAAAAGCTATTTCTTTGCCAACATCTACTCATCATCACTATCAGTCAACCCAAGAGATATCTTCAATTTCGTATCATCATCGAACATCACCTGAGGAATTTCTCCAAACGAAGACACTTCTCGCACAGGCTTTGGTTCAGTGCTTTCATTCATATGAGTTTCAGTTGAATGCTGAGATATATTTTTTAGCCGAAAATGCTCTGCTCGCTTCTTTTGATTAATACAAACAGTTTGACGCACCTTATGGCGAAGCGCATTTCCCGACCTAAACAAAACACCACTATTTTTTGGATTGCTTTCCTGTTGTACTTCTTCTTCATCATCTGAATCAGTTAATGATAAGTTAAGTGCAGACCGCCTTTGCTCTGGCATCTTTTTTTGCTTACTCTCACGCCGCAATGGCGAACCATAACGCGACAGTGAACGCTTGGCTATGTATGCATTTGGTTGTTGCTGCATAGCAAATAGAGGCGAAAAAGATATAATAAAAAGAACAAGCAACCGGTAGAACATTATATAGTCCTCCACATAGATAAAAGGGTTCTGCTCTCCTTTATGTTATAATAATAGCATAAAATAAATAT
>FYBJ01001896.1_pt1 | contig 13107 bp, 10 predicted proteins | sample 1134611 | NCBI WGS metagenome assembly FYBJ01 (sample SAMEA104116008, study PRJEB20421) | marine metagenome | isolation source: marine | reverse complement strand
TCTCGTGGGCTCGGAGATGTGTATAAGAGACAGGTTGTTCACCGCATAGACGCCGAAGATGCACAGGATCAGGACGGCGGGCACCAGGATCCGGCGGGGAATGTCAGCTACATACTTGAACCCCCGGATCGCCGCAGAGCCGATAAAAAACAAAAACACGGAGCTGAGGATCAGACCGATGAACAGCCCGTAGATGATATCCACATTAAGGATGAACATCATCGGTCCCGGCTGCAGGCCGTGGACCATGAAGGCGCCAATGATGATCGCCGTAATGACATCGCCCGGCACCCCGAGCGCCAGCAGGGGGATAAGCGTGGCCCCGGCCACGCCGTTGTTGCCCGCCTCCGAAGCGGCCACGCCCTCTACCTCGCCCTTGCCGAAGTTCTCCTTGTTGGGCGACTTCCGCCGCGCCTCGGAATAGGACAGAAATGCCGATGGCGCCGCACCGATACCAGGGATGGAGCCCAGAAACACACCGATGAAGCTACCCCTCACGATAGAGCGGAAACAACGGCGGTAATCGGCAAAGGTCGCCCGGTTCTGGCCCAGCTTGCGCGCCTTGCCCAAATGGCCGGTCGGATGCCAGACCATCGCCAGGACTTCCGGGATGGCGAAGAGCCCGATGAGCACGGCTATGAAATTGAGCCCGCCCATCATGTTGGGATCGCCGAAGGTAAAACGGTTCGTCCCGTAAACGAGATCGAGACCCACGGTTGCGAGCAGCAGCCCCAGCATCGCGGAAAACGCCCCTCTCAGCAGGCTGTCCCCGGAAACACCGGCGATAATGGTCAGGGAAAACAGGATGAGAGTGAAAAACTCCGGCGGCCCGAAATTCAACGCGAAGCTGGCCAGCCAGCCGGCAAAAAGGATCAATGCCAGGTTCGAGATCAGATCGGCCGTGCAGGAGGCCCAGAGCGCCATGCCCAGCGCACGGCCGGCCTCGCCTTTTTCGGCCATGGGATAGCCGTCGAGCACCGTGGCGGAGGAGGCGGGCGTTCCGGGTGTGCGGATCAGAATAGCAGGGATCGCGCCGCCGAAGACCCCGCCCTTGTAGACCCCCAGAAGCAGCAGGATGCCGGTGATCGGTTCCAGCGTGAAGGTGAAGGGCAGCGTCAGCGCCACGGCCATTGTCGCCGACATGCCGGGGATGGCGCCGCCGATCACGCCGATGGTGATCCCCCCGAGCAGTGCAAGGAACGCCTGAATGTTGCTCACCAGCGCCAGGCCGGCCATCACGCTGTCGAGAAAGCTCATGGCAGCCTCACGAATTCGCCCTGGGGAATGGCGACGCCAGCCACATGGGCAAAGAAGATGTATAGCAGCAGCGGCACCAGCACCGCGCAGACCGCCGCGGTGATCGGATGGCGCGTGCGCACCAGCGCGGCCGTCGCGATAAAGGCCAGCATGCTGGTCCAGACCATACCCAGCCACGACAGCAGCGGCACAATGGCGAGCATGATCGCGCCCATCACCGCCAGGCGTAGGTATCCGCGGCCCGGATCGGCGATGGGATCGTTGAGCGGACCTTCCTGTCCCTTCTGCCGTGCCCCGGTCCACAGGAGCGCCAAACCGATGACCCCCGTCAGCCCGGCCAGCACATAGGGCCAGAACAGCGGTGAGAGGATAACGTTCGAGACATTGCTGGGCGCCGAGACCCAGCCCGGGATGCCATAGAGAATGAGAAAGGCGGAAAGCGCGATGGCGCCGAGACCCAGCCTGCTCTGAATTTGACTGTTGTCCAAAACTGGTCCCGCCCTAAGGGGCCGGGCCAGCACTGGCCCGGCCGGTCACGCCGGTAAAAGAGCCATCAGCCCTCGATGCGCATCCCGAGCTTGTCGACAAGCGCGCGGAAGGTGCCGTATTGCTCGCGGATAAAGGCGTTGGCTTCCTCGGGGGACATGAGGTCGATGATCGAGCCTGATGCGGTCATGGTCTTGCGGAAGGTCTCATCCTCTGTGGCTTCGGCCATCCAGTCGCCCCATTTCGCCGCCACGTCGTCCGGAAGCCCGGCCGGTCCGGCGATGCCCGTCCAGCCCACCAGCTGCAGCAGAGCAGGCTTGCCAAGCTCCTTGGCCGTGGGGGCATCGAAGCCCGCAAGCGGCTCTTCGGTGGTGGTAAGTATCGGCGTCAGCTGTTTGTTGGCCACGAAGCTCGCCAGCGCGGAAGAGTTGGTGCAGATAAAGGTCGCGGTGCCGTTCAACACGGCCGTCGCGGCGGCGCCGCCGCCCTTCTGCGGGATATGCGTTGCCTCCTCCAGCGGCTTTTCGATTCCGAATTCGCTCAGCACCATTGCACCGGCCAGATGCAGGAGCGATCCGACACCGGAGGACGAGTAGCTGACGCCGCCCTCCCGCACCTTGGCGATCAGATCGTCCATCGAGGTGATACCCGAGTTCGGGTTTACCGCGCAGACCACCGGATTGATCTCATAGACGGTGACGAACCGGAAATCGTCCAGAGTATAGGGCAGCGTCGCCTTCATCGCCGGATTGACCGAGTGCGATCCCACGCGCGCAAAAAGCATGGTGTAACCGTCTGGCTTGGCATTCTGCACGGCGACGGATCCGGTGGCCCCCCCTGCGCCGGTGACATTCGACATCACCAGCGGCTTGCCGACCGCGTCGCCCAGTGGCTTTGCGATGGCCCGGGCCGAAATGTCCGTGGCGCCGCCGGCGCCATAGGGGATGATCATGTTGATGGGCCGGTCTGGGTATTCCCCGGCCAGCGCCGGCGCGGTCATCAATCCCGCCGACACCGCAACGGCGGCGGCGATCGTTTTGAGTTGCATTTCATTCCTCCCGGTTTTGGTGTCGGTGCCGCCTCTGCGGTTTTTCCCGCATTTTCTGGCCGCTCCTTGACAAATCTTATGGATAAGGCATTCTTAATCAAAGGTGGTTTTTCTTAAGTTTTATTGCAGATAACCTAACGAATCCGGAACCGAATGTCGATCAAAACCCTCCGGACGCTGGTGGCCGTCCACGATCATGGCACCTTCAGCGCCGCGGCCGAAGCGGTTTTCATCACCTATTCCGCCGTCTCCCAGCAGATGAAGGCGCTGGAAGAGGAATATCAGATCGCGATTTTCGACCGGTCCAAGCGCACGCCGGAGCTTACACCCACCGGTCTGGCACTCGTGGCCAAGGCACGCGACGTGGTGCGTGCCTATGACGACCTGCTGCCTTCAATCCTGGGAGAAGAGGCGCTGAAGGGGGAGGTCATGCTGGGGGCGGTGCCCACCACGCTCACCGGTCTGGTTCCGCTGGGCATCTCGATCCTGAAGCGTGACTGCCCCGATTTGCACATACGCGTGTCGCTGGAGCTTACGAACGCTCTTCTTACCCAGATCAAGCGGGGGACGATGGAGGCCGCGGTCGTTTCAGCCCCGCCGGTGGTGCCCGAGGGCCTGGTCATGCAGGAGATCGCAGAGGAGCCGTTGGAACTTCTGGTATCCGAAGAACTCAAAAGCGACGACCCGATCGAGCTTCTGCGGAGCCAGCCCTTTATCCGCTTCAATCGTGGTGCCGTGGTGGGCGAGGGGATCGAGCGCTGGCTGCAGGAAAAGAAGATCACAGTGCGCGAGAACATGGAGCTTCAGGGGCTGGAGGCGATTTCAAGCATGGTCATGGCCAATCTGGGGGTGTCGATCTGTCCGCGCCCCTGTGTGCAAAGCAGCAGCAGACCGGGAACCCGCGCGCTGCCGCTGGGCCCCGATGCCCCTACCCGCAAACTCTGCCTCGTAACCCAGAAAAGCAGTGCGAAACAGCTGGTGGTCGATCGCATATACGAGTCGCTGCTCGAGGCGGTGAAGGTGGGTCGCTTCCCGGGTCCGGGCGGCGCCGCCGCGCCAGCGGATCCCGCACAATGAGTTTTCAGGAGATAGCGCTGCTTGTGGCGGGGGCCGCGGCGGGCGGTTTTATCAACGGCCTCGCCGGGTTCGGCACCGCGCTCTTCGCACTGGGTTTCTTTTTACAGGTCATGACGCCGGTTCAGGCGGTGGCCGTGGTCGTCGTGCTTTCGGTGATCAGCGGCATCCAGGGGGTCTGGATCGTGCGCGGCGCACTCATGGCCAATCGCCGGAGGCTCCTTCGCTTTCTTCTGCCGGCGATGGCGGGAATTCCACTCGGGCTTTCGGTATTGTCCTATCTGGAACCGCGCAGCCTCAAAATCCTCATCGGTTTCTTCCTGGTGCTCTACGGCGGATATTTCACCTTTCGCAAGACCCTGCCCCGGATCGTGGGCGACCGGCCGGCCACGGATATCGCCGTGGGTTTCAGCGGCGGCGTGCTCGGGGGGGCCGCATCGCTTTCCGGTGCGCTTCCGACCATGTGGTGCTCTATGCGCGACTGGCCGAAATCCGAGACGCGCGCGGTGCTCCAGCCTTTCAACGTCGCGGTGCTGGGAGTGACGGCGGTGCTTTTCGCGCTGAAGGGCGCCTATACCAGAGAAAGCCTGATCTATATCGCCGTTGCCGTTCCGATGACCTTGCTCTCGGCACAGGTCGGGATCGCGGTGTTCCGGCACGTGCGCGACGATCAGTTCCGGCGTCTGCTGATCGGCTTGACGCTTTTGTCGGGGACGCTGCTTCTGACCAGGGAGTTCTTGGGCATGCTCGGCGGCTGATGACGGTCAGAGCGTCGCCTGCCGGTGATGGGTCACATAGCGGCCAAGCTCTGACGGGAGTTCCGCTACTCCCAGGCCGGGCGATGGCGACAGCACCCAGTAGCCGTTCTCCAGCCGGCCGATCCCCTCGCCAAAGCTCTCGCGCAGCGGGTTCGGGTTTGTGTCCACCTCGAGCAGTCCCGCACCACCCACAGCTGCCAGAAGATGTGCCGAAGCCGCAAGCCCCACCCCTCCGCCGAGGAAGTGCGGGCAATAGACCCGCCCCGCGCGAAGGGCGGCGCGTGCCACTTCCAGACAGCCGGTGATGCCGCCCCATTTGGCGAGGTCCGGCTGAACATAGTGTATGTGGCCGGAGGCGATGGCACTTTCATAGCTGGAAAACCCGGCGATATTCTCGCCTGCCGCGAGCGGCGTGCGTCCCGCTCCGGCCACCTCCGCCCAGGCCTCCGGCGTGCAGGTGGCCGGAATGGGCTCCTCCAGCCAGCCGATGCCTGCACCTTCGATCCCCCGCATGAATTCGACCGCCTCAGCGGGCGCCCAGGCCTGATTGGCGTCGGCAAACAGCCGTTCCCCGGGCCGCAGTCCCCGGGCAAGGTCGGCTGCGCGATCTGCTTCCGGGACGCGCGCAAAACCGACCTTTAGCTTAAAGGCATCGAATCCGAGGGTCCTGCAGGTCTCGATCGATTTTTCCGCTGCGTCGATGTGGATACCGCTGGCATAGGCCGGAACGGCAGCGACCGGCCCATCGGTCAGTAACTGCGCGAGCGGCACGCCATGTCGTCGGGCGTTCAGATCCCACAGCGCCGTATCGATCGCTGCGATGACCTGGTCGAAGGGCCCGAATTCCCCGCATTGCAACGCCCTAATCCTGGTAGCTGCGTTCAGCCGCGCCCAGAGGACTGCCGGATCGTCCGCCGTTTCGCCACGCAAAAGCGGCGCGATGTCGTCGATCAAAAGGTTAACCCGATGCTCGGCGCCCGCCGCGGGCCAGTTGGCGAAAACCTCGCCCAAGCCGGTGGCGCCTTCGGCATCGGTCAGGCGCAGAAAAACCGCCGGCCGGTCGCGCATGACGCCAAAGGAGGTTTCGACAGGCCTGGCGATGGGACAGCGCAGGGCCCATCCCTCTATATGAACTATGGCCGGCACACGCGATCCTCCCCGCCAGAGTCCTAGCCTGCGCCGGGCCCGCCTGCCAAGGGCGCGCCCGGCTGTCGCCAGAGGCTACGGAAAGAATGACAACACGATGCGATCGCCGTCCTGCATTTCATAGTTGGCCGGATCTTCGAGCGGCTCGCCGTTTACCTTGGCGACCAGCTTGCTGCCCAGATCATCGAAGTTCTTTCCCCAGGTGCGGAAGAAATTCCCGAGCTTGACGTCGTCGGGCCGGACCACACCCGGCAGCTCCATGTGGATGATCCCGTCATTGTCATGGGTATGCATCGCCGTCATCTGCATACCGCTGTCGAAGGTGGGCAGCCCGGCGAAATCCGGCCCGATGCCGATGTTGCCGGGCAGTTCCTGACGCGCCCCGTCGATATAGATCTCGAGCCGGGGATGCCAATGCAGTCCGCGCGCCGAGACCAGCCCGGCCTGTTGTGCCGTCGGAGGCGTAGCCATCCAGTAGACGGCGGAAACGGCGGCAAAGCCCGCCAGGGCGGAGATGAGGATTGTTTTTTTCATGTTTGCTGACCTTCAGCAGAGAGGGGGCTGCCGCCTTGCCAGAGAGGGCCCGCCCCCGCCCTTCCGGGACAGGAGGCCGGCCGCTGTCAAAAGGTGCGGCAGTAAATTGGAGGTGAGGATACCGCCATCGCGCCGGCGGCTGCGCGGCGCTGCGGACAGTCGATCAGCCCGGGGTGCGCGGCGGCCAGGGGTCGGGCGCAAGTCTCCGGTCGGACCATAACGCCATTGGCGCCGCATAGATCTGCCGCGAGGCCGCGCATGGCTCCGCAGCCCCGATCTGCGCCGGAATATCCGCCGCTCCCGGAGCCAGCGAACAGCGCGGCACACATACCCCCTCGCAAGGGGTGACCTGAATGTCAGGACCTGAACATCCGTCGCAGTCCTCGACGGAAAGGCCCGTGCCGCCGAAGACACGAGCCGCGATCACTGCTGACTCTGCCTCGCCGGAGGCAAGGGTGCCGGCGACCGCCTGGCCGTTTTGCGACAGCGGAGCCAGCGGCCCGAATGTCAAAACCGCGGCAAGCAGCAGAATCAGAAATTTGCTCATGCGCGGAGATCTACAACCTTCCCCCTACCGCAGGTCAACGAAGAAAGGTCGCCTCCGTGACGCTAGGCGCAGGGGGCGCGGCTTTCCGCCGGGCGGATGGCGGATGCGTCTCGCGCAGGGCAAGCATCACCCAGAGCCCCGATCCGGCCATCGCTGTGCCCGTGAACCAGAACCCTGCCTGCAGAACCCCGGAGACATCCGCGATCACGCCCATCGCCACCGCGCCGATCGCATAGCCGAGATCCCGCCAGAACCGTCAGGTGCCCAGCGCAGATCCGCGCCATGCGGGATGGGCGATGTCGCCCACGGCCGCAATCAGGGTCGGATAGAGTAACGCCATGCCCACACCGATGACCGCCGCCGCAATGCTCCATCCCGCGACCCCGGCAAAAAGCGGAAAGACCAGGACCCCCGCCGCGCAGAGGAAAAATCCCGCGACGATCGGCGGCTTGCGTCCTATCCTATCCGAAAGCGGTCCGGTCCAGAGCTGGCTCGCCCCCCAGACAAAGCCGTAGATGCCGGTGACCCAGCCCACCTCTATCAGTGTGGCACCGCGCGCAGCCATCGCCACCGGCACGAGCACCCACATGAGCGCATCCACGAATTTTTCCACGCTGCCGGCCTGTGACAGGGCCAGGAAATCCCGGTTCTGCCAGCTCACGAGCGCGAATATACGTCCGGCGGTGGGATCGGCGGGCCCCTGGACATAGGCAGCAGGCGGCTGGGTACCGGTCGCCTCCGCCAAGCGGCCCGCGGCTTCTGCGCGCGCGAAGGGGAGCGTTTCGGTAAAGGCCAGCATCGATGCACCGAGGGCAACCAGGATCAACGACAGCCCATAAACGAAGAGGCTGAGCCTCGGGTCGAAAACGCTTGCCAGATAGCCGGTGGCCAGCCCGGCCAGCGCCACGCCCCCGTAGCCGGCGAATTCGTTGAACCCGGTGGCAAGGCCTCGCTCTTCGGCTCGTACAATGTCCATCTTTGCCGTGACCGTCATAGACCAGCAGAACCCCTGGTTGACCCCCAAGAGCAGGTTGGCCCCCACGATCCACCACCAGTTTGGCGCAAACAGGATGATGAACGGGATGGGAAGGGCCACGAGCCAACCCCAGATCAGCACCTTGCGGCGGCCCCGATGTTCGGAAAGCCGCCCGGAAACGAAGTTCATCGCCCCCTTTACCACTCCAAAGGAAATGACGAAGGCAAAGAGCGCGAGAAGCGAGCCCCGCGCCAGGCCGAACTCGCTCTCGGCCATGACGGGAAGAACCGTCCGTTGCAGGCCGATCGTCTGGCCGACGAAAAACACCTGCAGCAGTTGTTGAAGAAAAGGCCGCATGTTTGGACCGATACCGAGCCGATACATGATGCGGTTCCCTCCAGCGCTGTGCCAGCAGCAGGGCGCGGCCACTCGCGACAATTAATAATTTCATTGATTGTTTTATCGTTTGCTTTTCGGAGCTGTCAAGGCAGGCCGAAAGGTCGGGGCCGCCCCGGATCCCTCAACAACTGAGACAAATGCCAATCATATTTCCTTCCGGGGCCCCTCCGCTACGGCGCGGTCCGGTATGTTTCCTTAACTGCCGCAGCCTAGCTTCGAACAAAAAAGGCAGGGCAGCATAGATGACGGAACTCCTGGGGCGGCTTTCCCCCGCAGTCGGGCGGTGGATACCTTATGAATGGGCGAAGCGGGCGATCGATCTGGGTTTCATTGTGCTGTTCGCACCTGCGATACTTTTGGCGCTGGCCGGCGCGGCGATCCTTGTCGGCTGTCAGGGCGGGCCACTCCTCTACGGGCAGCAGCGCACCGGCCGGAACGGACGGCCATTCACTTTGTGGAAATTTCGCACGATGCACCCCAGCGCCGACGCCCTTCTGGTCCGCTGTCTGGCGCAGGATCCGGAACTTCGGCGGGAATGGGAAGAGCGGGCTAAGCTCCGCCAGGACCCTCGGGTCACGCCGTTAGGCCAATGGCTCCGCCGCTACAGCCTTGACGAGCTGCCACAGTTCTGGTGCGTGCTGCGCGGAGAGATGAGCCTCGTCGGTCCCCGCCCGGTCCCAGAGGCGGAACTGCGCCGCCACTACGGGCCCGTGGCGGCGGCCTATCTGTCCTGTCGTCCCGGGCTGACCGGGCTCTGGCAGGTATCGGGCCGCAGCGGCACCAGCTATGCCCACCGCGTCGCCCTGGATGCGACCTATTCCCTGGAAAAGAGCACGGCGGTCGACCTCCTGATCCTCTGCCGGACGGTGGGCACGGTTCTGCGCGGCACCGGCTGCTGAGGCGGGATCAGCCCCGCGAATAGATGTCCTCGTAACGGATGATGTCGTCCTCGCCCACGTAGGCGCCGGTTTGCACCTCGATCAGAACCATGGGCAGCTTGCCTGGGTTTTCCAGCCTGTGGCGGGTGCCCAGCGGGATATAGACGGACTCGTTTTCCGTCACGAGAGAGACCTCCTCACCGATGGTAACCTTGGCCGTGCCTACCACCACCACCCAATGCTCGGAACGGTGGTGGTGGCTCTGCAGGCTCAGCGCGGCGCCCGGATGCACCACCACCCGCTTGACCTGAAACCGATCGCCAGTCACCAGGCTTTCGAACCAGCCCCAGGGCCGGTGATGCGTGGCGGAACCGACCGCCTGCGGGGCGCCCCTGGCCCGCAGCGCGGCGACCGCGTGCTTCACGTCCTGGGCGCGGCTCGCATCGGCCACCAGCACCGCGTCTTGTGCCGCCACCGCGATGATGTTTTGCAGGCCGAGCCCCACCAGCTCCACGCGCTCGTCCTCGGACCGAAGCAGGCTGTCCCGGCAATCGAGCGCCGTGACACTGCCGGATACGGCAAGACCAGAGGCGTCCTTGCCCATTTCGCGGGCCACTGCCTCCCAGTCGCCCAGATCGGACCAGCCCGAAGAGAGCGGCACGACCGACAGCTCGCGCGACTTTTCCATTACCGCGTAATCGATCGATATCGCCCGGCTCCCGGCCCAGGCTTCCGGCTCCAGCCGAAGGAATCCCAGATCCGGCCTGGCCCCTGACACGGCGCCCGTGACCGGTCCGATCAGGTCGGGCGCATGTTCCGCAAAGGCCTCTATCAGCCGCCGGGCGGACGCCAGAAAAATCCCCGCATTCCATAGATAACAGCCCTCGCGCAGCATTTCGCGCACCCGCCCAGCCTCCGGTTTTTCCGCGAAACCGCGCAGATCATACGGGCCGGTGACATCCGCAGTCCCGTCGCTCCGGTCCAGTGGCGTTGCCAATTCGAGATAGCCGTAGCCCGTTTCCTCCCGGTCGGGCCGGATACCGAAGGTCACGATCCGCCCTGTCCGCGCCGCCGGACCGCCGCGGGCGACGGCCTCGCGCAGGGCGGCAGGATCAGCGATGGTCTGGTCCGACGGCAGGATCAGCATGAGCCCCTCCGGCTGTCGCTGCTCCAGATAAAGCGCCGCAGCCAGCGCAGCCGGCGCGGTGTTGCGTCCCTCGGGTTCAAGAATGACGGCGCCGGGGTCGATGCCCGCAGAGCAAAGCTGTTCGCTTACGATAAAGCGGAAATCGGCGTGGGTCACCACCAGAGGCTTGGCAAACCCCGGGCCTGCCACACGCTCTGCCGCTGCCTGAAACAGGGTCTGCGCGCCCAGCAACGGAACGAACTGCTTTGGGTAGCATTGCCGCGACAGGGGCCAGAGCCGTGTGCCCGCGCCCCCGCACAACAAAACCGGGGTGATCGTCGCTGTGTCGTCCACGCTGCCCGCCCCCGTCTTGCCGATGCGCCCGCCGCGAATGTTGCGCCGGACATGGCCAGCTTTCACCCAAATTCACTACAGCTTGGTTAACAAGGCAAGCGCGGGCTGGCGGCGGAACGCTCAGGACGCGGTTTCGAGGGCCGGGCGGTGATAGCCCTCCACCCGGGCGGCAACCAGTTTGCGCAACCTGGCGGCATCACCCTCCGCCAGCGCGGAATTGACCTCGCGCAGCATCGCGGCAACCTCGATCTGACTCAGCATCCCCTCTTCGGCCCGCAGGATTTTCGGGTGCGGCGTCGGCCGCAGGCTGTCGTCGTCAATCAAGAGTTCTTCGTAGAGCTTTTCGCCGGGCCGCAAGCCCACGATCTCGATCGCGATGTCGCCGCGCCCCGTCGCGGGGTCGAGCACCTTGCGACCGGACAGGGTGATCATCTGCCGGGCGATATCGATGATCTTCTGCGGCTGTCCCATATCCAGCACGAAAACGTCGCCCCCCTTGGCAAAGGCGCCGGCAAGCAGGACCAGTCGCGCGGCCTCAGGGATCGTCATGAAAAACCGCGTGACCTCGGGGTGAGTGACCGTGAGGGGCCCGCCGGCCGCGATCTGTTTCTGGAACAGCGGCAGCACCGACCCCGAAGATCCGAGCACGTTGCCAAAGCGGACCATCGCGCATTTGGTGCCGGCGGAGCGGGTCTGAATGTCCTGCACCACCATTTCGGCCATGCGCTTGCTCGCACCCATGATATTGGTCGGACGCACCGCCTTGTCGGTGGAAACGAGAATGAAACGTTCGATCCCGGCCGCCTGGGCGGCCTCGGCCACCACATGCGTGCCCAGAACATTGTTGCGCACGCCTTCGAGTTCGTTTTCCTCGACCAGCGGCACATGTTTATAGGCGGCGGCATGCAGGATGATGTCCACGCCCTCGGCGGCAATGACCCCGGAAACCCGAGCCCGGTCCGTCACAGATCCCAGGCGCGTGCTCACGCCGATCTCGGCCTCTGCCGCACGGGGGCGCAACTCTCTGTCGATGGAGTAAAGCTGAAACTCGCTCTGTTCAAACAGGACAATCCGCGCCGGTTTGCATTCCACGAGTTGCCGGCACAGCTCTGATCCGATGGAACCGCCGGCGCCGGTGATCATCACTACCCGCCCGGCATAGGCCTTGGCGATCTCGGGCGTGTCGAGCGCCACCTTGTCCCGGCCCAGAAGCTCGTCGGGGGTGACGGGGCGCAGATTGTCCAGGATGCCCTTGCCCGCCATCATGTCGATATAGGAGGGCAGGACCTGCACCTCGACCTCCAGGCCCGAAAGAGCCCGGATCAGAGACTGCTGACGTTCGCGCGGCGTGGAGGGCATGGCAAGGAGCACCCGTTGGATAGCGCGCCGACTGATCAGAGAGGGAAGCCGGCTGAAAGGCAGAACCGGCAGACCCGCAACCATCAGGCCCTGAAGCGTCGGATTATCGTCGATGAATGCCACGGGCCGCGCTTCGCTCGACTGGCGGAGCGCTGCCGCCAGCTGGATGCCGGTCGCACCCGCGCCATAGATCACGACGGGCTGCCGGGCATGACCGCGTTCGGCCAGTGTATTCAACAGCGCGAGCGCCGCCATGCGGCCGGCGACGGCCGAGAGAAAGAAAACCGCACCGAAAATCAGCGGCACCGACCTGGGTCCAGGCAGACGCAGCAGATAGCTAATAGCCATCGCCGCCAGGGCCAAGCCGATCGCAGCCAGGGCGATTCGCTGAATCGCGCGTATTTCAAACGAATTCAGCTTAATCCAGGGTAGCCGGAAAAAATGCACCAGCGCGGCGCCGGCGATGGTCATAACGGGGAAGAGTATCCAAGCGCCGCCGAGAAGCGGGAGCGGTAAGGGCGTGCCGTAACGTAAAGCGGTAGCTATATAAATACTGATCGGCACAAGGGCCGTATCCATGAAGAAAAACATCAGCCGCTTCACTCGACGGGGTAGAGTGTGGATTTCGGCTAGGGTCATTTTAATGCACTGAGTTCTATGTGGAAAATAGGACTCACTTATATGAGGTGAAAATTCGCCTCACAAGGATAGTGCGAATTTATCGGCGGTTTATTGAACATGGAATTTATCGATGGCGCACGGTTTAATTTTCAATAATCAAGGGCTGGGTGCGTCAACGTCAACAACCACAGGATATTGTGAACAGCCTGCGCCACCCCAATTCTTTTCACCGGGCAGTCCCGTGCCGGGATCCGGGCCCTACACCCCCTCTGCCTGGAAGTTCAGGAAAATACGCCGCGCCGCGCGCAACCAGAATGCCCCGGTAACATCCTCCCGGTAGAGTCCGGCCGGCGCGGGCCGGGGGGCCGCCAGAGAAAATCCCGGCTGAACATTCGCGACCCGTTCGGCCAGGGCCGCGTTCCTGGGACCGAACCACGCGTCCAGTGCCGCAACCTCGGCGCGGGTAAACAGGCAGTAGGAGCGGCCGGCGCCGAACTCCAGGTCAAAGGCCGTGCCCAATGCGTCGAGCAGCGTTGCGGGGATC
>FYBJ01000825.1_pt1 | contig 13110 bp, 17 predicted proteins | sample 1134611 | NCBI WGS metagenome assembly FYBJ01 (sample SAMEA104116008, study PRJEB20421) | marine metagenome | isolation source: marine | reverse complement strand
GTGTATCGCTCTCTCAGAGCGGGATCCAAGAACGAGTTGGTCGATGCGCTGTAGTGCATGCTTCAGTTCCTTAATAACCAACAGACATAAACCACCTATAAGGGGCGCGCAAAGGCGACTGTAACCCTATTCGGGACAATCACCCTTCCAAGGCTGGCTTCATCGCGTCGAGCTGCTCGATATATCCGGCTGCGACGCTCTCGATCGTGTCATCGGCCGCCGCTTTGACCGCCGCTTTGCCGTTGAGGCGCAGGTCACGGATCAGGGCCAGCACCCCTTCCCAATCTGCCGCTGTCTGCTCGATCTCGACGGCGGCGGCCTCGTGCGTGATGCCGCTGTACTCGGCACCAGATTGGATCTCCGCCGGCACGTCATCGGCCGGGCTGCCGGCGGCGCGCCACGCTCGGACGGCGTGCAACGCCTGGCGGTACTCTTCTTCGATTAATTGACCGGCGCTGACGTAGCGCAGGCGTGCGGCGCCGGCTGCGAAATCGATAGCAGTTATGAGTGACTTACGATTCGGTGCTTCCGGTTCCGGCAGATCGGCCCAGGATGGATCACCACTCTCATTCGGGACACGCTTCTTACCGGGCGGTGGGGGTAGCTGGCCGAAAGTCCTCCATATCTCATCGCTGACAGGCTTGGCATCGCTCGGCCAATCTGCCGGCGTGTATCGCTCTCTCAGAGCGGGATCCAAGAACGAGTTGGTCGATGCGCTGTAGTGCATGCTTCAGTTCCTTAATAACCAACAGACATAAATGAAATATATGCTTCTTCGCCTGTTTTATTAGTGCCAGCTATTCGATATGCGGTTCCGCTGAACTGCAGCCGATCGAGCGCGCCGATTGCACACACCAGCTCCACTCCCTCCGCGCTGGCTCCTTGAGATGTAGCTACAGCACTAAATACCATAGATGGGTAGGGAATGGGCCAAGCAATACTGTACCCAGTGCTGCCGTGGATGTGATCGACTGAAGTGGTCGGGCTACCGGGCTCGCCCGAGCTATCAGGACCGATAATCATTGCTCTTCCCCACTGGAATATGACCCCGCCCAGCCAGGTGGGAAGTGCTACATAGCCATTTACACCCAAGCTCACGGAGAAGCCAAAGCGCAGTTTTTTTGGGGTTACCGCCGAAGTGTCATCGTTTCCGGCATCGACCTGTGCCTGTGTCGCGATTTTCAGCATTCCGGCGACAGTTTCTGTCGCCTGTCGCACCCATTTAGCTGCCCACGCCTTGAGCTTTTTCGGCGTGACGAACTTAGAGTCGCTCTCTCCGGCATCGACGGTGGGCTGGTCGGCAATCCGTGCATCGATCGCGCTCTTCACCCCAGACGGCTTGGCCGCTCGATCAGCGCGTAGGCCATCGAGGTGCTCTTGGAGCGTGGCGTACTGGGTCATCCCCTTTTCAGTCGTCGTCGCCAGCGGGTGGTTGCGGCTCGCGGCGTGCTCGGCGATCTCGTCGTCGACATATTTCCGCGTCGCGAGAACGACGGAGGGATCCACTTTAAGCGTGGCCGCGGCGGTATCGCTGCCTTGCATCACGAAGCGGATCGTCTGCGTGCGGCCGGAGCCCTCGCTGAGCTGCGGCTTGTAGGTCTCGGGGTAGTTACCGTAGGCGATCAGGTCGCCGTCGGCGTCATAAAGGCCAACCTCGCGGATCGTCCAGCCGCCGATGTCCGGCGGCAGCACTTGCTCGACCACGATCCAGTTGGGGTTGTCCGGATCCACGACTGAAGTATTGATCGGTGCGCGGCGCACCTGATTGACGAGCGCGGTGCGATCGCTATCGGGTACCGGCGTGGTGCCGCCGCCGTCGCCGATCGCGAGCTCGGTGATGGTGATAGTCGTGCCCAGGGCGATAGCGTTGGCGATTTTCGCTTCGCCGATGGCGGTGGGCAGCGTGTAGTACTGGGCCATCGTGGGCTCCTACTGCTGGGGATAGACGGTGGTGGTGTCGATGACGTCGAGTGCGGCGCCGATGTAGAGCAGTCCAGCGCTCTCGGTGTCCGGCGCGGCGTAGGGGTAGACGGTGGTGGTCTCGCCATCGTAGAGCGTGCAGCCGAGGTACAGCGGCCCGCGCGTCTTGCCGAGCAGGTCCAGACCGGTGATGTGGCGCGTCAGCGGTTTTGCATCGTCGACCAGGCGCGTGAGTTCGGTGTACATGGCATCGGTGATGCCGGTGTCGAGCACACCGATGCGCAAAGCGAACGTGCCGGGTTCGCCGAGGGGCTCTTGCTGCCACCATTCATCGACCTCGAGCAGGTACCCCAGCGGCTCAACGACGCGCCTGAGCGCCGAAATCGTGCCCTTGTGCTGGTGGACGTAGAACGACGCTTTGATCACGCCGCGCTTGGTGGCTTCCGACCAGGTGAGATCCCAGCGGTCGACACTGAAAGCCCAGGCGAGATAGGGCAGCAGGTGCGCGGGACAGGTGTTCGGGTTCCAGAGCGTGCGCAGCGGCACCGGCACACGCTGGATCTCGGCCAGGGCCTCGGCCGCGGCACGCTCCAGCGGCGTTGCATTGGGCGGCAACAGGGCGCTGTGGTTACTCATCGCTGCCCCCGATCGTCACGGTGGTGCCTGTGCAGTGGGCGGCCTGGGTCTCATCGAGCACGACATCCGCCGCCGGGGCGGCGAGTTCGACGCGTTGGACGCCCTCGACATGGAGCGCGGCGTAAACGGCGCTGAGGCGGATATCGCGGCCGATGCGTCTTTGGGTCGATACGTAGGCGTCGAGCGCTGCCTGCGCGGCGGCGAGGATCGGCTCTTGCTCGGGGCCGGGATAGAGATAGAGCGTGGCGTCAACGCTGTAGGCGACGATGGCGGCAGACTGCACGGTGAGCCGATCGCCGACCGGGCGCACGTCCTCGGCGGAGAGCGCGGCGGTGACGACATCGATCAGATCCTGCGTTGCGGTACCGTCGCCGAGGCGCGAGAGCACCGTGACCACGGCGACGCAGGGCGAGGGACTGATGGCTGTGGCATCGGCGACGCGGCCGTCGGCGCTCAATGCGTGAAATTCGTAGGCCTTGGTGGGCCCGGCGACGCTCAGCCCCTCCCAGGCGCGCTGGGCGCGCAGGCGGAGATCATCATCGCTCTCATAGGTCGGCGGTACCGGCGGCACGGCGTCGGGGTCGCCGGGGTCGATCACCAGACGCTCGATGTTGGAGTTGGCGGCGAGCTGGTCGAGGTCGGTCTTGCTCGAATAGGCGAGCATGACGGCCTTGGCCGCTTCGTTGACCCGCTGCCGCCAGTGCAGCTCGCGGTAGGCGTTTTCTTCGCACAGCTTGGTCAGCGGCTCGGATTCGAGCTCGAGCAGCGCGGCGATGTCGGCCTGCTCAGCCTCCGGGTAGAGCGCGATGAGCGCCGCCTTGCGCTCGGCGAGGATCGACTCGTAGTCGAGAGGCTCGACGACGTCGGGGGCCGGCAGGCGGGAGAGGTCGATGGGGCTGCTCATGCGGTGCCTCCCGCGACCGGGATTGTCAGCGTGACGGACTCACCCTCGGTGGTGATGGCGTCGAGCTCGAGGGTGGCGGCACCGTGTTGGGTGGTGCTGACGCTCTTGCGGATGGTCTGGACGCGGATTCTCGGCTCCCAGCGCAGCAGGGCCATGATCGCGGCGCTATACACGCGCATCAGCGTGGCGTCGTGCAGGGGCTGGTCGATCAGCAGCGGCAGCAGCGAGCCGTACTCGCGGCGCATCACCCGCGAGCCGATAGGGGTGGTAAGAATGTCGCGCACGGATTGGCGGATGTGCTCGAGGCCATCGATCGCGCGGCCGGTGCGGGCGTTCATCCCCGCCATCAGACGACACCTCCCGATATGCCGCTGCCTGGCTCGACCTTGTCGTGCGCGTGCTCGCTGCTGATGTCCTTTCCGTTGCTGGTCACGGCGCCCTGGAATGCGACGTCGCCGGCCATCGTCGCCGTCTTGCCGGCGGGCTGGCTCAGGTTTCCATTGATCGTGACGTTGCCATTGATGACGGTGTTGGCGTTGATCGTGGCGCCGCCTTCGGCTGTCGCCGTGAGCTTGTCCGGGGTGGTTACGCTGACGGCGCCCTGGGCAGCGAGCGTGGCGCTACCGGGCAGAGTGGCTTGCAGGTGGCTGGCAGCGTGGTCGTACTCGAGTACGGCGCTGTCGGGCATGATCCACCGCCACAGATCGGCGCTATTCGCCGGCGTAGGATGCGCATTGGAAAACAATCCGGTGAGCACAAGGCCTGCGGCCGGATCGCCACCGGGCGAGAACAGCATGACCTGCTCGCCGACCGTGGGCGGGTTCCAGGAGCGCGAGGTGCCGGCGCGGCTTTCGATCCAAGGCAGCCAGTCGGTGAGTAGGGCGCCGGATTTGACGCGCACGCGCGCGGCGGCGTGATCGACCTCGGCGATGGTGCCGGTGCGGATCAAGTTGTGAATCAGGCGGAGGAGTTCGGCGACATTGTTCATGCCGCCATGCTTGCCCGCGCGGGCGTGAGGCTCTAGCGATGGGGGTTGTAGATCGGGGGTTCACAACCGGAGGGCGGGTTATCCCTCGGGTATGCTCAGATGGCGCATCAGCATGTCGTGGATCATCTCGATGTCGTCCGGCGTGGCGCCGAGCAGCTCGCGCTCGGGGTAGTCGTAGCGGACGTAGGCGTTGACCCGGCCGACAAGGCCCTCGTGATGCACTCGGGCGATATGCGCGATGCGACCCTCATAGCCGACTTCGACCCCGCCGGCGCTCGCTTTCATCTTCATGTACTTGGCGGTTCGCAGCTGCTGGAACATTTTCTCGCCGGCGGGGCTGCGGCTGCCCCGGGCGCGCGGGTCGGCGACCGGGGTCAGGTCCATCTCGAGGATCCGCACGACGCGCATTTTCTTGAAGGTTCGCAGGTCGCCGGCGTGCTTCTCGTCGAAGCCGAAGTAGGTCTCTGGTGTGCTGAACCAGTTGACGATTTCGCGCTCTTCGGGCTCATGCCCCGGTTTCTCGTAGATGAAGCGCAGGCGCTTGCGGGAGCGCCGGCGCTTCTTCTTGCCGACGCGGGGCGCGTAGGGGGTGCCGTCGACGTTGAGTTGTTGGCGGATGCGGCGAGATTGGCTCCGGCGTAGGGCGATGCCGATCTGTCGGGCGAGGGTCTTGCGCTCTTTCGCCGAGAGTCGCTCGAGCAGCGGTTCGACCCAGCTATCGAGCAGCTCGAGATCGTCACGAGTCACGGCGACTGCCACTCCGCGACGAGCTGGTAATCCTCTTGCTGATCGGGATTGCGTGCCAGCAGCTGCCACTCGGTGGCCGGGCAGTGCTCGAGCGGGTATTCCGGCATCCGGTGCTCACTGCGGATCTCGCCGGCCTCGCAATCAACCAGGGCGACGACGCGCTCGGTGAGCTCGACGGAGAAGATCAGGTCGATGTCGTCGTGCTTGTGGATCTCGGCGGAGAAGCGCACTGCCTGGGCGGGGTCGGCATCCGGCTGGTAGCGGCCCAGCCACTGCAGGATGGGCAGCGCGACGACGTCGATGTCGCCGGCGTGGCCGATCAGGATGACCTCGGCGCTGAAGCGATACTCGTGCGAGAGGTGCTGGCCCCGGTGGAACGCGATCGAGCCCTCCGGGATATACGTGCGCAGCCGATCGGGATCGTTGGCCAGGCCGGGGACGCTGGCGAGCAGGTGCTTGCGAAGGGAGGTGAGCTTTTTCATGGCCGCACTTGCATATGCTTGGTCTTTTCTTTCGAACCCGAACTTGAGCCAAACCAGAATTGCAGGATGCTGCTAATGGCCGCGGTTAGTACGCCGAGTATGATGTTGAAGGCGTCGCGGAGTGAGTCATCGATCGTCACACCATGCGCCATGAACAGATACAGCACCCAGAAGTAGCCAGCACCGAATACAGCAGACAGTAGAATCTGCGGCCATACGCTGACGGAGAACAGGGATCGGGCGCTCTTGCGATCTTCGACTTGGAGCTTTTCGAGATCGATATCCAGCTCGCGCATACGGACGTTGAAATCGCTATCGATCTTGCGTAGCTCAGCGAGCTGTTCGAGTGAGGCGTTGAGCACCGCCTGTTCAATTTCTTTGGCGTCAGCCGACTCCTTGCCCAGCCAACGGTTGCTAATCTCGCGGATTGCCATGCCCGCCATCGGGCCGCCGAGTGCGGTACCGAGTGCGGGGGCGACGGTCTTCACGATGCTTTTCCAGTCCATGACGTTCCCCCTCAGGCGGCTTTGGCCAGCGCTGACAAATGCCGGCGGTAGGCGGCGGCGAGCTTGGTGTCGTAGTCGTTGCGCGAGTAGGCCGGGCCGTTGTAGCCGTAGGCGAACGCCGCCCAGTCGCGCCGGCGCAGGGCCTGCAGCAGCCCGTCATCGGCTTCGATGAAGCGGACGAAGGCCTCGAGGTGCTCGGGCTCGCCGCGCTGCATCGCAGCGACGTATGCCGTGGCCGACGCGTAACCCAGGCGCTCCCAGTGATACCCCATGATCTGGAACAGGCCCCAGGAGCATGATTCCAGCGCCGAAGCGTCGTCGATATCGCGGGCGCGCTCGAGCCGGCGGTATTCCGCGATGCCGCCGATGTAGCCACCGGGATCCCGGTTGACGATCTCCGGGTAGCGCCGGGCGATGGGCTGCGGGTCGATGCCGTGCAGACGCAGCCGGCGGCGCATGACGTGGCGCTCGTAGAGGATCGCCGGATGATCGAGGGCAAAGAAGCCGCGCCCGCGGGACTCGACCTCGTTGACAGCCATGACCGAAGCGAGCTCGACGCCGAGGCGCTGGGCCGCATACTCGAGGTCGGACTGCTTGAGGGTTTTCGGCAGGGGCCGGCCCTGCATGGCGGCGCGCGTCTTGGGCCCGGCGATGCCATCGACGACGAGGCCGTGTTTGCGTTGAACGGCGCGGACCGCGCGCTCGGTGACGTCGCCGAACCAACCATCCACGACGATATCGTACCCGGCGCGCACCAGGTCCCGTTGCAGGGACGTGACCCGGTAGCCGTGGTCTCCGTTGCGTAGCAGCATGGCTATCTCCCCTCGAGGGCGGTGACCCGCCGTTTTAGGTCGCGGACATCGCTCTGCAGCGCGCCGATCTCACGCTCGGCGTCCGCTTTCGTGTAGTAGAGGTTGCTCCACTCGCGCAGGTCGCGGCGCAGAAAGCTGATCTGCTCGCCCTGGTACGTGAGGCGCTCTTGCAGGCGGGCGGAGTTCTCGCCGAGCTCGACGAGTGTCAGGCCCGCCCAGGCGAGCAGGGCGACGAGTATCAACTGAATAGCTGTCTGCAAGTGGCGCTCGAATACGGAGGGTTTCACGGTCTGTTCCTCTGCCATCAGTCGCTCCCCTCGGGGACAGCCGATCGCATGCGGTGGGTGTCGTAGTCCATGGTTTCCTCTGCGTTCAGTCCCACAGCTGCACGACGCGCATGCGCTGCGGTTGTTGTGTCCGTTCAGGCAGCCGGATCAGCGTGCCCTGAGGTAGCACCGGCCCGAGTTCGGCGAGGCCGGGATTGAGCTGCAGCAGCTGCTCGGTGACGCCGGCGGTGCGGCCGTAGAGCCGGTGGCAGATCCGGTCGACGGTGTCGTACTGGTGGGCGCGTACCGTGCGGGGCATCAGATCAGCTCCACCGTGGTGTGGTTGCGCCCGACGATCTCGGCGACGGCCCAGCGGGCGTCGCGGCGGTAGTCCTCGGCGGCATCGTTCTTGGCCTCGCCACGTCCATCGCCATCGCCGGTTGCGCTGTAGTCCCGGTAGCGCTCGAGTAGCTGCGCGTGCGCCTCGCTGTAGACGGCGCGGACGTAGAGCAGCTGGTGGTGGCCGATCATCTGCCAGGCCTCGATCGGGACGTTGCTGACAACGGCATGGCCGGCATCGACCTGGTCGGCCTGCCAGTCGGCGAGCTGACGGTTGAGGCTGGCCATTGCGACGCGAAGGGCGGTGAGCACCCGGGGCTGGGTGATGGTGGTGTCGATGCGGTGCTGGTCGCGGAAGGCCGCCGGATCGATGGCCGGCCAGAAGCCGTTGTTCTCGATCGGGTCAGCCGCGGTTGCGGTGCCGTTGCCGTAGGCGACGAGTGACATGATGACCTCCTGTAGAACGGGGGTGGGCGACGGGTCGAGCAGGGAGAGAGGTCTGCTCTAGCGTCGCGCCCCCGTGGCGTCGGCGTGCGGCTCGGTAGCGACGTCAGGCGTTGGCCTGGCCGCCGGCGTTCTTCAACTCGCGCTCGAGCTTTTCGATGTCCTTTTTCACCCCGGCGCGGTCGTTGAGCGACAGGGCGCGCTGCAAGTTTTCGAGGGCGGCAGTCGTATAACCGGCATCTCGCTGGGCATAGCCCTGGGCCTTGAGGAGCTTGGCGCGGATCTCGTCATGCATATCGTGATCGCCGGTCAGCGCTTGGGCAGTGCCGAGAATGCCGGCCAGCACCTCAGCATCGGCGCTCTCTTCGGCGAGCAGCTTGAGCGCGGTTTCGGCGATCTCCTCGGCGATGAGCGAAGCGGTATCGCGTTCGTAGCGATCGGGCGTCTGCAGGTCGTGCTTCATGGCGTACTCGGCAATGTCCAGGGCGCCGGCGAGATCGCCGACATCGATGCGCCAGACCAGGACGGTCATCAGCACGTCATCCTGTGCACCGCTACCTGCCTGCAGGACGCCCTCGATATACGGAGCGAAGTCGGGCAGCAGCTCGCGCTTCTTCTCGATCTTCGCCTGGACCGACTTGATGGCCTTGAGAGTGCGGCGCGCCTCCCACAGGGCGGCGGCCATGAGTTCGTACTGGTCGCCGTTCTGGGGTGTTCCTTCGGCGGCGTCACCGGCCGCCTGGGCGGCGGTGACGCGCTGGAAGTGTCGACGGGCTGGGCTAGTCATCGGCTAACTCCTTAGACGAAGGTGATGTTCTCGACCAGGCAGCCGAAACCGTAGTCCTCCACGACGTAGGCATCGTTGGAACTCTCGTAATTCTCGATGCGCTTGCGCTTGGCGTTCTCCTCGATGTGGCGCCGACGGGAGCCGCGCTGCCAGTACATCGATAGGTTCTCGAGGCTGGTGATGAAGATGGAGCCATCCGGGAAGTAGGGGGCACGCACCGCTTGCAGGCCGCCGACGCGCTTCTGACTGATCATCATGTCCAGAGCGCGATTTTCGGTAGGCGTCTCGGCATGCTGGGAAATCAGCGGGAAATACTTATCCGCTAGCATTTTGCGACCCATGATGGCAACGAGGTCCGTCGACTCGCGGAACCAGGGGTCGATCATCTCGTTGACGACATCGAAGACGAGAGCGTCGATGTGCTTGTAGTCGCCGGTATCGCCGACAGTGACCTGGCCGGAGGCGGCCACGACTTCGGTCAGCACGCGCTCCTGCGCATGGAGGCGGTATTGCTCCAGCCAGCCAACGTTGACGTCCTGCAGCATCGGGTTAGCGACCCGATCGGTGGCCACCGCGGCGGTGATGCCGTTGAAACCGATCATGATGCGGTCGAGCGCCTGCTGCCGGACGATGGCGTTGCGCACGCGGGTCTGGAAATCCGGGAACTTGGCCCAGGCATCGAGCTTGCCCCACGTCAGGTGAGTGTCGAACTCGGTGGAGTGGCACTCGTAGCCATGCGGATCGAGGCTGGTCATGTCGCGGGTCTGACGGTCCTTCTGGGTGACGTCGGTACGCCCTGCGATCGGGCCGGATACGCCGAGCCCGAGTTTCTCGCCCTTGAGCTCGTCAACGCCGACGATGTTGATGCGGCCGAGGAACTCGCTGGATTCCTGGATCTTGGTTTCCAGCGTCTGCTGCACGCTGGGCTCGACGGCGAATGTCTTGGTGGCATCGCCCACGCCTGAGAGTTGCGCGATGCGCTGGGTCAGGCGGTTATAGGCGACGCGGGTATCGTTGCGCATGGGCTGTCTCTCAGCAGTCGGTTTGTACGGTGCCGCCATCGCCGCCGGTGGCGGTGCTGCGGTTCGGGGTGTCGGGGGTGTCGTCGAGCTGGGAGTAGAGCTCGTCGATGCGGCGCTTCAGCTCGGCATGGGCTTCGCGCAGTTCGCTGAAGGCATCCGCCGAGGGTCGGCCGGCCAGGTCCTTCTCCAGCGCGGCGTGCTTTTCGACGAACAGGCCGAGGGTTTCCTCGAGCTCGGACTTGGTGCGGAAGGCGGCTAACCCCTCCTGCGTATCCGCCCGGTGCTTCCTGAACAGCGCCTTGACGCGGTCGGTGAGCGAGGGGCCGGTGTCCTCGGGCTTCGCCTCGGTGAAGTCGAGCTCGGTTTCGACCGCTTCGGAGAAGACGTTGTCGGCGTGTTGCTTTCTCGCCGCGAGGGGCGATGCACTGCCAGCCTCGCGCGAGAACTTGAGCATCTCGGTGCCCAGGCTGGCCGGGGAGTCGGTGACCGCCAGGCCTTCGAGATAGGCCTCGCCGGAGTCGGCGAAGTTCGGGTTGACCTCGATCGAGGTGTAGACCTTCTGCCGTTGGCCGTTCATCTCTTTCAAACGGTCGGTGGGGTCGATATCGGCGAAGAGGGCCATCTTGCCGTCCTCGACCTCTTCGGCCTTCAGGGCTTTCACGTCGCCCAGGGCGGGGAACGGGCCGTCGGCGAACAGGCCGCGCATGTGCTCCATCCAGACGCGGGCGCCGTATTTCTTGGGGTCGTAGTTGCCGGCCATCTGCGTGATCCAGTCACGCGAGATCTTGCGACCGTCGGTAGTGGCGCCTTCGGTGGCGACGCGGAAGAAGGGCATGAGCTGTCCTCGGAATCATTGCGGCGATGGTTGCCGTCAGGTTCCGCGCGCAGCGGCAGGCGCTCAACAAAGTCCGGTTGTATATCCGGCGTTTACAACTCACACGGCGATAGCCATCTCGCGCGCGCGGGTACGCTGGCGGCATGACGACGATGCCCCCCGATACCCTGGATTCCCCGCGCCTCACGGCCCGCCACCTGTACTGGCAGGGCTGGCGAATCGCGCGTATCGCCGAGTTCATCGACGAAAAACCGGCGACGGTGCACGCCTGGAAGAAGCGCGATCGCTGGGCCGAGGCCTCGCCCACCGAGCGTGTCGAGGGCGCGCTCGAGGCGCGTCTGGTGCAGCTGATCGCCAAGGAGGAAAAGGAGGGGCGGGATTTCAAGGAGATCGATCTGCTGGGCCGGCAGATCGAGCGGCTGGCCCGGGTTCACCGATACCAGGAGACGGGGAAGGAGGCCGATCTCAATCCGAGCATCGAGGCGCGTAACGCCGGGACGAAGAAGAAGCCGCGGCGCAATGCGCTGAGCGAAGAGCAGGTCGAGGCGCTCAAGGACGCATTCCTCGATTCGCTGTTCGACTACCAGGTGAGCTGGTACGACGCCGGCCAGAAGCACCGCATCCGGAACATCCTGAAATCCCGCCAGATCGGGGCGACGTGGTATTTCGCCCGCGAGGCGATCGTCGATGCGTTCGAGACGGGGCGCAACAAGATCTTCCTCTCGGCATCGAAGGCGCAGGCCCACATCTTCCGCAACTACATCGTCCAGTTCGTCAAGGAGGTCTGCGACGTCGACCTCAAGGGCGACCCGATCGTGCTGGACAACGGCGCCGAGCTGCATTTCCTCGGTACCAACTCGAAGACCGCGCAGGGCTACCACGGCGACGTTTACCTCGACGAGTACTTCTGGATCCACCGATTCCAGGAGTTCCGCAAGGTCACGTCGGGCATGGCCATGCATAAGCGGTGGCGTCAGACGTATTTCTCGACGCCATCGAGCATCGGTCACGAGGCCTACCCGTTCTGGAACGGTGACCTGTTCAACAAGCGCCGGGCGAAGAGGGATCGCGCCGAGTTCGATGTGAGCCATGCCGCGCTGGCCCAGGGGCTGCTGTGCCCCGATGGGCACTGGCGGCAGATCGTCACCGTCGAGGATGCGATCGCCGGCGGCTGCGATCTGTTCGATCTCGAGCAGCTGCGCCTCGAGTACAGTCCGGATGAATTCGATAACCTGCTGATGTGCCAGTTCGTCGACGATTCGATGTCTGCGTTCCCGCTGTCGGTGCTGCAGGGCTGCATGGTCGACAGCTGGGAGGTGTGGGACGACTACCGGCCGTTCGCGCCGCGGCCGGTCGGCGACCGCGGCGTGTGGATCGGCTACGACCCGACCGGCACCGGCGAGGATGGAGACGGCGCCGGGCTGGTGGTCATCCTGCCGGGGCGCACCGCGGGCGAGAAGCACCGCGTTCTGGAGCGGCATCGCCTCAAGGGCGACGACTACGAGGCCCAGGCGGATTTCATCAAGTCGTTCCGCGAGCGGTACCGCATCGAGCACATCGGCATCGACATCACGGGCATCGGCAATGCCGTCGCCGAGCACGTCGCCAAGTGGTTCCCGCTGGTTTGCCGCTACCGCTACACGCCGGAGCTCAAGGCGCTCATGGTCATGCAAGCACAGCACATCATGCGCAAGGGGCGCCTGGAGTTCGATGCCGGCTGGGCCGACATGGCGCAGTCGTTCATGGCGATCAAGAAGGAGCTCACCGCGAGCGGTCGCCAATTCACCTACACCTCGGGGCGCACCAAGGCCACCGGCCATGCCGACCTTGCCTGGGCCACCATGCATGCGCTTCACAAAGAACCGATCGAGGGGCCGGATTCGTCCGGTACCGGCCAATCCATGATGGAGATGTACGAATGAGAGAGACAATCGCCGCCAAGCCGCGGGTGAGGGTGCCCGCCACGTTCAGCCGGCAGGCGGAAACCGCCCCTGCTGCCCAGCCCCACGTCGAGGCGTTCTCGTTCGGCGATCCCGAGCCGGTGCTGACCCTGCGCGATGTGTTCTACGAGGGCGTCTGGCTGAGCCCGGATGAGTGGTACGAGCCGCCGGTGCCGTTCTCGGTGCTGGCCCGATCGTACCGGGCGACGGCGCACCATGGATCCGCGCTCCAGGTGAAGCGCAACATCCTGCTGCGCACATTCGAGCCGCATCCGCTGCTGAGCCGGCAGGCATTCAGCGCGCTGGTCCTCGATCACCTGGTGTTCGGCAACTCGTACCTGGAGGTAGTGCGGGGCCGGCTGGGCAAGCGGCTGCCGTTCCGGCATCTGTCGGCCAAGTACATGCGCCGCGGCGGGATCCGCGCCGATCGCTACTGGTGGGTGCCCAACTACCTGGACCGCACCGAGCTGCCGCGCGGGCGC
>FYBJ01001735.1_pt1 | contig 13115 bp, 15 predicted proteins | sample 1134611 | NCBI WGS metagenome assembly FYBJ01 (sample SAMEA104116008, study PRJEB20421) | marine metagenome | isolation source: marine | reverse complement strand
GGCAGGTTCACTTCTGTCTGCTGCGAGCTAGAAAGTTCGATCTTGGCCTTTTCAGCCGCTTCTTTCAGACGCTGCAATGCAAGCTTGTCCTTGCGCAGGTCCATGTTCTCTTTCGTCTTGAACTGGTCAGCCAGCCATTCAACGATCGCGCTGTCGAAATCCTCACCACCAAGGAACGTATCGCCATTGGTCGATTTAACTTCGAATACGCCATCACCGATTTCGAGGACGGAGATATCAAAAGTACCGCCGCCAAGGTCATAGACAGCGATGGTTTTGCCGTCTTCCTTGTCGAGGCCATAAGCCAGTGCCGCGGCAGTAGGCTCGTTAATGATACGCAGAACCTCAAGGCCTGCGATCTTGCCCGCATCCTTGGTTGCCTGACGCTGGGCATCGTTAAAGTAGGCCGGAACAGTGATAACTGCCTGTTCCACCTTCTCGCCAAGATATTCCTCAGCGGTCTCTTTCATCTTTTGCAGGATGAATGCAGAGATTTGCGAAGGTGAATAATCTTCACCGCCAGCATTGACCCATGCATCGCCATTGGTGCCCTTGACGATATTGTACGGGACCAGTTCCATGTCCTTCTTGGTCATCGGATCATCGAACCGGCGACCGATCAGGCGCTTCACTGCATAAACCGTATTGTCAGGGTTGGTCACTGCCTGGCGCTTTGCCGGCTGACCAATCAGACGCTCACCGTCTTTGGTAAAAGCCACGATAGAAGGTGTAGTGCGCGCACCTTCAGAGTTTTCGACGACCTTGGGCTTGCCCCCGTCCATAACAGACACGCACGAGTTGGTGGTGCCGAGGTCGATACCGATTACTTTACCCATGTTTCTTCGTTTCCCATCAGTTCAATTATTGGACACCGCGCATTGTGCTTTCCAAAGTTGGCAAAACAGCTCGGCGGCTCAGTCCGTCAGGTGTGTTACTCGGGTGATATAGGTGCGGTTTTGCTTGGCACAAGGGAACAGGCGCACTAGTTTTTACATGTTTTCAGACCGGAGAAACCTGACATGAAGTTCAAGCAATTGGCCGCCGCGAGCATGCTCGTCTCTACATTCGCCTTGGCAGCTTGTGGCGCAGAGCCGGAGACTGTGGTCGAAGCCGAACCCGAAGGCGTGCCCGGTTTGAGCGTCGAAAATGCTCGCCTTGTTCTGGCACCAGTGCCGGGCAATCCGGCCGCAGGCTATTTCGATCTGAAGTATGAAAACGATCGCGGCCTCGCGATCCGCCGGGCCGATGTAAGCGGCGCTGAGAAGACTGAAATCCACGCTTATGGAGAATGGAACGGCAAGATGACCATGGCCGAAGCCATGGAAATTGCCATTCAGAAGGGTACTGAAATCGCGTTCGAGCCAGGCGGCTATCACCTGATGGTGTTTGATCTGGATGAAAATGTTGCGCCCGGTGATACGGTCGAGTTTACGCTGACTGTGTCGGGAGGGGACAAGCACAGCTTTGAAGCCGAAGTTCGCGCAGCTGGTGACGAGCGCTGAACCAAGTTTCGCCCGGAAGTGATTTAGGCGTTGCTCCACTTGCCTGTCCAGTCGGTGGCGAGCGCGCACTTACTTCGGGCGAAGTGAAATTGGCAGCTTCTGTTTTCGGGACGGCGATCGACTACGCTGCGGTCACAATCCGGCGACGAAAGTGGTTTCCGTTTCAACCCCGCAAGGTCACGATGGCTCCGCGCGGGCATTTGCATTTCCATCCCAGGGGCAGCGCCTATTGCGATGATTTCTCACGCGAGGATCTGCACCGGCAGGGCTTCTTCATTCATGAGATGACGCATGTCTGGCAGGCGCAGGCACACGGAAAGTGGTTCCTGATCCTAAATCGCATGCCTTGGGCGCGCTATGATTACAGTTTAAAGCCAGGCTGGCCATTGGCGCGTTATGGGATCGAGCAGCAGGCAGAGATCGTAAAGCACGCCTTCTGGCTCAGGAACGGTGCAAAGGTGGCTGGCATCAGCGATGTATCTGCGTATGATCTGTTGGTGAACTTTCCGGGAGCTGCGACATCATGACCTCTGACAGTTGGAAAATCAGGCCGTTTGCACCGGCAGATGCCCCGGCGTTTGCGGCGCTCAACCGGCGCTGGATCGAAGAGATGTTCGGCATGGAGGAGAAAGACGTCCGCCAATTGGAACATCCCAAGGACTCAATTCTCGATCCAGGGGGGTACATAGCTGTTGCCGACGCTAATGGTTGGATAATGGGTACAGGAGCCATCCTGCCCGCGGCCAATGCACCTGATGACGGCCGCAAATGGATGGAAGTGGTCAAGATGGCAACCGATGTCGCCACGCAAGGACGCGGGATAGGTTCAGCTGTGTTGACGCAGCTGCTCGATTTTGCGCGCGAACAAGGCGCCGATGCGGTGTGGTTAGAGACCAATGCCCAGCTTGAAGCTGCTACGGCGCTGTATGAAAAGTTCGGTTTCAAGAAGCTGCAAGACGAAGAGATTTGGCCCACTCCGTACGACCGATGCAATTTGCAGATGGTTCTAGAGCTGTAGTTTTCCACCAGTCCTGCTTGAGCAATCAAGTTTCAATTGATACCAGATGCACGTCCAGTCGGCCCAACCCGCGACTGGCCAATGAGTCACTCACATGGAGATCAAGGACTACGGACTAAGCCGCGAGCGCGGCTATCTTTCGCATTACGAAATTGACGAGATCACCCTGCCCGCGCGATTTGAAAGCGTAGTTCAGGCGGCAGGAAATCTCTCTGGGCTGATATCAAGCGGGCGCGTCCGCCTTTGGCTCAATCAGCTAGACGATCCCAAACTCGAAGAATGGGCGCTAGAAGCCGCCGAAGAAGAAGTGCGCACCGCCATGGTGCATTATTCCTTCCTCGTGCAAAGCTATGTCTGGGGTGAAGACAATCCTCCCGCCTATCTTCCCGCCAATCTCGCACGACCAATGGTCGCGATTTCTGATCGTTTAGGGCAGGCGCCGCTGCTGCCTTATTCGGGCTATGTGCTCGATAATTGGGCGCGGCTCGACAAGTCCGGTCCGATCAGCCTCGACAACATCTACATGTACCAGAATTTTGCTGGCGGCGATGACGAGAACTGGTTCGTGATGATCCATGTCGCAATCGAAGCCGAAGCGGGGGTTCTGCTCGACAATGCTGCGAAGCTGGTGACCGTCGCCAAGAATGGCGACGAGGCCGAAGCCGAGCGCCTGATGGTGGAGATGGATCAGGCGTGGGAACGGATTTATGGCCATTTCGCACGCATGACTGAACGCTGCGACCCGTACTGCTATTTCCACCGTGTGCGCCCCTACATCCATGGATGGGCGAACAACCCGGCGCTTGAAGGTGGCGGATTGATCTACGAAGGCGTCGAGAAGCTAGGTGGCAAGCCACAGGCATTGCGCGGGCAAACGGGCAGTCAATCGAGCATAGTTCCGGCAATGGATGCATTGTTCCAGGTTGGACATAGCGATGACCCGCTTAAGAGCTTCCTGGATGAATTGCATCATTATCGCCCGGTCCAGCACCGCCGCTTTATCGAAGATCTGGCAGCGCAATCGACCTTGCGCACGTTTGTGTCTGCTTCAGGCTCGCAATCGCTAAAGGATGCGTTCAACGCCTGTGTGGAACAAGCAGCGCGCTTCCGCACGCGGCATCTGGAGTATGCGGCAAGCTACATCAACAAGCAGGCGGGCAGCATCGCGGGCAATGACCCCGATGTCGGCACCGGCGGCACGCCTTTCATGAAATATCTGAAGAAACACCGCGACGAAAACCGCGCTCAGGTAGTGTCCTGATGTGAAAAGGGCGAGGTAGCAAACGCTGCCTCGCCCCTTTTTCAAATTCTGGCCTCTGACTCAGGGCTTCTTCGCAACGCCCACCATGGCCGGGCGCAGCAAGCGATCCTTGATCATATAACCGCTCTGCATTTCCTGCACGATGGTGCCTTCCTCGGCGTCATCGGTAGGGACTTCCATCATTGCCTGATGCTGATTGGGATCGAGAGGCAGGCCAACCGAAGCAATGCGCTTCACACCGTGCTGGCCGAATACTTTCTCAAGTTCGCGCTGAGTGGCTTCAATTCCGGTTACAAGCGCCTTCATCTTGTCGTCTTCACGCAGACTTTCAGGAATCGCCGCAATCGCACGCTCAAGGTTGTCTGACACGCTCAGAACATCTCGTGCAAAGCCGGTCGCGGCATAGGCGCGCGCATCTTGCACATCCTTTTCCGCGCGGCGGCGCACATTCTGTGCCTCTGCTTTGGCGTAGAGAATATCCTGCTTTGCGGTCTCCAGATCAGCCTTCAGCGCATCCAGAGCTTTTTCGAAACCGTCTTCAGATGCCTCATCCTCACCATTGTCGAGGAACTCCTCCGGCACGCCTTCGAGTTCCTTCTTTACCGCATCATCTTCTGCTTGCGATTTGTCGTTGTCGATCATGTTCTTACAGTTCCAAAGCTATCCGATAAGCTTGCCCAGCGAACGGGCGGTCAGGTCAATCATGGGTATCACGCTCGCGTAATTCAACCGCGTGGGCCCGATGACGCCAAGCACGCCGACCACCCTTCCCTCACGGTCACGATATGGCGACGCGATAACCGAAGAGCCGGACAATGCAAACAAACGGTTCTCGCTTCCGATGAAAATCCGCGTAGCTTCGGCTTCACGCGCGCTTTCAAGCAATTCTGCAACTGATTGCTTGCTTTCCAAGTCTTCGATCAGGCTGCGCACACGCTCAATATCCTGCATCGCTGCGTCATCGAGAAGATTCGCTTGTCCGCGTACGATCAGAACCGGGCGCTGTGCTGCATCTTCGCTGAGCACGGCTAATCCGCGCTCGACCAGATTGCGACTGGCGGTGTCTAGCTGCGATTTTCCGGCGCTGATCTCTGCCCCGATTGCAGCATTGGCTTCGGCCAACGTCCGCCCAGCAAGACGTGCTGTGATATAATTGCTCGCTTGCTCAAGTGCATGGGGGGTGAGTGTACCCCCAAGCTCCATCACCCGGTTCTCAATCGCGCCATCTTCGCTGACGAGTACGGCCAAGGCCCTTCCCTGCCCTAGATTGACAAGGCTGAACTGCGCGAGCTTGGCTTCCCGGGTGGGCACCATCACCATGCCGGCAGCCCCCGAAATGTCAGACAGGATTGCGCTGGTTTGCTCCAATGCATGTTCGATCGGGCCGCTGTCTGAAAGACGCCCCTCTATAGCGGCGCGCTCCTCCGCAGTGGGCTCTGACACGCGCATCATCCCGTCAACAAACAGGCGTAAGCCGCTTTCGGTTGGCATGCGCCCGGCGCTGGTGTGCGGCGCAGAGAGCAACCCGTGTGCCTCAAGGTCCGACAACACCGCGCGGATCGATGCGGAGGACAGATTGAGCGCCCCATCGCCGGCCAGCGTTTTAGAGCCGACTGGTTGACCGCTTTCGAGATAGCCTTCCACCACCAGACGGAAAATCTCGCGCGCGCGGTCGGTCAATTCTGAAATCGCTGACGAAGACATATCTTGCTATCTAGCGCTTTGCTCCACAGCCTCAAGCCTTGCAGGTGACACCGCGCACAGCCTATCGCGGCGGCAACGAATCAAAACACAAGGAATTCTCATGCGACCTTCCGGCCGCGCGCCTGACGAAATGCGCGCTATCACTATCGAAACCGGCTTTACCAAGCACGCTGAAGGCAGCGTGCTGATCAGCTGCGGTGACACGCGGGTGCTGTGCACAGCGAGTATCGAAGAACGCATTCCGCCCTGGCTGCGCGGCAAAGGCGAAGGTTGGGTCACAGGCGAATATTCTATGCTGCCCCGCTCTACGCATACGCGCAGTGGTCGCGAAGCAGCCCGCGGCAAGCAATCGGGCCGAACGCAGGAAATCCAGCGCCTGATCGGCCGGTCATTGCGAGCTGTCGTTGACTTGAAGAAGCTTGGCGAGCGTCAGATCACTCTCGACTGCGATGTGCTTCAGGCGGACGGCGGAACACGCACGGCATCCATTTCGGGTGCCTGGGTGGCGCTGCGGTTGGCGGTGAACGGCCTCATGGCGTCTGGCGACCTCAAAGAAGATCCGATCACAGGCCAGGTCGCTGCAATCAGCTGCGGAATCTACAATGGCACACCTGTGCTGGACCTCGATTATGATGAAGATTCCAGCGCCGATGCGGATGCGAACTTCGTGCTGATCACCGGCGGACAGATCGCTGAGGTTCAGGCTACGGCTGAAGGCGCGACCTATGACGAGGAGGGCCTGTTGCGCTTGCTACGTTTAGCCAAAATCGGCTGTGACGGCATCTTCAAGGCACAGCTGGACGCCTCAAAATGACTCGGAAGCTGGGCGGAGGGTCACTCGTTATTGCCACGCACAATGAAGGCAAATTGCGCGAAATCTCTGCCCTGCTTGCGCCATATGGCTTGAAATGCATTTCGGCAGGCTCGCTGGGTCTGCCGGAGCCCCCCGAGGATGGAAAGACCTTCGTCGACAATGCGTTGATCAAGGCACGCGCAGCGGCCGAGGCGTCGGGTCTCGCGGCGCTGGCCGACGACAGCGGATTGTCAGTGGACGCATTAGGTGGTCGCCCCGGTGTGTACACCGCGGACTGGGCCGAACGGCAATGGTTCGAAGGCGATCCAGGCCGCGATTGGTATATGGCGATGGGCAAGGTTGAGGGGATGCTCCAACAGCTTGGCCCGGATACAGACCGCAGCGCGGCTTTCCATTGCGTACTGGCGATTGCGTGGCCCGGTGGCGAGCATGCGGTTTACGAGGGAACATGCTCGGGTTCGCTGACGTGGCCGCCGCGCGGTGAGATGGGTTTCGGCTACGATCCTGTTTTTGTCCCTGAAGGCCGCGACCAGACCTTTGCTGAAATTGACCCGCAAGAGAAACACAGCATGAGCCACCGCGCGGATGCGTTTGCCAAGCTGGTCGCGGACCAGTTTGGCAGTTAGTATCAGCGCATGGCGCGCGCACTTTACATCCACTGGCCCTTCTGCGCGAAGAAATGCCCCTATTGCGACTTCAATAGCCACGTCCGCGAGCGCGTCGATGCGGCGGCGTGGCGTGATGCCTTGTTGACGGATATGCGCCACGAAGCAGATCTGGCAGGCGGTGAACCGCTGCATTCGATCTTTTTTGGGGGTGGAACGCCGTCATTGATGCCGCCAAGCTTGGTTGAAGCATTGCTTCAGGAAGCAGAGGAGTTGTGGGGCTTTGACGCCAATATCGAAATTACGCTGGAGGCAAATCCCTCCTCAGTTGAGGCTGCAAACTTTGCCGCTCTGGCGCGAGCAGGCGTAAATCGGGTTTCGCTGGGTGTTCAATCACTTGAAGACGATACCTTACAGTTCTTGGGGCGCCTGCATGGGGCGCAGGAGGCGCTGGATGCAGTCGAGACTGCGCAGCAGAGTTTCGACCGCGTCAGTATCGACCTGATTTATGCGCGCCCGGGCCAGACGGCTGAGCAATGGACAGCGGAGCTGACCCGCGCGCTGGCGCTCGGCACGGATCACATGTCGCTCTACCAGCTCACCATTGAGCCTAACACGCGCTTTGCCACCGATGTCCGGCGCGGTGTGTTCACCCCGCTGGACGATGATCCGGCAGGCGATCTGTATGCTCTGACGCAAGAGATCATGAATTCATCGGGTCTTCCGGCCTATGAGATCAGCAACCACGCCAAACCGGGGCAGGAAAGTCGCCATAATCTGACCTATTGGCGCTATCAGGACTATTGCGGGATCGGCCCCGGAGCGCATGGGCGGCGCGGTGCGGTGGCTACCGAACGCCACAAGAAGCCGGAAAACTATTTGAGCGCTGTCGCCGAGCATGGCCACGGCATCAAGCATGATCGCTTACTCTCGGCGGGTGAACAGGCATCTGAAGCGCTGCTGATGGGCCTGCGCCTTGCCGAAGGGGTGGATTTGAGCGCTCTGGACGCTCGTTTTGGAATCCCTTCTACCGATCTGATCAAGGCGGATCGCCTTGCGCTGCACAGTGACCTTGGCCTGCTTAAATGCGCCGGTAACCGGATCACCGTCACGCCTGCTGGGATGCCGCTGCTAGACGCCTTGCTGGGCGAGATTGTTGCAGACGGGCTGGTAACCGCATGAGCGCGGCTGACCTTCTTGAAGCATGGAGCAATGAGCTGACCAATTCGCGCCGGCGCAGCCCGCATACGGTGCGCGCCTATTTGGGCTGCGCAGAGCGGCTGCTGAAGGCGAGCGATCTAGGAGATTGGGACGCAGTGGCCTCGCTGGAAGCGCAAGACTTGCGCCGCCATCTGGCCGAGCGACGCGCGGAAGGGATTGGCAATGCCAGCGCTGCGCGTGAATTGTCCGCACTCAAGAGCTTTGTCGCCTATGCGCGCCAACAATCGGGGGATCCCGAGCCTAGCGCGCCGCGTCTGCGCGGTCCGCGCGTCAAGAAGGGCTTGCCGCGCCCGGTTACACCCGATGAAGCGAGCAATCTCGCCGATCTGGTCGCGGGCAATGCCAAGGAGGAATGGCTCGGTGCGCGTGATCGCGCGGTGTTGTTGCTTCTTTACGGTTCGGGCTTGCGGATCGCCGAGGCGCTGTCGCTCAAAGGCAATGACGTGCCGCTGGGAGACGTGCTGCAAGTGACCGGCAAGGGCGGCAAGCAGCGCATGGTGCCAGTGCTGCCGATCACCCGCGCGGCCGTGGCGGAGTATTGCGCGAATTGTCCGTGGCCGCTGGCGGGCAATGAGCCGCTATTCCGCGGGGAGAAAGGCGGGCCGCTCAGCCCCGGCATGGTTCAGAAGGCGACCGCACAGGCGCGCCGCGCGCTGGGCTTGCCGGAAACCGCAACTCCGCATGCACTGCGGCACAGTTTTGCTACGCATTTGCTGGGGGCTGGCGCTGACCTCAGGAGCCTGCAGGAATTGCTCGGCCATGCCGCACTGGGATCGACGCAGATTTACACCAAGGTTGACGCAGCGACGATGCTGGAAAACTACCGCGATGCACATCCAAGAGCGAAGAAGCGCTAGCCCACTATTACGCCATCTCCGCGAAAGGGGGGATGCAGAGTTGCAATGAACTGCGCGCGCCGCACTGGATTCCCGCTTTCGCGGGAATGACGAGTTTATTTCTTCGAAGTGAGCAGAATACGAACGCTGACAATACTAGATAAAATCGTGGACGCCACCACGGCCCAACCCACAAACTGGGGTGTCCCGTGGACCATTTTCGATGCGCCTTCAGCAAAGTAGCCGCCTAACGACACACCCATAAGAAGGGCGGAAAACGTCACCACGATGAAGTTCAAATAGTCAATCTTCATAATTTCCTTGCCCCAACCGCCCCTCAATCGCGTCCCAGATCTTTCCGGCGGTATCGGTCCCGTTGAACTTGTCGATCGCGACGATCCCGGTTGGCGAAGTCACGTTGATCTCGGTCAGGTACTTTCCGCCGATCACATCGATCCCGACGAATGTCAGCCCTAGCCGCTTCAGCTCCGGTCCCATGGCGTCGCAGATTTCCTGCTCGCGGTCTGTCAGCTCGGTTGCTTCGGCGCTGCCGCCCATGGCCAGATTTGAACGAAACTCGCCCTCGCCCGGCCTGCGGTTGATCGCGCCCGCGACCACGCCATCGACCAGCACGATGCGCTTGTCCCCTTTGGCCACTTCGGGAAGGAAAGGCTGAACCATGTGTGGCTCTGGCCATGTCTGGTTGAAGACCTCAAAGAGTGCAGACAAATTGTCACCATCGGCGGGCACGCGGAAGATCGCCTTGCCGCCATTGCCGTGGATCGGCTTCACCACCACCGCACCATGCTCGGCCATAAAGCGCCGCACTTCGTCAACGCTGCGCGTCACCAGCGTGGGCGGCATAAAGCGGCGATAGTTCAGCACCATCACCTTTTCCGGCGCGTTGCGCACGCTGACCGGATCGTTGACCACCAGCGTTTCATCCTTGATCCGTTCAAGCATATGGGTGGCAGTGATATAGCCCATGTGGAATGGCGGATCCTGCCGCATCAGAACAACGTCGATATCCTTGCCCAGGTCTAGCCGCTGCGCCGCGCCCTTAATCACATGGTCGCCTTCGACGCGTTGGACCGTCACCGAATGACACTCCGCAAACAGGCGGTCGTCGGCATCCAGTGTCAAACTCTCGACATGATATTCATAGCACGTATGCCCTCGCGCCTGCGCCGCCTCGATCAGGGCAAACGAAGAATCTCCAGCGATATTGACGTTCTCAATCGGGTCCATCTGAACGGCGACGCGTAGGCTCATTCTGTATTCCTAATTCTCACCCTGCTCAGGGCATCCATGCATTGGTGATGTGGCGAGGGATGCTCGCGGGTGCAAGCAGGATTACATCAATTCGCATATCATCGCCGTCGCGAACATACTGATGTGCAACCGCTTCCGCAGCGGCCGCAACCCTGCGCAAACGGTATTCGTCGATTGCATGATCAAGGTCTTCGCGGCGTTTGCGCCATTTAACCTCGGTGAATGCGACCACACCATTTCGCCGCGCGATCAGATCGATCTCGCCCAGCGGCGTTTTCACACGCTCGGCTAAAATCTGCCAGCCTTGCAGCCGCAGAAACATGGCCGCGCGAAATTCGCCTTGGCGCCCTGCCCGTTCGGCACGTTTTCTGGTCGCTGCAGGCCGCTTCACTCCGACTTGAGTTCCATAGCGCGGGCATAAAGCGTTTTACGGTCAAGGCCGGTCGCCTTCGCGACGCTTGCGGCGGCTTGAGAGGTCTTCATCGTGGCAAGCGCCTCTCGCAGCAGCGCGTCCGGATCAGCATCGCAAGCGTTCGCGACCGGCGGACCCACCATCAGCACAATCTCGCCCTTGGGCAGGTTGGCGGTGTAGTGATCGGCCAGTTCCCCCGCTGTCCCACTGCGGCACTCTTCGTACAGCTTGGTCAACTCGCGTGCGACCGCCACTTCGCGGGTGGGCCACAACTCACCCATCGCATTCAGCGATTTCACCAGGCGCGGTCCGCTTTCGTAGAATATCAGCGTAGCGTGAATGCTGGCCAATTCCGCAAGTGCGTCTGCGCGGGCTTTTTCCTTGGTTGGCAGGAAGCCCGCAAACAGAAAGCGGTCATTGGGCAGCCCGGACATGGTGAGCCCCGCGATTGCGGCGCACGCGCCCGGCAAGGTTGTGATCGCAACGCCGCTTTCGCGAGCAGCCTTCACCAGGCGATATCCCGGATCGGATATCAAAGGTGTGCCTGCATCGCTGACCAGTGCAATCGCTTCACTGCGGGCGCGTTCGACAATTGCCAAACCTGCCGCCTCGCTCGCGTGATCATCATATCGAATCAATGGTTTATGAGTGCCAAGATGCTTCAGCAGCTTGCCCGTCACCCGCGTATCTTCGCAGGCGACAGCATCGCATTTGCTCAGTATATCGACCGCACGGAGCGTTATATCGCCAAGATTGCCAATCGGAGTGGCGACGATGTACAACCCCGGATGAAGAGGTTCAGACAGGGCTTGTTCAGGGGCGATTGTGTTCACAAGATGCTCTTTGGAACAGCCGAGACAGGGTCGGCAAGTATGAAGCGTAATTTGTTTAATCGGCGTAATCTGGTTGTGGGCGCCACAGCACTGCTTTTGGCAGGGTGTCAGGTCATACCCAAAACCGGTCCTGCTACAACTGAGCCAGTAGCCGGTCCAACGCCCGATCCAAGCGCAACAGCGCTTCCCACAGACGAAACACGCCACCGGATAGCAATCTTGGTACCTTTATCAGGTCGCAACGGCGCGGTTGGCGAATCGATTGCCAATGCGGCCAACATGGCGATCCTCGATACCAGCGCGGATAATATCCGTATCACGACCTACGATACATCCAGTGGTGCGGCCGAAGCTGCGGCCCAAGCGGTCGCTGATGGCAATCGTCTGATCCTTGGCCCGATGCTGGCAGACAATGTTCCAGCGGTGCGTAACGAGGCCGCCCGCGCGGGCGTTCCGCTGATCTCGTTCTCGAACGACACCAATGTTGCGCGGCCAGATGCATTTGTGATGGGTCACATCCCGGAACAGTCTATCGCGCGTTCTGTCGCCTATGCACGTTCGCGCGGGGCGGAACGGTTTGCCACATTGTTGCCCAGTGGCGACTATGGTGATCGTGCAGCCAGCGCGCTCGACAATGCATTGCGGGACTACGGAGGTCTGTTGTCTCAGACACGCCGTTACGACCGGGGCAGCAGCGCGGTCATCAGCGCAGCGACGCAGATGCGCGAAGCTGGTGGCTATGACACCGTGCTGATCGCAGACGGGGTACAATTGGCGTCTCAAGGTGCCAATGCCCTGCGTAAAGATGAGACAGGCTTGCCACCGCGGGTGCTGGGCACTGAGCTCTGGAGCGGAGAAAGCGCTGTGACGCGGACCAGCGCATTGCGCGGCGCGATCTTTTCCGCGGTGTCCAACCGCCGGTTCCAGCGTTTCCGCGATAGCTATCAGGAGCGCTTCGGCAGCCCGCCCTACCGGATTTCGACATTGGGCTATGACGCGGTATTGCTGACCTTGCGGGTTGCGCGCGATTGGCAGGTTGGCCGGCCCTTCCCCACGCGTCAGCTGACGACCAATGACGGATTTCTTGGTCTCGACGGGGCATTCCGCTTTGGTAGCAATGGTGTGATCGAGCGGGCCATGGAAGTGCGGGAAGTGCGCCAAAACGAAGTATTCGTTGTGGATGCAGCGCCTGCCCGCTTCAGCGACTGAGCAAAACATTCTGTGCCCGCTTGTCGCCGTGATCGCGCGCGGCATATAGGCTGACCTATGTCCGATGACCTGTTTGAAAACGCGCCAGTTTCCAGTGGCGACTATGATTCCTCCTCGATCGAGGTCTTGGAGGGGCTTGAGCCTGTCCGCCGCCGCCCTGGCATGTATATCGGCGGCACCGATGACCGCGCGTTGCACCACTTGGCAGCCGAAGTGCTCGATAACTCGATGGACGAAGCCGTTGCCGGCCATGCCAACCGCATTGAGGTGCGGTTAGATGAAGGCAACCGGTTGTCGATCAGCGACAATGGTCGCGGCATTCCGGTTGACGAGCACCCCAAATTTCCGGGCAAGTCCACACTCGAAGTGATCCTGTCTACACTGCACTCAGGCGGCAAATTTTCTGGCAAGGCCTATGCCACCTCTGG
>FYBJ01000136.1_pt1 | contig 13147 bp, 19 predicted proteins | sample 1134611 | NCBI WGS metagenome assembly FYBJ01 (sample SAMEA104116008, study PRJEB20421) | marine metagenome | isolation source: marine | reverse complement strand
TGTTGAGTGGCGCGCCCGCTTGCCCCAAAGCCAGCCGTTGAAGGCGGTGTGAGGCGCGGGGTGCTAACCTGGACTGTTCTTTGTGTTGATCTAATCTTAGGCAATTTGTGTCGCTAGCCCCCTACCTGCGGAGGTCAGGCCCCCTAAGATTGATGCAGTGGCCTTGATTTTACCACTCTTGCGAATGTCATCAGCAGCCGCACGATCAGACTTCGCCAAATTTTCATCGTTAGTCGCTTCAGCTTCCCCTTGGCGCATAGTCTCATCTACATCAAGATATTTATTTTTATAAGATTCTTGCTGGATCTTAGCAAAAGACCCCCCACCAGCCACAACCAGGTTAGCAGCTGCGCTAACTTCTTGCTCAGACATGAATTTGTCATGCTCATCCCCTTTAGCATCAGCCTTGGCAGTCGCATCTTCACGAGCAACAATGGCGTTAATCTCTCTTACCTGGGCTTGACGCTCACGGGCAGCCGCTTGGGCGTCGGCCTCAGATTGTGCCCCCATAGCACTTACAACAGAACCGGCAACGCCTACAGCAGCGCCTAAAATTGGTGCACACATATCTTAAGCCCCCATTTCCGCGATTATCCCAAGCAAAGTAAACGGGTAAGGGTCATCATGTGTTATTTTAATGCTCACTTCTCTACCCCATCCCCCATCGGGCCTTATTTCAACAAGACCAGTAAATAAATCGGGGTCTATTTCTGGGCTGGTCATGTCCCCGTCTTCAGCCCTATAGGTAATGTCATCTGTATTCCCGCCGTTAATTTGGATTTTTCCACCTAATGAGCGATAGACACGCAGCCAAGCGCGGTTAATCCGCTTAATGCGCCCTTGCGTTTCGCCTTCCCGTGGGTGGTTTTCAATAACCAGCGTTTCTAAAGTTGAGGTAGGCTTTAAGCCAATATGAACCTTTGACGCGCTATCAATTGTAATTGAGCCATTTGCATCAACAGTTCTATCTAATTGGCGCGATCCATCCCCAATCACCCCTACAGTTTCACCTATAAGGTGATTTAACCCCGTGATTGTTGTGGTTGCTGCCCCGTCATATGTTGCAGATGAATCAAAAGCAATAAAATCTTCCTTCGTATCATCAACCTGGAACTCTCTTGATTGATACTCAATATATCTAACCGTTGCCCCATTAATGGTTCTTTTCACACACATCCAGGTTTCATCACCATATTGGCCTGGGATGGTTGCGATGGTGTCAACTTCTGCATCAGTGCCCGCAATGGCCCGCCTGTTAAACCCAACCACGTCTTGTTCACGCTCATATGTACAACGCACAATCTGCCCATCAGCCCTTTTTGTGGAAATAATTGAATTAGGTTCTTGTGAATAGGTCAGCTCACCAACACCGGCCCCGGTAATATGTTCTGAAATAATCGTTAGAGGCAGGGCCTTATGTTTGTCTTTTTCAAAGTTATAATCAAACTCACGTAGTTTCCTGGCATCGTTGTCAATGTCACCAAATCTTGCCGGGAAAATAACGCTGTCACCAGCTCTTACAGCTTCGTGCTTTGAAGAACCGTAGCCGGTTTGCTTTTGCACCCTTACATTGCCTGGTGTGATCCCCTTACCGCTTTCGCTAGCCGATATGGTATATTCAGAAGAAGTAGTCCCCACGGCCAACACAGGGCCAGGAACAGCCCATCTGGCAACGTCTACAGTATCACTTGCAATTGTGCCTGAACCGGCTTGATTGTCCTCATCGCCGTCAAGAAAGCTTTCAAAGGCATTGGTGACACTAAACCAAAATTTTCCAGGATCGCGGGCCGTACTGAAAGCCCACAATCTTTGTTCATGAAACGCTATCGCTCTTGGGTATCCATGAAAAGTAGACCAAGCCCCCTCTTCCCAGGCGCTGGTTCCGTAAGTGATAACATCCGCCGGGACATGGTTTAAAACAATCTCACATGTTGCTGTGGTTGAGTTAGTCACAGCTGTAATTTTAACAACCACCGATATGTCATGCAGAAAGATGGAATCAACATAATCACTATTTTCAGCATCTGAGTGTTTCACCACACCGTTTTCATGTGTGGGGAGGTTCCAATCACCATTCCAAGTCGCTGTGCCTGAAAGATCATTAAACCCATAAACTTTTTCATCATTGGTAATGACAGATGAATTTGAAATCGCCGCCCCGCTCACAGGTGTACTAATGCCTGTTTGCTGGCCTGGCTCATAAAACCGCATCAACTGCCCAACCATATCACTGTCAAAATAGGCGTGATCAGTTGTTAAACTAAAATTCGTTGCCCCTTCCGCATATGTGCCCCATTTGGTCACAGAGCGGTTAACCGTACCACCAGACGTATAAGCTGTATAAGCCGTGCCGTCTATATCGCGATAGCTTTCATCTCTTAGCGAAAAAGTCGTGTCTGAAAGCTTGATAATAAAATAACGGTTGCCGTTTAACTCAGTCATTCCCCCAACGCTGGAAAATGTCACACATTCACCAGACTTCATGCCATGATCGCTTGATGTGGTAATCACAACAGGATCGGCTTGGGTGGCGCCTGAAAGGCTCACGGTTGAACTGTCAATAGCTATAAAGAACTTTTTAGTCTGATCCCCATTAATATCTCGAAACGGCCCGTCAGTAAGCTCTATATCCGTTAGGGTCCAAGATGTGTTTGAGGACCGGCCAAGTTTTCTAAGTGGGTGCAAGGGGTGCGCAATATATAAAACATCAGCGCTTTGTGTAAATCTTAACGCATCCAATTGGGCTGTCGTGTATGTGGTGGTGATTTCAACAATTTTAGCCGCACTACCCCCAGATGAATAAGCCGTGTAAGATGTGCTGTCAATTCCAGATAATTCAAAAGTGTTTGCAGTGGTGTTGGCAACAGTAAACTCCAGGTTATTGACCTGGACCATACCAACAACGCCCGTTATTCTAATCTTATCGCCATTGGTTAAGGTGTGACCTGTTGATGTTACAACCGCCGGGTTGGCTTGCGTGATGCCTGTGATTGTGTTGCCTGCTTCTGTGACAATCCCCCCATCCGCAAAAATACGGATTAGGTTGTTTTCAAAGCAAAGACAATAACTTTCATCAACCGAGTATTGAAACTCATGCAGTCGCGGGATTGCTGAACTATCAGCTATTTCACAAACATGCACGGTTCCACTATCTTTGGTCACACCGCCATGAGGCCATACGGTAAGGTTCTCGATAGTTTTGGCACCATTTTGGAACTTATTAAGAGAAAGGGACCCATGTAGGCGCGGGGTAATCTCGCCGGCTGTAAAGTTATTTAAAACCTTCATTTAAAAATCAGAAACCTTCCCACCGCCATAGTCAGTTCCACCCCAGCGCGAGCCTAGCCATGTATCAACAATAAACTCTCTTGGCGTTACCTCTGCCCCATTGTAAGAGCCAGCAAGGGAAAGCTTTTCAATATAAATGTTATACATCCCTTGTGCTGAGTTAAACCGCTCTGTGATAGCCGGGCCAATCTCTGCCATGAGCCTGGCAATAAAAGCCTCTTTAGCTTGCGTGTGCCATTTGTTCATATCTGTGACACGCGAAACATATTCAATCTTGACCTCTGTTGCGTTGGTCACAATATAATCGCCTAAAATCCGATAAGGTTGATCAATGCCTTGCAGCTCATTTTTTTCAGTGATAAAGCCTAGCAGATCGTCAGGGATTGTGTATTGATAGGTTGCCCCCCATTCAGGAGCGCCCGCATCTTGTGCAAGGTTGGCCTGTTTTAGCGCGAACCCCCAAGCGTGAGCTGCGTTCACATCATCTCTTAAAAACTCAAAATTAGCCTTTAAAAGACGAGCTTCTCTGCTTTCTTGATCAAGGCTAGTGATCTGGTTGGCGGCTAACCGGGTCAAAGCCCGATTGCATAGCGCCACATCGCTATCACTCGGCGCTGTCATTAGCTTTTACCTCTGGCTCTGCTTTTTTCTTAGGAGCGGCTTTTTTGGGCTTATTAAGGTTTTCACTTTCAATTGTCTTGGCAATTTCTGGAATGTCTTTTTCAGCATTTGCAACCCAGTTTTTAAAGCGCTTGCTATCCTCATCAACACCAGGCAAGGCCGCCCGTGTGCATTGCACTGCGGTTTTACCAGCCCGCTTTGCGTCTAAATATCTTTTATGCTTAAGGTTCATGATTTTCTCTCTTGTCAAGGGTATTAAGTAAAAAAAAGGGAGGCTGTTAACCCCCCTTTTTCTCTTAGTCAAATGTCACATCAAGTTGCACTACAACCGTACCACCTGTGTTAACATCAGCATCAGCAATCGTTAACATGATCTCTAAATCCCCCTTGGGGTCAGTTGTTTGACCGCTTACAAACTCATAAAGTTTTTTGCCAAAGTTGTCGATTGACTTAATCAATGTCGTACCTGTTGCAGCTGTGGCTGCGTCAATACCGTCATTAATCCCATCAGGGTCATCAGTGATACGGGTCTCATCCGTAACATTAACAACACCCAAATCAATCGTAGGTGAGCCAGTGCTTGCAAGATCATCCAATGAAATAGTAGACGATCCCAGCAAACGGGCATTAGAAGGCAAACGGCAAAGGCGATACGTGCTTGTTGCACTGTCACCAGCCGTTACTTCATGCACAATTGTATAAGATCTAGTAACACCGCCATGTAAGCCAGCATCACCGTAGACCTGGGGTTCCGCATCCAAGTTGGACAGGAACGTGCTTTTTTCATTTACTACTGCCATGGTTAAGCTCCCGTTGGTCCTGAAGTTGGATCACATTCAATGTAACCAACCTTTGCTTCTTCCATACGCGTGCAACCAACATTTTGCCTTGCCCAAACTTGCATTGAATAGTTCTTATCCGCACGTTCAGACATTTTAACTTCAATGTCGGCACCAATAGCCAGTTTCATCCCAGACTTACACCAGAACAAAACCTTATCGTCTGAGTTGCTATCAGTTTTAATGCGCTGTGTTGGGATCAATGTGAACCCGGCGTATTTCGTGATAGTTCCCTCAACAAGAGGTTTTAAGGTGTTGTAGTCGTGGTTTGAAACGCGCTCATCTGTCAAAAGAGATTTGACTTGTCTTGCATTAACAACACAACATTTCTCTTCATCTGGATCAACGTCATTAGCCATTAACAGTTCATTTGCAGCTAATAATTTGGCAACGTTTAAGCCAGCATCAGCCGCGCTTACGCCTGGCCATACTTCTTGAACGTCAACAATCATATTAGTGTCAAATGCTGTTGAAGTTGATCCGTCTTTGCCTGTGTAGGCAACACCGTCAGCCGCTGCAATGATGATATCATCACGTTTACGGCCCAAGGCCCAGACAGCCGCTTTTGCATAGTCTGACTTTGGATCAATTAACATTCTAATCTTATCTTCTTTGTCAATAAGATCAGCCCAAACCGCCCCACTTGTGGTAACGCGGCGGCGTTCGTGTTGGCTATCAACTCGCGGGGTATCCATATGACGCGAGGTAATATCAACGGCTTCCGTGGAACCAATCTGCTCAAAATACGCGCTTTCGCCCGTAATTGTTTCATGCTCAACGGCTTTCGATAAACGAGAACCCTTTTGCTGAACCAAATGCGAAACGTTTGCTTTGAATTGATTCACGAAAGATGTAGTAATGTTCACTGACATAGCGAACTCCTTATCTTTCAATTAAATTTTTGGGGTTTTCTCGCTTTGATTATCCGGTGGTGAACCGGGTCGTAGCTGATTAGTTTAAAGCCCTAATCTAAGGCTGGTCTTTGCGGGTCCAGTTACGGAGTGTCCGCTCTCTCAAACGCCTATATTTCACCTTCAAGGCGCTGAAACAGTTTTTGTGCTTTTAAGTTAAGGGAATTATGATTCACATGGCTGTCATCCCAATAGGCTGGCTGTGCCATGATTTCATCAATTTGCTCTTGAATAGAGGCAGCATCTTCGCCAGATGTTGTTTTGCCACGCTCATCACCAAGCCCAAGCTTTTCCTTGCCTAGCTTAGAAAAGAATTCAAACATTGCTGGATGATCACCAAGCTTACGCCCATCAACCTCAGCCGTTTCCATTAGATGAACCAGGTTTTCATCACCATAATCAGACATGGCAACCTTGGCGCGGTTTTTAAGCACATCCAAGTCACCTTGATATTTTCCCTTGAACTCTTCTTCTACTTTTTCAAGGTAAGCATCGCGTGTAGATGACCCGTCTTGAAGTGCTGCAATGCGTGTCTTAACAATATCGTCATAAAGCGCTTGTGCATCTTTTAAGGGGATGTGATGCTCATGGGCTTTTTGAAGCAAAAACTCTTCTTCAGATGTATCATATTCAATACCATCTGGCATTTCAGCCCGTGCAATACCCTCTGAATATTTTTCATACTCAGGTTCCCAGCCAAGCTTAGTATAAAATTCTTTTTGCTCTTCAGGTGTTTCAGGCAGCTTATTTCTATCCCCTAACATCCCTTCAAGATTAAGGTGCGAGCGAAGCATCGATTCAGGCACTTCAACCATCGTTTGGTCTTCACCTTGGAATTTATTCCATGTTGGTTTGTCTCTAATATCTTCAGGTAAGCTTGAGCGCCAATCACCTTGATCTAACGCTTGTTCAGATCCATCCGTCTGTGTCGTTTCCGTTAATTGTTCCGTTTGTTCCAAATTCTCTTCCATACTTATAGGGCCCCTCTGCTAGTGTGTTGATATAAACGTCAAGGCCAACGCCTTGCATTGTGATGATCTCTTTGATTAAATTTTGCTTGCCTACATTCCGCGCCATAGCTATAGGGTCATTTTCCTCAATGGCGTCAAATAGGCCGGCTAGTCTCATCAGATCAGCCAGTACCCTTTGACCTTCTGGTGATTGGAATACTGTCCGGTAATCCGTCAATAGCTGACGGGTTTTATCATTTGTCATTGTGCCAACACCCCTGCATTGCCCATTTGCTGCATCATCTGGTCAATCATGGCTGGATCCATGTTTTGCGCAGCATCACCAACCGCCCCAGCGCCTTCCACTGTGGCAGGGAGATTTGCCCCGGCTTGTGATAGTTGGTTTACCGCTTGTGAGCCTTGTAGCGCTGGCTGAGCCATTTGAGCCATTTGCATCATTTGCTCTTGACTGTTAGCAGCCTCAATTTGTTCCTCTTTGGCTGCCAGATCAGGATCAAGATTGAGAAGCTTGGCAAAATGCTTGGACACATTTTCAACGGGGTACTCTTTAAAGAAGCCAGCCGCCGTTTGTGGGTCTTGCAGATAAACACCAAGCGACGCAACAAATTGTTGCCATGTGTCAATCTCAACGGCTCTTTGGGCTTGCGCGATGGGTGAAACATATTGAACAGTAAATTCTTGATCTAATAACTCTTGGGGAGGCTCAGGCAACATGCCCAGACGATCAAGCAGCCCATAAACACGCGATACCAAAGGACCAAGCAGCTCACTTTCCAAGCGGCCTAACATAGGGCCTAGCAATCTCATGCGCTCTTGTGTGCGCTGCATGACCTCTGTTGCTGTCATTTTCGCGTCATTGACAAATTGCAGCTGGTCCACATGAAACGTGTTCATGATGCGTGTTTCTAGCGCTTTTATATCTTCTACCGCGTAAGGCAAATTCCCAGCAAAAGGCATGGGCATGATAACATCTTTAGGATTGCCTCTGATCTTATTAACACCGCCAGGCAATAAACGCAGGGGATTAATAAAGCCGTCATGACGTATGAAATTAGGTGGATCAACAGCCTTTTGACCCGCCTTAATAATCGTCATCTCTTTGGCTTGCAGCATCTTTAAATCAGCAAGCGCTGTCATGCCCGGCCCACGGCCATAAACCTCACCTGATACCCGTGACCATCTAGCTATGGAATAGGGACTTTCAGGATAACCGCCCTCTTCCAGTTTATGCTTGGCCTGATGCTCAAAATAACAAGACGCGATAGGCATGTTTTGAACCGCGTCGTCACCGTATTTAGCATTATATTCAACACGCGGATAAATGGCGTGAATGATCTTTATTTTGTCGTCGTACTTTTGCTCTTGGTGTTTTTTCTGAACATCCTCAGAAACTTTCTCTAGGCCCCATTCCTGAACAACCTGGCGCACTGTCCAGGTAAAGCACCTAAACACCGTATCAATGATGCCGCGATTGCTTTCAGCCACAACAAGGCTGGACATGGGCCGGGCTTCAAATGTGATATGGCCATCTTTTTCATTATAGTCAGTGTAAAGGCCCGCCATGCCGAAGGCACCAAGATCTAAGTAAGTTTCATGAAGCGCTGTAATCAAATTGGTGCCAGGCGCATACATTTTTGCCCACATAATTTCTTCAACATCATGTAAATATTGCTTGACATGCGGCATCTCTGTCATGCGCGGGTCTGCCATGGTCAGGCTAAACCACTTCGCGCTTGGATTTGTCGCAAAGCCATGAAGGCCAGCCGCCAGCATCTCATTGGCCCAAACACCTGTTGAATTTAATAACCTTTCAGCCCGTTTGGTGCCCGGTGTTATTTCCCCAACAAAGCCTTGCTTTTTAGGGATAATGACGTTTGCCAGCTCTTCACAATGAGATGTCCAGTTGGCGCGCTCAGTGTCAGCCATTAGACTGTCATAACGCTTTTTTAACCGTTCAATGTTTTCCATTAGGCACCTAGATTGGTTTTGGACACAGTGGGATCACCAGCCCCGTAGAGACCCGTTAAAAACGTGCTGTTGCGGCCAGACACTGCCCGCCTTTGCGCATCTCTTTGGCTGTCTTGAATGGCAGCGCCTTTGGCCTCACGCTCACTGGTGGGCTCTTTTGGTTTTTCTGGCGCTGGTTGGGGCGCTGGTTGGCTTCCACCTCCACACATAGGCTTATTCTCCTGTTAGCATCGTTGCGCCAGGCCGCGGGGCGTGTGCCCTGTGAAATCTGCGCATATTGTCATTACGTGTTGTGCCCTCTGTTGCCTCCACAGGCTTCAAGTTCGTTGTAGGCTTTGGCGTGGGCTTTTGAGCCGGTGATGACGATTTTGAACCACACATTATGCAAGGCTCCCTGTTAATACCGTTTTTCCCTTAGCGCTTTGGCGTCGTGGGTTTAAACCAGCGCCACGGCTTGAGCGGCCTGTTGTCCTATGGCCTAGAGGTGAATTGCCAAGTGTTGCCCCAACGCCTTGATAGCCCGGATCAACCTTTTTTTGTGGGATTGTCGCCTTCACAGACGCAGCCACAGCCTCACCAATACCCTGGCCTTTTGCTGGTGCTTCTTCGCCAGCTAACCGAAACGGCCTTAATTCCTTTGACTCCTGCTTAGGCCCTGTTTGCGCCCCCCAAGCCTCATTATTTTCCCTAGGACTACACATAATCATTGCCCCCTGTCAGCATCGTGGCTGTTTGGGGCTTAGGTGTATAGCGTGCCCGTGTTGATTGGCGCGTCTGTTCTTTAGCCGCCGGTTTTTGTTTGACCGGCGCCTGGGTCTCTTGTTCTGGTGGGTTTGATGAGCCGCCACCGCCTCCAAAGCACATTAGCCTAACTCCCCTGTTAGCATGGTTGCTGATTGCCGTTTAATAGGCGTTCTTGTTGCCCGTCGTTTTGTTTTTGGGTCTGCCTTTGCAGGCTCATCATTAAATGTCACAGAGCCTTTGTGAGGTTCCAAAGGCTCTACTCTTGTTCCACCGCCGCCGCACATGGTTTTAAATCCTTTATAAATGATTTCCATCCTGGCTGGTCCTTCCAGCTCGGATCATCTCTAAGCCATACATATCTGTGATAAGTCTCACCATTTTTCCCGTAATAAGGCATGACGCTTTCAAGCTTGCCGTTCATGCGCTGCATCCAAGCATGAGCTTCACTGTGGTGTTCTGAGCTATCCGCGTGCATTCGCATTGTGCCGTGCGCCTGGATAACCTCACGGGTCATTTTGCGCAGTTCGCGCATACAAACAAAAACGGCTTTTTTCCAATCGTCAGTACCAAACGCAAACACCCGGTAGCAGGATTTGCCGCCATTCTCAGGGTGAACACCGATTACCGCAGCCGGTATACCATCAACCCAAATAACCCTACCCAGGCCCAGCTTCATGGCCTGAAATGTTTGTTCAGCCAACAGCAATGGGCTGTCATGCCAGCACAATGGGTAAATTTCTTTGGCGTCTACATCACGCAAATTGCGGCAAATATGATAAACAGCCACTTTGTTAGGAGGCTTGATTGTTACCAAGGGTTGTAATCCTCCATGCCGGATGTTTCTTGGTTGCCATACGATGAGCCGAAAATATCGTAATCAGTCTGTGCCGCTGTTGCTTGATTGCTGGTTAGATTGTATTCACCACCTGCAAAGGTCAGTAAAAATGCATCAGCTCTATTAGGAGACCGAAAGCCCCGCTTTTTCATTTCATCCTTACTTTCAACTTGGATTTTACCAGTAGGCGTTAGCTTGTAGATTGGCGTGACTAGCTCAGCAATAAGCTTGGCGTCATTAATGAATTTAACTGCCTTGCTCTCAAACCATTCACGGCCTTTAAACCAAAGCTCATCTCTTAGCCTGTTGTAGGTCTCAGATGTGGAGCTTGCAGCCTCTGCAACATTAACGTCCACGGCTGGAAGGCCGAGCTGTCTTAATCTATCGGCTACGCCAGCGCCTAGGCCAATAGAATCAACATTAATGATTGAAGGTCGCTCATTTACTGGCGTCTCTTGCCACTCCTTAAACACGATTGCGGCTGTGGTCATTAGGTCCTTTTTGGCCCACTCTTTGATTTCATGCTTCATGGTGTTACCGCGCCGTTTAGCTAGTGCGCTAGTGTCATCACCAAATCTAGCAACATCTAGACCCCAGACCATAGCCGCATGACTTTCAACCACATCCCGGCCTATTGAATCCTCAATGGCTTGCAATGACATAACAGCGTCATCACCCTCAATCGGGAACTCGCCCAATACACGCACGCGGTAAGTGTTCGAGTCCTCACCATACTCTCTAGCCATCTTTTTGGGGTAATCAGGATCAACTCTTGTGCTATCAAAGCAACTGACATGCATTGTGTGCCATTCATCACGCATCTGGTGATGAGATCTATAAAAATAGCCACTGGTTTTTGTAGGATTGCCAGCCATCAAGCACATAGCGCCGTGAGATGATAGCGCACCACCTGCAACCTCAAAAACTATCTCCTCAATGCCTGAGGCCTCTTCAAGAACGAATAAAATATTGTCCGCATGAAACCCTTGCAATGCTTCTGGCCTATCTTTCGACGCTGTTCTTGCGACTGCAAACGCATCTTTTTCGTGGCCCTTGATGACAACACGCTCGCCCAAAACATCAATTTGCTGTTTTAGTGGTTCTGGTAGATGATTTACCCATTTGGAGACTTCTTTCCAAACAACATCCCGTAGCTGGTCTTGTGAGTTAGCTGTAACAGGGATGTTTGTGTTATGGCCCCTAGTGAGTAAAAACCATAATATCACCCATGCCTGTAGCGTGGTTTTTCCGACACCGTGACCTGATCTAATGGAAAGCCGATAAGGGGGCGTTACTATCTTTTCTAATGCCTCTGCTTGCCATTCCTCAGGCGTTGCCCCTAGGACGTATCTCACGAATGTCTGAGGGCTGCTCTTGCTCGATAACCAAGCCGTTTTCCAATCCATCATTGCCCCCCGCTATTGCTTCCCAGATCTTAACAAACGCTTCGCTTGCATCAGCTTTAACGTGTAAATCTCTGGGCATGAGCTGTACCGCCGCTTTAACGAATTCAGCCGGTTTTTCCGTCGCCATTTTCTTAAGAGCACCGTTACCGTGTTCTTGCCAGGCATTATGAAAATCCTTGAGAAAGTCATCGGATAGCTTGTTTCGTGTTCCTTTTGGCCTTCCTGCAGGGTTGCCAGATTGGCCCGGTTTGTATAAATGGGCTGGTCTCTGTTTGGTTTCTGCAATTTCAGATGATTTTTTTTTACGTGCCATCTGGTAGTCTCATTTATTTATCTCCTCTATTAGTTCCAGGACGCGCAAACAGAAAGCGCTCACAGAGCGTAGAGGTGTAACCCTGGTGCCGCTTTGCTTGGCGTCCTGAACTGGTGAATTTTGTATGGTTGGTTTTCAAGCGGGCCAGTCGATTAGCTCTACCATTTGAGCTACTGACGGCTGAAACTGAGTTAACAAAGATTTTTTGTAAACTGTGGGTAGTGTCTCAGTTTGAATTTTTTCGCTTTTTATAAGTCTTTGGTCGTTTTGGTTCTGGCGCTCTGGCGTCCATAAGCCCACTTTGAACAAGGAAGTATCAGATCATTTAACAGCTCATCAGTCTTTAGTGAAATTTTTAATCTGTGATTTTCGCCCTGCAGGCGTAAGTTCTCTTGTGAAAGGTCAACAATTCTACTTAACAGAGTTGCCACGGCTTCAGGGTAATTTTCAACTTGCTTAGTAGGAGGGGATATTGGTGATGAATCAATATCGTTTTCATTGATCTGCAAGTCATGTTCACTCGCTTGTTGCTTGCTCACGTCCCACCATAGCTAAATTAATAAAATGATTTTTTATCTCTTCGCGGTCAAGATCAGCATTGCGCCCTTTTGACATATAGGCATTATACCATGGAGTTCCTGTTTTATGAGTCATATTTGACATGTCTACGCCACTTAAATCCCCATATTTATTCCAAACGTGTTGAATGATTTTATCTTCTTGAGCTGTAAGGTTTGCCTTAAAAGGATCTTTTGTTTCAAAGTTAAAAAGTAAGCGATATCCATCTTCATCCTGTTTGTAACCAAAATTCTTGATTTGGTCCCAGATACTGCGGAATACAGGACCGTTATCCCAAGCCTCAGGTGATTCACTAACCAAAGGATGACCTGATATAGCTAGTGTCCAGCCATGGGAAATATACACAAGCTTTTGTATACACATTTGTGAAGGCAAACATTCCTTGCTGTATTTTTTTATAAAAATATTTGCTATTGCAGAAGGCGCATGATTAGGCATTATTCCCATCTCGCAGCAGCTGCATTTTTAGCAATCTCGCTGCGCTCCTCTTTTGTTAATTTTTCAGCACGAGCTTTTCCGCCCGCTTTCCCTGAACGAGTGCGGCCAGATTTCTCTTTTAATTCTTCTTTGATTTCGCCAGTTGCTATCTTGGCCACCATTACAGCAGCACCAATAGCGTCTTAAAGGGGATAATTGGGTTGAATTTAAATTTAGCCGTCCCTCTGGATACAC
>FYBJ01000493.1_pt1 | contig 13155 bp, 18 predicted proteins | sample 1134611 | NCBI WGS metagenome assembly FYBJ01 (sample SAMEA104116008, study PRJEB20421) | marine metagenome | isolation source: marine | reverse complement strand
CGTGGGCTCGGAGATGTGTATAAGAGACAGATGTGCTGCACGCGATCTTGCACCGCGTGGTCGACCAGTATCTGCCCATCTTCGAAATGATCGAGGACGACGTCCTGGCGATGGAGCGACGGTCGCTGCACGATTTCCTCGGGCCAGAAGAGGTGGCGCGAATCTTCGAACTAAGGTCCGAACTCACGCGGTTCCAGCGCACGCTCGGGGCTATGGCCGAGCTGGTGCGAAAGCTCGTTCGCGGCCACTTTCCCTGTATCAGCGCCGAAATGACACCATATTTCCACGACGTCGCGGACCATGTCCACCGCGTGCAGCACATAGTCGACACCCTTGCCGAACTGCGTCGGCGATGCCTCGAGTTGCTCCCGAAGTTTGCCCAGCGCTCCGGCGTTGCCGTGCCGCACGGTGATGAGGTGATTGTGACCGGTGAAGATCGCCATCTTGCCGTAGCTGATCCGGTCGCCGACCAGCTCGGCGGTCTGGGCGACGACGTACAACTCATCGTTGTAGACCTCGAGCTTGGGCGGGCACAGCGGGTGCATGGCGTTGTCGATCGCCAAAGGATGGAGGTTATACGTCGTCTGGATCGCGCTGAGTTCGTCTGCGGTGGGCTCGCTAAGCGCGATCCAGCAGAAGCCCGAGCGATTCTCGTTTAGTTCGACGTGCTCATCGAGCCTGATTTCACGGACTCGCTTACCTTCGTTGTAATAATATGCGGCGATAATGGTCATGCAGGCCTCGCAGGAATTCGCAGGCCACGCTGTACAGCCGGTCGCGCCAGGCCGCGTTCGAGCCATGCCTGCACGTTCGAATAGCTGCTTAGGCCGAGGATGTCGCCCGCTGCGTAGAATTCGACCAGCGCATTCACCCAGCCAAACGTCGCAATGTCCGCGATCGAGTAATCATCGACAATCCATTCGCGGCCCTCCAGCCGGTGATCCAGGACCCCGAGAAGACGCCTGGATTCATCAACAAAGCGCTGCCGAGGTCGCTTGTCCTCATAGTCCTTGCCGGCAAATCGCAGGAAAAAGCCTAGCTGTCCGAAGGTCGGCCCAACGCCCGACACCTGAAAGAACACCCAGGCCAGGGTCTCGTACCGCTGGGCGGGTGTTGTTGAGATGAGCTGCCCCGTCTTGTCGGCCAGATAGATGAGGATCGCACCGGTTTCCCATATGCCAATGGGCTGGCCGTCAGGGCCAGCCGGATCGATGATCGCGGGTATGCGGCCGTTGGGATTCAACGACACGAACGCTGGGTCCTTCGACTCGTTGTTCGAGATGTCGACGAAGTGGGGCTCATACGGCAGGCCAGTCTCCTCCAGCATGATCGAAACCTTGACGCCATTGGGCGTGGGAGCGGCGTAGAGTTGCAGGCGATCGGGATGAGATGCCGGCCAGCGCTGCGTGATCGGAAAGGACGAGAGGTCTGGCATAAATCTGCGATCCTGTGCTGCGATGGCGACTGAATGGAACCGCCCGTCTCTCTGAAGCAGGGTTCGGCGACCGCGTCGTTGAACGACGCGGTCGCGAAGATTGCGAACCGGACCGGCGCAGCGGCAACGGCAGTGAAGCCTATTCCGCTGCAGTCCCGGCCGCGGGCTGCACGTCGTCAGCCTTTTGACGCTTCGGAAGCACCCAGCCGGGACGGACGAAGTGGCAGGTGTAGCCGCCCGGCCGCTTCTCCAGATAATCCTGGTGATCCGGCTCGGCCTCCCAGAAATCGCCGACCGGCTCGACCTCGGTGACCACCTTGCCATCCCATAGCCCGGAGGCATCCACATCGGCGATCGTATCCTCGGCGACGCGCTTCTGCTCCTCGTCGACGTAATAGATGCCCGACCGGTAGGAGAGACCACGATCATTGCCCTGGCGGTTCTTCGTCGTCGGATCGTGGATCTGGAAGAAGAATTCCAGGATGTTCCTGTAGCTCGTCACCGCCGGGTCGAACATGATCTCGATCCCCTCGGCATGCGTGCCGTGATTGCGATACGTGGCGTTCGGAACATCGCCGCCGGTGTAGCCCACACGAGTCGAGACGATGCCGGGCCTCTTGCGGATGAGATCCTGCATACCCCAGAAACATCCGCCTGCGAGAATTGCGCGCTGATGCATGTTAATCCTCCTCTACCTGATCGAGATATTCACCGTATCCCTCGGACTCCATCTCGTCGCGCGGGATGAAGCGAAGGGACGCTGAGTTGATGCAGTAGCGCAGCCCGCCGCGGTCGGAAGGACCGTCCGGGAACACGTGGCCCAGATGGCTGTCGGCGTGTACCGACCTGACCTCCGTCCGGACCATGCCGTGTGCGCTGTCCCGCACCTCGTTCACGTTTGCGGGAACGATCGGCTTGGTGAAGCTGGGCCAGCCAGTACCCGAATCGAACTTGTCTGTTGAAGCGAACAGCGGCTCTCCCGACACTATGTCGACGTAGATGCCAGGCTCCTTGTTGTCGTTGTGCTCACCCGTGAAGGGCCTTTCGGTCCCCGAATCCTGGGTAATCCGGCGTTGCTCGGGGGTCAGGCGGTCAACTGCTGCCTGTGACTTCTCAAACTTCATGATAGTCTCCAATACTTAACCTAGAGAGCTAGGCACACTGTCATTTATCTTTGCAGTCATTGCGCCGACTATCGCAGTGCGCCTCAGATTTATCCAATACGCTGCGCGTATAGTTTCCATAGCGCCGAAGCTCTTCACGTCGTGATTCAGTTCCACTCGTACCGGGTTGCCAACTGGGCGATGTTCCGTATCTCGACCGTTGCCGTGGAGCCGGATACTGTCGCGATCACGACTTCGCGCTCCAAGACAAATCCGTCGATCGGCCGAGTGACGAGGCCTTGCACGGTCGCCGATCGTTCCGGAAGAATGCATATGGCGTGGCCGTCAGCGACGACCCGTTGCACCCAGTCCTCGCGATCTGATCGAAAGCGAGGTCGCATGAGCAGGTCCCGTCGCGCGAAGTGATCGAGGATCCGATCGCGAAACTCGCATTTCAGGCGATCGACGAAAGGAAACTCGAGCAGGTCTTCGCCGCTCACGATCTCGTTGGCAGCCAAGGGATGGTTTGCAGAACAGCCGAGCACGAAGCGCTCCCAAAATAGAGGATGCACATCCAGCTTGCGTTCCGGTCTTGTTTCACGCGGCATGATGCACGCGTGGTATTTTCCTGAAAGCACCTCCGATGTGTCCTCGTTCGACTGGAGCGAGTGCAGCTTGATTTCGATGGATGGCATCTCCGCCAATGCGCTCTCGAAGAATGCCGTAAATTCCTTTGGTCCGACGGTGGGCGCGACGGCGACATCCAGCACGCGGTGCCCCCCCATCGCCCAGTGCTCCGAGTGATTGCGAACGCTCTTCATCGCGACCACCATGCGCCGGAATTCTGCCTCGACGTCATGGCCAAGGCCAGTCAGGCGGCTGTTCTTCCCGTCGCGATAGATCAGCGGCCCGCCAAGCTCATCTTCCAAGCGGCGGATCGCGCGGGTCAGACTTGGCTGTGACACACCGCTCAAGCGAGCGGCCGCTGTGAAATTCAGCGTCTCGGCCAAGTTGATGAAATAGCTGACTTGATTGAGTTCCATAGTCCTTTGGCCCATGCGCCTGACTGATGCCGCTTCCGTGAGACCGTCGGTGGAAAGCAGGCCGCAGAAGTATGCATGACGCATATAATCATGGTCTAGGGGCTTGTCTATATGCGCCAGACATATAAATGATACCCTGAGATGACGACTTCGATTGGCGGTGCGCTCCGCTCAGCTCCGTTGAAGGTTCTGAGAGCGCAACCGCCAAGCCGCGTGCTGGAGGTTCGATGGACATGGCAGAAAAGACATTCACGTTTGCTAGTGGGGCTGGCTCTCAGCTTTCCGGGCACCTCGAACCGCCGGAAGGGACGCCGCGGGGCTGGGCGATCTTCGCCCACTGCTTCACCTGCGGGAAAGACAGTCGCGCCGCCGTTTACATCTCGCGCGCGCTGTCGCGTGCGGGCATCGGGGTCTTGAGGTTCGATTTCGCCGGGACCGGGATCGGCGGTGGGACGGGAGAACCTGTGAACTTCGCGTCGGACGTCGAGGACCTTCGGGCCGCCGCAAAGGCGATGGCGGCGGCGGGCATGTCACCGTCCCTCCTCGTCGGGCACAGCCTCGGTGGCACCGCTGCGATCGTAGCCGCCGCCGACTTGCCTGACGTTGCGGCGGTGGCGACGATCAGTGCGCCGGCCGACCTTCAGCATATCTTGCGCCTCTTCGGACCGAATGATCTGGACACCATCGCGAGCGAGGGCGAGGCCTCGGTGGAGATCGCTGGCAGACCCTTCCTCATTCGCCGCAGCTTCCTTGACGCGGTTGAGGGGATCGACGTCGAGAAGGCCATTGCCTCTCTGCGACGTCCGGTGCTGGTCATGCACTCTCCGCTGGATCAGGTGGTCGGCATCGACCACGCGTCGCGCATCTTCGTCGCGTCCAGGCACCCTAAAAGCTTCATCTCGCTCGACAACGCGGATCACCTTCTCACCGACGTCGCGGACGCGAACTACGCCGCGGCCATGGTGGCGGTTTGGGCGAGCCGCTTTCTCCCACCACTCACCGCGGATATTCCGCAGGTCGAGGTTGCCGAGGGCGTCGTCGCCACCGAAACTCTTGCAGGGATGTTCCAGCTCAAGGTGCGCAGCGGCGAGCACACTTTGTTCGCCGACGAGCCAGCATCGGTCGGCGGCCTCGGGACCGGACTATCTCCCTACGAGCTCGTATCTGCCGGCCTCGCAGCCTGCACGGTGATGACGATGCGTCTCTATGCGAATCGCAAGGGCTTTCCGCTCGAACGGGCGAGCACGACCGTGCAGCACGAGAAGGTGCCGGACATGATGCCACCCGACCGGTTCACCCGCACCATTGTCCTCGATGGGCCGCTGAGTGATGATCAGCGCGCTCGGATACTCGCGATCGCTGATCGGTGTCCCGTCGATTTGAGTCTCATCCGGGGTTCGGACGTGCAGACCGAGCTTTTGAGCACCAGTCAGGCTGCGGATCCCGCGAGTCTGGCTTGACCGTGGCGCACACGAAGGAGGGCGAACGGACTGTGAGCCAATCACCTACCAGCAATGGGGGGGCCGCGACAGAGCGAGCAATTCTCGCAGGCGGCTGCTTCTGGGGCATGGAGGATTTGCTGCGCCGAGCCAGGGGAGTCATTTCGACGCGTGTCGGTTACATAGGCGGTGAAATGCGGGATCCGACCTATGCGAGACATTACGGCCATGCGGAAGCGGTGGAAGTGACTTTCGACCCTTCCGTTCTCAGCTATCGCTCTCTCCTGGAGCTCTTCTTCCAGGTCCACGACCCCACAACCTACGAACAACAAGGCAGCGATGTCGGTCCGAGCTATCGATCGGCGATTTTCTATACCAACGAGGTGCAGAAGGAAGTCGCTCTGACGACGATCGAAGAGATCGAGGCATCAGGTCACTGGCCTGGCCCGGTCGTGTCGGAAATCAATCCGGAAGAACCCTTTTGGGAGGCGGAGCCAGAGCACCAGAAATACCTGATGCGCAATCCTGGGGGCTATAGCTGCCACTTCATGCGCCCGACCTGGCGGTTGGAACGCTCAGGTCGATGAGCAAGTCGAAGCCGCGCCGCCTCGTCGTGAGCAAAAGGGTCGCAAGCGCGACGCGTCGCGACCGACCCCACGACTGCCATGATGAAGGCGGTCATTCCTACGAGACGTTCCTTTACGGGAACGTCGTGTTCACTTTTCCCGACCTTGCCTATTAAGCGCGAACGTCTGTTCAAGACCGACTCCTGCGAGACGGGCGGTTGCGAGCAGGCGGTCAAAATTGTGCCCGTTACGGGCGCTGGCGGACAGGCCGGCCATTACGGTGCTCATATAGTCGGTTACGCGCTCGGCCTGATCGGGATGGCGCGCGGCGACGAAGCGATGGATCGCCCCCTCCGCCGCCGCAAGGAACGTTCCGGCCGCCTCGCGTGCCTCGTGGTCGGTGCAGCGCACCCCCTCGATAACGAGGCACCCCGCCGCGTCCGGATCGGCGGCATAGCGCCCCGCCGCCGCTTCCAGCACCGCGACGAGGCATTCCGCGACCGGGCGATCGGCGTTCAGCAGATCGAACAGCGGGATCGCGCCGGTACCGGCATAGCGATCGAGAATGCGGCTGTAGAACTCGGCCTTGCTGCCGAAGGCGGCATAGAAGCTGGGCGGGTTTATCCCGATCTCCTGGGTCAGGTGCGCGATGCTGACGGCATCATAGCCACGCGAATGGAACAGCCGCTGGGCGGTCGCGACCGCTTCGTCCGGGTCGAACAAGCGCGGTCTGCCGCGTGCACGGCGTATTTTTGTCTGAGCCACTACAAATACCTTGACGGATGTTTCGAGCCGTTTATGTAGCGAGTCGTAAGTTATTGATCAAGGAGAGTCCGATGGGTGCGTTTGAGGCGAAATCCGTTCTCGTGCTGGGTGGCAGTCGGGGGATCGGCGCGGCGATCGTTCGGCGTTTTGTGGCCGATGGCGCGATCGTGACCTTTACCTATTCCGGCTCGCGTGACGCGGCCCACGCGCTGGCGGCCGAAACGGGCAGCACCGCTGTCGAGACGGACAGCGCGGATCGCGACGCGGTGATCGCGCGCGTGAAGGACAGTGGCGCGCTCGACGTGCTGGTCGTCAATGCCGGAATCGGTATTTTCGGCGATGCGCTGGAGCAGGATCCGGACGCAATCGACCGGCTGTTCCGGATCAATATCCACGCGCCCTATCATGCCTCGGTCGAGGCCGCGCGCCAGATGCCCCAGGGCGGCCGGATCATCGTCATCGGATCGGTGAACGGCGACCGGATGCCCGTTCCCGGCATGTCCTCCTACGCTCTCAGCAAGTCTGCGCTGCAAGGGATGGCGCGCGGGCTGGCACGCGACTTCGGGTCCCGCGGGATCACGATTAACGTGGTGCAGCCCGGCCCGATCGACACCGACGCCAATCCGGCGGACGGACCAATGAAAGAGCTGCTGCACGGCTTCATGGCGATCAAGCGCCACGGCCGGCCGGAGGAAGTCGCGGGCATGGTGGCGTGGCTCGCCGGACCGGAGGCAGGGTTCGTCACCGGCGCCATGCACACTATCGACGGCGCGTTCGGTGCCTGATCCGTTGGAGCGATCAACTATGGCCACCATCGGCATCATTGGTGCGGGGGAGGTCGGCAGCCAGATCGCCCGCGCCGCCATCTCGAACGGCTACCGGGTGGTCATCGCCAACTCGCGCGGGCCCGAAACCCTGGCCGGGCTGGTCGCGGAGCTCGGGCCGTCTGCCCACGCCGCGACCGCTGCCGGTGCGGCGGAGGCGGGAGAATTCGTCGTGATCGCGGTCCCGCTCAAGCTGGTCAACGACATGCCGGTGGCGCAACTGGCGAACAAGATCGTGCTCGACACCAACAACTACATGCCGTGGCGCGACGGGCGCTATGCCCTCGTCGATACCGGCGCGAAGACCGAGCACGAAATGCGGCAGGACCAGCTGCCAACGTCCAAGGTCGCGAAGGCGTTCACGCATATCCAGGCGCCGCGCCTGTTGCTGTCGGCGCGGCCCGCTGGCACGCCGGGGCGGCACGCGCTGTCGGTGTCTAGCGACTATCCCGAAGCGGTGGCGCTGGTCACGCGACTGTACGACCAGTTCGGCTTCGACACGGCGGACAACAGCCCGCTCAGCGAGTCCTGGCGTAGCGCTCCGGGTCAGCCCGCATGGCACGCGCACGAACATCAGACGCTCCCCGAGTTGATCGTGAACATTGCCACGGCGAGACGGCTCCCGCTGAGGTAGGACGGCCGACTCTGCATTTCTCGAAACTCGATCCCTTGTGAGAACGCCTGCCCCGGCCACCCCAGCCGAACAGAAACGAGCGCCTAGCTATGTGTGATCGACGGAGTGGGTGATGAGCGAAGCCATGATCAATCAGGCCGCCTGGCAGCACGCGCCGGGACACCCGCTGCGGACCGGTGTCGCCGATCTGCCCCAACTGGCTACGAACGAAATCCGTATCCGCAACGCGGCCATCGCGATCAACCCTTCGACTGGATCTTGCAGGAAATCGCTCTGCTGCTCTCGCCGCGCACACATTCGTCCCCGCTCCCCCGGCAAAGGTCGTGGCCAGGGCCTCGAAATGCTTCAGCCCGCCCTGGAAGTCCTGAAGGCGGGTGTATCCGCAGCGAAGGTTGTCGTCACCCTGGCCTGAACGACCTAGGTGTCGTCGCTCGTCTCGCGGTCTACCCCCCGCTCATGCAGTTCGGCATCGATGGGGCAGTTCTTGCAGCCCTCATAGCAGCACAGGCGGCAAATACGATATGAATGCTCGAGGTCTTCCAGGCGATCGCGTAGAACGCGTTCAGCGATGCCGCACAAGATTTTGAGTTCGTCTGGGCTGAGAATCGATAGCCCTTCAGCAATTACCTGGTCGCGCGAAGCAAGGACCTCGTCGCTCGCAACCTTTCCAGAAGCCGTCAGATAGAGGGAGCGCGTACGCCCGTCTGTCGAATGCTCCCTACGCTCGATCAACCCCTCGGCCGCCAATCGATCCACCAGGCGAACGGTCCCTGCATGTGAAAGGCCCACCCCGACCGCAAGCACGCGGATCGAGAGCCCGGGCTTGTGCGCGAGCAACGCCAGCGCTGAGGCGGCGGGTCCAGCTTCCGGCGCCCGCGATGAACTAGCGCGAACGATATCGTCGCTGATCATAAGTGCGAACGCCCCGAAAATGTTTCGATCTCGAGGTCCATCCATTGCCACATCTATATGTGCGCGGAGCATAGACAGCAAGCCATACCGTGGTCCTCTTTCTCCGCGCGGCTTATGGAAAAACTCCTGTTTTAGAAGGGTTTCGGAGGATTCGACTGATCGAGCGCGCCGAAAAAAGCGGGTCCGGCTCGTTAAGGCCGCGGAACCGTTGATACCTGACGGCTATAGGGCAAGCCTCTTCGCTCGGAATCGCCGTAGGTCGCTACCGAGAATCACTCCGCGTCAGCGCCGTCATCCAGGCCGCGCAGGTGTAGATCAGCGAGACCTAGCTTGCCCCACGGTGTCGCACTTCCATCGTTTCACCGCGCGCGACCACGATTGTATCCGTCTTATTGAGGAACAGTCCGTGCTCCACGACGTCGGGGAGTGCGGCGATCGCTGCTACGACTTCGGTCGACCATGGTATCTCGTCCAGGGCCGCGTCCATCCGTACAGGCTGGACGTTTGCCAACAGGCTATAGGCCCAGCCGGAGCGCCAGCCCCATCAAGTCAAAATCCCGCAAGGTCGCGCGTTTGCTCAGTAAAGGCATCGCCGATGAGGGTGGCATCGTGAGGCAGCGAAGCGCGAGCCAACAGCCGCTCGACATATCTCGCTTATTAGTATATGCGTCGCGCATATACTGCAACGCCTGCCCGAAGCACGAAGACGTCGTTCGTGACGTTCCCACGGGACCACTGTTGAGGAATTTTAGATGAGCATTTTCGACCGTTACGAATTTTTTGTCCCCGAGCACGGTCGGAGGGATCTCGGCCTACTTAGATGGGCTCTCGTGATCGTATTTCTGTGGTTCGGCGCGATGAAGTTCACAGCGTACGAGGCCTATGGCATCGCCCCGTTTATCGAGCACAGCCCGATCATGAGTTGGCTGGGCATGTTCGGGACGCAGGGGCAAAGCTATTTCATCGGCAGTATCGAGTTATCGACCGGTCTCGTTCTGATCCTTGGTGCATTTCGTCCACTCTTCTCTGCGCTAGGCGCACTAATGTCAGCAGCGACCTATCTGATCACGCTGACCTTTTTCATCACCACTCCAGGTGTCGCGGAGCAGACTGCCGGCGGCTTTCCTGCGATTTCGGCTGCACCAGGGCAGTTTCTACTGAAGGACGCAGTTCTGCTAGCGGCGTCCCTCGTGCTGCTGCGTGCTTCGGTCCGCCACAGAGGGGCGCTTGTGCCCTCGTGACTGTGGTCCTCTCGTGACGGCGGGCGCGCAAATCCTGCAGAACCTCAGCGGGGCAAGTCCTCTGTTGCCCTTGTCATGGCCCTGAAAGGCAGCGCCGGAATAACTTACCACGCGCTGCAAATCCGAAGACGATTGTCGTCGTCATCAGAAGGTAGGCGACTATCCCACCAGGTGAAAGTGTCGGAACCGCTGCGAGGATCAACCCATCATTCCCGCCGGGTATGAGCGCGATGCCGATACCCATCAATGTGCCGCCGACGACAGATCGCAGAATGCCATTCGCTGTCGGCAGTTGGAGACGCAGATTTCCTTGGCGAAAGGAGGCGGTAAGGGCGCCTGCGATCGAAGAGATCACCGCAGTGAGCGTGACCTCGCCGGCCGGCGACATTCTGAGAGGAAGGCCGCGTTGAATCAGGTCTGCAAAGGTCCAGGCCGGCGAGAGTGCATATAGAAGTCCACCAGTGATACCGAGTCCAATCATCGAAGCGCCGAACGACCAACCCGGCTTTGTTCGCAGAACGCTCTTCATGGAAACGAAAACGAGTGCCAGCACGAGCACAGCAAGGAAGGCTAGGAGAGTAACGAGGCCTGTTACGCTTGGTCTGGAGATCAAGCTTGGCCATGTTGCACCATCGCCGAACCTGCCATGGTCGGCAGCCAAGATGCCAATCGCCAATCCCAAGGGTAGAGCTAGAAGCCGCATCTCCCCATCCCCAAGCCGCGCCAGCGATCCGAGCAGGCATGTGTCATTAATGAGTGCGCCGAGGCCGAAGGCGATAGCGCCGATGAGCAGGAGGAAATTGATGCTGGTCGAGGGTGCGAGTGTTGCGCCCAGTATTCCCGTCCAGACTATCGGGACCGCAACCAGCCCTGCCGCTGCCGACGCTGCGAGAAATCCGACGAACATTCTCGGCGGCTGTCGTCTGTGTAACTCATGGGCGGCCACCACTAAACAGGTTCCGCCTTGGTTCGCGGCATATCCGAACCCGAAGGCAAGTACGCATAGAAGAAGTTCGAGCGCCAACGATCCCATTATATCAAGCCTGCCTGATCATATCGTCAGCCGTTCGGTGCGACGTTCCGGCGTCGTGAGCGCCCCGGCTTCGCTTTAGTACGGGAAGGCGCGTTCCTGCTGTAGCTGCACAGATGGCAAAGGCTGATCGAGCCATCTTTGTCGAAGCCGTTTGCCACAAGGAGCCGCTCCGACAGCACGCCTAGAATGTCGAGGTCATTGGGCGACAGGGGCGAAGCACATTCGGAGATCACCTGCTCCCGTGCCTCGAGCAAGGCTCCCGTTATCTTCTTCCCCGAATTGGTGAGGTGAATGAAGCGCGCCCGCCTGTCGGCGACATGTCGTCGTCGTTCCACCAACTGTTCGTGCTCGAGCCTATCGATCAATCGCACCGTTCCGGCATGAGAAAGCCTGATCCGGCTTGCCAACACGCTGATCGGCAGTCCGGGCTCCAAGCTGAGAAACACCATCACTGCAGTCGCCGGACCGCTTGGTGAAAACGAGGCCGAGACACTGGCGATTCTGTCAGCAACCGCCAACGCGAGTGCACCAAAATGGTACTTGGCGACCTCAGGCTCCATAACGCAATAATATATGCTTCGCGCATAGACTTCAAGCGTGTGAAAATGTATGACCGCCGCATGCATCTATGGCAGATTCGGACATGGTCATGCTCATTGAGGGGCTCAGCTCGGATTCCACATCCGAGATCAACGGACGTGCTTGTACCCCAGGCGCTAGCGGGGGTGGGCTCGATGAGAATGGACGTGCATGGGTGCCTCTCACCGGGCGCAGGCGGTTCGCCAATGAGATCGCCGGTATGATCGGACGGGTCTCATGCCCGATCTGACTCTTGATCTCCGATACCTGAAATACGCCGTTGAGGTCGCCGAGGCCGGCAGCTACCGCCGAGCGGCGGAACGCCTATCGATATCGCAATCCACCGTCAGCCGACGTGTGCAGCTGTTTGAGCGCCAGCTTGGCTTTTCTCTCTTCAAGCGTACGCGAGCGGGGGCAGGGCTGACTCCAGAAGGTGAGCGCTTCCTTCAACAAGCGGTGGTGGGAGCGCGCTACCTTCATAACGCCGCAACGGAGATCCGCTCCGCGCGAAAACTCAAAACCGGGCTAGTGAGGTTTGGAATGCTCGAAGCGTTTCCGGCGTGCCCGATCATCGACATTCTCGCGGGATTCAGAAATCGACATCCGACGATCGAGGTAAAGCTTGAGGAAGGCACTTCAGAAGAAAACTCTTTGGGGGTGAAGCGCGGGTTACTGGACGCAGCAATCAGCCTGAGTGCGAGCAAAAGCCCTCAGTTCCAAGTTCGACGTCTCTGCGAACCAGATCTGTTCGTGGCATTATCCCCGCTTCACGACTTGGCAGCACGACCACAGCTGTCATGGGAGGACATTTGTGACGAAGTCTTCCTCGTTCGCTCGGATGGCGCTGGGCGTGAGCTCGCTGGCATACTCCGGCGCATGGTGGGCGCCGGAGACGGAGCGGTTCAACTCTCGATCCAACAAGTCAGCCGAGAAACCCTGCTGACGATGGTCGAACAGGGCTTCGGCTTGACCATCACCAGCGTGATCTACCGGCCGGATATTGCGTTGATCCCGCTCCCATCGGCGCGGGCGCCGACTGCCGCTATAATTTCCTCCAGAGACAACGACAATCCGACTTTGCCGCTGCTGCTGAAGTGTTTCGACACCCCCTCTAGCATTAGAGCGGGGACCACGGATTAATCGGCGCTCCCCGGCGTCAACGTTCGCCTGGCTTTGGCAAAGCCACGGTCTGTCGCGATGAACCGTTGTAACATCGGGACGATTAACCGAGCTGGGTCAACAGCGGACTGACCTTGCTCTCGGCCCAATAGGTGGGCGTAGTCAACAAGGTCCTGGTGGAGAGCTGCGGGTAGCTCGACCTGTACCTTAAGTGGCTTTTCGTCCGCGATGGGGCCTAGCTTCAGCTTCGCCATCAATATCCTCCATATGGCTCCAGCACCAAGTCTCGCGTCACGATAACGCGCACGGGAAATCCGGGCCGAATAGTGATCGTGGGCGCGACGTTGAGCTGACGCCTTACAATCTGCTGCGTAAGCCTCCGGCGGCGGCCGTCTGATCTCGGGTTCGATCCGATGGTAAGTCCGACCTTATGTCCGACTTTATCAACCGCCCTCAAATCGA
>FYBJ01002139.1_pt1 | contig 13168 bp, 12 predicted proteins | sample 1134611 | NCBI WGS metagenome assembly FYBJ01 (sample SAMEA104116008, study PRJEB20421) | marine metagenome | isolation source: marine | reverse complement strand
TGGTGCCCGGGGGCGGAATCGAACCACCGACACGAGGATTTTCAATCCACTGCTCTACCCCTGAGCTACCCGGGCACGGGAACGGCGTTTGCCGTTGGGTGGGGGCCTTCTATGACGTGCTACAAGCGGTGTCCAGAGGCTTTTTCAGGATTCTTTTCAATGCGGGCGCTCTGGTGCTTTTTCCTCAGTCGAAACATCCACATCCTGGTCTTCGGGGGCCGCAGACGGCAGCGAGTACGACCCATTCAGCCACTTGGCCAGGTCCAGGTCCGCGCAGCGTTTTGAGCAAAACGGGCGGAATGTCCGCACAGTTTCTGCCTCGCAGATCGGGCAGCTCATTTCAGCGCCTCCGACAAGGGCACACGGCCGCGTTTGCGTTGCAATTCGTAGTGTCCCAAGGGGGTCCAGCCGACCAGTGTGGTCTCTTCGGGGTCAGCACGGAATGCAGCTCGTAGTGACGTTTCGAACCCGCGGCGGTCTTTTTTTGCCATGGGAGCCAGATCGAGCGTGATCTGCCCTCCCATGCCCCGAACACGCAATGCGCGGGGCAGGGCCTTGGCGCAGGCAAAATTGGCTTTTTGCCCCGCCGCCATAGAAGTGTCGCTGCCGGTGTTCACATCCACGGCGATCAGGGCCCGTGTGGGTTCGATGTACAAGTATCCGCCACCGGGAAGGGGCTCGGCAGTGCTTTGTGCCTGATCCAGCGCGTCCAGCACGCCGTGGTCTTCGAAGCCACCTGGGGTGGTGACTACCTCGGCTGGATCAGTCCAGTCGCGCCAGGCGAGCGTATGGGGCGTGTCGCCTTCGATGAGGCAGGCGATGTCCGTGCCCTCGTCAGACAGAACGCTTGCAGCTGTGTCAGCCATTTCGGCGATGTCGTTGCTGATGTCATCGATATTGGCCCCGGCGCAGGACGAGCGCACAATCAGGCCGTATTCGGATGTGCCCATTTCGCTATGCGCGACTTCCAGCAGGCGGTCGCGTTCATCTTCGTCCCTGATGCTGCGCGAAATGTTCAGACCGGGGGCATCGGGCGTGACGATGGCATAGCGGCTTTTGAACAGGACCTTGGTGGTGACTGGAATGGCCTTGCCCGGTTCAGCGAAGCCCGTGACTTGCACCAACAGCATGGCTCCGGGTGCCAATCCTTTGACCTGACGCAAAAAAGCCGGCCCGTCGGGCGTGCTCAGGAACATGCCGCCCTGACCTTTGACCGGGCGATCAGCGCGGGCGCGATATATTGTACCGGGGGCGGGGGCATCGCCCGAAATCAGGAAATCTTCGAGCTTGCCGTCCACCATCAGCGCCGCAGCTTCGCGGGTGTTGATGTGGTCCAGAACAATTGTGCGGCCCTTCATGTGCGCTCCTGGTACAAGGGGTATCCTGCGGCCTGTAACAGACCTGCGGTTTCCGATAGCGGTAATCCCACGATACCGGTGAACGAGCCGCTGATCCATGGGATGAAGGCCCCGGCGGGCCCTTGGATGGCGTAACCGCCCGCCTTGCCGTGCCAATCGCCGGTGGCGAGATAGGCGTTGATTTCAGCATCCGACAGGCGTTTGACCTTGACCTGGCTGACCACGTCCCGTTCCCACAACTTATCCCCGCGTCGCACGGCGACGGCAGTGATCACACGGTGGCGGCGACCCGAAAGAGCATGCAGGAATTCAGCGGCCTTGCCCGCATCGGCGGGTTTGCCCATGATCCGGCGACCCAGTGCCACAGTGGTGTCAGCGCAAAGCACGATGTCATCTGTCGCGGCCTCGACCGCCTGCACCTTTTCGCGCGCAATACGGGCGCAATAGGGGCGCGGAAGCTCACCTTTCAGGGGCTCTTCGTCGATGTCGGGGGGGCGGACGGCATCGGGCTGCACGCCAAGCTGCGCCAGCAGGTCCAACCGCCGCGGGCTGCCCGATCCGAGAATGAACGCCATAAGGCTGGCGTTACTTAAAGCGGTAGTTGATCCGACCCTTGGTCAGATCGTAGGGGGTCATTTCGACCTGTACTTTGTCGCCGGCCAGAACACGGATGCGGTTCTTGCGCATCTTGCCTGCCGTATGTGCGATGATCTCATGGCCGTTTTCCAGCTCGACCCGAAACGTCGCATTCGGCAGGAGTTCCTTCACGACACCGGGAAATTCGAGCGTATCTTCCTTGGCCATGTTGTCTCCATCTTGATGTTGCACCCGCAGAATCCGCGGGCCGTGCGCTTAAATGAGCCTATTCCCCCCTTATTTCAAGGCCTCAATCGCTCAAACAAGGCGGTTTGTGACCGAATTGACCCGGCTGTCCTGTTCTTCCCAGTGGGTTCGGTTCAAAACCACTCCGTCTGCTCGGACATGGGCGATGGCCTCCATGTCGACCTCGGCGTAGGTCCAGGCGGGTTGGTTCAAGGTGCCTTCGGCCAGAACGCCGGTCATTGGGAAACCGGTGTCGGGCGGGCCGAAAATGCCCCCCATGCCGGTTGTGACATCCACCGATTCCGACCAGGGCGCTTCGCCCACCAGCGAAGCCATGGCGCTGACGCATTGGTTTTCCAAGGCTCGCGCCATCGCGCCAATCCGCACGCGCCAATAGCCAGACAAGGCTTCGGTACACGAGGGGACAAGCAGGATTTCGCATTCGCTCAATTCCCGACCCAACAAGGGGAATTCGCTGTCGTAACAGATCAATACGCCGATCTTGCCCAGTTCGGTTTCGAATATCTGCAATCCATCACCCGGCACCACGTCCCAGGGGTCGCGTTCAAACCGGGTCATGATCTGCTTGTCCTGATGCCCGCGTTTGCCGTTGGGGGCGTATAACGTGGCGCGATTTACGGGCCGGTCGTAGCCGTCATTCACCGGGGCAGAGGCGCCCAGGATGTGAGCGCCGTGTTCTGCTGCCAGCTTCTGGTGCAGATCATGCACCGGCTCCATCCGGTCGGACACCGCGTGCAGTGACTGTTCCAGATCGGCGGCGACATTGGCGCCGGCCAGCGTGCACAGTTCCATCGCGCCGTATTCGGGGAACACCAGCAGATCTGCTCCTTGCCCGGCAGCGTCGCTGACCCAACCGGCGATTTTGTCCTCGTATTGTGACCAACTGTCGAGCCAGTCGAGCGGATAGGCGGCTGTCGCGATTTTCATGGGGCTCTCTCCGGGTGCGATGCGTAGATTTAAGCCACGTCTCCAATCCTGAGGCAATGGCAAAGCAGCCAACTTCAGGGCCGTTGGATTGGGAACCTTACGCGAATTTCGGTGTCGATCTGTGGCAGGATGTGATCCGCCGCCTTCGTCCAGACCTGTGACGTCGTCATTGAAAACGGCCGTGTGGTTGTCCGATGGCGTCTTGAGCCATCTGCGCTCTGCCGGGGTTTTGCCAAGATGCCGTGGTCAGGTGTGCGCGAGCGGGGGCTTTGTGGTACGGGATGGGGCGATTGTGCTGGACATTGACACAGGTCGCCCGATCCGGCGCTGAGTTTCTGACGGGTACAAAAAAGGGCGCGAAGCAACCGCGCCCTTTTGCTTTGACTGGCTGATCAAGCGACGTCGAAACGGTCCGCGTTCATCACCTTGGTCCAGGCTTCGACGAACTGCTGCACAAAGGCGGCTTCACCATCACTGGAGCCATAGACCTCGGCCAGAGCGCGCAGTTGCGAGTTCGAGCCAAAGACCAGATCGGCGCGGGTGCCGGTCCACTTGATCTGGCCCGATGCGCGGTCCTTGCCGTCAAAGACGCGGCTGTCTTCGTCTGCTGCGCTCCATTCGATGCCTGCGTCCAGCAGGTTGACGAAGAAGTCGTTCGACAATTGGCCGGGGCGGTTGGTCAGCACGCCATGGGACGAGCCGTCCCAGTTTGTGTCGAGCACGCGCATGCCGCCGATCAGCGCCGTCATTTCCGGTGCGGTCAGGGTCAGCAGCTGTGCCCTGTCGATCAGCAGCTCCTCGTCCGGGACGCTGAACCGGCCCTTGGTGTAATTGCGGAAGCCATCAGCGATGGGTTCCAGCACGGCGATCGACTCGACATCTGTCTGTTCGGCACTGGCATCTGTACGACCGGCCGTGAACGGCACCTCGACAGCGCGACCTGCGGCCTTGGCGGCCTGTTCAATGGCAGCCGAGCCGCCCAGAACGATCAGGTCCGCGAGCGAGACTTTCTTGCCGCCCGACTGAGCGCCATTGAAAGCCGATTGCACGCCCTCAAGCGCCGCCAAGACCTTGGCCAATTGCGCCGGATTGTTTGCCTCCCAATCCTTTTGCGGCTCCAGACGGACGCGCGCACCATTGGCTCCACCGCGCTTGTCCGATCCACGGAAGGTCGAGGCCGACGCCCAGGCAGCCGAAACCAGTTCCGACACCGACAGACCGGTGGCCAGGATCTGCTCTTTCAGCGCGTCCACATCGCCTGCGTCCACCAGATCATGATCGACGGCGGGGACGTTGTCCTGCCACAGCAGTTCCTCGGTCGGGACATCATCGCCCAGGTACAGGCTGCGCGGGCCCATGTCGCGGTGGGTCAGCTTGAACCAGGCGCGGGCAAAGGCGTCGGCGAACTGATCCGGGTTCTCGTGGAACCGGCGTGAGATCGGTTCAAGATCCGGGTGCATTCGCAGCGACATGTCGGCGGTGGTCATCATTGGCGCGTGGCTTTTTGACGGGTTATGTGCATCCACAACCATATGTTCCGGCGCTACGTCCCTGGCCTGCCATTGCTGGGCGCCTGCGGGGCTTTTGACCAGGTCCCATTCGTACCCAAAGAGCACATCGAAGTAACCGTTGTCCCAAGTGGTGGGGTTCGGTTTCCAGGCCCCTTCGACGCCGCTTGTGGTGGTGTCGCCGCCCTTGCCGGTGCCAAGGCCGTTTTTCCAACCGAGGCCCATCTGCTCGATAGAGGCCGCTTCGGGTTCGGCCCCCACCAGATCGGGATCGCACGCACCATGTGCCTTGCCGAATGTGTGGCCACCCGCAACCAGCGCCACGGTCTCTTCGGGGGTCATCGCCATGCGGCCAAAGGTGTCGATGACGTCGTTGCCCGAAAGAAGCGGATCGGGGTTGCCATCGGGGCCTTCGGGATTGACATAGATGAGGCCCATCTGAACAGCGGCCAGCGGGTTTTCCAGATCACGTTCGCCCGAGTAGCGGCTGTTTTCCTTGTCCGACGTGGCCAGCCATTCGGTCTCAGCGCCCCAGTAAATGTCCTGCTCGGGCTCCCAGATGTCTTCGCGGCCACCGGCAAAGCCAAACACCGGACCGCCCATGGATTCAATGGCGACGTTCCCGGCCAGGATCATCAGGTCGGCCCAGGAAATCTTGTTGCCGTACTTCTGCTTGATCGGCCACAGCAGGCGGCGTGCCTTGTCCAGGTTGCCGTTGTCAGGCCAGCTGTTGAGCGGTGCAAACCGCTGGTTGCCCGTCGAGCCGCCCCCACGACCATCGGCTGAGCGGTAGGTGCCCGCACTGTGCCACGCCATGCGGATGAACAAGCCGCCATAGTGGCCATAGTCCGCTGGCCACCAATCCTGGCTGTCGGTCATCAGGGCAGTCAGATCGGCCTTGAGCGCCTGAAGATCGAGAGATTTGAACGCCTCGGCATAGTCGAAATCCGGGTTCATCGGGTTCGACTTCGTTGAGTGCTGATGCAGGATGTTCAGGTTCAACTGGTTCGGCCACCAGTCGCGGTTGCCGGTCCCACCTCCTGACGTGTTCACGGGCGCGCCGTGCATGACGGGGCATTTCCCTGCGCTGTTGTTTCCGTCCATTTTTGATCTCCGATCGTGGCTGTACTGTTCAATGTCGCTGCGTGAATGCCGAATAAGGCACAGATCTTGCCACCCGGCCGATTCTCGCGATTGGTGCAGAGTTTCAGGCGCGAGTGAACCAGGTGAGTGTCCTTAACAATTTGGTTTGGAACGAAAAATTTCGTTCCACGTCCAACCGGTCTTCAAGGCTTCGACTCAAAGCCTAGCGAACAAAACGGATTGGAGAAAATTGTTTATTGTCATCGTTTCGATAGGTTTTAATTATGACTTTGCCGGATGGTGCCCGTCTGAGAACGAGACCTTGAAACACGCGCCGTTGTCTGTCGCCACCAGCGTTATCCCTGCGCCGTGTGCCTGCAACAAATTGCGCACGATTGGTAGGCCCATGCCGGTGCCGCCTGTATCGCGACGCGAGGTGAAAAACGGTTCGAAAACATGGTCCTGATTGCCTTGTGAAATGCCGGGTCCGTTGTCCGTGATCAGAATGATCGGGCTGCTTTCTGCGTCAGCGACGTCAAGCGTGACCCGCGTGGCCCCATGGCGGGTTGCATTGTCCAGCAGATGGGTCAACACGATTTGAATGCCATGCGGGGCCAGGGGGAGGATGATGTCGCCACCTGAGGTGGTCAATTCAAGGTCCGGCAACTCAGACTGGACCGAGGTCAAGACATCATTCAGCCTGCAGATGCCATGGTAGGCCGGCTCTCGGGCGGCTGTGATGCGATGCAGTGCGTTCAGCTGATCCTGCATCTGCTCGGCGGCGCCTTGGATCTGCCCAACAAGTATCCTGTCTTCTGAGTTCAGTTCGGGGTTGTCGTTCAACAGCTCGGCTGCGGCGCGGACGGCTGAAACAGGTGTTTTCAGCTCATGCGTAACATGATCGGCAAAGGTGCGTATGGACGCCTCGCGCTGTTGCAGCGTCTGGGCCATGTCCAGCACACTTTGCCCCAACCGGTGCAGCTCTTGTGTGCCATAGTGTTCCAGCGGTTCTGCACCTTCGGCTAAACCCGTTCGCACAGCTTCGGCGCGTTTGGACAACTCGGACACCGGACGCAGCAGCAATCGAACCAGCAACACGCCCAAGGCCAGGGTGGCAAAGCCAATTCCAATGGCCACAAGAGCAGCGGCAGGGCGAAATCCGATCTCAGCCCCCAGATACCGCAGCGTGACCAACCCGGCCAGCGACAGGCCCAAAGTGCCCGCCAAAGCACCGCCGAGCACGAGCCAGAGCGAAGGGCGCCACTTGCGGTTCATGCTGGCAATTGGCGCAGCCGAAGGCCGATGCCGTGAACGGTTTCAACCCCGTTGCCCCATCCCGCTTCGGCCAGTTTTCGGCGCAGGTTGCGTAGATGACTGTCGAGAGTTCGGTCGGACACCGGGCTGCCCGGGCCATAAATGGCGTCGATAAGGTGTGACCGGGTGACGACGTGGCTCGGGCGCTGGATCAGCGTTTGCAGGATGTACGCTTCGGTGCGGGTCAGCGCGACGGGTGTTCCGTTTACCTCGCAAAGATGGCGCTCTGGGTCCAGCGTCAGGTCCCCGTGACGGTAAATGACCGATGTTGTCATCCGCTGGCTGCGTTTCAGGATCGTCTTTATCCGCGCCACCAGCTCGCGCGGGCTGAAGGGTTTGGTGACGTAGTCATCCGCACCCAGTTCCAGCCCCAGAATGCGGTCTACCTCGTCATCGCGGGCAGTCAGGAACAGGATAGGCACGTCCGAGGTCTGGCGCAGGCGGCGGCAGACCTCGAGCCCGTCAAGCTCGGGCAGGCCCACGTCCAGGACGATCAGGTCGGTGGCGTCGCGTGTGGCCGAGACCAGCGCCTGCTGCCCGTTCGAGGCGGTCGCGACCTGATATCCGGCCCGGTTCAAAGTCAGTGTCAACACCTCGCGCAGGCGGGGGTCGTCATCAACGACGAGAATATTCATGGCTGATCTCTGCTTGATCCATGGATGCGACACTATCCAGCACCCGCCAGCTCCGAAAGCCCCAATCCCGCCACCCTTTGATCCGCGGAGGGGCAACATGACAATCGGGAACATTCTGGAGGGCCGCCGCAGCCATGGGCCCGAATTGGCATGCATAGTAGGTGTCCACATTGCCCGTGCGGGACAGGTTGGTGCGCACGATCAAATCTGCAAAGTTCACAAAAGCGCAGGCATATAGCACGCCCAGACCCAAGGCCGTGCAACGCCCCAGCAACCAGAGATTGGACTTGGCGCGCCAGATCTGCCAGGTCACCAGGATCAGTCCGATGACAACAACTCCCATCCAGATCGCGGCGTGGACCCGAAGATAGGTCAGACCGTAGACCGAGGTGTAAAGTTCGAGTCGCAAGAGTGACGACAGCACCAGCGCCACATTCTGGATCAACCACAGCAGCAGCAGGGGCTTCAGCCAGCGTTTGGTTCCCAGATGAGGACGGGCGGCCAGAGCAAAGGCACCGGCCAGCAAGGCAGTGATCAGCAGCGGATAGGCGCCACGGTGAGCATAGGTGGCGTAACTCATGCCCTCGGGCAGGCTGGCGCCACCCCAGAGGTAGATCGAATCCGATGCGGTCTGCACGGCGAGCAACAGGTTAAAGGTGATCAGGGCGTTTCCAGTGCTGGTCCTGTTCACGCCCCAGGTCTGAGGGTGAAAGAGGTCGGGGAGCGGCCCGCGCTTGCCGCGGCAGGTTTGGTGCCGGATCAAGGGAGGGACAAGCAGCGGCCAGATCAAATACGCCATACCGCTCCAGAAGAGAAAGCGGCGCAGGGCGTCCCCCGGGTCGAAAGCCTCCAGCCGGATCGCTGTCATCCAGTGCAGAAACACGGGGTTGGCTTCGATCAGGAGCGCGCTTAGCACCAGTAACCCGCCCAATGGAAATCCCCAGGCTCGCAGCGCTGTGACAATCCCAGATGGTACGCCCGATTGCCGACGCGGGGCGGCTGCCCGATGCCGTCTGGTCCAAAGGTCGCGCGCGCCCCGCAGCGGCACCGAGCGGAGTATGAGGCCACCGGTGCGGGCGATCTGGGGCAAGGTTGCCCTATCGCCAAGAGCGATCCAGGCAAGACTGCCCAGGAGGCTCATGGCGAGAAACGCAACCGACAGAGCCTGCAAATGTTCGACAACAGGCAGACTGCCAGCTGTCAGGAGCGAAACCGGGCCGGACCAGTGGATTTTGGGTCTGCGCAAAGTCCAGGCCGCAGCCAGTATCACCGCCGCAAAGATCACGAGCGACAGCCCCTTGGGGCGGTCGAAGAACAGAAAGTCCGCGAAGGTTATCAAGCCGATCAGAACCGCCAGCCAGCATCTGCGTGGGGTGTTTTCACTGTGCGTGGCTTCCCTGACGGGGGTATCGTCCAACCACCAACTGTCCTGCGAGATTGAAGCGGGTATCCCGCGGATTTCCAACGTATGTGTCATGTCCCTTGCCCTTTTGCTGTTGGCATTGGGGCAGTCATGACAGATGTGGGCGCAGCTCCTGCGCAGCAGGAGTGCAGATTTCGTGCAGATCAGAGGGCGAGGGTGAACAGCTGTCCGAATTCGGGGCGTGGATCGGACAGGCCACTCAGGCGAAGCATGTGCCAGGCGAGCGCCTGATTGCTTGAGATCACCGGCACGCCGAACCGCGCCTCGGCCTCTGGGATGATGTCGAGGCAGCGCAGATTGGTGCACGAGATCACCACAGCGTCGCAAGCAGCCTCCTGCGTCACCGCGTCAACGGCGCTCAAGATGGCGCTGGGCGTGATGCGGGCCACCACGCGGTCATCGCCTTCTTCGAAAGAACCGAAACTGGCGATGGTGTGTCCGGCCGTTTCCAGTTTGGCGCGCATCTGCGCCGAGACCTGCGGAAGGTAAGGGGTGACAAAGCCCAGCCGGGTTGCCCCGAGCGCCTTGCAGGCGGCGATGATGGCGCTGAGCGGGTCAGTGACCTGCGCCTCTGGGCGGGCAGATCGGATAGCGTCACGCACCCCGTCGGAGCCGATCACGGTAGAGGCCGAGGTGCAGCCGTAGCCGATCACGTCCAATTGCAGAGACGAAGGGAACAGGCTGGCCGAGGCGGGCAAATCCGCCGCCATCTTCAGCAGGGTCTCGGGGCGGATCTCGGGGACCATCGGGATGCGGTTGTGAAAAAGAGCCACGCCCGGTTCGCGCGTCATCCGCGCGAATTCCTGCTCCAGCGTCTCGTCGGTTTCCAGAACCACGACTCCCAGATTGGCCCGAGTCCCGATTCCCGCATCCGTGTCGAATGGCAGCTTCATCACATCCCCCTCAGATCACTGGCAAATCGGGTGCGGCGCGCCGGCTGAGCAAGCGTGGCGCGCCGTTCTGAATCACCAGGTTTTCCTCATGTACCATGGTGCGGCCTTCCCGGTAGCCGAGCGACGGCTCCAGCGTAATAACCATGTTTTCTTGCAATACGGTTTCGTCAAATTCTGCGTGTGAAGGCCATTCAGTCAACTGTATTCCCAGCCCATGTCCCAAACGACCTACGTTGGCGTCTTGGTCATCCAACTCGGCGATCACCCCGCGCATGGCGTGAAACAGATCGCGGCAGGTGTTGCCGGGGCGGGCGGCGTCCAAACCGGCCTCAGTCGCGCGCCAGAGAACGTCGTAGGCGTGGCGGGATGCATCGTCTGCTCGGCCAATGGCATAGTTTCGGTCGAAATCACAGAAATAGCCGTCAAAGATGGCGCCGGTGTCCAACATCAGGATGTCACCTGCCTGCAAGGGGCGGCGCGACGGCGGAGAGATCACGTCGTGATAGCCACCCTGATCGGCCCCGCCCACCAGATAGGGCACGTCATCAGCCCCAAGCGACAGCGCGCTGCGGCGGAAGGCGCGAAAGACCTCTTCCAGCGGGGCGCCTTCGCGGGCAAATTCGGGCACCGTGTCAAAGGTGTTCGAACCAATGGCGCAGATGTGGGATAGCTTGGCGAGTTCGGCCTCGGATTTGACCATGCGCAACCGCCGGATCAGCCCGGTTGCGTCTTTGATTTGCAGGTCGGGCAGGTCAGCCATCAGACGCTCATAGTCGCCAAGTGGCATGCGCAACCCGGTTTCGTGACCCTTGAGAATGCCCAAGGTCCGACCAGAGGCATTCAACGGGCCCAACAGGTCGAGCAACAGCGAAATTCCGTCATCGTCGGGATTGGGCGCGTCCCACGTACGAATGTCGTGGACCCAGGTGCGCCCCATCAGGTCGGCACCGATGCCTGGGATTATGGCAACAGGCTCACCAGCACCGGGCAGATACAGAAACCACGGTCGGGTAGGGCTTTGCCAGAACAGGGTGTGAAAGCCACTGAAATAGCGCACTTCGGGTTCGCTGAGCAGGAGAATGCCGTCAAAGCCCTGTTCGGCCATAAGGGCCTGCGCCTTGCTCAGTCGGGTTTCAAACTCGGACCGCTCAAAGCCGCGGGCAGGAGCCTCAGGCATCGTGACCCTCCATGATACGAGCATAGATTTCCGGGTCGGTAACGCCTTCTGACCCGATGAGCAGAACACGCGATGTTTCATCCAGACCAAGGGCGGTCTTGAGGTCCGTATTCTGGCAGACGGCGATGACCGCAGCCAGACCGGCAACAGCGCTTTCGCCTGCTTCGATCGGGACCTCGCCGTTCTGAGGGCGGGCCAGCATGCGCACGGTGGGGGCGACGATGCTGTCGGGGATGGTCAGGAAATCCGTGGCCTCCTGGCTCAGGATTTCCCAGGCCATGGGCGAGGGTTCCCCACACGACAGCCCGGCCATGATGGTCTCGTCCTGGATGGCGAAGTTTGTGACGGCTCCGGCCTTGGCGCTTTCATAAAGGCAGGCGGCCAGTTCGGGTTCCACCACGACCACGCGCGGGCTGCTCTCATCCCAATATTGCCGCAGCCCAGCCGCGACCGAGGCCGCCAAGCCGCCAACCCCACCTTGCAGGAACACATGGGTGGGGGCCTGATCCATCGCCTTGCAGGCCTCACGCGTCATCACGCCGTAGCCTGCCATTACATCGCGTGGCGGCTCGGTGTATCCGGGCCACGAGGTGTCAGAGACCACGTACCAGCCGTTTTCCTCAGCCTCTTCCCGCGCCATTGCGACCGAGGCGTCATAGTCACCGGTGATGCGGATGACGTCCGCGCCCAGTTCTCGCATGGCCACCGCGCGGCCTTCGCTCACCTCGGCGTGGATGTAGATACGACAGGGCGCGCCCAGGCGTTGGCAGCCCCACGCCAGCGAGCGGCCATGGTTGCCATCGGTGGCCGACACGAGTGTGATCTTGGCGCAATCATCGCGGTACTTGCCTGCACTGATGTCAGCGAGGGTCACGTCGGAACCCAGACGTTCCGACAGAACCCGCTGCAACACCCGCATTGCGGCATAAGACCCGCCAAGCGCCTTGAAACTGCCCAGACCGAACCGTGGACCCTCGTGTTTGTAGTGGATCGCGCCCAGTCCCAGTTCACTGGACAATCCGTCCAATGACACCAGCGGTGTCTCGACATAGCCGGGCCAGCTTGTGATTTCAGTCACAGCGCGCGAGAAATCTTCGGCCGACAGGACGCGGATTGCGGCATCCCCTGCGTCGGGCGCACGGTGGACGTGGTGCAGAGTGGCGGTCTGATAAGGGGTCATGGGGGTCAGTCCTGTCTTTGTGGCAGCCGGTCACGGACCAGCTGCGCCCATAGGTTTGTGCCAATTGGCAGCAGGGCATCGTTGAAATCGTAATCCGGCGAATGCAGCGGCTGGCCGTTGCGCCCCTCGGTTCCGTTGCCCAAGAGCAGGAAACAACCGGGCACAGCGTCTGCGAAATGGGCGAAATCCTCGGAAAAGCTCATAGGGGGCCGATCGGGGATCGTGTCGAGACCTTGCTCGTGAGCAGCCTGAACAACGGCATCAGTCGGACCGGGCGCATTGATGGTCTCGACAAACTCGGTGTTGAACGAGACGTCTATCTGCACCCCATGCGCCGTGGCGACACCAGACGCGATCCGGCGCATGTGGCGCTCAATATCGGCCCGGTCTTGCGGCGATCGTGCACGGGCGTCGCCTTTGAGCGTTGCCTGGCCCGGCAGCACATTGCGCTGCCCGTCAGTCAGAAACTCGGTAACGGACACCACAGCGCCCGCACCAGGCGCAAGTTTTCGTGAAACGATGGTTTGCAGGGCCTGTACCAGTTCCGAACCGACCGTGATGGCGTCCGCCCCGGCCTGAGGCATCGAGGCATGGCCACCCTGACCGGTGATGGTCAATTCAAACAGGCTCTCGGAAGAACAGATCAGTCCGGACCGGGTCGAGACCTGACCCACAGGCACGCCGGGCAGGTTGTGGATGGCATAGACTTCTTCGATGGGAAATCGCTCCAGCACACCCTCGTCGATCATGGCCTGTGCGCCCAACCCATGCTCTTCGTTGGGTTGAAAGAGGAACACGACCGTGCCGTCGAAATCTGGATCGGCAGA
>FYBJ01001537.1_pt1 | contig 13214 bp, 13 predicted proteins | sample 1134611 | NCBI WGS metagenome assembly FYBJ01 (sample SAMEA104116008, study PRJEB20421) | marine metagenome | isolation source: marine | reverse complement strand
CTCTTAATTTAATGGCAGTAAGAAAAAGCCCCTGCCCCAATCTCTTTGCTGAGAGGGGAACAGGGGGTTTTCGGGTTGAATGCGGGCTTTGATTATTTCTTTGAAGCCGCTTTTTTAGGTTCTTTTTCGTCAGTGTCATAGATGAGCAACGGACTTGCGTCGTTGATAACGACATTCTCATCAATAACCACTTTCTTCACGCCTTCCTGCGAAGGAAGTTCGTACATGCTTTCCAGAAGAATGTTTTCAAGAATAGAACGCAGACCACGAGCGCCGATTTTTCTTTTCAAGGCTTTTTTGGCAATGGCTCTAAGCGCTTCATCACGAAACTCCAGCTCAACATTTTCCATCTTGAATAATGATTGAAACTGCTTGGTTAAAGAGTTTTTAGGGCCTGTTAAAATATCAACAAGCGCGTCTTCATCAAGTTCGTGCAGCGTCGTCACCACCGGCAAACGACCAACAAATTCAGGAATTAGCCCATACTTTACTAAATCTTCTGCTTCAAGCTGATCCAGAACCCGTTGTGATTGATCATGCTCATCTTCCTTGGAAGCAACTACAGCCGAGAAACCAATACCAGATTTATCGCCGCGAGCTTTAATGATTTTATCAATACCGGCAAAAGCACCGCCGCAGATAAACAGAATATTGGAGGTATCCACCTGCAAAAACTCCTGCTGCGGATGTTTTCGTCCGCCCTGAGGAGGCACTGAAGCAACCGTTCCCTCAATCAGTTTCAGCAGAGCCTGTTGAACGCCTTCGCCAGAAACGTCACGAGTGATAGACGGATTATCGGATTTTCTTGAAATCTTATCAATTTCATCGATATAGACAATACCCTGCTGAGCTTTCTCAACATCATAGTCACATTTCTGCAGTAATTTCTGAATAATGTTTTCAACATCTTCCCCCACATAACCGGCTTCGGTCAGAGTCGTTGCATCGGCAATGGTAAAAGGAACATTCAGCATACGTGCCAATGTTTGCGCAAGCAGCGTCTTACCGCTACCCGTTGGACCAATCAGCAAAATGTTACTTTTGCTTAACTCAACATCATCCTCGGATTTATATCGCAAGCGCTTGTAATGATTATATACCGCAACAGACAGCACTTTTTTTGCCTGAGGCTGGCCAATAACATATTCATCAAGAAAAGAGGAGATTTCTTTGGGCGCCGGCAGTTCTACCTGCTCTTCATCCAACAGCTCACTGGCTTCCTCACGAATGATGTCATTGCACAATTCTACGCATTCATCACATACAAAAACGGAAGGGCCTGCAATAAGTTTTTTTACTTCATGCTGGCTTTTGCCGCAAAACGAACAATAAAGGATTTTACCATTCGCATCATCACCAGATTTACTCATTCATCAACCTCTCATATTCGGTATTTTGAACAGGGAATCCTATCAACGGCACTACCCTGCTCTCTCAATTCTTATCATCATTTATATATGGCCTTTATTTTATTTTTAAAGTGCCTTTTTAAATGAAGTTAAGTTTAACTTGAACTTAAGTTAATTATATAAAAAAAAAGTCGATTATTCACGTTGATTTCAAAAAAACTACAGCGATTTGAGTTTATGCTTTTTGTGGGTTTAACAAAGATATACCCGTGATCTTTCAAAATGCGAGTTTTAGGCGCCTTTATTTTTTTTCTGCACCTCATTAAAAAGCAAGTAATGGCTATTCCCTTGTGAATATTTAACGAGGCGCAGGGCGAAAAAGAAAAAGTTTAAAACTCACATTTTGGAAGATCGCGGGTATAATACAGCAAGTGCTTCTGAATATAAAATGCCGCGGATTTTCCGCGGCATTTTATGTTTTGTAATGATTTGACCGTATTAAGGTCTGTTGGCATTTCGTCTTAGAGCCTACGTTCCGCTCTTTATGCGCGGAATCTAGTATCAATTCCATTTAATTCTGCAAGGTGGTAATTTCATTAAATTAATCTTTCCTACGTCCCGCGGCTTGTCCGCGGGATCCAGTGATGTAGATAGATTCATGGATCCCGCGGACAAGCCGCGGGACGTAGGTTGAACAAATTATATTTTTTCACCTTGCAAAATTAAATGGAAATGGTACGAGTCTCTAAGACGAAATGTCAACAGGCCCAAGTATTAATTCTAAAAAAAGACGAGCAACGCCGCTCAGGCAGCGATAGCGACCGCCTAATGATCTGAATATTTACAGGACAATCTACAAAAGCATTGGGCTATTTTCATGGATGGTTCCCTGCCTATGTGGGTATAGCAGGTTTTTTTGTCATGCACAGAGAAAAAAAATCTAAAATAGCTGATTTTAAACCAGAATTATGCAATCATAAAAGAAAATCATTTTTCCAGGTTCTTTGAAATAGTGGGTTCATAGCGCCTGATACTCTGGAATTTTACCGAGATGGAATGTTTAAGTTACTGCATTGCTAATAGTATCGATTTGGCCGGCCTTGATCATTATTATAAAACCAGCCTGTCGGGTTATTCATCAACGCGTTTTCGTGATGTGCTTAAATTGTCGCCATCGGGCTCGGAAGAATTTATTTTATTTATTTTCAAAAATGGAACGATTGTTTCCTGGGGTGTTAAGCGTTATCGAATACCTTCCTTCATTGACATTATCCAGCGTTTTGCTAAAAAAACCATTTCATTTTCCGTGCATGATGAATTCAGCTATAAAATTGACGATAAAACGTCAATTGAGCCTCATGACTATTTTGATGTTGACTGTATCAGCCTTGAAAAAGATAGCACAGAATTAAAACTCAGTCTGTCTTATGGTTTTTCACAATCAGTAAAACTGCAATATTTTGAAACGATCATTGAAAGCCTGATTGAGAAATACACGCCCATGATTCAAGGGCTTTCCAAAGGGCAGAAAAAAAGGATAAAGCGTAGGGATATTCGTGAAGTCATTGGGGAAATTCTTGAAGCTAAAAGCGAAATGAACCTTATCAGTAACTTCCTTTATCATCCAAAATACTTCTGGCAGCATCCTACGCTGGAAGAGTATTATATTATGCTTGAACGATATATGCACATTCAGCGGCGAGTGAATGCAATTAATCATCGTCTGGATACGCTGAATGATATTTTTGAGATATTTAACGGCTATTTAGAAAATAGCCATGCTCACAATCTGGAAGTCATTATTATTATCCTGATTGGAATAGAGATTATTTTTGCCGCATTAAATATTCATATCTGATAAACAGGGACGGACAGTAATGAAAAATACATTGCCAGCACCTTTGCTTGGTGCTTTAGCCGCGGTTTCATTAATGGTTTTTGATTTATTTCAGCCCACCTTGCCGGCTATTACCAGTTATTTTAATACCACCCATGCACTTGCCCAGATGACCTTGAGTTTATATCTGCTTTTTTTGGGAGTAGGGCAATTTCTATGGGGTCCCATTGTCGATAGTTTTGGCAGGCGAAAACCTTATATGATCAGCATGCTTGTATTTTTTGTTGCAACATTATGTTGTATTTACGCGCCAAGCATTGAGGTATTGATCATTAGCCGAATTTTCCAGAGTCTGACAGCATCCATTGCCTCCGTTATTGCTTTATCTTCAACCCGGGATGCTGAAGATCCTATTTTCCGAGCCAGACAGATGTCGATTATTTCAATGACAGTTGCTCTGTCACCGATTTTTTCACCGATTATCGGCGCTTTTCTTTTCAATCATTTTGGCTGGCAGTCAAATTTTGTATTTATGCTGGTTGCCGTTGGACTGTTCAGTATCTATGGACTGATCAAAATCACAGAGTCACCGCATTTTAATGAGGCGCACAAAAAATCTTTTTCACAATTTATTGCGGCCTATAAAGAAGTTTTAACCACGCAAGTATTTTGGGTAGGCAGCATGATTTTAATGTTTGCTTTTTCCTGCTCAATTATTTTTGTGATTAATGCATCATATATTCTCATCACCCAGTTTCAATTGACGCCCAGCCAATTCGCTTATGCTTTTGGTTTTTTCGGCTTATTTATTATTATTGGAAACTACCTTGGTATTTACCTTCGCGAATTGTTCTCATTGGTTTTCAATATTTATTTCGGATGTCTTTTAATACTGGCAGGCTCTCTGGCCATGACGCTTATTTTTTATATCTGGGGAATGTATTTGCCCGGGCTTATCCCAATGGTTGTCGTTGTTACTGGCGTCAGTATTATCCTGCCTGCCGTTCAGACCAGGGTACTTGAACCGTTTACCAAAACCTCTGCTACAGCTTCATCCGTATTAAATACCATCCGAACCATCGGTGCTTCATTATTGGGCGGCGCGGTAGGTATTTATATGGATCGCTGGTTCCTTCTGTTTCCTTTGAGTATTTTATTTTGCGGAGCTTGTATATTGCTTATTTATTTTTTTGCAATACCTTCGCATATCAGAGTTAATAAAAGAAGATAATACGGTGGTTGACATTGAATTTTCTGTCTGAAAATGTAAAGAATAGCTGGCAAGCCGGAACCCACTCTGTTATTATTATCGGCAAAGTCGGTCAGGTAATCGCTCTTTGATATTCAAAGGGAGGAAAGTCCGGGCTCCATAGGGCAAAGTGCCAGGTAACGCCTGGGAGGCGCGAGCCTACGGAAAGTGCCACAGAAAATATACCGCCCGTCAGGGTAAGGGTGAAATGGTGCGGTAAGAGCGCACCGCGCGGCTGGCAACAGGCGTGGCAGGGTAAACCCCACTTGGAGCAAGACCAAATAGGAATTCATTTGGCGTATGCCAAAACGTATGGCCCATACGGAATTCGGGTAGGTCGCTTGAGGTATGCGGTGACGTATATCCCAGATGAATGATTATCCACGACAGAACCCGGCTTATCGACCGACTTTTTCTTGACCCTATGTTCTATATAGTGATGTTTTAATATGAACACTAATGTATTCTGTAGTTATCATTTTATAATCAATACCTCTCAAGAGAAAAAAATCGGGCTTATACTCGACAGACTCAATCATGAGACAACGATTTTCGAGCAGCCCTCTACTGTTCAGCCTTACTATAAAGATCCCAATAAAATTGAAGTGTTTGGTACAGTCATCCTTCCTTTACTTGATTTTGATAATGTATTGATGTGGTTGCTTAAGCAATTTCAATATCAATTTTATGGTTGGCATATTTCAGGTGATTATGAGCATGAAATTAACTTGAAAGCCGAAAAATGTCGCGAGAGCGATCTCTGTTTTGTGGGGCTTACTTTAATTCGTTTATTAAATTAAGGCCTCGATGAGTAAAAATACCAACGGAACCTATCTAATTAAAGATTATTTTAGCCAATAAAACAATCTTTTTGGCTTTATTTGTGGCAAAAGAAGAATTGCTGGCAAATAATGCAGTATTGAATAAAAAGATCAGTCAGTGTATTATGCGGCCAATTATTGCTTTAAAGCCTGATTTTTTTAGATAAAGCATCTTACGGAACTTCAATGGAATTCAAAATAAACGATGGACGGTTAATGGTATATGAGGTTTAAATTGACCAGAAAAAACAAGACTTCTTCGAAGAAAAATAATGAAATTAAGTTACAGCAGATTGAGAATGAACATAGGATGCCTGTGGATTCTTTTGTAACTTCCACCTCAGATTTGGATATAAGTTCATCAGAAGATGATGAATTTGTTCTTGATGATGAACTTGTTCTTGATAATGATCCTGTTCTTGATAATGAACCTGTTCTTCAAGGCAAACCCATTCCAGTTTTTGATTTTCAACAAAGTGTTTTAGATTTGCTGGAACAACCTGCACCTTTGAATGATGCACAGGATTGCGAAAGACAATTAAATCGCATTAACTATATCTTGCTTTGTTCTGTTAAAAATAAAGGTATGGAATTACCCCAAGAGATAATTATTAACTTAATTAATCAGCTTAACGCTCTAAACAATCAATTAAGAATTTTTAGCAGAGAATCATCTAAACGAGGTGTTTTATCCCCGGATATGGTTATTCTTAAAAATACAAATAAACAACTATGGCTTGAGCTTGATAAATCATTTTTTAAGCTTAGAAGGCCTTTTGTCAGCCATATTGAGATCTACTTTGATAACTTATTAAGACTTGCCAGCGGCAATTTTAAACCCTATAGCCATAAACTTGAATATGCAGAATATATGGCAGAGGCAGGCCACATAGCTCATTCCTTTGCTGGTTTTCTCGAGGCAGGAGCTGAGCTTTTAGAAACACTCGGTTATCATATGCCTCGCTATTTGCATGTACTCCAATCATCCTTGGCTTGTGTGTTTTCTCTTGCTTTACCGATAATACCCCTTATTTCCGGGGTCTATACCATTGTTTCGAATGAGTTATTAATTAAAAAAGCCAGAGATCTCTCACATAATGTATCCAAAATTACCAGTCGCGAGCGAAAACATGTATTTGAAGCGTTTTTTCTTCGATTGAGCCATTTTTTTAAAGATCAAATACTCAACAGCAAGCCAAATGTTATATTAGCTGACAATCAACGCCCAGCAATGGAAAAAAATAACCCTACTGGAATTTCCAGTTTGGGAATTTGGGAACAAGTGCTGATATATATATTGCCTTGCTTGCGTTAGCCCAAATGCCTTTAGAAGAAAATATTCATGATATCAATATTTTTATTGATGAATGGATGGAAGGGGTTCAGGAATTAATTAAATATAGAGGAGCATTTATGCCAAATCGATTTTCTGCTGTACGGGAAACTAATTTTAACTGCGCATTAAGGGTTAAAGAAATCCTTAACAATCGATATTCAGACGCTGATTTGAAAGAGGCTTGTAGACAGCCAATTATCGATTATCAGCAAAATGCATTTATATCTGATTTATGTCAGAATGTATTAACTCCTAATCTTTCAACAATAAACTCACCAGTAAATTCATTTTTTACCAGGAACAGTCGTTTGACGCCTTTAAAGAATCTAAATGGGCGTTTAAGTATGATTTTTGATGTTTTGAATCGCGTTAATCACATTAGTAGAGATGAGTTTGATGTCATTAATGGGTTAATATTTAATTATTTAACAAGTCAACTTAGCCAATTTCGTTGGCACCGTGGGTTTATAGAATTTGTCGAGCAATATGCTCCTAACGTTACGATATATCGAGTTAGTGCGTCGTTAACAAATCCAGGCGTTGTTGAAGTTATTGCTGCTGCTACTGTGGTGACACATGATATGGTTGCCTATCATAAAAACAGAGCTGATAACGCAGAACGAAATGAAAAAAAGGCATTAGATGAACTGGCTAAGTCGAATAAATTGCTTGAAACTAAGATAAGGCTTTATGATAATTTGGAAGATAGGTTTACAAAAATGGAGAGTCGATTAAATAAAATCGAAGCCTCAAGAGCAAGATCTCAACAAATTTACCAAGAAAGACAGTCTCAGCATGCTTTTTGGAGTTCAGCCCAAGGTGCTGCAAGTTCAAAAGAAATGCCCGGTGCAAACTCTGATCAGTATACGCAACCTAGCTCAGAAGCTGTTCCATTCAATCCATAACTCAGATAGTTATGGAACGCTGGCCTGAAAATTAATCTGTGGAATAGAAAAATATAATGAGATATCAGAATATCTATGATGACACAAGGAGTAATAATTTTCCGGAAACCGTTGAGCAGAGTGGGATGATGTCTTTTTTGAGGGGTTTTATTGATATGTTTGATGAATTGATGTCATATTTTACTCAATTCAGCGAATTTATTAAAAATTTGTTTTATTCGTCAGATGACGCGTCAATAGCCGCTTCATCTGATACAACCGTGGTTTTATATGATGACGCTCACAACAACACTGCTGAAAAATCATACCGTGCCGGTATTCTTAAACGAGGTGAATTACAAGGTTCAATGGGTTTCTTTAGCCAGTCTTCATCTGAGCCAACTAAAAATAATGAAAGCGAAGTCTCAGATTTGTACGGTTCTCCTGACGAAGTTAATCAGGCTTGCATTTATGGAAAAGGTAGCCGTTAATTCCTCAGGCGCTTTAGCCAAAACGGCGAACCACTGCGAATTCAATTAATTGTTGTTCTGGTGAGATTTGAGTATTTTTACTCACAGAGCTTACCGGATCAAATGAATGTAATGATATTTTATTATACCAGCCATAACTGAAGTCTATACGCATGGATACATTCCTGGTGAATTCTTGCTTTATTCCAAACCCTGCTTGAGTGCCTCCGCGACGGGAAGATATGTTTTCCAGAGAGGAATCTGTTGTATTGACGGTCATTTTAGCATTGCTGTAACCAATACGCCCATAGAAAAGGGTGGTGGGGATAATAAGATATCCCGAAAAAAAACTCATCGCAACAGGTTGATTAATTTTATATTTCGAACTTGAAACCTTGTGATTGACATACTCGCTGTTAGATGTTTTGAATGTTGAGGAACTTGTTTTTCCATTAGCTTCAATGGCAAAATATACTTGTCGATACAGATATTCATATCCTCCAAATACTGAACCCATCACGCCCATTCCAGATAAATTTGTTTTATTGATAACGTTAAAAGGGGCTGGGGCTGCTTTAAAGGTATTTGAATACTGTTTAAAATTAATGGCATCCGAACCAAGTCCCAAACCAGCATAAAATCCGGCGTGGGCAACCCAAGGGACAAAGGTAATGATGCTTGACAGACATAGCGAAAGCTTGGTTTTTATCATGAAAATACCTATGGCTGCTCTCCTGAAACAGGAAAGCAGACGTTGAAAAAATACGATTAAGATATCAGGTTGTTAGAACAAAACCAAGCAGAAAGGGTTCGATGGATAAAACCTTACCTGCGCATTTTTTGATAGAAGCTTATCTTATCATCACTAAAAAGTTCAGAACCGGCTTTGGCGTCAGTAACCATCAAACTCCATCGGCCGCCTTTTTTCTGTTCGATATGGCTGGCGTACTCTTTCTTTGTACACAATTCTTTAAAGCTCTCCGTAACTCCATGTTTCTTCAGAATAGGATTAAAAATATCATCTAAAATTCTTTTCCCAATCTCCTGCAATTTAAGCATGTCACCCTTATAAATACTGTGTATCATTGGATATCGGTTAAAACTAGAATAGTCCTCTTGTTTATCAGCATTGCTGGCGATGTCTAAAAGCGTCTGGATTTTGGTAGAACTGGAGTACAAACCCTGAATATCTATCGCGCTTTTTCTATCATTTTTTAATGCTTGAAATAACTCATCAACAATTTTCTGAGGACTGACCTGATTAAAAAACCTTGATGAATGCGAAGATGAGGATGATGCGCTTGAGCGCTGTGAAGATGACTGAGCAGCATGCTGATGAGCATTCCTCGGTTCAGGAATGCTGCTTCCCATAGCAATGATCAACTTTCGACCTAAAGCCGGAGGGTTTTTAACTATTTTATCAAGAATTTTTTGTTCAGAGACATTATCTTCAACCATATCAATTAAGGCATTAATTTCTTTATCATCCCTAAAATTAATGCTATTTTTTTCTGAAGGTCTTAGAAGGTCATATTTTTTGTTAGTTACAACATAACGCAAGATATCAATGAGCAGCTTTCCTTCTTCAGGAATAAGTTTGAATCTTTGTTTATAGTTTTCAATAGCATGCTGCAAGTGCTGCCAGGTTTCGGGAGAGCTTTTTTTAAATTGCTCAAGTTGATGCTCGGTTGGCAAGACCAGCTTATTATCGAGCACCTGTATTATATCAGACAGTTTTGCATATAAATCGCCGTATTCCTCTTGCACCGCATGCATCAGAAAAATGTTTTTATCTTCAATGCCAATATTGGATCCCAATATACTATTTAACTGACTAAGCATTTGCCTGGCAGTATAAATGGTTTTTTTAGCTGATGCCTGATTATGGTTTGAAGACGATGCAGCCTCGGCTGTTGATTTTGATGCAGGCTGCCTGGAAGATTGCCTACTGGATGAGGCTGATGATGAACTGGAGGCAGCGGCCTGAGGGGTATTATTTAGAAGGTCAATATATTCACGATGCTTTGTCATTAAAATATAAGCTTCATTAGCTTTGCTGGCTCGTTCGCCTCTCACTGATTGCATTCTATCTGGGTGAAATTGTTTATTGACTTCATTTCTTTTATTTAATAATTCTCGTTTTGCTGCATTAGGAGATACGTCAAGCGCTGTCCAGGGTTCAGTACCATATTTATCTTTAAAATTAATATAATCCTCAATCTCTTTTGAAAAAGCTTTTCCATACGATTTGAGTTCAAACGGGGAAAATTCTTTTAGTATATTGATAGGATTAAAATCACTAAAACGGGAATCCTCCTGATACTGTTTATTTTTAAAGAAATTACTAAATAAATGCCCCTCAGCCCCTCTCATCCACAAACCATCTTTGATTAATAAAGCAGCTTGAGCAGGATTATCTCTGTAACAAGAGGCAATTTGAGAAATGAGTTGTTCTCTGGTTTGCATTATTGGTCTCCAAAAACCTAAATATGCATGATTATAGCACAGATTGGCGTTTGCATTGTGGGAATCTACCGAGTCCGGTCTTATTGCGTTAATCACTACTCTAGTACCTCATCCTGTAAATACTAAGATCGTTATGCTGACGCTATTGCTCACTGCCATTTAGTTAAGAGAGCCTACGTCCCGCGGCTTGTCCGCGGGATCCATGAATCTTTCTACATCGCTGGATCCCGCGGACAAGCCGCGGGACGTAGGCGAAGAAAATGGTCTTAACTTAATGGCAGTGCGCTATTGCTGTCTGAGCTGCGTTGCTCGTCAGTTGAATATGCTCAATATTCGCCTTCCTCGCGCCTTGTCAGACTGAAATATCGCCTAACCTAACGATCTTAATATTTACAGGATGAGGTACTAGATGAAAAATAGCTGTCCAGACCAAATTGCATTGAGTAAGAAGGGCAGTTCTGCGTAAGAATAGAAATCAATGTTGACAACCCTTGATGAACTTGCGTCACTTCCTGAAGAAGCAGCAAGTTCTTTACATGATAATATAAAACACTTTTCACTTGAATCGCTTGTTCAAACTTTGAAAACAAACATTAAGCGCTTTGAGGAGATTTTTGAGCAGTTTATTGAGTCTTTCCAAAAAACTATTGAAAGTATGATCTGTAAAGAAAAAATGTTATTAGCTGTTGAGGGTTCAGAACTTTCAAAACCATTTCCTGCCGCATAAAAATATCGCCCGGTGCAGCCTTGATAAGCAGAGCTTATCAAGGTTTTCTAAACTGTTTGATGCGTCTAATGATATGCTAATAATGATGGTTATCCACAAAAACGGTGGATAACTATGTGAAGAACTACTGTATAAGACTGGAAAGACGCAAATCGCCGGTTTTTTAGGGTGCATTACAGTATTGCTTACATTGAAATCAGGCAGTTGTTAAAATTGAATGATTTTATCCAGCCTTGTCCGGGGTTTTTGCTGCCGTTATAGGCGAGATAAGCATTAATTTGCTTTATAGATGTAGTACCGTAGTTATATTTATAAATAATACTTATCGCTTCTCCGGTAAGAATACCCAGGTTATGACCATCCACAAATTGAGTTAAATTATAAAATGTGCCTGTTAATTTCTTACCACTATCTGTATTTACAGCAATGTAAGCTTCAACGCCTCGGGAAGTAGCGAGGTCAATGCTAATCGATACTTCTTCACCAGTGTTTGTATCTATACAATTTGCTGACTGACTATACGATACAAAAGGCGCTGCAAGTAAAAGCAAACCCAGCGCAACAGTAGATGTGTTTAATTTATCCATAAAAATACTCCTATATTGAAAATATAGCCGTTATTTTAGATGCATGAATAACCGAGTTCCATAGCTTAAGGACTATTGATGTAATAACCAAATTTAATAGTTGAGTTTTTTTCAACATTCTTAATTTAGGCTACGGTGATAACTAATCTTTCGTGAGGTTTCTGCAAGCGCCCATGGCTATGGTCATTGGTATTAGCTAAACTTTAAGCCTCAAATCACTGCATGAAAGGGTGGGGCCGCAGAACCAGGTTCCAATTTGGCTTGACACAGTGATTTTTGACACCTTGAAATGCACGTTCTTTTTGGTTAAAATGGCATCACTCTGGCCATCTAATTCGTAAGGCTGATTAATAATATTGAGATATTATCGTGTTGCTTAATAAAGTTTCTGAAATAAAACAAAAAGAAATAGATCATTTATACAATGAATTCGTTAAAAAATATCCTGAATGTGACGATGATAATAATTTACCGGATAACTCAAACATATTGGAGTTGATTGTAAGCCCATTTGATCATTGGCTAACATGGGAAGAAGCACAAACAGAAATAAGAGGATTTACCGAAAATCCTACAAACGAAATGCTAAATAATTTTCGTCAAAATGAAGAAAAAAATCTTCGATTTATTTCTCAATATTTAAAATCACGACAATTTTTTTTCGTGGATATAACTTGCCTGCAATTACATGAGAATGGTGAGTATCAATATAAAAATATTTTTTACACTTGCGATTCTGAAACAAATTTTTACAAAGAAATTCAGAACTCATATATTTTTTTACCAGCCATTAATATTTTTATGGATGTGCATGACGATTATTCAATAAGATTTGAACTTTTAAAAACCCCTCAGTCAGACAAAGAAATGACGAATATCATCGAACTTGCAGAAGAAAATAATCTTTTTATAAATTAAATTTTGACGTTTCTGGCGATCATTTACCGAAAGCTCACAATCTTTCGCATAGCAATTTCCCCTAACCGATCTTCTGTTTTTTGTTTTCTATCGTCTTTGTTTGAGCTAAAAAAAAGTAGCGGTCTATTTGATAAATAATCACTTATGCGTGAATTGGTATTATGTTGAGCTACTGCTAATCCAGCGAACATTTTTAATGATGGGATAGATGGAGTCTTGAATTTCTCAATCTTATTTAGTATTGTCTTGATTAACATCACATCATCCTTGTGTTCTATTTATTGATTTTTCGTCGAACTAATTAATATCATAATTTGATGTGATGCTCTTCCTCTTGTTTAATTATTTACCCACAGATTTTGCGATAGAGCCTGATTTTTCTTCATATCTAAAATGATGGCTGATGGAGTAGCTCCCTTGAACAACTTACCTGTTATCCACAAAAACGGTGGATAACTTTGTGAGGAACCTTGGTATAACCAAGGAAATTCAATTTATTGACAATTTTGAAGCCAGTTTTCCAGATGATCCCGGGTCATATCGAGACAGCATAAAAAGCTTTCATATTCA